>Ga0126312_10001431_pt1 | contig 15647 bp, 17 predicted proteins | sample Plot104A_FD_92537 | JGI IMG/M metagenome (GOLD analysis project Ga0126312, IMG submission 92537) | Serpentine soil microbial communities from UC McLaughlin Reserve, CA, USA - Plot104A | ecosystem: Environmental > Terrestrial > Soil > Grasslands | place: USA: UC McLaughlin Reserve, Lake County... | reverse complement strand
TGCACCGGTGACGTGCCCGACGGCGCCAACATCGACACGAGCACGCTCGGCAACAAGAGCTTCACCGTGACGGCCAAGGACAAGGCCGGCAACGAGTCGTCGGCAAGCCACGGCTACACCGTGGTCGACAAGAGCGCGCCAGGCATCGACCTGCGCACGCCGGCCGACGGCGCGGTGTACGGGCTCGACGATCAGGTGGCCGCCGACTACAGCTGCGCCGACGAGGACGGCGGCTCGGGCATCGCCTCCTGCACGGGTGACGTGCCCGACGGCGCCGCCCTCGACACGAGCAACTTCGGCAGCCACAGCTTCACGGTGAACGCGAGCGACAACGCGGGTAACACGGCGGTCAAGACCGTTACCTACCACGTCCAGTTCGCCTTCGAGGGCTTCTTCGGCCTGGACGAGGGAGTCAACGTCGAGAAGGCCGGGCGCGCGATCCCGATCAAGTTCAGCCTCGACGGCAACCAGGGCCGCGACGTGTTCGCGAGCGGCTATCCCCGCTCGGTCGAAGTGCCGTGCGGCTCGATCGTGGACGCGGACGGCGGCCAGCCCACCCGCTCGCCCGGGCGCACGAAGCTGCGCTACAAGCCGCGCCGCGACCTCTACACCTATCTCTGGAAGACCGAGAAGAGCTGGAAGGGCGACTGCAGGCAGTTCGTCCTCAAGCTCGACGACGGCAGCTACCACCGCGCGGACTTCCGCTTCAGGTAGGCCCGGTGCGCGTTAGGCTGGCGCCCGCATGAGGCAGCTGGCCCCGTTCGCGGTCGTGTACCTGCTCCTGGCCGCGCTGGTCCTGCCCGCCTCGCCGTTCGCGGCCGACGACCTGGCGGCGCCGGCGGAGCAGGCGCCCACGGACACCCCGGAGCAGCCGGCAACGGACACCGCGGAGCAGCAGGCGAGGGCTCCCACGCCAGCGCCCGCTGAGGTCGCGCAGCAGCAGCCGGCCGGGGAGCCGCAGGCGGCGGCGTCGCAGGAGAAGGCCGCGCCGGCGAAGCAGCCCGTCGCGCGCGCCGCCGCGCCCGGCTCGGTGACGATCAAGGACTTCTCGTTCAGCCCGGGCACGATCACGGTGAACGTCGGCGACAGCGTGACGTGGACGAATAACGGCCCGTCGGCGCACTCGGCCACAGCCCGGGACGGGAGCTTCGACACTGGCGTCTTCGGCAAGGGCAAGAGCCGCGCGCACACCTTCACGCAGGCCGGCAGCTTTGCGTTCATCTGCACGCCGCATCCGTTCATGAAGGGAACGGTGCGGGTGGTGGCCTCCGGCGCGGGCGGCGGCGGGTCGTCGTCCTCGGGCTCCGGCGGCTCGGGAGGTTCGGGCGCCGGCACCAGCTCGGATGGCTCAGCGGCCGCGCCGGGCTCGAACGCGTCCTCTGGCTCGAGCGGCTCCTCGGGCTCCGGCGCGTCGTTGCCGAACACCGGCAGCGACGCCGGCGCGCTGGCGTTGCTCGGCTTGATGCTGCTGGGCCTGGGCGCGGCCGCGCGCAGGCGCGCCGCCTGAGCGCGGCTACACTCCCCGCGCCGATGGCCGAAGGAAGCCGCAAGATCCGCGTGGTCGTGGCCAAGCCCGGCCTCGACGGGCACGATCGGGGCGCCAAGATCATCGCCCGCGCGCTGCGCGACGCCGGCATGGAGGTCATCTACACCGGCCTGCACCAGACGCCCGAGCAGATCGTGGAGACCGTGCTGCAGGAGGACGCCGACGCCGTTGGCCTGTCGATCCTCTCCGGCGCTCACATGACCCTCGTGCCGCGGATCTCCGGCCTGCTCAAGGAGCAGGGCGCCGACGACGTGATCCTCGTCGTGGGTGGCACGATTCCGAACGACGACATCCCGGAGCTGAAGAAGCTCGGCGTGGCCGAGATCTTCACCCCGGGATCCTCGGTGCAGGGCATCATCGACTACATCCGCGCGGCCGTTCCCGCCTAGGTGCGAGCGGGCCGGCGCCCGCGGCGCCGGCCCCTCGCTTCTCTGCGCTCAGAGACTCGTGGCGAACCTCCTTGCGGGTACCCCTGCGCTAAGGCTTGCCATGCCGATCAGGATCAGCAACCAGAAAGCCAGCCCCGTGTAGGGCAGGCCAGCCGCGGCCGCGTCCGTTGCACCGGTGCTGGGCACCGCCGCGACGGCGCCGGGGTCCGCTCCCACAGACGTGGTGGCGTCGGCTTCGACGCCGGTGCCTGGGGCCCGCCTGCCGGTGCCGGCCTCCGTGTCGTCCGCCGGCTGTGCCGCGGGTCCGGGCGCAGCGGTCGAGCCGCCGGGGGCGCCGGGGCCGGGGGGGCCGGCGCCCCCACCGGCCGCACCCGACGGGGCGCTGGAGGCAACGGCGCCCACCTGCACGGTGCCGATCGAGTCGTCGGCCGACTGAGAGCCGCCGCTGGTGCCACCGGAGCCGCTCGAGTCGTCCCCTTCGCTGAGCACGCGGATCGGCGCGTTGGCGCCGACCGGCCCGCTCTGCACGGTGCCCGCCGAGTCGTCGCTCGACTGGGCGCCGCCGGAGCTGGAGCCGCTGCCGCTCGAGTCGTCCCCTTCGCTGAGCACGCGGATCGGCGCGTTGGCGCCGACCGGCCCGCTCTGCACGGTGCCCGCCGAGTGGTCGCTCGACTGGCTGCCGCCGGCTTCGCCTCCGGCGGCCCCGCTGTGGTCGTCGCCATCGCTGGCCACGCGCACGGGAGCATTCACCTGCACGGAGCCCGCCTGACCGGTCCCCGCCGAGTGATCGCTGCGCTGCGTCTGCTGTGAGCCGCCGGTCTGGACCGCGGGACCGCTCTGGTCCTGGCCCTCGCTGGCGACTCGCGCCGGAGCGTTCGTCTGCACCGAGCCCACCTGCGCCGTCCCGGTGGAGTCGTCGCTGCGCTGGTCCGCCGCCGGGCCTGGGCCCCCCGATCCGCTGCGGTCGTTGCCGTCGCTGGCTACCCGCACCGGAGCGTTCACCTCGGCCGACCCGACCTGCACTGTGCCTGCCGACTCCGTTGCCTGCTGATTGGGCTCGGCTGCGCTCGCAGGGGCGGCCACTCCTCCGAGTGCCGCGCCGGCGAAGCTCAACCCGAGCGCGATTGACCTGAGTCTCATCTTGCTCTCCTTGTTCGAGCTTGATCCGTCCACGACCCGGGCGAACGGCCCAGGCCGGTGCGAAGGAAACCGCCGGCGGTCAGCCGGGGCGCTCGACCGGAAAGGCGAACGGGGGAAGGAGCCCATCCGCCACAGGGGTGCGGATGCGGCCGCGCAGCCCCGCTGCGCCCGTGAGGAGCAGGGCCGTCAGGAGCCCTGCCGCGAAGAAGAGGAAGCCGGAGACCGAGCCGGCCGAAGCGGGATCCTGGAGACCCCCGGCCGGGAGGGATAGCCCTCGCGCGACGCTTCCCGCGCCTGGCTCTGCCGCGTGGACAGGGAAGCCGGCGGCGGGGCCCCGCTGGTGCGCCCCGGTGACGGGCAGCCGCTCGGCGCCGGGGGCGGGCTTGGCGCGGGCCTTCTCAGATGAGGCCGCCGCCCGCCGTGGTCCTGGCCGTGAGGCGGCAGGCTCTCTCGGCCCCGTGCCGGCCCGGGTAGTGGCGTCCGGCGCGGTCTGCGCCCCGCTTGCGGCAACGGCGCGCTCGGACCGCTGCGGTGGGGTGTCGGCAGCCGGCTGCGCCGCGGCTCCGGCCCGCTCCACCGCGTCCATCGCCGGCTGCACCACGGGGCCGGCCTGCTCGACCGCCGTGGAGACCGGCTCAGTCGCCGTCGGCACGCCCGCCCGCACCGGAGCGGCAGCGGGCTCCCCGCTCGCCACGGCCGTCTGTACCGCCTGCTGCGGGGTCAGGGCAGCCGCGCCGCCCGCGCCCGCAAGCAGGCAGCAGGCAACCGCGAGAAAGGCGGCCAGGAGCGCCGCCGAGGGGCGTATGGATGGGCGATTCGCAATCATCTGATCAAGCGCCCGAAGCGCCGTGGGAGGCAGGCTGTCCCGCCGCTCGCGGGTCGTCAAGGCTTCTCGACGGATGTCCGGTGGCAGTGGCCCGCACTCCTCGACGTTCGTACGAGCCGCCTTTGCTCTGCGGGCGATTGACCCGTCAGTCAACCAGGACGGTATGATCCCGGGCCGCCGCAGGGCCGGACCGACCAGGGCCCGCAGTACCGAACCGAAGGAGACACTTACAAGTGAAGATCTGCGTCCTCGTCAAAGAGGTCCCCGATGCCGCGGTCGAGAAGCGACTCGACCAAGGCACCAAGCGCCTGGACCGCACGGGCGAGAAGAACCTGAACCCGTTCGACACCCACGCGATCGAGGCCGCCATGCAGATTCGCGAAGGCGGCGCGGTGGACATCGACGAGATCGTGGCCGTGACCATGGGTCCCGAGTCCGCGTTCCGAGCGCTGCACAAGGCGGTCTCGCTGGGCGCCGACCGCTCGGTGCACCTCACCGACGAGACGCTCGCGGGCTCGGACGTCTGCGCCACCGGCTACGCCCTGGCGAGGGTGCTCGAGTCTGAGTCGCCGGACCTTGTGCTCCTGGGCCAGCAGTCCGACGACGGCGAGTGCTACACGATCGGCGCGGTGGTCGCCGACCACCTGAAGATGCCCTCGCTCACGCAGGTCATCAAGATCGACGTCGAGGAAGGTGCGCTCAAGTGCGAGCGCCAGGCCGAGTACGGCTACGACACCGTCCAGGTGCAGCTGCCGGCGGTGATCTCGGTGGGCGACGCCATCAACGAGCCGCGCTATCCCTCGCTGAAGGCGATCATGGGCGCGAAGAAGAAGCAGCTCGACACCAAGTCGGCGTCCGACGTGGACATCGAGGCCGGCAGGGTCGGCGAGGACGGCTCGCGCACAGCTGTCCTCGCCGTGAACCCGCCGCCCCAGAAGGAGGCCGGCGAGATCATCGAGGACGAGGACACCGGCGAGACCGTCGACAAGATCGTCTCGTGGCTGGATGAAAGGAAGCTGTTGGCATGAGCGCGATCCTCACCTACGCACTGCACTACCAGGGGGAGTTCAACAAGAACTCGCTGGGCGCCGTCTCGGAGGGCGCCAAGTTGGCCAAGGAGCTCGGCGGTGAGGCCGCCGCGGTCGTGGTCGGCGATGGCGAGGACCTGACCGACGAGCTCTGCGCCTCGCTCGGCAAGTACGGCGCCGGCAAGGTCTACCGGGCCAAGGCTCCGGAAGGCCTGGCCCAGCCGGTCGTCGACGTGATGGCGAAGGTCATCCAGGACGAGGGCTACAAGTACGCGCTGTTCGGCGGCGGGCTGCTCGGCTTCGAGATCGGCGCCGGCCTGACCGCCCGCCTGAATGCCGGCGTGACCATGGAAGTCACCGAGGTCGCGGCGCAGGACGGCAAGCTCGTGGCCAAGCGACCGATCCTTCAGGACTCGGCGGTCGTCGATGTCGACTACGTGAGCGAGCCGGGGATCATCATCGGCCGCCTGAACGCATTCGACCTCGCGGAAGCCGGTGACGACCAGGCCGAGGTCGTCGACGTGGAGGTCCAGCTCGAGGAGCACTCCACCAAGGCCTCGATGGTCCAGCGCGGCGAGCAGCGAGGCGCCGACGTGAACATCGAGGATGCCGATCTGCTCGTGGCCGGCGGCCGCGGCCTGGGCAAGGCCGAGGGCTTCGAGCTCTGCGAGCAGCTGGCCGAGGCGCTCGGCGGGGCCGTCGCGGCCACGCGCGCGGTGGTCGACGCCGGCTGGTACCCGTACGCAGCGCAGATAGGCCAGACGGGCAAGACGGTCGCGCCGAAGCTCTACCTGGCGGCCGGCATCTCCGGCGCGATCCAGCACAAGGTGGGCATGCAGGCCTCGGAGAACATCGTGGCGATCAACAAGGACCCGAACGCCCCGATCTTCGAGTTCTCCGATCTCGGCGTCGTCGGCGACCTCAACAAGATCCTGCCCAAGCTCACCGAGGCCGTCAAGGCGAAGAGGGGCGGCTGAGTGGGAGTGACGCGCGTCCCGCGGAGCGACCGCTGATGGCAACGGCCCCCGCCGAGTTCCCGCCCCCCGTCGACCCCGACCAGGAGTTCGTGCAGAGCCCGACCGACCCGGAGGACGAGCGCATCGAGGTCGGCGTGGTCATCGTCGGCGGTGGCCCGGGTGGCCTGGCCTGCGCGATCCGGCTTACCCAGCTGCTGGCCGAGGACGAGTCGCTGATGGAGTCGCTCGGCGAGGTGCCGGTGGCGCTGGTGGAGAAGGGCAAGAGCCCCGGCTCGCATCTGCTGTCGGGAGCGATGATGCGCCCTTCGGCGATGGAGAAGCTGTTCCCCGACCTGCCGCCGGAGGACTGGCCCACCTACGGGACCGTCGACACCGACCGCGTCTACCTGCTGCCGAACCGTAAGCGGGCCATCCCGCTGCGGCCCACGCCGCCGCCGTTTCGCAACCACGGCAACCACGTGACCTCGGTGGCGCAGTTGGGCCGCTGGCTGGCGCAGCAGGCGGAGGACGCCGGTGTGTACATCCTCGGGGAGACGGCGGCCACGAGGCTGCTGGTGGAGGACGGCACGGTGGTGGGCGTGCGCAGCGGCGACAAGGGCCGCGGCCGCGACGGCCAGGAGCTGTCGAACTTCGAGCCCGGCTCCGACCTGATCGCCAAGGCGACGGTGCTGGCCGAGGGCACCCAGGGGCACCTCACCGGGGCGGCCATCCGCCACTTCGGCATCGGCTCCGAGGACCCCCAGCAATGGGAGCTGGGCGTGAAGGAGGTCTGGGAGGTCACCCGACCCCTCGACCGCGTGATCCACACGATGGGCTGGCCGCTGCACTTCGGCGCGAAGTACCGCGAGTTCGGCGGCTCGTTCATCTACCCGATGGGCGAGGACAAGGTCTCGATGGGCTTGGTGGTCGGACTCGACTACCGCGACGCGCGCTTCTCCGTCCATGACGCGCTGCAGCAGCTCAAGGGGCACCCGCTGGTAGCGAAGATCATCGAGGGCGGCAAGCGCGTGGGCTGGGGCGCCAAGACGATCCCCTCGGGCGGCTACTGGGCCATGCCGGAGCGGCTATGGGTGCCGGGCCTCTGCCTGGTCGGCGACGGCGCGGGCATGGTGAACATCCCGCAGCTCAAGGGCGTGCACTACGCCATGCACGCCGGCATGTTCGCCGCGGAGGCGATTGTCGAGAGGCTCAAGAACGGCGGCACGGCGCACGACCTGTCGAGCTACGAGCGGCGGGTTCGCGGCTCCGAGATCGAGACGGAGATCCACCGCTCGCGCAACATGCGCCAGCCGTTCGCGAAGGGCTTCCTGGTGGGCGGCGCGCTGGCAAACGCGATGGAGATCTCGGGGGGCCGCTTCCCCGGTGGCCGCTGGGGCACCCACGACGACGCCACGGTCGACGTGTTCGTTGGCAAGGAGCGCGACTACCCGAAGCCGGACGGCAAGGCGACCTTCGACAAGCTCTCGTCGGTCTTCGCGACCGGGAACGCCACCCGCGACGACGCGCCCAACCACATCCGCCTCCAGCAGAAGGTCCCGCTCGAGATCGCGCTGATGTGGCAGAACATGTGCCCCGCCCAGGTCTACGAGGTGCCCGACGAGGAGCTCGAGGCCGCCTCCAGCGGGGGAGGCGGCGAAGACGGCCGACCGGGCAGGCGCAACCTGGACGGCAAGCGCGAGGTGCAGCTGAACGTCACGCCGTCGAACTGCGTGCAGTGCGGCGCGATCACCGCGAAGGGCGGCCGCCTGACCCCCCCGGAGGGCGGGGACGGCCCGAACTACCAGCAGACCTGAGGGCCCGGGCAGGAGTGCAACCTCGTGTTGGCCTGCTGGGGCTGCGATCGCGAGCGGGTGGGCCCGTGACGCCTACGGCGATCGGATCCGGCGCGGGTCCCTAGCCGCCGGGCTCGCGCCACATCAACCACAGCGGCGGGCCGTTTCGCGGTAGCCGCAGCTCTTCGGTGACCTCGAAGCCGTGGCGCTCGTAGAGGGCGCGGTTGCGCGGGCTCGACGCCTCGAGGTGGCAGGGGAGGCGCTGCTCGTCGCAGCGCCGGAGGACCGGGAACATGAGCCTGCTGCCGAGGCCGCGGCCCTGGCGCTCCGGGCGCACGCCCAGGGCGGGCAGGTACCAGTGACCCGGCTCGCGCGGATGCTCGGACTCGACCAGCGTCATCAGCCGGAGGAAGCGCGGCGTCAGCCGCCCCGCGATTCGCAGCAGCGAGGGCAGCATCGCGAGCCGGCGCCCGGGCGGCAGGTGCCAGCGCCCCGGGGGCAGCCAGCAGGCCGCGCCGGCCATGTCAGCGGTCGCGTAGCACGCGCGTTCGGGCAGCCAGACCCGCCGCAGGAAGAGCGCGAACCCGGCGGCGAGGATCAGCCGGCGCCGCGCCTCGCCGGGGAAGCACCAGCTCATCACCGGGTCGTCCTGGAAGGCGAGCGCCAGCGCGCGGGCCGCGTCCGGAGCCTGTGCCGGTGCGAGTGGCCGTACCTCCACGGCTCGGCGATACTGCCAGGTCGTGGGTTCGCGGCGCTCGAGCGCCACATGCGTGTGCTGTTCGGAGTCGGAGTCGTGCGCGACGTCTACCGCACAGCCGGAACCGCGCTCGCCGCCGTGGCACTCGGCTACGACGTCCGGGAGGCGTTCCCCACGTGGCCACGCTGTACTGGTGGACGAGCACGGCGAGATCGAGCCGTTCGCAGTCCGCGACGGCGAGCGGTCCTAGGCGCCGATCGAGAACATCGCCTCGAGGTCGTGCTGGGAGAAGACCTCGAAGGCGACCATGGTGTGGGTCTGCTCGATTCCGCGCAGGCGCGCCAGCCGGCCGGTGACCAGCTCGGCCAGGTCGTCGGCCTGGGCCACGCGCAGGATCGCCACGTAATCCCACTCGCCGGTGACCGAGTAGGCCTCCGCCACGCCCTCCAGCTCGGCCAGGCGCCCGCCGAGCGTGGGGATGGCGTCGCGCTCGGCTTTGATCAGGACGACGGCATGGGTCATGCGGGGAAGGTACCGTGCCGCCGTGCGCTACCCGGGTCAGCAGGCACGCCGGGCGACCGTCGTCGGGGCGGGCTCGTTCGGCACGGCCGTCTCGCTGCTGCTCGTGCGCGCGGGCGTGAGCGCGACGCTGCTCTGCCGCACCCAGGAGCAGGCCGAGGAGCTCGACGAGAGGCGCGAGAACGAGCGTTACCTCGAGGGCGTCGAGCTTCCTCGAGAGCTGAACGTGCGCGCCTTCGGGAGCCGCCGCGACCAGTTCGCCAGGCCGGACCTGGTCTTCCTGGCTGTGCCGTCGAAAGGCCTGGGCGAGGCCGTCGAGGAGCTGCGCCGGCTCGGCGTGTCGGAGCGCGCCGGCGTGGTGTCGTTGGCAAAGGGCCTGGTGACCCCCGACGGCAGGCCGCCCACGGTCACGCTCGAGGAGGCCTTCGGGTCGCAGCGCGTCGCGTGCGTCGGGGGACCTGCCCACGCTCGCGAGATGGTGGAGTCGGGCGGGGGCCTGGTGTGCGCGTCGCACTCCGAGCTGCTGGCGCATCGCGTGGCGGAGGTGTTCCAGGCCTCCGGAGTGGTGTGCGAGGTCTCCGACGACCCGGTCGGCGTGGAGCTGGCGGGCGTTGCGAAGAACGCGGCCGCGGTGGCGGTGGGCGCGACCCAGGCCCAGGGACTGAACGCCGCGGGCATGGCGGCCGCCGACATCTTTCTCGAGGTGCTGGCGCTCGCGCGCGCCAGCGGCGGCCGCGCCAGCACCTTCGTGGGCCGCTCGGGTACCGGCGACCTCGTGGCCACCGCGCTGGCGCCGAAATCGCGCAATCGCAGCGCCGGCGAGCTGCTGGCCCAGGGCGTGCCGGCGTCGGAGATACCCGAGCGGGTCGGCCAGGCGGTGGAGGCGCTCGAGACGGTGAGGCTGCTGGCGCACGCCATCGAGCGCGCCGGCCTCGAGGCGCCGGTGACGTCGGCGCTCGCACGGCTGATCGAGGGCGAGCTGCCGCTCGACGACTGGGTGCGACTCGTCAGGGCCAAGCAGCCCGCCCCCGCGCGCTTCGGGGGCGCCCGCCGCGCCTGGGCCCGGATGCGGGCCTGGTTCGCACGGAACTTCGGCAGGCGGTGAGTAGACTCGGACACGAGATGAAGCAGGAAGTCCACCCCGAGTACGTAGCGGCGCACGTGCGCTGCACCTGCGGCAACGAGTTCTGGACGCGTTCCACGAAGCCTGAGCTGCACGTCGAGATCTGCTCGAACTGCCACCCGTTCTACACGGGCAAGCAGAAGCTCGTGGACACCGGCGGCCGCGTTGAGCGCTTCCGCCGGCGCGCCGCCCGCAGCCGCGGCTGAGCGGCCGGGCCGAAACTCCGGGGGCCCCGGCATGTTCTCTCAGAGCATGGTTCGAAGGCTCTCGACAGCGCTCGTGCTGGCCGCCGCCCTGGCGGTGCCGGCGCAGGCCAGCCATGGCGACGACGAAGGCCGGATGGCCTCCCGCTCCGCATGGGTGAAGGTCACGGCCTGCTCTCGCAGCGAGCACAGCGCGGTCTTCTACGCGCGCATGCGCACGTTGGCCCATGGCCAGCGGCTGTGGATGCGCTACAGCCTGCTCGAGCGCGGCGATGACGGCCGCTTCGCGCCCGTGGAGGCCCCGGGCCTGGGGCGCTGGCGCAAGTCGAAGCCCGGCGTGGCCGCCTTCGGCTGGCGTCAGCGCGTGCGCGGCCTGGCGCCCGACTCGGCCTACCGCGCACGGGTCGACTATCGCTGGGTGGGCGTGGACGGCGAGGTCGACCGCCAGGTCCGGCGCCGCTCCGGGATCTGCAGCCAGAGCGGCCCGCTGGCGAACCTGCGCGCCCGCTTGACAGACAGCGCGCCCACGGAGACGCTCGGCGTTCGCCGCTACACCGTGCGCCTGGCGAACGCCGGCCAGGTGGCCGCCAAGGACTTCGGCGTGCGCCTGGCGGTGGAGGGCTCGAGCTCGGAGACCAAGACCGTGGACCGGCTGGCCGCAGGCGACGTGACCTTCCTTGGCTTCCGCGCATCCGAGTGCCTGACCGCCGTGACCGCGGAGGCGGATCCCGCCGATGTCGTGCCCGAGTGGTCGGAGACCGACAACTCGCAGCGGCTCGGCTGCGCGGACGTCGCCGGGCGCTAGCTCACGGAAGCCGGCGGCCCCGCCGATACGATGGGTGACGTGAGCGCGCGCGAGGCAACGACCGACGCCCCGGTCGGCGGTCAGGCAGTTCTCGAGGGGGTGATGATGCGCGGCGTCTCGACCTGGGCCGTGGCGGTGCGCAAGCCGTCGGCGGAGCAGCTCGCCGCCGGCGGGCCGAGCTCGAAGGAGGGCGCCCGGGGCGAGATCGAGGTGCTCTCCGAGCCGCTCGTGTCCTGGACCAAGCGCCATCGCCTGCTGCGGATTCCGCTCGTCCGCGGCGTGGTCGCGCTGGCGGAGTCGCTGAAGATCGGCTTCCGGGCGCTCGGCATCTCGGCCAACGCCCAGGTGCCGGCCGACGAGGACGGCGACAGCAAGGAGATCGGCGGCGGCGCCTGGTTCGGCACGATCGCCTTCGCGCTGCTGTTCGCGATCGGGTTGTTCTTCCTGCTTCCGGCGGGGCTCACGCAGCTGTTCAAGGACGACATCCCGAACGGGATCGTCTTCGTGCTGATCGAGAAGCTCGTGCGCATCTCGGTCTTCCTGGCCTACCTGTGGCTGATCTCGCGCATGCCCGATCTGCAGCGCGTGTTCCAGTACCACGGCGCCGAGCACAAGACGATCTCCTGCTACGAGGCCGGGCAGCCGCTGACCCCGCAGAACGCGCGGGCCTTCTCGCGCTTCCATCCGCGCTGCGGAACGAGCTTCCTGCTGATCGTGATGATCGTGGCCATCTTCGTGTTCGCCCCGCTCGGCAAGCTCGACCTTCAGTGGCTGCTGCTGTCGCGCGTGCTCGGTATTCCGATCGTGGCCGGACTCGCCTTCGAGGTGATCAAGTGGTTCGGCCGCAACCGCACCAAGCGCTGGGCACGCCTGCTGATGTGGCCCGGCATCCAGCTGCAGCGGCTGACCACGCGCGAGCCCGACCTCTCCCAGCTCGCCGTGGCCATCGCCGCGCTCGACGCGGTGCTGGCCGTCGAGAATCCCCGGGAGGCCAGCGCGGACGAGACGGTGGGCATGGAGGTCGTGGCCTAGGCAACCGCGGGTGTTCGGGTCCGAAGGCCTGGGGGCGGAGCGCCCCGAGGGCGACGGGCCGCCGCGTCCACGTCACGATGTTTTGGGTCCCGTCGGACCGGTGAGGCCTTGTGAGTGGCCGTTCTGCTGACCGGGGGAACCGGTTTCCTTGGCATGGAGGTGCTCACGCGCTGGCTCGAACGCGGCGACAGCCGCGTCTATGCGCTCGTGCGCGCCGAGGACGACGAGGCCGCAGCCGAGCGGCTGCGCCCCGGGCTCGAGTCCGCGTTCGGGCCGCTCGATGCGAACGTGGACAGGCTGACGGCGGTGGCGGGTGATGTGCAGGAGCCGGGTCTCGGCCTCGCTCCGGAGCGCGCGGACCAGCTGGCTGGCGAGGTGGACGTCATGGTCCACTCGGCGGCGTCGGTCTCCTTCACGCTCGGGCTGGACGAGTCACGGGAGATCAACGTCGAGGGCACGCGCAACGCGCTGGACTTCGCCGAGCGCTGCCGGCGGCTCGAGCGCTTCACGTACGTCTCGACCGCCTACGTGGCCGGAACCCACCCCGGGACCTTCCGCGAGGACCAGCTCCAGGAGGGACAGGAATTCCGCAATGCCTACGAGCGCACGAAGTTCGAGGCCGAGCGCCTCGTCCAGGGCCGCCGCCGCCGGCTGCCGGTGCAGGTCCTGCGCCCCAGCATCATCGTGGGCGAGCGCCACAGCGGCTGGACATCATCGTTCAACGTGCTCTACGGCCCGCTCAAGGCCTTCGCGCGCGGCAACTTCCCCGCGGTGCCGGCGCGTGAGTCGGCCCCCGTGGACGTGGTCCCCGTGGACTACGTGGCCGACGCCACCTACGAGCTGTCGAGCCGCGGGCCGAACGGCACGTTTCACCTCGTGGCCGGTCGCCACGCCACCTCCGTCGGCCGCTTGATCGAGCTGGCGTCGCGACATTTCCGGCGCAAGCCGCCATCCACCTTCCCGCCCCCGGTCTACCGGCGGGTGATCTACCCGCTAGCCCTGCGCCGCCTGGGTGGCCGCGCCAGGAAGGCGCTGCGCAAGGCCGAGGTCTTCTTCCCGTACTTCTCGATGCGAGTGCGCTACGACGACCGCCGCGCGCGCGAGCGGCTGGAGCCGGCCGGCATCCGGGTCACGCCGGTCGAGAGCTACTTCCAGCGGCTGCTCGACTTCGCGCAGGCGGCGGACTGGGGCCGTCAGGCGCTCTCGCGCCGCGAGGCCAGGGCTTCCTCGCAGCAGCGGCGGAAGAACCCGTAGAGGAACTCCCGCTTGCGGCCGGGCGCCGCGCGCAAACAGACGAAGTGGCGCACATGGCCGCCGGGACCGGGCACGCGCCAGCTGGCCGCTCGCTCGTCGTCCGGCGCCGGCTTGCCCTCGGGCTCCGCGTCGGCCAGCTCGGCGCTCAGCGCCTCGATCGCCTCCGCTTCCCCGGCGCCGCCCGCCATGCGCTCGCGTAGCGCATCGGCCATCCAGCCCGCCGCCTCCCTGGCGGGAGCGAACAGCTCGGCCTCGACCACCCTCGTCTGGTAGCCGAGCCGCTCGGCCGTGACGTCGTCGCCGCAGCGCTCGCGGGCTCGGCCGGCGATCCGGTCGACCATCACCTCCATCACGACCTCCGCCTTCACGGAGATCAGTCCCGGGCGGCTCACGGCGCGCGGTGGCCCACCACGTGGCTGATCGTGCGGCAGCCCGGGCAGGCGGTCACGAAGGAATCGCCGCTCAGCATCTCCTCGACGCGCCTGGGGAGCGGCGGCGGCTCCTCGCCGCGGGCGCGGGCCTGCTCGGCCAGCAGCTCGTAGCGCGGCTCGTGCTGGTGACCCTCGAAGCCCACCGGTGAGCCGCACCAGGGGCAGAACTGTGGCTGGCCGGGAGCCGACGGCACGGTCAGCAGATCCGCGGAAGCGGGTCCCCCGCCAGCATGTCGATCACGCGGCTGCCGCCGAAGGCGGTGTCGAGCAGCACGAGCCCGGGCGGCTCCTCGCCCACCTCGCCCACGATCGCCGCATCGCGCCCGAGCGGGCTCGAGCGCAACACCTCGAGCGCCGGGTCGGCCGCCTCCGGGGCCACCACGGCGGCGAGCTTGCCCTCGTTGGCCACGTAGAGCGGGTCGATGCCGAGGATCTCACAGGCGCCGTTCACCTCAGGGCGAACCGGCAGCGCCGCCTCGTCGACCACGATGCCGACCTCGGCGGCCAGTGCCAGCTCGGCCAGCACGGTGGCAAGGCCCCCGCGGGTGGGGTCGCGCATGCAGCGCAGGCCCTCGCCGAGATCGAGCAAACCGGCGGCCAGCTCGTGCAGGGAGGCGCTGTCGCTCTCGAGCTCGACCTCCAGCGCAAGCTCTCCTCGGGCGACCATGATCGCCATGCCGTGGTCTCCGAGCGTGCCGGAAACGACAACGCGGTCGCCCGGCCGGATCGCCGCCGGAGTGAGCTCGAGCTCGTGCTCGAGCAGCCCGAGGCCCGCGGTGTTCAGGTAGAGGCCGTCGGCCTTGCCGCGCTCGACGACCTTGGTGTCGCCCGCGGCCACCTGTACGCCGGCCTGGCGGGCAGCGTCGCCCATCGACGCTGCCACGCGCCGCAGCTGATCAGTGGGAAAGCCCTCCTCCACGATGAAGCCGGCCGACAGGCAGAGCGGCCGGGCGCCCGACATGGCGAGGTCGTTGAGCGTGCCGTTGACCGCGAGCTCGCCGATGTCGCCGCCGGGAAAGAAGAGCGGCTTGACCACGAACGAGTCGGTCGAGAAGGCGAGCCGCGGCCCCTGGCCGTTGCCCGGGCCGATCACGGCCGCATCGGCGAGCGGCTCGAGCAGCGGGTTGCGCAGCTCCTGCAGGAAGAGCGCCTCGACCAGGGCGTGGGTCGACTTGCCCCCGGCCCCATGGGAGAGCGTGATCTGGTCATCGAGCAGCTTGCGCGGCGGTCGCCGCCGGCGGCGCTCGATCGCCTCGAGGACCTCCTCCTCGGTGCGCTGGCTCACGCGGGCGCGGCCTCGCGGCGCCTGCGGCCGGCGTAGCGCCCGTAGTTGTAATAGGCCGCGCAGGCGCCTTCGCTAGAGACCATGCAGGTTCCGATCGGCCGGTCGGGCGTGCAGGCGGTGCCGAACACCTTGCACTCCCAGGGCTTGATAACACCCTTCAGCACCTCGCCGCACTGGCAGGCCTTCGGGTCGGCCACGCGCACGCCCGGCAGCTCGTAGCGCAGCTCGGCGTCGAAGTGCTCGAACTCGGGGCGCAGCTTGAGCGCGCTCTGGGAGATGAAGCCCAGGCCGCGCCACTCGAAGGTGGTGCGCAGCTCCATCGTCTGCGCGATGGCGCGCAGCGCCAGCGGGTTGCCGTGCTCGCGCACCACCCGGCTGTACTGGTTCTCCACCTCGCTGCGCCCGTCGCGCAGCTGGCGCAGGACCATGTACACGCCCTGCAGCACGTCGAGCGGCTCGAAGCCCGAGACCACCACCGGCCGCTCGTAGTCGCGTGCGATGAAGCGGTAGGGGCGGGTGCCGATCACCGTCGAGACGTGGCCCGGACCGATGAAGCCCGCCAACCGCAGGTCCGGCGAGTCCAGGATCGCCCTGATCGCCGGGATGATCGTGACGTGGTT
>Ga0126312_10001430_pt1 | contig 15650 bp, 15 predicted proteins | sample Plot104A_FD_92537 | JGI IMG/M metagenome (GOLD analysis project Ga0126312, IMG submission 92537) | Serpentine soil microbial communities from UC McLaughlin Reserve, CA, USA - Plot104A | ecosystem: Environmental > Terrestrial > Soil > Grasslands | place: USA: UC McLaughlin Reserve, Lake County... | reverse complement strand
GCCGATCGCCTGTCATCCGTGTTGCGGTAGCTCCTGCTCAGACCCGTAGCTCACGATGCGGAGGACCTTGCCGTCGTCGTCCAGCGTCACCAGGGAGATGAAGGGAGCCTCGTGGCCGGCTCGCGCGGCTGAAGCCTGATCGGCACGCTCTGGGCGACGCTGCTCTCGTATTCCTCGGAGGCGAGCGCACACGCCGCGTCCGGGTCTAACCGGCTCATCGCCTCGAAGAACCTTTGGACGGTCTCAGCCTTCGGATCGGGCACCGCCCGTCAAGTCTCTCGCTGCGCCTGCTCGGTGTCTACGGCCCCCCGACGGTGCCGTTCCAGTAGAACATGGCTAGGGCCTTGCGAACGACGCGCACCGCGCAAGGACCCGCGCCTCACCTCCCGCCCGATCGAGGAGAGCTTCATGGAAATGGCATCCGTCACCCCTCGCACCGGCCTCCTGGACAACTACATCGGCGGCGGCTGGACGCCCGCTACCGGGGCGGAGGCGCTCGACGTGACCAACCCGGCCACGGGCGAGACGCTCGCCCGCGTGCCGCTCTCCTCGGCCGCCGATCTCGACGCCGCGGTGCGCGCTGCGCGCGACGCGCTTCCTGCCTGGCGAGCGGTGAGCGTGATCGAGCGCGCGCGGCGGCTGTTCACGCTGCGCGAGCGGCTCGACGCGCTGCGTGAGGAGCTCGCCCGCGCCGTCACGACGGAGATGGGCAAGACGATCGGCGACGCCAGGGCGGAGGTGGCGCGCATGATCGAGATGGTCGAGTGCGCCAGCGCGATCCCGACCACCATGCAGGGCCGGATCGTGGAGGACGTCTCGCGCAACGTCGACGCCGAGACGGTCCGCCAGCCGGTCGGTGTATGCGCCGCGATCGTGCCGTTCAACTTCCCGGCGATGGTGCCGTTCTGGTTCCTTCCGTTCGCGATCGCCTGCGGCAACTCGTTCATCCTCAAGCCCTCCGAGCAGGTCCCGCTGACCCAGCAGATCGCCTTCGAGGTGCTCGACTCGCTCGAGCTCCCGCCAGGGGTGGTCAACCTGGTCAACGGTGGGCGCGAGGTGGTCGAGGGCATCCTCGAGCACCCAGGGATCGACGCCGTGTCCTTCGTCGGCTCGGCGCCGGTCGCAAGGATCATCTACGAGGGGGCGGCGAAGGCCGGCAAGCGCGTGCAGGCGCTGGGCGGCGCGAAGAACCACATGGTCGTGATGCCGGACGCGGTCGTCGAGAAGACGGTCGCCGGGATCGTCGGCTCGGCGTTCGGCGCGGCCGGTCAGCGCTGCATGGCGGGGTCAGTCGTGGTCACGGTCGGGGAGGCACACGAGCGGTTGATGCCGCCGCTGCGCGAGGTGACCGAGGCGCTCCGCGTCGGTGACGGCATCGAGGAGACCACCGACGTCGGTCCGCTCGTCTCGACCGCCGCATGCGACCGCGTCCGCGGCTGGATCGAGCGGGGCGTCGAGGAGGGCGCGACCCTCGCCATCGACGGTCGCACGTCCGACGCCGACTCCCGCGGGGCCTACATCGGCCCGACGATCTTGGACGGCGTAAAGCCCGAGATGGACGTGGCACGCGAGGAGATCTTCGGGCCGGTGCTGTCGATCATCAGCGTCGACACGCTGGACGAGGCGATCCAGGTCGTGAGCCAGAGCCGCTTCGGCAACGGCACCTCGATCTTCACCGAGTCGGGTGCGTCGGTGCGACGCTTCCGCCACGATGTGCAGTGCGGGATGATCGGGGTCAACATCGGGGTGGCTGCGCCGGTCGCCTTCTTCCCGTTCTCGGGTTGGCAGGACTCCTTCCTCGGCGACCTGCACGCCCACGGGGGTGACGCGGTCGACTTCTACACGCGCAAGAAGACCGTGACCAGCCGCTGGTTCTCGAGCGGCCAGGGCAGCGGAGCGTACTTCGTCGAAAACTGAACCTGGAGGCCCCGGATGGCCGAGAAGTGGACGGCAGACCAGATCCCGGATCAGAGCGGCCGGACAGCTGTCGTCACCGGCGCCAACAGCGGCCTCGGGCTCGTAATCGCGCGGGAGCTGGCGAGGGCCGGCGCGCACGTCGTGCTGGCCTGCCGCAACATGGCGAAGGGCGCGACCGCCAAGAGCGAGATCGAAGGGTCGCTTGCGAACCCCGAGGTCGAGCTCCAGGAGCTCGACCTCGGCAGCCTGGAATCGGTGCGCTCGTTCGCGGACGGCTTCCGCGCCGGGCACGAAGGGCTGGACCTGCTCGTCAACAACGCGGGCGTGATGGCCGCGCCGCGCAGTGAGACCGCGGACGGGTTCGAGCTCCACCTCGGGACGAACCACCTCGGGCACTTCGCCCTCACCGGGCTCTTGATCGGGTCGATGGAGGGCCGCGACGACGCTCGTGTGGTGACGCTCAGCAGCGGCGCCCACAGGACGGGGCGGATCGCGTTCGACAACCTCGACGGGAGACACCGCTACTTCCGCTGGCGCGCCTACGGTCAGTCGAAGCTCGCGAACTTGCTGTTCATGATGGAGCTCGACCGGCGCCTGCGGGGCACCGGCTCCACGGTCCGCAGCGTCGCCGCGCACCCCGGCTACGCGGCGACGAACCTCCAATCCGCCGCACCGCCGAAGTTCGACCGGATCGTGATGGTGGTGAGCAATCGGGTCATCGCCCAGAGCGCCGAGATGGGCGCGCTCCCGCCCCTCTATGCCGCCACCTATCCCGGTCTCGAAGGCGGCGCCTACATCGGCCCCGACGGCATCGCGGAGCAGCGCGGCTATCCGAAGCGGGTAGGGATGAGCGCCGCGGCGCGCGACGAGGCGGTGGCGCGGCGTCTGTGGGAGGTGTCGGAGGAGCTCACCGGCGTGCGGTTCGATCTGGCCCGGGCTGCGGCGTAAGCGCGAAGCCGTCCGGAGCAAAGCTCTGACTGCCATGAGGAGAGAGCTGCCTCAGCCCACCAGCCGGGGCCGCTAGGGTCCGACGGGTCGTGAGGTCTCTGGCAGCGCTCGTCGGCCTCTTGGCCCTCGCCGCGGTGGCGCCAGGCGCCGCGGCCGCGGCCGGTTCCGCCGAGCCGAAGCTCGACGTTCCTCCCGCCAAGCTGCGCGCGTCGCTCCACTGCCAGAGCGCGGTGCAGAACGCGAAGCGGACGCCGATCCTGCTGGTGACCGGGACCGGCGTGGACGGCCACGAGGCCTGGCCGCTCGGCCTGCAGGCGTCGCTGACCCTCGCCCACCGGCCGAGCTGCTATCTCGACTTCCCTGAGCACACGACCGGCGACATCCAGGTGGCCGCCGAGTACCTCGTCCATGCCATCCGCGCCACCGCGCGCCGGGCCGGGCGGAGCATCGCGATCTACGGCGTCAGCCAGGGCGGCCTCTTGCCGCGCTGGGCGCTGACCTATTGGCCCTCCCTGCGCCCGCTCGTGAGCGACGTCGTCGCGGTCGCTGGTACGCAGCACGGGACCACTGTGTCCAAGGCCCTCTTCGCGGCATGCGGCTCGTCGTGCCGCGTGGTCGCGGCCGTGTGGCAGCAGAACGCCGGCTCGAACTTCCAGCGCGCGCTCGCGCGCTATCCGGACGAAACTCCAGGGAACACCGGCTGGACCACCGTCCGCACACTGACCGACGAGATCGTAAGGCCGACGGGGGGTCGGCACCCGACCTCGGCGCTTCAGGGCGCCGCGAACCTGGTGATCCAGCGCGTGTGCCCCGGGCGAATCGTGGGCCACGTCGGGTCCGCCATCGACTCGGTCTCATATGCGGCGCTCATCGACGCCGTCAACCATCCCGGTCCGGCCGAGGCGCGGCGCATATCGCGCGGCGTATGCGGGCACCCGTGCCCGCCCGGCCTCGACGAGGCGACCACGGCCGCCGGCACCGCCGCGCTCTCCTCGATCGCGCTGAGCCGCACGCTCTTGGGCGCCGACGGTGTCGAGCTGCTCAGCAGCGAGCCGCCGGTGCGGCGCTATGCGCTGAAGCGCTGACGAGTTCTCCAGCAAACTGGCGGGAGCTTCTGCGCGCTCGTCACAAGGCCGACGCCCCGTCGTGCTTACCCCAGCCCGTAGCGGGGAATGCTGAACATCGAGGGGAACCACGACATGTGCCGGAGATGGCTCATCGTTGTCGCGATTGTGCCGGCGGCGCTTGCGGCGGGAGGAACGCCGGCGAGTGTCCACGCTCAGACTCCTCCCGCGCCGGGCGTGGTGGTGACGTTCGAGTCCGGCCCGCAGGACCCGACCCCGACGAACGACTCCACGCCCACCTTCACGTTCTCCGCGCCCGATCCGCTTGCGACGTTCGAGTGCACGCTGGACGGCGCGGCGCCCGAGCCGTGCAGTTCGCCTCACACGACGGCGCCGCTTGCCGACGGACTGCACCGGCTGGACGTCCGGGCACGAGACGCCGTAGGGACCCTCGGCGACTTCGCGACGCGGACGTTCACCCTCGATACGACGGCTCCCGAGACCGTGCTCGTCGCGAGCCCTCCGCCGGAGACGACGGATCGCCGTCCAAGCGTCGAGTTCGTCTCCGACGAGCCGATCGCCACCTTCGAGTGCAGCCTCGATGGGGGCGAGTTCTCGGCCTGCGCGTCCCCCTGGAGTCCCGGCCCCTTAGCGCTTGGTCCACATCGTGCCGCGGTCCGGGCTCTCGATCTGCTCGGGAACGCGGATCCCTCCCCAGCCACGACCGAGTTCACCGTGGCCGACCTCGTGGCGGCTCCACCTGCCCCGCCATCCGAGCCTGGGACCGTCACGCTGCAACCGGACCTCGACAGCGGGGTGCGGGCGCTGGCGGGGGATCTGGCGCTCAACCTCGACCGCGTGGTGATAGCTATCGGCACCAAGGAGATGCCGACGATCGTGCGCACGGGAGCCGTCACAGTCCGGGGAATCGGCTCGCTGGTTCCAGGGACACTGACGATGGTGGCGCGAGCGCCGGCCCCCGGCGGAAGCAGCGCGATTCTGCGGGGGAGCGTCACTTTCGCCACCCCGGGTTCGGACCCGCTGGTCCTGCGGCCGACCACGCGAGGTCGCGCGATGATGCGTCGCTACCGCTCGCTGCCGTTGCTGGTGACGGCCCGCTTCAGCACCGGCGGGCTTTCACTGTCCGCGAACCGCGATGCGACCCTCGTGCGCGACTGGCTGACGCCAACCGAGGCGCGCCGCGCGGTGGCCCTGTCCGTGCGCCGCAGGCAGGGCGCCCTGCCCCAGCAACTCGTGATGAGGGCCACTCGTCGCTGCGGAAGCGGATGCCTGGACGTGCGAGCGGAATGGCTCCACGCGTTGGGTCGATGGAAGGCGAGCGGGCGGGCTCGCGAAGTTGATGGCCGCCTTCGCGCCACGCTGCGGCGGCCCGTGCTGGTCGACCCCACCTGAACCTATTAGTGTCTCTTCACGAGTGAGCTAGCGCACAGCGAGGCGTCCCAGACGGCGACGAACGGGTCCGCGGCCGAAGGCGGTCTCGACGCCTTCGTGTCCTACTCCCGCCGCGATCAGCCCTTCGTGATCGGACTCAAGGAGGCGCTCGAGGAACGCGGACGCAACATCTGGATCGACGCCGATGACATCCCGCCGGGCGCGGCCTGGCGGCGCGAGCTCGGCACCGGGATAGAGGCGGCGAACGCGTTCGTGTTCGTGATCAGCCCGGACTCGATCGGCTCGTCGGAGTGCGCCGAGGAGCTGAGGCGGGCGACCGAGCTGGGCAAGCGGCTCGTGCCGGTGCTGTACCGGAACGCCGCGGACGTGCCTGACACGCTCGCGTCACTCCACTACATCGATGCCGAGAAGGACTCCGACTTCGATCGCTCGGTGGGGCAGGTCGCCGAGGCCATCGAGACCGACTACGACTGGGTCCGCGCTCATACCGCGTGGCTGGCGCGGGCGCTGCGCTGGCAGGAGGGCGGACGCGACCGGAGCCTCCTGCTGCGCGGCAGCGAGCTGGAGGCTGCCGAGCACTGGCTGGCGCGCCAGGTGGAGGGAAAGAAACCGCCGCCGACCCAGCTGCAGACCGAGTACATCGTGGCCGGGCGCCACGCCCAGCGCCGCCGGCTGCGCACGATCGTCGCCCTGACGCTCGTCGCGCTGGCGGTGTCGGTGGCGCTAGGAGTCGTCGCGCTCATCTCCCGAAACGAGGCAATCGATCAACGCGATCAGGCGCGCTCACGCGAGCTGGCCGCGAGCGCGGTCTCGCAGCTCGAGGTCGACCCGGAGCGCAGCCTTCTGCTCGCGCTCCAGGCTGAGGACGTCGCGCGCGGGGGCCCAGTGGACGACGCGCTCCGCCAGGCGCTCGTGGGCTCGCACGTCCGTGCCGTGATGCCGGGGAACCGCGGAGCCATCATGAGCCTGAACGTCAGTCGGGACGGCGGCAGGGTGGTCACAGCGAGCCGCGATCACACCGCACGGATCTTCGACACTGCGAGCGGTCGGCCGCTGCACGTTCTTCGGGGGCACGAGGGCCCGGTCGCCAAAGTTGCCTTCGCGCCCGACGGCGAGCGCGTGGTGACTGCGAGCGACGACGGGACCGCTCGCATATGGGACGCGAGCAGCGGCGAGGCGCTGGCGGTCCTCCGCCACGACCGAGGTGCCGTGAACCGCGCGGCGTTCAGCCGCGACGGCAGGCGGATCGTTACCGCGGGCGAGGATGGGACGGCGCGGGTGTGGGACGCGCGAAGCGGGCGTCAGATCGCGGCGCTGTCCGCCCATCGCGGCGAGGTGCGAAGCGCGAGCTTCGATCCCAGCGGGCGAAGGGTCCTGACCGCCGGCAGCGACGGGACCGCGCGCGTGTGGAACGTGCGCTCGGGCGGCAGCGCGATCGTGGCTCGTCACGCCAAGGGCCTGTTCCTCGCGGAGCTGAGCGCCGACGGTCGACTCGCCTTGACTGTGGACTATGGCGGCACTGTGAAGGTCTCGGACTCGCAGAGCGGACGCACGGTGAGCCAGCTGGAAGGGATGGCGTTCGGCGCGGCGTTCAGCCCGGATGCCAAGTCCATCGTCACGACGACCATCGACGGGCCCGTGGCGGTGTGGGATACGCAGACCGGCGAGCGCGCCGCCCAGCTCGTGGGCCACGGCGCCGAGGTGCGGAGCGCCGACTTCAGCCCCGACGGAAGGCTGGTCGTCACGGGTGGAGCGGATGACACGGCGCGAGTATGGGACGCCGACCGCGGAACGACGATAGCCGTCCTCAAAGGTCATGGCGCGAGCGTCGGCCGGGTCGCGTTCACACCCGACGGGCGGTCCGTGATCACCGCGGCGGACGACGGGAGCGTGCGCCGCTGGGACGTCGGCACGGGCGTGGTACTGCGCGGCCACGTCGCCCCGCGCGCGCCGTTGCGCGGCACCCTCGGCCAGCTCAGCAGCATCTACTCGGCCGAGGCGAGCCCGGACGGGCGCACTGTGGTCACCGCCGCCAACGACGGGACGGCCCGGCTGTGGGATGTCCGCAGCGGGCGCGAGATCATCCACCCCACGGACTGCGGGTGGTCGGCGAGCTTCCCATACTCCTGCCTCACGGCCGGTGTGCTTACCAGCACCGCTGCTGTCGTCAGCACCGGCGGCTACCTCGAGGCCGCCGCGTTCAGCCCCGACGGCCGGGACGTCGCAACCGCGGGCCCAGGCGGCACTGCCTTCGTGCTCGACGCGACCAGCGGCCGCCGGCTTGCCTCGCTCCAAGGCCACGAGGGACGCGTGTTCGATGTGGCATTCAGCGCGGACGGCAGCCGCTTGGTCACTGCCGGAGAGGACGACACGGCGCGCGTGTGGGACGCGAGCAGCGGCCGCGAGCTCGCCGTGCTCCGGGGACATCGCCGCGACGTGTACGCGGCGGTCTTCATGCCGGACGGGAGGCGTGTCGCAACCGCCAGCGAGGATGGCACCGTGCGGCTCTGGGACGCCGAGGGCGGAAGATTGCGGCGGACCTTCCGCCTCTCCCACGGCGGCATAGTCGACATAGCCGCGAGCCCCGATGGCCGTTACCTCGCCGCCCCGGTCGACGAGGAGGCGCGCATCTGGGAGGTCGAGTCTGGCCGCACCGTGGCCAAGCTCCGCGAGCACGACGGACTCGTGTTCTCAGCCGCCTTCTCTCCCGACGGTCACACGCTCGTGACCGGTGGCCAGGATCAGACGGCACGGCTCTGGGACGTGCCGACCGGGCGGCCGCTCGGCGTCCTCCGCGGCCACAACGCCTACCTCATCAGCACCGAGTTCACGCCCGACGGCCAGTCGGTCGTGACCGCCGCCGACGACGGCACCGCGCGCGTGTTCCCGTGCGACGCCTGCGGTTCCGAGCAGACGCTGATTCGCCGGGCGCGCGAGCGCGTGACGCGCCGGCTGACGGCATCGGAGCGCCAGGAGTTCCTGAAGTTCGAGGACTGACCTCGACGCCGCTCGATCAAGCGCCGAGCGTGAGCCGGGCGGCGATCGCGAGCACTGCGATTCGCCCAGCGATGGCCAGGCCGCGCCGCACCCGCGGCGTAAGCCGGCGCCCGGCGTGGCCGGCGGCGATGGTGAGCACGAGGTGCCACCCCGCGGAGGCCAGCCCCACACCGAGGGCGAACGCGGTCGCCGCCGCTGGGCCCTCCAGCGACAGCGCCGCGGCGACGGCGGCGAACGAGGCGATCGTGAGGGGATTCGCCGCGGTGATGGCGAGAAAGCGCGCGTACTGCGCGGCGGGCGTGCCGCCGCGCCGCGGATCGCCTGAATGAGCGCCGCCCGCTTCCGGCTCGCCGGAGCGCATGAGCGCGATCAGCCCAACACCCGCGATGGCGGCCAAGGCGATTGCTGCGACGATCCGAATCTCGGCCTCGTGAGTGGACAGGGCAGCGCCCGCGGCCCCGCCGGCCGCGGCCGCGACCGCCGCGAACGCCAAGTCCGCGGTCGCGACCCCCATTCCCGCAGCCACACCGACACGCGGGCCGCCTACGACCGACGCGTCGACCAGCAGCAGGCTCACGGCGCCGACTTGCATCGCGATGGCCAGGCCGGCGGCGAGGCCGGCGAGGAGCGCAGCGCTCGGGTCCATGACCAGCTTGGTATAGGCTCGCCTGCGTGAACGCAAGTCCAGCGGGTCAAGGACTGCGATAATCGCGGCGATGGACGCCATCGACAGTGAGATCCTCAGACTCCTCCGCGAGGACGGTCGGCTCTCCTGGCGTGACCTCGGCGCGGCCGTCGGGCTGAGCGCGAACGCTGCCGCGGACCGGGTCCGGCGGCTCCGGAGGGTAGGGGTAGTAACGGGCTTCGCCGCCCTCGTGGACCCCGCCGCCGGGGGCCGTCGGCTGCTGGCGCTGGTCGGCGTCACCCTGGCACAGGGGACCGACTCCGACGATTTCGCGACCGGCGCGGCCCAGCTCGAGCCCGTGACGGAGGTCCTGCACCTCGCGGGCGCACCCGACTACCAGCTGCGCATCGCCTGCCGTGACACCGCCGAGCTCGACTCACTGCTTCGCACGCTCCGCATTCGCCTCGGCGCCGCCGACACCGAGACGAAGATCGTCCTGCGCTCGGGCCCGCCCGAGCCGGCCGCGAACGCGCCCGATGTCTGATCCTTCGGGGCCGGTCCTTCGATTCGAGCCCGCAAAGGCGAAGGGACCTGCTCTTCGCCATGTACATCGGGGCGCCCGGCCGTCACCCTGACCTGGTGCGGCGTCCCCGAGACCAACCGAGCACGTCGTCGACGCCGGCGAGCGACCACGCGGCGTTGGCTGCCGGCGCCGAAGCGGCGATGCGATGTCTGGGGGTGGGGCCGACCGACGATGTGCTCGTCCTCTGCAACGAGGAGCAGCGCTCGATCGCCGAGGCGCTCGCCGACGCGGCGGAGGACCCGGCGCGGAGCGTTCGAGTCGTCTCGTATCCGACGCTCACCCGCGACGGGGAGGAGCCGCCGGAAGACGTCGCGAAGGCAATGACGGCGGCGTCGGTGATCCTCGCCCCGACGACCTTCTCCCTCAGCCACACGCGGGCGAGAATGGACGCGACCCGCCGCGGAGCGCGCATCGCGACGATGCCGGCGATGACCGAGGCCGTCTTCAGCCGCGCGATGGCCGTGGACTACGCGGAGCTCCACCGAAGAGGAGCGCTCATAGCCGTCAGGCTCACCGCCGCCTCCACCTGTCGCGTGACCTCACCCGCAGGCACCGACATCGTCCTGGACCTCGAGGGACGGTCCGCGATCGTCGATGCCGGCAGCCTCGAAGCGGAGGCGGCGTTCGGAAACCTGCCGGCGGGCGAGGCGTACATCGCGCCGGTCGAAGGCAGCGCCGAAGGTCTGATCGTCTTCGACGGCTCGCTGGCCGACATCGGCATCCTCGACGACACGGCCCGAGTGAAGGTCGAGGGCGGACGGGCGACCGAGGCGGAGGGCGCAGCGGGCGGCCGGCTGCTCGACACGCTCGACGCCGGAGGACCAGGCGGCCGGGTGCTGGCGGAGCTGGGCATCGGCACGAATCCGTCCGCGATCCTCAGCGGCAACGTCGCGGAGGACGAGAAGGTGATCGGCACGGCCCACCTGGCGTTCGGTACGAACGTCTCCTTCGGCGGGGCGAACACCGCGTCGGTGCACATCGACGGCATCCTGCTGGAGCCGACCGTCGAGCTCGACGGGGGTGTGCTGATCGAGAGCGGGAAGCTGCTCGACAGGGGCGGCGACTAGCGATCGGCGACGGTCCGCGACAGGTGCGGATCTGGGTGGTCGGCGCCGGCACGGTCGGCCAGTGGCTGCTCCGAGCTATCGATTCGGGCCTCGCGGCGCGCTACGACGTCGACCTGAGGGTCGTCGGCACCGCCAACGCGCGTGACGGGTTCGTCTACGACGAGGGCGGCCTGGACATCCCGCGGACCCTCGGATCGCTCTCCGAAGGGATGTCGATCGCCGACCAGCCGGGAGCGCGCGCTTGGCCCAGCGCGCTCGAGGGTCTTCGGGCCACCGATGCCGATGTCCTCGTAGAGGCGACCGGGAGCCCCGCGACCGACGACGGGGAGCCTGGCCTCTCGCACATCAGGGAGGCGCTCGAGCGCTCGATCCCGGTGGTCACCTCGAACAAGTGGCCGATCGCCCTTCACGGTGTGGAGCTCGCGAGGCTCGCGCGGAGCCGCCGCGCAGCGCTGCGCGCCGAGTCCACGGTGATGTCGGGGACTCCTGTCCTCCGCGCGCTCACCGAGGGTCTCGCGGGCGCGACCCCGATCGCCCTGCGCGGCATCCTCAACGCGACGGCCAACTTCGTCCTCTCCCGGATGAACTCCGGCGACTCGTACGAGGCGGCGCTCGCGGAGGCACAACGCGCCGGCCTTGCCGAACGGGATCCCGGAGCGGATGTCGACGGGCCGGACAGCGTGGCGAAGCTGATGATCCTCTCGGGGCTCGTCTTCGGGCGGCAGCTGCGGCCCGCGGAGGTCGTCTGCCGCGGGATCACGGGAATCAGCCGGGCCGAGATCGAAGTGGCCGCCTCCAGAGGGGCGCGGATCCGGCACCTCGCGACGCTGGCGTTCGCCGAGCCGGGCGGCGTCGGCGAGGTCACGGCGCGGGTGGAGCCGTCGCCGCTTCCAGGCGACGATCCGCTGGCTCACGTCGAGGGCACGACCAACGCCGTGGTGTGCCGAGCGAGACCGGTCGGCGACGTCACGATCAGCGGGCCGGGGGCTGGCCTGGAGCTGGCAGGCCAGGGCGTCCTCGGCGACCTCATAGACGTGGCGCGTTCGCTCGCCACGAGCTGAGAACGGCGCCTTCGCGCGTCGGTCCTGACGCCTCTGCAACTTCCCGCCCGGGAAGCAGGACTATGCCGTCCGCGACCGATGTGTATGCTGGCCACGCAAATCACTGCCGAGTCCTCCGTCCGGCAAGGCGGAGGAGCGGGGGAACCAGTGGTCCAGGAATAGACCTGGGGCGAACGTCGCGTGATCGCGACGAAGCGCAACACCAGCGCGAGCCCGACAGCTAACCCCGCAGGCGACAGCCACTATGTCGTTCTGTGCCAGGAGACACCTGACGCTTTTCGTAGCCGCGCTCGCTGTCGCGGTCGCGATGCCCGCCACGGCGACCGCGGCGCGCTACGGCTCGCGCACGCTCAGCCTCGGCGCGCACGGTGGGGACGTCAAGAAGCTCCAGCGCTACCTGTCGACCGCCGGACACGGGCTGGTCCGGGACGGCGAGTTCGGGTCACGCACGGAGCAGGCTATGAGGGCGGCCGAGACGGAGCTCGAGCTGGTCGTCGACGGCGTCGCGACTCCGCGCGAGCAGCGCAAGCTCCGGACCGCGGTCAAGCCGCCGGACACCGGCGGAGCCGCCTACGTCGCACCGCCACCGCCTGAGAAGGTCATCCCCGGCGCGAAGGGCACGGTCAATGCGGACGGCTTCGCGGTCCCGCCCGACTCGGCGCCTCAGGCGGTGAAGGACGTGATCGCCGCCGGCAACACCATCGCCACGCTCCCGTACAAGTGGGGCGGCGGCCACGGGAGCTGGACGGACACCGGCTATGACTGCTCCGGGTCGGTCTCGTATGCCCTCCATGGCGGCGGCCTGCTGGACAGCCCGCTCGTCTCCGGCGACTTCGCCCGCTGGGGCGAGAGCGGCCGCGGAAGCTGGATCACGCTCTACGCGAACGCGAGCCACGTCTACATGGTCGTCTCCGGGCTGCGCTTCGACACGAGCGCCCGCTCGGCAACCGGCTCCCGCTGGAGCACCGAGATGCGTCCCGCGGACGGCTTCGCGGTGACGCACCCGAGCGGCCTGTAGAGACGGACGGTCGGCGCGACGGCGCGCGCCTCACGGCTTCCGGCGGTGATCTCCGCGCCCTCGGTCGACCCGGGTGCGATCGTGCGGGAAGATGCGTAGGTACGATCGCACGGAACAAGGCATGGCCGAAAGCAACAAGCCAGGTCCCACCGAGCTCAAGGAGCTGATGACGCGGGTGCTCGAGTCGGACGCCTCGGCGGCGTTCGGGCAGTTCATGGAGCGACGGTACGCCCTCCGGGACATGGCGCCCACCGCGGATGACGCCGTGATCGACGGCATCGAAGAGTCGCCGGACGGCGGGGCGGCGATGGCGGAAGCCCACCTGCTCAGCCTCCCTGACGACGTGCACGAGGAGCTCCTCGAGCGGGCCGCGGAAGCGACCGGCCGCCGACTCCACGCCGCCGCATACGCGTTGCTCGAAGCGGTCGGCGCGGCGCATCTGCCCGTCGACGTCACCCCGGAGATGGTGGCCGTGGCGGCGATAACGGAGCTCGGCGACTCCGTCCCGGCCGACGCGAAGCGATCCTGAGGCGGGCGGCTCCGGGTAGGAGCGACCCGATGTCGGACGAGCACGTAGCGATCGTGCGGCGCTTGGTGGACGCCATCAACGCCGACGACCTACCGCGCGACCTGATCGCTCCCGATTTCGAGCTCAGGAATGCGACGACGGCCGTGACCGACGCGACCTACTTCGGCTACGAAGGAGCGCTCAAGTGGCGCCGCGATTTCTTCGACGTGATCGACGACGGGCACTTCGTCGTCGACGAGATTCTCGCCTCGGGGCACGACTACGTCATGATCGCGAACCGCGTGGTCGGCCGCGGATCCACATCCGGAGCGCCGGTCGAGCTCCGTTGGGCGAGCATCCTCTGGTTCCGCGACGGCAGGCTCAGCCGCGGCGCCGGCTTCGAGAGCCGACGCGAGGCGCTGGAGGCGGTGGGGGCGGGCGAGTAGGCCTCCTCCAGTCAGCGGACGGAGGAGTGTCGAGTTACAGCCAGGACGTCCCGCCTCTTGACCACTGCTCAGAGCGACGAGGAGGATTGCACGAATGGATGCTCGCTCGATGCCACTCTTGGCGGCCGCTATAGGTGTGCTCGGCGGTGTGGGAGGCGCCTACATCGGCGGAGTAGTCGCGAACGAGGGACAAGAGCAGCAGTCCGAGAGCGAGCGAGCGGCCGCAATACAGGACTTGCGTATCGATGTGTACGGGGAATACCTGGGGGCTGCCGAGGCGCTCGTCGCGGAAGCCTCGGTGGGTTCTGCCAAGGCCCAACAAGCCGCGTACGTGAAGCTCTTTCCTGCCAATGCGCGCGTCGACCTCGTCGCCGAGAACCCCGAGGTCGCGGACGCGGCCGCCGCAGTAAGAGACGCAATCACGGCAGAGGACAGCACGGAGGACGACTACGACAAGGCGGCAAGAAGCTTCCTCGCCGCGGCACGGGACGAGATGCCGGAGACTGGGAAGTAGCGGCCCGATGGCGAGAGGAGGCAAAGCGGTCCGAAGGCTCGATCGGGCGACGTCCCATGCAGAGGCTCTTGATGCGCCCAGGGAGATTCGAACTCCCACGGCCCAAACGGGCCACAAGGCCCTCAACCTTGCGCGTCTACCAATTCCGCCACAGGCGCCGGGGCGCCCAGTATAGAGCGGTAGGGGCAGCCGGCTGGACGGTCCTCGCTGCGCCGCCCAGGGTCGAGCTTGATGCCGTCCGACCGCCGCGATACTCTGCGAACACATGTTCGGAATCGCGCACTTGACCCGGCTGAAGGGCAGGTCTGAATGGTCGAGCTGAACCTGACCAAGCGGCAGCAGGAGATCTTCGATTACGTCAAGCAGCACGTCGGGGAGCACGGCTATCCGCCCACCGTGCGGGACATCGGAAAGGCGATCGGCCTCACCTCGTCGTCGACCGTGCACGCCCATCTCGCAAACCTCGAGAAGCTGGGCCTGCTTCGGCGCGATCCGACGAAGCCGCGTGCCATCGAAGTGCTGGTAGACAAGGCCAAGGCCGCGGTAGCCGCGTCCGGGCTGCCGCTCGTCGGCCAGGTCGCGGCCGGCTCGCCGATGCTGGCGGACGAGAACGTCGAGGAGTACGTGTCGGTCCCGGGGATCGCCGGCGGCGACGAGGGCGAGTTCGTCCTGCGCGTGAAGGGCGACTCGATGAAGGACGTCGGCATCTACGAGGGCGACCACGTGATCGTCCGCCGGCAGGACACTGCGTCCGATGGCGAGATCGTCGTTGCTCTCGTCGGTGAGGAGGCGACCGTCAAGCGCTTCTTCCACGAGGAGGACCACGTACGGCTGCAGCCGGAGAACGAGGCCCTGGAGCCGATTCGCACGCGCGAAGTGCAGTTGCTGGGACGGGTCGTGGGCGTGTGTAGGAGGGTCCAGTGACTGGCGCGCTGCTCGACGCCCCCAGGCGTCGGCTAGCCGAGGCGGCCTGCGAAGCTCGGGCAGGCGGCGGGCGGGTGACGCTGGAAGAGCGGCTGCAGGCCACCTGGCGCGGCTTGCGCGCCTCCGGCGCGGCCCAGTGCCCCGTCTGTCACGGCGGGATGACGCTGGAGGCCGGATCGGAGGCTGACACCGACGCGGGGCGGTGTCGAGACTGCGGCGCGAGCCTCAGCTGAACGCGTAGCGCGGTCGACGGCGGCGTTCCGCTGTCCTACCATTGATGTGCTGCCGGCCAAGCAGCCGCGGGGAGGCCGGGGAGACAACCGGTCCCTCGAGGAAAGTCCGGACACCGCAGGGCAGGGTGGTCGTGGAAACGACCCGGGGAAACCCGCGGGAAAGTGCCACAGAAACACACCGCCTAAGCGCCGGGCATCACGTGAGCCCGGTGCCGGCAAGGGTGAAATGGTGCGGTAAGAGCGCACCGGCGTCGCGGCGACGCGGCGGCCAGGCAAACCCCACCCGGTGCAAGGCCAAGCAGGAGCGACGACGCTGCCCGCCGAGCTCCAGG
>Ga0126312_10001429_pt1 | contig 15652 bp, 14 predicted proteins | sample Plot104A_FD_92537 | JGI IMG/M metagenome (GOLD analysis project Ga0126312, IMG submission 92537) | Serpentine soil microbial communities from UC McLaughlin Reserve, CA, USA - Plot104A | ecosystem: Environmental > Terrestrial > Soil > Grasslands | place: USA: UC McLaughlin Reserve, Lake County... | reverse complement strand
GGTCGGTGCTGAGCGGGTTGGCGATGGCGAGCGCGGGGTCGCCCTCGCCCAGTCGCAGCCGGTCGAGCGCTGCCGGTGCGATGAAGCTGTAGGAGACGGTCTCGTAGAGGCCGCGGTCGCGCAGGGCGTCCTCCAGCCGACGGCGCAGCCCGGCGTGCCCGGTGAGCCCGCCGGTCGCCTCGCGCCGCGCGGGGAGCGTCGCCGGCAGGCGGTCCAGGCCGTGGACCCGTGCCACCTCCTCGATCACGTCCGCCTCGCGCTGGACGTCGGAGTCGCGCCAGAAGGGCACCCGCCAGCTCTCCGGCCCCTCGGACTCGAAGCCCAGCCGCTCGAGGATCGTCGCGGACTCCTCCTCGTCGATCCTCTTCCCCAGGAGCCGCTCCTGGCGAGCCGGGCGTAGCCGGACGGTGCGCGGCGGCACCGGCCGCGGGTAGACGTCGATCGTCTCGCCGGCCATCCGCGCCCCGGCAACCTCGGTCATCAGCCGCGCGGCCAGGCGCTGCGCGGCCATGGCCTGCTCGGGGTGCAACTGCTTCTCGAAGCGCGCGGAGGCCTCGGTGCGCAGCGGCAGCCGCTTGGAGCTGCGCAAGATGTTGGAGCCCACCCACGTTGCGGCCTCCATCAGGACGCGGGTGGTCTTCTCCGAGACCTCGGAGACCTGCCCGCCCATGATCCCCGCGATGCCGCTCGGGCCCTCGGCGTCGCAGACCAGGGCCATGTCGGGGTCGAAGCGGCGCTCGACGTCGTCCAGGGTGACCATCGTCTCCCCTTGTTCGGCGCGGCGCACGATGATCCGCCCGCCGCGCACCTCGTCCAGGTCGAAGGCGTGCAGGGGCTGAGCGGTGGTCAGCATCACGTAGTTCGTGATGTCGACGACGTTGGAGATCGGACGCTGGCCGGCGGCGGTGAGCCGCTGCTTGAGCCACGGCGGCGACTCGCCCATCCTCACGTCCTCGAAGACGCGCCCGGTGAAGCGCAAGCAGATGTCGGGGTCGGCGATCTCGATGGGAATGCCGTCGCGGGGGCCGGGCTCGACGTCGCGCTCGGTGGGGTCCTCGGCCAGCGGCGCACCGGTCAGCGCGTGCAGGTCGCGCGCCACGCCGTAGACGCCGAGCGCGTCGGGCCGGTTGGGGTTGACCTCCAGCTCGAGCACCTCGTCGGCGATCGCAAGGTGGCTCCCCAGCTCGTCGCCCACGGGCCAGTCGGGTGGCAGCTCCAGGATGCCGGCGTGGTCCTCCCCGATGGCCAGCTCGTCCTCGGCGAGGATCATGCCGCTGGAGCGGACGCCCCTGAGCTCGGCCTCCCCGAGCCGCGTGCCGTCGGGCATGACGGCGCCGGGCAGGGCAAGGGCCACGGTCTGGCCGGCGTCCACGTTGGGCGCCCCGCAGACGATGGTCCGCCCCTCGCCCGAGCCATCATCGACCGCGCAGATGCGCAGCCGGTCGGCGTCGGGGTGCTGCTCGACGTGAAGCACGCGGCCGACGAGGAACGGTCCCTCGCCCACTCCCACGCGGTCGATACGCGCGACCTCCAGGCCCGCGCCGGTGAGGAGGTCGGCGATCTCGCCGGCGGCTAGCCCGGGGTCGCAGTACGAGCGCAGCCATGAGAGCGGGACCCTCATGCCCCGAACTGCTCCAGGAAGCGCACGTCGTTCTCGAACATCAGGCGCAGGTCCGGCACGCCGTGCTTGAGCATCGCGATGCGGTCGATGCCCATGCCGAACGCGAACCCCTGCACGCGCTCGGGGTCGTAGCCGTTGTCGGCCACGAAGCCGAGGACGTTGGGGTCGACCATCCCCGAGCCGAGGATCTCGATCCAGGCCGTGCCCTTGCACAGCACGCAGCGCGAGCCGTCGGGCAGCCAGCCCGTGGCCTCGCAGGCAAAGCAGGAGATGTCCACCTCCACGCTGGGCTCGGTGAAGGGGAAGTAGCCCGAGCGCAGGCGCACCTCGCGCTCCTCGCCGAACATCTGGCGCGCGAAGGACAGCAGCACGCCGCGCAGGTCCGCGAGCGTGATGTCCTCGTCCACGGCGAGGCCCTCGAGCTGGTGGAACATGGGTGTGTGCGTGGCGTCGGAGTCGCGCCGGTAGACCCGCCCGGGCACCACGATGTACAGGGGCGGCTCCTGGGCCTCCATCGAGCGCACCTGCATCGGCGAGGTGTGCGTGCGCAGCAGCACCTCGTCGGACAGATAGAAGGTGTCCTGCAGCATGCGCGCCGGGTGGTCGGGCGGGTGGTTGAGCGCGGTGAAGTTGTAGTAGTCGAATTCGACCTCCGGACCCTCCACGACCTTGAACCCGAGGCCTACGAAGATGTCCTCCATCTCGCGTCGCGTCTGGGTGACCAGGTGCAGGTGGCCGGGAAGCTGCGGCGGATCGCCGGGCAGTGTCACGTCCACGCGGTCCTCGGCCAGGCGGCGCTCGAGCTCTGCCCCCTGCAGCGCGTCGGCGCGCTCGGCCAGCTGGGTCTCCAGGGCCTGCTTGACAACGTTGGCCGCCTTGCCCGCCGGGCCGCGCTGCTCGGGCGGCAGCTCGCCGATCGAGCGCAGGGTGCGGGTCAGCTCGGCCTTACGGCCGAGGTAGCGCACCCGCAGCTCTTCGAGCTCGTCGGTGCTGCCGGCGTCGGCCACCGCGGCCTCGGCCTCGGCGCGGATCTCCTCGAGGCGAGCGGGGGCGTCAGCCACGATCGGCCATCCTATGCAGGCTTATCGCCGCCGCGGCGGCCACGTTGAGGGACTCGGGGCCGTCCCCGCGCAGGGGAATCCGGGCCCGCACGTCAGCCGCCGCCAGCGCCTCGGCCGGCAGGCCCTCCCGCTCACCGCCCAGGCAGACGACCGCGGGGAGTGGCGCCTGTCCGAGCGGCTGCTCGGCGTGAGCGTCGAGGGCCACACGCGTGCCCTGCAGCTCCTCGAACCCAGCGCGGGCCGGCGGGCGGGCGAACAACGAGCCCATACTCGCCCGCACCGCCTTTGGCGCGTAGGGATCGGCGCAGCCGGGTCCGAGGACCACCGGGCCGTCGGCCAGGGCATGCGCCGTGCGGATGACCGTGCCCACGTTCCCCGGGTCGTGCACGCCGTGCAGGTAGACCGAGAGCTCGCCGCCGGGCTCGGAGAAACGCCGCCGGTAGACGCCGATCACCCGCGTCCCGGAGCCCAGCGCGCTCACCTCGTCCAGCAGGGCCGGCTCGACATCCTCGCCCGCGACCAGCAGCACCTCGGGCTCCAAACTTGCGGCCTCGGCGGCCTCGACGAGGTCTTCGCCCTCGGCCGCGAACAGGTCGAGCTTGTCGCGCCAGCGCCGGTCGGCCAGCTTGCGGATCGTCTTGAGATGTTGGTTGTCGGGGGAAGTGATCAAGGACTAACTCGGTGTGGGTGGGTCGGCGATCATGGGCTCAGAAACGAAGAAGGGCGCCTCTCTGGGCGCCCCGGTCGGTCCTGCGTCTGCCTTTTGCGGATCAGGCAGCCGCAGCCTCCCGGGCGCGCTCGGCGAAACGTCGGAAGGTTTCGGGGTCGCGGACGGCGATGTCGGCCAGCACCTTGCGGTCCAGCTCCACGCCGGCGGCCTTCAGGCCGTGCATGAACGTGGCGTACGTCATGCCCTCGCGGCGGGCGGCCGCGTTGATGCGCTGGATCCATAGGCGCCGGAAATCGCGCTTGCGGTTGCGCCGGTCGCGGTAGGCGTAGCCCTCCGCCTTGAGCACGGCCTCCTTGGCGCGCTTGTAGGACGAGTGGGACTGGCCCCGGTAGCCCTTGGCCCGCTCCAGGGTTGCCCGGCGCTTCTTGCGCGCGTGGACGGAGCGCTTGACGCGGCTCATTTGGGCCCCAGCAGCCGCTTGACCCGCTGCGCGTCGCTGCCCTGGACGTCTACCGCCCGGCCCAGGCGCCGCTTGCGCTTGGGGCGCTTCACCTGCAGGTTGTGGCTGGTGAAGGCATGCCGCCCGCGGACCTTGCCGCGCGCGGTCTTCTTGAAGCGCTTGTTGGCGCCCGAGTGGGACTTCATCTTGGGCATGAGCCGACTCAGGTTAGCGGCCGAAACCGGGACGGGCTCCCGGCGCACGGGCGCAGACCGTGTGCGGCCCCGGAAAAGATCGTCAGCGCGCTGACGATCTTCCAGCCGGACAACCGTGACGCCCCGATACCGCGTGCCACGTCACGCAGAGGCGGCGCTGTCCTCGGTCCCGTCCTCCGACTGCTTCTTGGTGGGCGAGAGCAGCATGGTCATGTTGCGGCCGTCCTGCTGCGGTCGCTGCTCGATCGTCCCGAGCTCGGCCACGTCGTCGGCCAGGCGCATCAGCAGGCGCTCGCCCCGCTCGGGGTGGGTCTGCTCACGGCCGCGGAACATGATCGTGACCTTCACGCGGTCGTCCCCGTTCAAAAAGCGGACAACGTGATTCTTCTTGGTCTCGTAGTCGTTGTCCGCGATCTTGGGCCGGAGCTTGATCTCGCGCACGTTGACCTGCTTCTGGTGGCGGCGGGCCTGCTTGGCCTTCTGCTCCTGCTCGTACTTGTACTTCGAGTAGTCGAGAACTCGGCACACGGGCGGGCGCGCCTCGGCGGCGACCTCCACCAGGTCGAGGTCGCGTTCCTGGGCGTAGCGGAGCGCCTCCTCGGTGGGGACCACGCCGACCTGATTGCCGTCCTCTCCGATCAGGCGCACCTGGGGAACGCGGATGCGCTCGTTGATGCGGGTCTCGTCGCGCTCGGGCGGGCGCCGATCGAACCTACGCGGGATCGGCACTAAGCGTGACTCTGGCTAGACGGCAAAGGCGGTGAGAACGGGAGAGGCAGCTGAGGGCACGGGCGCTTCAGGAGCGGCGCGTGATGTGGGTGCCCTTCATGTACCGGCGAGTATAGCGAGGCTCCCAAGCCTCTCCGAGCGGGCCTGCAGCCCGGCGTGGGCGAACTCCTCGACGTCCACCGAGCCCAGATCGCCCTCCCGGTGGCGGCGCACGGCCACCGTGCCCGCCTCGGCCTCCTGGTCGCCCACGACGAGCATGTAGGGCACCTTGCGCAGCTCGGCCTCGCGGATCTTGCGTCCCACCGACTCGGTGCGCTCGTCGACCTCCACGCGCAGCCCCTGGAGTTGCTTGGCCACCTCGCGGGCGTAGTCGAGGTGGCGGTCGGAGATGGGCAGCACCACCACCTGCTCGGGCGCCAGCCAGAAGGGGAACTCGCCGGCGTAGTGCTCGGTCAGGATCCCGATGAAGCGCTCGAAGGAGCCCATGAGCGCGCGGTGGATCATCACCGGCCGGTGCTCGGCGTTGTCGGCCCCCGTGTACTCGAGCTCGAAGCGCTCGGGCATGTAGTAGTCCAGCTGCACCGTGCCCAGCTGCCAGGAGCGGCCGATCGAGTCGGCCATGTGAAGGTCAATCTTCGGCCCGTAGAAGGCGCCGTCGCCCTCGTTGAGCTCGTATTCCAGCCTGCGGTTGTCCAGCGCCTGCTCGAGCACCGCCTCCGCCTTGTCCCACATCTCGTCGGTCCCCACTCGCTTCTCGGGGCGGGTCGAGAGCTCCAGCCGCGGCTCGAAGCCGAACAGGTCGTAGATGAAGAAGCCGAAGTCCAGGCAGCGGACGATCTCGTCCTCCAGCTGGTCCTCGGTGCAGAACACGTGCGCGTCGTCCTGGGTTATGTGGCGCACGCGCAGCAGCCCGTGGAGGGTGCCGCTGGGCTCGTGGCGGTGGACCAGGCCCTGCTCGGCCATCCGCAGCGGCAGCTCGCGATAGGAGCGCGCCGTGGACTTGTACAGCTGCACGTGAGCCGGACAGTTCATGGGCTTGAGGCCCATGGGCCGGTCCTCCACGTCGGTGAAGTACATGTGGTCGCGGTAGACGTGCCAGTGGCCCGACTGCTTCCACAACTCGGAGTCATAGAGGATCGGCGTGCGAACCTCCGTGTAGCCGCGGCGCTCGTTCTCCACCCGCCACAGGTCGGTGAGCTCGTTCCACAGCTGGGCGCCGGCGGGCTGCCAGAAGGGCGAGCCGGGCGACAGCTCGGAGAACATGAACAGCCCCAGCTCGCGCCCCAGCTTGCGGTGGTCGCGGGCCCGGGCCTCTTCGAGGCGCTTCAGATGCTCCTCGAGGTCCTCCTTGGACCCGAACGCCGTGCCGTAGACCCGCGTGAGCATCGGCCGGCTCGAGTCGCCGCGCCAGTACGCCCCGGCCACTCCGGTGAGCCTGAAGGCCTTGATGCGCTTGGTCGACGGCGCGTGCGGGCCGCGGCAGAGGTCCAGGAAGGGCCCGTTGCGATACAGCGAGACGTGGTCGACGCCCTGGTCGCGGATCAGGTCCTCGATCAACTCGACCTTGTAGTCCTCGCCCTCGCGCGTGAAGTGGTCCAGCGCCTCGCCGGTGGTCACCTCGCTGCGCTCGAAGGGCTCGTCGCCCTTGATGTGCTCGCGCATCCTCTCCTCGATGCGCGGCAGGTCGTCCTCGGACAGCCGGACCCCCTCGGGGAAGTCGAAGTCGTAGTAGAAGCCGTCCTCGATCGGGGGCCCGATCGAGACCTTGGTCCCCGGCCACAGCTCGGTGACCGCGGTGGCCATCACGTGGGCGGCGTCGTGGCGCAGCAGCCACAGGCCGTCGTCGTCGCGGGCGGTGGCGATCTCGATCCGGGCGCCGTCGGGCAGCGGGGCAGCCAGGTCACGCAGCTCGCCGTTCACCTTCACCCCCAGCGCCGCCCGGGCCAGGCCCGAGCCGATGGCCGCCGCGGCGTCGGCCCCGGTGGCGTCCTCGGGGAGCTCCAGCGGGGAGCCGTCGGGGAGGTGGACCGTCATGCGCCCAAGGTATTCGCCAGCAGGCGGAGCTCTGCCTCGAGCGCCCGGGTGACCAGGTGGCGCTCGCGTACGTGCTCGCGCCCTGCCCGGCCCATCTCCACCGCGGCGCCGGGGTCGCCCACGAGCTCCACGAGTCGCTCGGCCGTCTGCTCGGGCCCCTCGGTCAGGTAGCCGTCGATGCCGTCGCGGACCTGCAGCGGCACCCCGCCGTCGCGGCCGCCGATCACGGGCGTGTTCTTCCACAGGGCCTCCGAGGCGGCCAGCCCGTAGCCCTCGCGCAAGGCGCGATGCAGGCTCACGCGCGCCAGGCGCTGGACTGCTCCCAGCTCGAGCTGTCCCACCCCCGTGTAGCTCGACAGCAGCAGCACGTCCTCCTGGCCCTCGGCCAGGTCGCTCAGCTCCTTGAACGCCGGCCAGTCGTCGTGGAGGTCGGTCACCAGGGCCAGCTGCAGCCCAGGGAGCTCGTCGCGCGCGAGCGAGAAGGCCTCCAGCGTCTCGTGTGGGTCCTTCCAGCGGTCCAGCGACATGACCTGGCACGCGAACGGCCGCTCGAGGTCGATGCCCAGCGCCCGCCCCACGCGCCCCGTCAGCCACGGCGAGGCCTCGGCGTTGCGCACGCTCAGCGGGTCGATGCCCGGGGCGATCGCCTCGGCCTCCAGCCCGGGCGGGGCAAAGCCCTCGGCCGGCACCGACCGGGCCACGCAGGCCTCGGCCAGTGGGCGCGCCCGCTCCCACGCCGCGGGCTCGGGCTCCCCGGCGTCGACGTGGCAGCGCCACACGACGGGCCGATCGCTCTCCTCGGCCAGTCCCAGGGCGCCGGGGTCGTGCAGGACAAGGACGTCGTGCTCGGGGAGGGAGCGGGCGGCCCTATCGAAGTCGTCGCGGTAGGCCTCGAAGCTCTCGTCGGAGATCGCCGTCTCCGCACCCTGAAGGCCGTCGCGCAGCTCGGCGCCCACCTCGCCGTCGCCGAACAACACGCGCCAGCTCACCTGGAGCCCCGCGTCCGCGACGAGCGGCAGCAGCGCCCCGAGGCTCTCGGCCACTCGGCGGCCCCCTCCTGCAGCGCTGACGTGCAGCACCCGCTTGCCTCGCAGCGGCCGCGCGGCGGCGTGCACGCGCTCGACGGCATCAGCGCCGGCTACGGGAGCGTGGGCCGCGAGAGACCCCCGCCCGACCGCCATGGGCTGGAGGTCTGCGGTCACGGCGCCGAAGCCTAAGCTGCCTTCGTGGACGCCGCCGCGCTGCGCGCCGAGTTCCCGGTCTTCGACGAGCTGGCCTACCTCAACGCGGGGTCAAACGGCCCGGTGCCCCTGCGCGCCCGGGCCGCCGCCGAGGAGGCGATCGCCCTTCAGATCGAGCAGGGTCGCGGAGGCATCGCGTTCTTCGAGAGCGTGATCGGCGGGGCAGACCGGCTGCGCGAGCGGGTCGCGCGCGTGATGGGCTGCGGCCCCGGCGAGGTCGCACTCACCGGCTCCACCACCGATGGGGTGAACAGCGTGCTGTCCGGCCTCGACCTGGGCCCCGGCGACGAGGTACTCACCAGCGACGAGGAGCATCCCGGGCTGCTGGTCCCGCTGGCCGTGGGCGCGCGCCGGCGCGGCTTCACCGTGCGCCAGGCGCCGTTCGGAGAGCTCGCCGGGGAGGTGGGCTCGGCCAAGCTGGTCGCCTGCTCGCACGTCTCCTGGATCACGGGCGCGACCGTCGACGCCGGGGCGCTGGCCGCCGCCGAGGCGCTCGTGCTGCTCGACGGCGCGCAGGGGCTCGGAGCCGTTCCGGTGGACGTGGAGAGCCTGGGCTGCGACTTCTACGCCGCGTCCGGGCAGAAGTGGATGTGCGGGCCGGTGGGAAGCGGCTACCTCTACGTGCGCGCCGGCCGGCTTGACGATCTGACGCCGGCCTGGCCCAGCTTCGGCACGGTGGCCGACCCCAAGCGCCCGATGGAGCCCGCCCTCAAGCCCGACAGCCCGCGGCTGGATCTGGGCCTGCGCCCGCCCGAGCACACCGCCTGGGCGGGCGCCTCGCTCGACGTACTGGAGGCCGCGGGCTTCGACGACGCTCTCGGGGCGGCCGCCGACCGCGCCGAGGAGCTGGCCGGGCGCCTGCGCAAGCGTGGACGCAGGGTCGCCCCGCGCGGGCGGACGACCCTCGTCTCGTGGGAGGAGGAGGACCCCGAGGCCGCCTCCAAGAGGCTTCTGGAGGCGGGCGTCGTCGTTCGCCACCTGCCGGGCTGGCCCTACGTGAGGGCTTCGGTCGGAGCGTGGACCAACGAGGACGACATCGAGCACCTCCTGGGCGCTCTTCCCTAGCTACTTGCTGGTCATCACGACGAACCCGAACACCACGGCGGCCGCGAGCAGCAGGGCGCCGAACAGCCCCACCAGCGAGAACAGTCCCGCCGGGACGAGCTGACCGGCGCGCCGGGCGTCGACCGCGCGCGTGGCCCCGAGGATCGCCAGCGAGGCGGCGATGGTGACCGCCAGGCCGGCTAGGAGCGACGACCACAGCACCTCCCACAGGCCGCCCCAGTCCACGACCTCGGCGAGCGGCAGCATCAGCCCTCCGCCGGCGCGGTCACAGTCGGGCCGCGCTGGACCCGGCGAGCGAACAGGAGGGCCGCGCCGGCGAGGATGACGGCGGACACCACGATCGCGCCCGCCGAGCCGGTGCCGAACAGACGGCTGAAGCCATAGGTGAGACCGCCGATGGCCGCCGCGGCCGGCAGGGTGAGCACCCAGGCGACGACGATGTTGCCGGCCACGCCCCAGCGCACGGCCGAAAGGCGCTTCGCGGCGCCGGCGCCGATGACGGCCCCCGAGATCGTGTGGGTGGTCGACAGTGGAAAGCCGACGTGGCTCGAGGCGAGGATCACCGCGGCGCCGGCGCCCTGCGCCGCGTAGCCCTGCGCCGCATCCATCTTGTGGATCCGGCTGCCCATCGTCTTGATGATGCGCCAGCCGCCCACGTAGGTGCCCAGCGCGATCGCGGCGGCCGAGGAGACGACCACCCAGCTCGGGACGTGGAAGTCGTCGGAGGCGATGTTGCCGTTGGCCACCAGCGCCAGCGTGATGACGCCCATCGTCTTCTGCGCGTCGTTGGTCCCGTGCGCGATCGCCAGCATGCCACCGGAGACCAGCTGCCCGAGCCGAAATCCCTCGTTGACCGGGCCGGGACGCAGCCGGCCCACCAGCCGGTAGGTGAAGAGGATGCCCAGGCCCGCCACGGCGAACGCCAGGATCGGGGCGACGATGGCGGGGACAATGACCTTGCCCACCAGGCCCGAGCCGATCACAGCCTGGGCGCCCTCGGCCACGAAGGCCGCGCCGACCACGCCGCCGATAAGGGCGTGCGAGGAGCTGGACGGGAGGCCGAAGTACCAGGTGGCGAGATTCCACGCGATCGCGCCGATCAGCCCGGCGAACACGATCAGCGGCGTGATCAGGTCGGCGTCGACGATGCCCTGGGCCACGGTGGCCGCGACCTCGAGCGAGATGAACGCGCCGGCGAAGTTCAGAACGGCAGCGAAGCCGACGGCCAGCTTGGGCGCCATCGCCCGCGTGGAGATCGAGGTGGCCACGACGTTCGCGGTGTCGTGGAAGCCGTTGGTGAAGTCGAAGGCGAGCGCCGCGGCCACGACGATCACCAGGATCAGGTCGCCGTTCACAGCCCCGTCAGGAGTTCTTGATCACGATGCCTTCGAGAATGTTCGCGACGCGCTCGGTGGCGTCGATGGCCTGCTCCAGGCGCTCGTAGATGTCCTTCCAGCGGATAACGACCATCGGGTCGATCCCGTGGTCGAAGAGCGCGGCCATGGCTTCGCGACTGATGCGGTCGCCGTCATTCTCCAGCCGGTTGACCTCGACGGTGTAGTGGGAGATGTCCTTGAAGCCGCGCATGCGGGGCATCGCCTCGGCGATCTGACGGCAGGCCGTCACAAGCACCTCGGCCAGTCGCACCGACTGCTCCATGGGAGCCTCGACCTTGTAGAGGATGAGGAAGTCGGCGGCCTCCTCGGTGAAGTCGACGACATCGTCCAGCGCGGAGGCCAGGCCGTAGATGTCCTCTCGATCGATCGGGGTCACGAAGGTCTGGTTGAGGCGCTGGATGATGTCGTGCGTGATCCGGTCGCCCTCCTGCTCGACGATGAGGATCTCCCGGGCGAGGCCGCTCTTCTCCGGGAAGTCGCGGATCATCTCCAGGAGGAGATCCGCCGCCCGCACGATGTTCCCCGCGGCCTCCTCGAAGAGGTCGAAGAATTCGCGTTCCTTGGGTGCGATCAGCGCCGAGAGCCGCAAGCGATCCACGCTACTAAAAGTTCCCTGATGTCTGTTTAGGTGCCCGGGCCTGCGAGCACCACACAAGCATGTGCTTCAAGCCGAATCAGAGGGAGTCACGCGGACGAGCCCGGGAGAGCCTGCGCCGGAGAGAGGAGAGGACGCCTAGGGAGGTGTCCCGCGGGCCACGGGGGAACCGCGAGCCCGACCGCGAGAAGCAACAGCGCGCCGAGCGGCGTCTGCTGAGCGTGGTCGGTAGCTAGCGATATCCTCGGCCCGCCCGGGCCGTTAGCTCAGTCGGGAGAGCGCCAGCTCGACAAGCTGGAGGTCGCTGGTTCGAGCCCAGCACGGCCCATGCGCATGAAGCGCGCGAGGTCGACGCGCCGCAACAGGTCGCGTTCACGCGGGTTAACACATGGGGCGGGACGAGCATTGCTCCCGGCAGGGACGGAGGCGCAAGCCCATCCCGCCCCTCCTCCCCGACATGCCGACCTCTCGTCGTGGTCAATGATCCGATCCGGGGGTGGAGGGAATCGCGTTCGTGCCGATAAGACAAAGGGCGGGACGAGCGTTGCTCCCGGCAGGGTTCCGGAGGGGCAAGCCCGGCCCGCCCGCATCTAGCTTCTCACGACGCTGCAAGCCCATCTCAACGGCCCTCACGAGGGCCGCCTACTCACCCGGGAGCCGCGCGGCCGCAGTGCGATGTGATCCAGGGCGTCCCGGGCCGCTCCTCGGCCGCGCTGCCTATCTCAGCAACTCGTAGACCGCCACGGCGACTATCGCCCAGACGACCAGGCAGGCCACGAGCGAGCCCATCCACGCCGCCCTCGCGGATCCGCTGAGGCCGACGTTGCCGTCCCCTTCAACGTCGGAGTCGCGGGCGACGTGCAGGTGGGGAGCGGCGCGGAGAGCCATACTTGGCGCGTACCCGCTGCCTTCCCGGCTGAATCCTCCCGGGCTCCGCGCCGGGACGCGCACCACGTCCGCCGTCCGAGCAATCCGTCAGGGCCCTGACGAATTCCGTCGAGGGGTGGGCCGGCCCGCGACGCCTACGGGGTGATCCGGCGTGCCGCTAGGCGACCGGGGCCGGCGGCTTCGGCGCCGCCGCGGGGCCGCCGACCGCTGAGGACTCGCCGACGCCCTTGTGTGCCTGGATGGTCAGCTCCAGGGTCTCCCGGGAGGTGTACTTCGGCTGCCAGCCCAGGGTGGCCTTAACCTTCTCGTTCGAGGCGACCCAGGGATGCTCGGTGAAGCGGATCTGGCCGGGCGGGGCTTCCGACGCGCGGGCCGCCCACAAGGCCTTCGCCATCCCCGCGAAGACACGCTTGGGCATCCGGCGGACCGGCAGCCCGGCCACCTCGGCGCACTCGCGCAGGGACAGGAGCCCGTCCGCGGTCACGTTGAACGCGCCGTCGTGGCGGCCCAGCAGCAGGCCGGAGATGGCCTCCACCACGTCCTCCTCGTGCACGAACTGGAACGGCAGGTCGAGGTTGCCGGTGTCGGCCTGGAAGGGCTGCTTGGTCCAGAAGCGCACCAGGTAGTTGTCCACGTTGGGCCCGAACACGATGGAGGGCCGCACGATGGTCATCGTGCGCTCGGGATGGCGCAGCGCCCACAGCTGGCACAGGCGATCGGCCTCCGCCTTGTCCCGCGCGTAGGCGTAGTCGGGGACACCGCGCACCGGCCAGTCCTCGGTGATCGGCACCGGGTTGTCCGGGAAGGCGCCGTAAGCGGTGGTCGACGAGGCGACCAGCACTTGCTGGGTTCCCACCTCGCCCGCGGCCTCGAGCACGTTGGCGGTGCCGTTGACGTCGACCTCGTACATGAGGCCCTCGTCGTGGATGGGGTTGACGATGAAGGCCAGGTGGACCAGCGTGTCCGGCGCGCAGCGGTCGATGAGCTCGCGGCAGGCCGCGCCATCACGGACGTCCAGGCGCTCGTACTGGACCTTGGGCAGAAAGAAGCGCGGCGGGGAGACGTCGGCGACGACGATGCGCTCGACCTCCTCGCGGGCGGCCAGCGACTCGACCAGGCGGCTACCGATGTAGCCCGACCCGCCTGTGATCAGCGCCCTCATCTCAGCGGTCGGGACCTGGCCGGGGGCGAAGGCGCACTAAAGGAATTCTGGGGACCTCCGATGCAAGAAGGGAGTGGACCGACGAACCGGAGGCATAGAGCGCCCCGGTGGAACGTCCCCATGGAAAAGAGGGGCCCGATTGGGCCCCTTTTCCATTTGCGGAGGCAACGCGCTTCAACATTTGGGACCCCGGCCCGAGGCCGTGGCAGTGCAGGCGCGGAAGGTGTAGTCGCCTTCTTGGCCCACGGTCACCTGGATGCCTCCGATCTTCTCCTCGGGCGCGTGGGCCGCCTTGTCGACGTTGAACGCTCCACAATGGAGGCGCGTCCCCTCCTCGAGCTGGGCGGTCTGGCTGTAGCCGGGGCAATCAACGTCCAGAATCGTTCCCTGGACCCCCGGCGGCGGCTCCTTGGTCAGCGACGAGAGGACGTCCGTCTCGACCTGGTCGACGGTCGTCCCGCCGCCGCAGCCACCGACCGTCGCCGCAAGCGCGGCGAGCAATATGGGAAGGCCCGCGGCGGGCCTCAGTTCTCGTCATCCTCGTCCTGGACCCGCTCCTCGATCTGCTCCATGACGGATGGGTCGTTGAGCGTGGTCACGTCGCCCAGCTCCCGGCCCTCGGCGATGTCGCGCAGCAGCCGCCGCATGATCTTCCCCGAGCGCGTCTTGGGCAGGTCGTCGGCCCAGATGATGCGCTTGGGCCGGGCGAACTTGCCGATCTTGTCGCCCACGTGGTCGCGGATCTCCTGGACGAGCTCGTCCGAGCCCTCCCCCGCGCTGCCTTCGAGCGTCACGAAGGCCGCGATGGCCTGACCGGTGTCCTCGTCGGTCTGTCCGATGACCGCCGACTCGGCGACCTTGGGGTGCGAGACCACCGCGGACTCCACCTCGGCGGTCGACATCCGGTGTCCTGAGACGTTGATCACGTCGTCGACGCGCCCGATCACCCAGAAGTAGCCGTCCTCGTCGCGGCGAGCGGCGTCGCCCACGACGTATGTCTCCTTGCCGAGCTTGTCGAAGTACGTCTCGATGAGGCGGTCGTCGTCCTTGAACAGCGTCCGCAGGATCCCCGGCCACGGGCTGCGCAGGACCAGCAGGCCCTGCTCGGTGCCGGCGTCCTCACCCTCCTCGTTCACGACTGCCGCGTCCACTCCGGGCAGCGGCTTGGTGGCCGAGCCCGGCTTGGCGGGCGTGAGGCCCGGCAGGGGCGAGATGAGGATGTGTCCCGTCTCGGTCTGCCACCAGGTATCGACGATGGGGCAGCGCCCGCCGCCGATCACCTTCCAGTACCAGGCCCAGGCCTTGGGATTGATGGGCTCGCCAACCGTGCCCAGCAGCCGCAGGGACGACAGGTCGTGGCGCTCGGGGTACTCGGCGCCCCACTTCATCGCCGCGCGAATCGCGGTCGGCGCGGTGTAGAAGATCGTCACGCCGTGCTCGGCGATGAGCTTCCACCACGCGTCCTTGTCGGGGTAGTCGGGCGCCCCCTCCCACATCACCGACGTCGCGCCGTTGGACATGGGCCCATAGACGATGTACGAGTGCCCGGTCACCCAGCCGACGTCCGCCGAGCACCAGAAGACGTCGCTCTCGGGGCGCATGTCGAAGACGTACTTCGTCGTCCACTTGACGCCGGTCAGGTAGCCGCCTGTCGTGTGAAGGATCCCCTTCGGCTTGGCGGTCGAGCCAGACGAGTAGAGGATGAACAGCGGATGCTCGGCGTCGAGCGGCTCCGCCTCGTGCTCGTCGTCCGCGGCCTCGAGCAGCTCGTGCCACCAGTGGTCGCGGCCCTCGGTCATCGGAGCGTCGTCGTCGGTATTGCGCACCACGATCAGGGTCTCGACCGTGGGCATGTCGTCCATCAGTTCGTCGACCTCGGACTTGACGGAGGCCGCCTTGCCCTTGCGCCGCGCGTAGTTGGTGACGATCAGCGCCTTGGCGTCGGAGAACTGCATGCGCTCGCACACCGAGCCCGGCGAGAAGCCGCCGAAGACCACGTTGTGCGGGGCGCCGATGCGCGCGCACGCGAGCATCGAGACGACCACCTCGGGAATCATCGGGAGGTAGATCCCGACGACGTCGCCCTTCTCCACGCCCTGGTCGGTCAAGGCGTTGGCCAACCGCTTGACGTCGGCCAGCAGGTCGGCGTAGGTGAGCTGGCGCTCCTCGCCCTCCTCGCCGCGCCAGATGAAGGCGACGCGGTCGCCGTTGCCCTCCTCCACGTGGCGGTCGAGACAGTTGTACGAAGCGTTGATCTTGCCGTCGGCGAACCACTTGTAGAACGGAGGGTTCGAGTCGTCGAGCGATTCCGACGGCTCTTCGAACCAGTGCAGGTCCTTGGCCTGCTCGGCCCACCACGCGACCGGGTCCTTGCCCGCCTCCTCGTAGACGGACCCGTCGGAGATCCGCGCGTTCTCGACGAACTCCGCCGGCGGCTCGAACGTCTCGCGCTCTGTCAGCTGCTCGAGCTCCTGCTCGAGCCCGCCCGCGGTCTCCGTGCTGGCTTCCACTTCGCTCCTCTCCTCGAACCGTCTC
>Ga0126312_10001428_pt1 | contig 15662 bp, 11 predicted proteins | sample Plot104A_FD_92537 | JGI IMG/M metagenome (GOLD analysis project Ga0126312, IMG submission 92537) | Serpentine soil microbial communities from UC McLaughlin Reserve, CA, USA - Plot104A | ecosystem: Environmental > Terrestrial > Soil > Grasslands | place: USA: UC McLaughlin Reserve, Lake County... | reverse complement strand
GTGCCGCTCGCGCGGATGCCGGTGCGGCCGGAGCACATCGCCGGCGGTTGAGGGCCTCGGCCGCGTTGAACGGCGGGCTTTGAGAGAGGGGCCCGGACCGCCGCCCGGCGCCCGCAGTTCAGAGCCCTTAGACCCCGACGATGTGCTCCGGCCGGACCGGAATCCGCGCGAGATCCACGCCCGAGGCCGCCCGCACCGCCGCCACGACCGCCGGCGGCGTCGTGATGTTCGGCGGCTCGCCGACCCCCTTCAACCCGTAGGGCGACACCGGGTCGGCGTGCTCGAGCACGTCCATCCGCACGCGCGGCATGTCGAGCGTCGTCGGGATCAGGTAGTCGGTGAAGGACGCGTTCAGGACCTCGCCGTCGCGCACGACGATCTCCTCCATCAACGCGAGCCCGAGGCCCTGCGCGGAGCCGCCCTCGATCTGGCCCTCGAGCGCCTGCGGGTTGATCGCGCGCCCTACCTCCTGTGCCGTCGCCAGCTCGACGACGCGCACGAGCCCCAGCTCGACGTCCACGTCGACGACCGCACGGTGCGCGGAGAAGGCGAACTGGAGGTGCGCGTCGCCCTGGCCTTCCTCGTTGAGCGGATAGGTCGGGCGGTGATGCCACTCGACCGTCGCCTCCAGCGGCCGGTCGCGCAGCAGCGCCGCCAGCGCCTCCTGGTCGTCGGGGTCGGCGCCGAGCTCGCGCAGCTGCTCGCGCACCGCCTCGCAGGCGGCCTTCACGGCCCCGCCGGTCACGTACGTCTGGCGCGACGCCGAGGTCGAGCCCGCGGAGCCGACAGCGGTGTCCGCTCGCAGCACGACCACGCGCTCGACCCCCAGCTCCGTGCGCGCGACCTGGGCCTGGACGGTCTGGATGCCCTGGCCGACCTCGACGGCGGCGGTGTGTACCTCGACCAGCGGGCCGAGCTCGTCCGCCGTCATCCGCACGCGCGCCGTCGAGTAGTCGTCGAAGCCCTCGGAGTACCCGACGTTCTTGAAGCCTGCGGCGTAGCCGACGCCGCGCCGCACGCCCTCGCCGTGGGTGGTGTTCGAGACGCCGCCGGGGAGCTCGCGCTGGTCTGGCACGAGGCCTCCGTCGGGCGGGAGCGGCATCTCGCGCACGCGCCCGAGCAGCTCGGCGACCGGCGCCGGCTCGGGCACCGCCTGGCCGGTCGGCAGCGTGTCGCCGGGCGCGATCGCGTTGCGGATCCGCAGCTCGACCGGGTCGATCCCCAGCGCCGCGGCGAGCTTGTCCATCTGGGCCTCGTGCGCGAACGCGACCTGCACCGCGCCGAACCCGCGCATCGCGCCGCACGGCGGGTTGTTCGTGTAGGTCACCAACGCGGTGATGCGCGCGTTCGGCACGACGTACGGGCCGGCGGCGAAGCAGGCCGCGTTGGAGCAGACCGCCGTCGAGCTCGACGCGTACGCGCCGCCGTCGAGCACGATCCGCGCGCGCACGTAGACGAGCCGTCCGTCGGCGCCGGCGCCGTGCTCGTACTCCATCCGCGCCGGGTGCCGGTGCACGTGCCCGACGAACGACTCCTCGCGCGTGTAGACCATCTTCACCGGCCGCCCGGTGCGCAGCGCGAGCATGCAGGCGTGGATCTGCATCGAGAGGTCCTCGCGCCCGCCGAACGCCCCGCCGACGCCGCCCAGCGTCAGCCGCACGCGCTCGGGCGGCAGCCCGAGGCTGAGCGCGACCTGGTCGCGGTCGACGTGCAGCCACTGCGTCGCGACGTGCAGCTCGACGCCGCCGGCGCCGTCCGGCACCGCCAGCCCCGACTCCGGGCCGAGGAACGCCTGGTCCTGCATGCCGACCTCGTAGCCGCCGCGGACGACGACCGCCGCGGTCGCGTCCGGGTGGCCGCGCAAGATCTGCACGCGCCGCAGAACGTTCCCGCCCTCGTGCAGCGCGGGCGCGGTCGGCGTCATCGCCTGCTCCGCGTCGGTCACCGGGTCGAGCACCTCGTAGTCGACCGCGATCGCGTCAGCGGCACGCCGGGCCGTCTCCGGGTGGTCGGCCGCGACGATCGCGATCGGCTCCCCCTTGAAGCGCACGTCCTCCCACGCCAGCACCGGCTGGTCGGCGTGCTCGAGCCCGTACGTCTTGCGACCCCGGACGTCCGCATGCGTCAGCGCGGCATGAACGCCGGGGAGCGCGGCGGCCGCGGCGGTGTCGAGCGAGCGGATCCGGGCGCGCGGGTGCGGGCTGCGCAGCGTCGCGCCCCAGAGCATCCCCTCGACGCCCATGTCGGACGAGTACTCGAACTCGCCGCGCACCTTCGGAACGCCGTCGGCGCGCTGCGGGCTCGTCCCGACGCCGCCCGCGACCTCGCGCTCGCGCGGGGGAGCGACCGGAGCGGTCACGCGGCGAGCCGCTCCGCGGCGAGCTGGACGGCGTCGACGATCTTCGCGTACCCGGTGCAACGGCAGATGTTGCCCGCCAGCGCCTCGCGGATCTCGGCCTCCGACGGGTGCGGCTCGCGCGCCAGCAGGTCGTGGCTGGCGACGATCAGGCCCGGCGTGCAGAAGCCGCACTGGACCGCGCCGGCGTCGAGGAACGCCTGCTGGACTGCGTGGAGCTCCCCTCCCGGGGCGAGCCCCTCGACCGTGACGACCTCGCGGCCGTGCGCCTGCCCGGCGAGCACGAGGCAGGAGCAGACCAGCGTGCCGTCGAGGTAGACCGAGCAGGAGCCGCACTCGCCCTGCTCGCAGGCGTTCTTGGAGCCCGGCAGTCCGAGCCGCTCGCGCAGCGCGTAGAGGAGGCTCTCGCCGCCCCAGGCGCCGTCGATCTCGCGCCGCTCGCCGTTGACGGTCAGGACGATCGTCACGAGCGTCATGCGTACCGGCTCCAGGCCCACTGCAGCGTGCGCCGGCCAAGCACGCCGACCGCGTGGCTGCGGTAGCCGGCCGTGCCCCGGACGTCGTCGATCGGCCGTGCGGCCGCGCCGACCAGCTCCCCGAAGCGCGCGAGCGCCTCTTCCGCGATCGGCCCGCCGCCGTCCCAGTCGAGCGCGCCGGCGATGAACTCCTCCGCCTCGGAGGCCACCAGCGGCGTCGGCCCGGCCGAGCCGACACAGGCGGCGACGCGCCGCTGCTCCGGCCAGATCGCCAGCGACACGGAGCAGACCGCGATCACCATCGCGTTGCGGGTACCGACCTTGGCGAACTGCTGCGGGCCCGAGGCCGCCGGCAGCTCGAACGCCGCGATCAGCTCGTCGGGCGCGATCGCGGTCCGCTTCGGCCCGGTGATGAACTCCGCGACCGGCACGCGCCGCGTCCCGCGCGTCGATGCCAGCTCGACGACCGCGCCCGCGGTGTAGAGCGGCGGCAGCCCGTCGCCCGCCGGCGAGGCCGTCGCGAGGTTGCCCCCGACGGTGCCGCGGTTGCGGATCTGCGGGGAGCCGACGGTGCGGCTCGCGATCGCCAGGCCGGGCAGCCGGTCGCCCAGCTCCTCGATCAGGCGCGTGTAGGTCACGCCCGCGCCGACCCGCACGCGCCCGTCGTCCGGCGCCCACTGGCGCAGCTCCGGCACGGCGGTGAGGTCGAGGACCGCGGCGGGCAGCGTCCGGCGGAAGTTGATCGCGACCATCAGGTCCGTGCCACCAGCCAGCGCCACCGCATCGGGCCGCTCGGCCTTGATCTCGAGCGCCTCCGCGAACGTCTCCGGCCTGTGGAAGTCCATCCCTCCCTCGCTCTGCATGCGCGCACCAGCATGCCATCATCACCCCGTGGGCGCGACCAGGCTGCTGCCGTACCGCACGGACGCCGGCTACCTCGAGATGGACGCCATGCTGATGGCCTTCGTGTCGAGTAGCCGTTGAGGATCAGCTACCCGCCGCAGCTGCCGGTCTCCGAGCGCAGGGAGGAGCTGGGCGCGGCGATCCGCGAGAACCAGGTGGTCGTCGTCGCGGGGGAGACCGGCTCGGGCAAGACGACGCAGCTGCCGAAGATCTGCCTCGCGCTGGGGCGCGGAGACGGCGCGATGATCGGCCACACGCAGCCGCGGCGGCTGGCTGCGCGTGCGGTGGCGCAGCGGATCGCGGACGAGCTTGCCGTGCCGCTCGGCGGCGCCGTCGGCTACGCCGTGCGCTTCACCGACCGCTCGAGCCCGGACACGCGCGTGCGGCTGATGACCGACGGGCTGCTGCTGGCCGAGATCCGGCGCGATCGCATGCTGCGCCGCTACGACACGATCATCGTCGACGAGGCGCACGAGCGCAGCCTCAACATCGACTTCCTGCTCGGCTACCTCGCACGCATCCTGCCGCGCCGGCCCGAGCTCAAGCTCGTGATCACGTCGGCGACGATCGATCCCCAGCGCTTCAGCCGCCACTTCGGCGGCGCGCCGGTCGTCGAGGTCTCCGGGCGCACGTACCCGGTCGAGGTCAGGTACCGGCCGCCGGTCGACGACGGCGACCAGACGGACGCGGTCGGCGACGCCGTCGAGGAGCTGCTGCGCGAGCGCTCCGGCGACGTGCTCGTGTTCCTCTCCGGCGAGCGCGAGATCCGCGACACCGCCGAGGCGCTGTCCGGGCGGCTGCGCGGCGACGTCGACATCCTGCCGCTCTACGCGCGCCTCTCGACGCGCGAGCAGCAGCGCGTCTTCAAGCCCCACGACGGCCGCCGCGTAGTGCTAGCGACGAACGTCGCCGAGACCTCGCTCACCGTGCCGGGGATCCGCTATGTGGTCGACCCCGGGACCGCGCGGATAAGCCGCTACAGCGCGCGCCTGAAGGTGCAGCGGCTCCCGATCGAGCCGATCTCGCAGGCGTCGGCCGACCAGCGCAAGGGGCGCTGCGGCCGCACGGCCGACGGGATCTGCGTGCGGCTCTACTCGGAGGAGGACTTCGCCGAGCGCCCGCGCTTCACCGATCCCGAGATCGTGCGCACGAACCTCGCCTCCGTGATCCTCCAGATGGCGGCCGCCGGGCTCGGCGCCATCGAGGACTTCCCCTTCCTCGACCCGCCCGACCGGCGCCAGGTGCGCGACGGGATCCGGCTGCTCCAGGAGCTCGCGGCGCTCGACTCGTCCGAGCGGCTGACGCCGCTCGGCCGCCGGCTCGCGCAGCTGCCGGTCGACCCGCGACTCGGCCGGATGGTGCTCGAGGCCGACCGGCTCGGCTGCGCGGCAGAGGTCGTCGTGATCGCGGCCGCGCTCTCGATCCAGGACGTGCGCGAGCGGCCGGCCGATAACCGCGAGGAAGCCGACCGCGCGCACGCGCGGTTCGCCGACGAGCGCTCCGACTTCCTCGCCTACCTGAACCTCTGGAGCCATCTGCGCGAGCAGCAGCTCGCGCTCTCGGGCAACCAGTTCCGCAAGCGCTGCCACGCGGAGTTCCTGCACCACCTGCGCGTGCGCGAGTGGCAGGACCTCGTCGGCCAGCTGCGGCAGGCGGCGAAGGGCGTCGGCGTCACGTTCACGCAGACGCCGGCGGAGCCCGACACGATCCACACGGCGCTGCTGGCCGGTCTGCTCTCGCACATCGGGATGCGCGACGCCGCGCGGCGCGAGTACCAGGGCGCGCGCGGCGCACGCTTCGCGATCTTCCCCGGCTCGGCGCTGGCCAAGCGGCAGCCGAGCTGGGTGATGGTCGCCGAGCTGGTCGAGACGTCGCGTCTGTGGGGGAGGACGGCCGCACGGATCGAGCCGCGCTGGGTCGAGCCGATCGCGAAGCACCTGATCAAGCGCAGCTACGACGCTCCGCACTGGGATCGCGAGCGGTCGGCGGTCGTCGCGACGGAGCGCGTGACGTTGTACGGGCTGCCGATCGTCGCCGGGCGCAAGGTCGCGTACGGCCGCATCGACCCGGAGCTCTCGCGCTCGCTGTTCATCCGCCGCGCGCTCGTCGAGGGCGACTGGGACACGCGGCACGCCTTCTTCCACGCGAACCGGGCGCTGCTGGACGAGGTCGAGGAGCTCGAGCACCGCGCGCGCCGGCGCGACATCGTGGTCGAGGACCAGGCGCTGTACGACTTCTACGACGCGCGCATCCCCGCCGATGTCGTGTCCGGCGCGCACTTCGACCGCTGGTGGAAGCGCGAGCGGGCGCGGCAGCCGGCGCTGCTGGACTTCGCGCGCGAGGACCTCGTGCGCGACCCCGGCGGCGCGCTCGACCGGCGGGTGCTGCCGGAGGCGTGGCGGCAGGGGGAGATGACCTTCAGGCTCAGTTACGTCTTCGATCCCGGCTCCGAGCGCGACGGCGTGACCGTGCACGTGCCGCTGAAGTCGCTTCCGCAGCTCCGGCCCGTCGGCTTCGACTGGCTCGTCCCGGCGCTGCGGCTGGAGCTCGTCACGGCGCTGATCCGCTCGCTCCCGAAGGAGCTGCGCCGCTCGCTGGTGCCGGTGCCGGAGGTCGCCGCGGCGGCGCTCGAGCGGATGACGCCGCGCAGCGAGCCGCTGCTAGACGCGCTCGCGCGCGAGCTGGAGCGGCTGCGCGGCGTGCGCGTCCCGCGCGCGGCGTTCGACGTCGCGCGGCTGCCGCCGCACCTGCGCATGCGCTTCCGCGTCGAGGACGAGCGCGGCGCGCCGGTCGCCGCGGGCGACGACCTCGAGGCGCTGCGCGAGCAGGTGCGGCCGCGGCTGCGCGCGGAGCTCGCCAGCGCCGCCGCCCCGCTCGAGCGCAGCGGCCTCACGGATTGGACGATCGGCGCGCTGCCGAAGGTCGTCGCGCTGCCGGGCACCGGCCAGGCGGTGCGCGGCTATCCGGCGCTCGTCGACGAGGGGCCTACCGTCGGCGTGCGCGTGCTCGAGAGCCCGGAGGCGCAGCGCGAGGCGATGCACGCCGGCACGCGCAAGCTGATCGCGCTGTCCGTGCCGTCGCCGATCCGCCACGTCCAGGGGCGGCTCGGCAACGCCGCCCGGCTGGCGCTGGCGGGCGCGCCGCACGCGACCCCGCGCGCGGTGCTCGAGGATGCGACGGTCGCCGCGCTCGAGGACCTGATCGCCGAGGCGGGCGGACCGGCCTGGGAGGAGGCCGCGTTCGCGCGGCTGCGCGCGCACGTCGCCGGCAACCTGGCCGAGCGCACGTCGGAGATCGTCGACGCGGTCGTCGCGGTGCTCGACGCCGCGCGCGAGGTGGAGCGGCGGCTCGAGCCGCTCGCGGCCGCGCCGGCGCTGGCGCCGGCGCGGGCGGACGTCGAGCGCCAGCTGCGCCGGCTCGTGCACCCCGGCTTCGTCGCCGCGACCGGCGCCCGCCGGCTGGCGGACGTCGAGCGCTACCTGCGCGCAGCCGCGCGCCGCCTGGAGCGGCTGCCGAGCGCGCCGGCGCCCGACCTTGACCGGATGCGCTCGGTGCACGAGCTGGAGGCCGAGTACGAGCGGTTGCTCGCGGCCCGGCCGCCGGGCCGCCCGCTGCCGCGCGCGCTCGGCGAGCTGCCATGGATGCTCGAGGAGCTGCGCGTGAGCCAGTTCGCCCAGTCGCTCGGCACGCGCGCGCCGGTCTCGGCCAAGCGGGTCAGGCGCGCGCTCGAGCAGGCCGCGGCCGGCGGCTGACGTTCAGCGGGCCACGACGCGCTCGGACGTGCCGAGCACCTTGCCCTTCGCGCCGAGCGCCTCGACGACGAAGCTGGTCGGCCTCCCGGGGAGCCGCGCCGCCGTCTCGAAGCCGTCTCGCGGCACCGTCGCCGCAGCGCCTCCCCCGGCCGGCACGACGCGCCACCGCGCGACCTCCGTCGACCCGTTCCAGCTCATCTTCACCGTCGTCGAGCCGCCGGCCGTGGTCGCGGCCGCTCGCGGACGCCCCTGCCCACGGGCGCGCCACGGCATCCGGTAGGCGCGGTAGGTCTCCACGCCTTTCACCGCGAAGCGCGCGTCGAACACGAGATTCCCGTCGCGGTCGAACTCGGAGAAGAGCGGGTTCAGCCCGCCCCACCCGACGAACGCGCCGCCGCCCTCGAGCGGCTGATTCGAGCCCTGTGTCGTGGCGACGATGCCGTCCGGGTGCTCGAACTCGCGCACGAGCGCCGCCGTCTTCTTCTCCTCGTCCAGCCGCAGCGTGATGGCGCGCGACTGGCGGCCGTGCGCGGGCACGTCCTCCGTGACGTTGTCGAACAGCGTGATCGTGCCGTCGGGATGGACGCGTGCGTCGTGCTGCAGGTTGAAGGCCGCGTCGCGCGGGAGCTTGAAGTCGCTCTTCTTCCCGCCGAGCCGCCAGACGACGTCACCGGTCTCGCGGTCGATCTTGTAGAGCGCGCTGTCGTGGCGCGCCGAGACGATGAAGTCGCCGTCGCCGTCCACATCGATCGAGTTGAGGTGCCACGGGTCGTGGAGCTTGCCGCGCTCCTTCGGGGCCGGCCGGTAGGACTCGCCGAGCGGGATCGAGCCGAGCGTGTGCCACTCGAACAACACCGCTCCCGTCTCCACGTCGATCTCCTGGACCACGTTGTCCTCGACCAGCCCGTCGCGGCGCCCGCCGAGCTTCGTCAGGTCCCACGGCACCTGGAAGTAGCTCATGATCAGCGCCGTCCCCGCCGGCGTGAGCGTCAGCTCGTGGGCGTCCATGTGGTAGCCGTTGGCCGCGCGAACGGTCGCCAGGGGGCGGTAGCGGCTGTCGACGATCCGCCCGACGCCGCTGCCGCGGTAGAGCTGCATCCTGCCCTGCCACCACGTCAGCACGGGGCGGCCGAGGTAGCTCTGGGCGCGGAAGTCGAACGCCTGATCGTTGCCCGGCAGCGGGTTGAACCAGACGAGCTCACCCGACGAGTCGATGATCATCGGTCCCTGCTGGGTCGCGCCGCGCTTCGGCGCGACGAAGATCCTGCCGGGCTGGGCCTCGCCGGACGACTCGTCGACGCGGATGGCCGGCGGGTGCAGGTCGGGCTGCGACGCGAAGACCTGAACACCTTGCTCGACCGGCTTCTTCGCCTGGTCGTCCGGAGCCCGCGGGAAGGTGTTGCGGCGCGCGACGACGAACGAGCTGGCGCGCTCGCCGGTGCCGGACACGCGCATCCCGACGTCGACGGTCACGCGCTCGCCGGGCGCGAACCTCTGCTCCGGCACGAAGGTGGCGCCGCGCCCGTCGGGATGCTCGCGCCAGCGACCTTCGTGGCGGCCGCTGCGTGAGCCGGTGACCCGCACGTCCTCGAGGTCGCCCGGGTCCGCGCCGCGGAACGTGATCGCCGTGCCCGGCGACGCGGCCGCGGTGCGGTGGTCGGGGAAGACGCTGACCTCGCCGTCGCCGCTGCCGAGGCTCGCGACGACCGCCACCACGACGGCGACAGCGATCAGGCCCGCGAGGGCGACCAGCGCGAGGTTCCGGCGGCGGGTGGGAGTTGCGGTCGTGGTCGTCACGGCAATGACTTGTACCCGTATCGGCGCGCTACAGCCGGGCGAAGTTCGGCCAGAGCGCCAGGTCGAGGTCGGGGACGAGCTCGCGCAGCGCCTCGACGTCGGCGTCGAACGCCGTGTGCAGCGCTCCCTCGAGGTCGGGCCAGAGCGGCGCGGGCTGGCGCTCCCGCACCGGGCGCCCGGCCAGCCTCTCGGCCAGGCGGCGCCGCGACCCCGCCGGCACGCCGCGCCGCAGCAGGGAGGCGAGCGGGCTCCGGCGCAGGCGCCGCGGCACGAACGCGGTGTCGCGCACGCCGAGGAACTCGAGCGTGCGGCGGTACTGCCCGGCCGGATCGCGGCTGCAGCGCTCGAGCTGGAGCACAAGGATCCGGTCGCGGTCGAAGAAGCGGAGCAGCCGCGCGAGCTGAGCGCCGAAGCAGCGCCGGTCGACGGCGTCGGCCATGTAGATCCGATCGCGGCCGCCGCGGTTCGCCACCCGTTCGGCGAAGACCGCGCGGTAACGCTCGATCGGGTCGCTCAGCATCACGAGCAGCTTCGCGCGGGGCGCAGCGCGGCGCAGCAGCGGCGGCGTCCACGCGTCGGCCATGTAGCGGCCGGTCCACTCGCCGGCGATCGTCCGGTCGCGGCGCGGGAACTGCTCGTGGTAGGCGGCGACGTCGGCGTCGGTCATCGCGCGCGCGCAGAAGCCGTCGAAGTGGTGCAGCGCCCGCCCGCGGGAGGCCGGCGCGGCGACCTCCGGGTGCGCGAGCAGCAGCCGGTGCCACCACGTGGCGCCGGCCCCGGTCGCGCCCACGCCGACGAAGTCCGGCGGACCGCCGTGTGGCGAGTGGTCAGGCGGGAAGCGCATCGGCGGCGAGGTGGGCGAAGTTGCTCCACAGCGACACGTCGATGTCCGGCGCCATGGCGGCGAGCTCGAGCACCTCCGGCTCGTACGCCGCGCGCAGCCCGTCGAGCATGTCGTCCCACAGCGGCTGCTTGTTCGCGGCCTGCGTCGTGCCGCGCCGCTGCTCGAACCCGTCGTGCCGGTGCTCGGTGTCCACGCCGAGGAAGGCGAGCGTGCGCCGGTACTGGTCGGCCGGCTCGGCGACGCACTTCTCGTACTGGAGGATGAGCAGCTTGGACTCGTCGTGGTAGGCGAGCAGCCGCCGCAGCTGGGCGGCGTAGCGTCCGCGCTCGATCGCGTCGGACGTGATCCCCGCGATGCGCGCCTTGGGGGTGAGGCTCATCTGGTGCAGGGCGCCCGAGCGGAAGCGCTCGACTGGGTCGCGGAACATGACCAGCAGCTTGGCGGCGGGCGCCGCGCGGGCGAGCAGCGGCGGCGTCCAGAAGTCGTGCATGTAGCGCGGCGTCCACTCGCCCGCGATCTGGCCCGGGCCGCGTGGGAACAGCTCGTGGTAGGCCGCGATGCCGGGGTCGGTCAGCTCGCGGCCGCCGTAGCGGTCGAAGTAGTGCAGCTCCTTGCCGCCGCGCGGGGCGCGGATCTGCGGGTGAGCGAGGAGCGTCTCGAACCACCACGTGGTGCCGGATCGCTGGGTGCCCACGCCGATGAAGTCCGGCGGGCCCGTGGTCGGTGCGGCGGCCATGAGCGGCTCGCAGTCTAGCCCTCGCCGTGGAGCACGCGCGCCGCCGCGACGCGCCGGGGTGCGCCGGCGCGCTAGCGGTTCTCCGGCGCGAAGCCGAGGTAGCGCGGCTGCCGCAGGTGCCTGCGGATCACCCGCGCTGAGGCGGGGTAGTGGCTCAGGCGGAAGATGCCGCCGGACTGCGCGCCCTGGTTGTACTGGACCATCTGCACGCGCCGGTGCGAGGCGATCCAGCCGAACAGCCGGCCCGCGAAGGCGGGCGCGTCCGCGCCCCAGATCGCCCATTCGGCGATCGCGAACGGCTTGTTCCTGCGCATGGCGAAGTCGGCGTAGAAGCGGTCCAGCCCGGCGAAGTTCGGGAAGCGCGAGTAGAAGCTCGTGCCGACCCAGTCGACCCACTTCGACCCCGGCCAGTAGACCTGCGGGCGGAGCGCTGCGATGTTCGGCGCACCGCCTGTCATCGGCGCCCACACGAAGGCGATCTGCGGCTCGGGCAGCGTGCGCGCGCCGGCGCGGAGCGGCGGCATGCCGCGCGCGGCGAGTGCTGCGTCGATCCGCTCGACCTCGCCGCCGTGCATGATCAGCCAGACCCGCTTCCACGCCCGCCTGAACGTCGCGGGCGAGTGGTCGCGGTCGCGCCGGCCCCCGCCGCAGCTGTAGGCCGCGTAAGGGTTGTTGCAGTTGTTCATCTCGCCCAGCAGCCGGAGGTAGACCGGGGCGCCGACGGCGGCGAGGTCGCGCGTGAGACGGACGAGGTAGCCGTCGCCCGTGCCGCGGGCGATCTCACCCGGGCTCAGGCGCTCGGGCAGGTTCTGGCCGCGGGACGTGCCGAGGTGCAGCATCAGCCGCGCGCCGGCGCGGCGTGAATTCTCGAGCGTGTAGCCGTAGGACCCGCCCCAGGCGATGAAGTGCTGCCAGATCGCCGGGTGCTTGCCCGTGCGCGACTCGAAGTCCGAGGAATCGAAGCCCGCGGTCACGCCGTTCCAGACCTTGCCGTCAGGCGGCGCGTACGGCTCGGCACCCGCGGTCGCAGGGACGAGGAGCAGGAGCAGGACGCAGAGCGGCAGCAGGCGCGGCATATGCGCAGTCATATCGGCAGCCGCGGCGCGGGCACGAGGCGCGGGACTAGCATCGGTCGCCGTGCAGTCCTCCTCGCCGCGGCCGCGCGGCCGCCCGGGCGGCGGCCGCGAGCGGATCCTCGACGTCGCCTGCGAGCTGATCGCGCAGCAGGGGATGGAGGACGTCCGGGTGGCGCGGATCGCGCGCGCGGCGGGCGTCTCGACGGCGCTGGTGCACTACCACTTCGCGACACGCGAGGCACTGCTGGCCGAGGCGCTGCGCCACTCCTACGCGCGCGCGGGCGCGGCGCGCACGGCGCTGCTGGCGGGCGCCGGCGCCTCGTCGGCGCGGCTGCTCGCCGGGATGATCGAGCACTGCCTCCCGCTCCCCGGGCGGCTCGAGCGCGAGTGGGTGCTGTGGGTCGAGCTGTGGCTGCGGGCCGCCCGGCACCCCGGGCTGCGGGACGTGGCGCGCGAGCTCTACGGACGCTTGCACGCGTGGTTCGCGCGCGCGATCGCCACGGGCGTCGCGGGCGGCGAGCTCCGCGTCGCGGACGTCGACGCCGCCACCGACGTGCTGCTCGCCGCGATCGACGGCACCGGCGTGCGCGTCCTGTTCGGCGACCTGTCGCTCGAGCGGGCGCGCGAGCTGCTGCTCGCGCTGGCGTCGCGCGAGCTCGGCGCCGAGATCCGTTAGAGCAGGCGCGGCCCCGCCACGCTCAGCGCAGGATCCCGCGCGAGATGATCAGCCGCTGGATGTCGGAGGTTCCTTCCTCTATCTCCTCCAGCTTGGCGTCGCGCATCCACTTCTCGACCGGGTACTCGCGCGAGTAGCCCCAGCCGCCCAGCGTCTGGACCGCGCCCCACGCGCACGCCATCGCGGTCTCGGAGGCGTGCAGCTTCGCCATCGCGGCCTCGGTCGTCGCGCGCTCGCCGCGGTCGAGCATGCGCGCCGCGCGCCATGCGAGCAGGCGCGACGCGTCGACGCGCAGCGCCATGTCGGCGAGCCGGAACGCGACCGCCTGGTGCTCGGCGATCGGGCGGCCGAACTGGCGCCGCTCCTTCGCGTACTCGGTGGCGTATTCGGTGGCGGCGCGCGCGAGCCCGGTGGCCGCGGCCGCAAGCGTCACGCGCGAGCGGTCGAACGTGGCCATCAGGCCGCGGAAGCCCTCGCCCTCCTCGCCGAGCCGGCGGTCGCCGGCGACGAAGCAGTCCTGGAGGAAGAGCTCGGTGTTGACGATCGCGCGCTGACCCATCTTGCGGACAGGCGCGCCGAACGAGATGCCCTCGTCGTCGCGGTCGAGCAGGAAGGCGGTTATGCCGCGGTGCCCGCTGCCGGGCGCGACGGTGGCGAAGACGACGTAGTACTGCGCGACGCCGCCGTTGGAGATCCAAGCCTTCTGCCCGTCGAGGACGTAGCCGCCGTCGGTCCGCTTGGCGGTCGTGCGCATGCCGGCGGCGTCGGAGCCGAAGTCGGGCTCCGTCGTGGCGAGCGCGGTCATCGGTGGCCGCTCGCCGGTGAGCGGGCGCACCCAGCGCTCCTTCTGCTCGTCGCTGCCGAGCTCCAGCACCGGCTCGGCGAAGAAGCCGTTGCAGGTGATCAGGTTGCCGATGCCCGAGCAGCCGTGGCAGAGCTCCTCCTGCACGATGCAGCCGGTGAAGACGTCGGTCATGCCGCCGCCGCCGAGCTCCTCCGGCAGCATGAACGAGGTGAGGCCGATCGCGGCGGCCTTGTGCCACGTGTCCCAGGGCACCTCGGTGTCGGCCTCGTCGACCTGGGCCGCTATGGGCCGGATCTCGCGCGCGGCGAAGTCGCGGCAGACGCGCTGGATGTCCTCCTGCTCGGGGGTCAGCTCGATCACGGGCGGCACCGTATCATTTACTGATTCTGTAGTCAGTAATCATTTGCTGTAGCTTGCCGGCATGAGCGGCGACGCGCTCACGGGCGGGGAGGTGGTCGTGCGCAGCCTCGCGGCGCACGGAGTCGAAGTCGTGTTCGGCATCCCGGGCACACACAACCTCGAGCTCTACGCGCAGCTCGCCCGGCACGCGATCCGGCACGTGTCGCCGCGCCACGAGCAGGGCGCCGGCTACGCCGCCGACGGCTACGCGCGTGCCTCCGGCCGGGTGGGCGTCGCCGTGACGACCGCGGGCCCGGCGCTGATGAACATCGCCGCCGCGGCCGGCCAGGCGCAGTCGGACTCCGTCCCGCTGCTCGTGATCGCGCCGGGGATGCCGCGCGCCCATCCGGCTGCGTCGACGGGCTACCTCCACGAGATGCCGAGCCAGCAGCGCGCGATGTCGGGCGTGGTGGAGAGCAGCGTCCGGGCGATGAGCCACGCGGAGCTCGGGCGCGAGCTGGCCGCGGCGTTCGCCGCGTTCGGGTCGCTGCGGCCGCGCGCGCGCTACGTCGAGGTGCCGCTCGACCTGCTCGCCGAGGCCGCTCCGGCCGACGTGCCGGTGGCGCCGGAGGCCTGGTCGCCGGCGCCATCGGAGCGCGCGGTCGCGGCGGCGGTCGAGCTGCTGCGTTCGTCGCGGCGCCCGGGGATCGTCGCCGGCGGTGGCGCCGCGGGCGCGGCGGCCGAGCTCGTAGTGCTGGCCGAGCGGCTGTCCGCGCCCGTGATCACGACGGCCAACGGCAAGGGCACGATCCCCGACGACCACCCGCTCGCGCTCGGCGCGCGGATCAACTTCCCGGCGGCGCGCGCGTGGATTGAGTCCTGCGACGCGGTGCTCGCCGTCGGCACCGAGCTGGGGGAGTCTGACCTCTGGGGCCCGCCGCTGCGCCTCTCGGGCCTGATCCGGGTCGACATCGATCCGGCGCAGGCACACTCGAACACGGCGGCCGCCGTGCCGGTGATCGGCGACGCGCGCGCGGCGCTGGCGGCCGTGAGCGACGCGCTGGGTAGCGCCGGTGCCTCGTCGGCCGCGGCCGCCGGTCCGTCGTCGGCTGCGGCCGCCGATGCCTCGTCGGCCGCGGACGCCGGTCCCTCGCCGGCTGCGGCCGCCGACGCCTCGTCGCCCGCGGACGCCGACCCTTCGTCGGCCGCGGCCGCCATCCGCTCGCGGCTCGACGCCGAGTACCGCGCCAAGGCCAAGCCGTGGCTCGAGTGGCTCGCCACGATCGACGGCGTGCTCGGCGGCGAGGCGATCGTCGCGGGAGACAGCGCCATGTGCTGCTACTACGGCGCGCTCGGCGGCCTCCCGGTCCGGCGGCCGCGCTCGTTCCTCTATCCCGCGGGCTTCGGGACGCTCGGCTATGCGGTCCCGGCCGCCACCGGCGCCGCACTGGCGTGCCCGGATCGACGCGTCCTCGCCATGTGCGGCGACGGCGGGGTCATGTTCACGCTCCCGGAGCTTGCGGCCGCCGCCGCGCTCGGGCTCGGCTTCCCGGTCGTCGTGTTCGTGAACGAGGGCTACGGCGAGATCCGCAACGAGATGGTCGGTGCCGGCCAGCCGCTCGTGGGCGTGGACCTCCCCCCGCCGGACCTGCCGGCCGCCGCGCGCACGCTCGGCTGCGAGGGGACGCACGCGCCAGATCCCGACGCACTCGCCTCCGAGCTCGAGACCGCGTTCGAGCGGCGCGTGCCGACGCTCATCACCGTCCCCGAGGAGCGATGACGAGGCCGCCGTACATGCGGGTCGCCTGGACCGACCCGGTCTCCGGACGGCCGGGCTACCTCGTCATCGACCGGCTGGTCGACGGCGCGAGCGGCGGCGGGCTGCGGATGCGCGAGGGCTGC
>Ga0126312_10001425_pt1 | contig 15670 bp, 16 predicted proteins | sample Plot104A_FD_92537 | JGI IMG/M metagenome (GOLD analysis project Ga0126312, IMG submission 92537) | Serpentine soil microbial communities from UC McLaughlin Reserve, CA, USA - Plot104A | ecosystem: Environmental > Terrestrial > Soil > Grasslands | place: USA: UC McLaughlin Reserve, Lake County... | reverse complement strand
CTTATGCTATAGTCTTATATAGTAACTTTATGCATGACATGTTGAAGTTATAATGTCACAACAACAGATAAGAAATGAGGCTATAGCTCATCGTTTCCATATGAATATCTTTCAAGAAGGTAAGTTAGAAATGGCAGACGAAATTATTGCCTCTGATTTTGTTTGGAGAAATCCCGTTATTCCTTCTGAGTTGCAACATGGCCCAGAAAGTGTAAAGAAAATTGCATCTGCAGTCATAGATGCAATGCCTGACCGTCAAATCACACATGACGATACCATTGTCCAGGGTGACAAGGTTATGATTCGCTGGACAATGACAGGTACTACTAAAAGAGAACTTTTTGGCATATCTCCAAGAGATAAACCCACCAGTATTGTAGGTTTTGACCTATTTCGTATTTCTAATGAGGGAAAGATTGTAGAAATGTGGCAGCAATTTAGTAATGGCAAATGGTCATAGTGTTTAGCAATCTATCTAGTTCACATAGTCTGTAAACAACTAATGGACAGGAATTGACACAACTACAATTTAAGGAACAATATCATCATCTTCGTCTGTCTCCAGTTCAAATACATTATCATAAACCAATTTTAGTTATGCAACTCCTATAGTTAACCAATATGAATAGTGTGTTTCTCTGTCAAGTCTGAAGATAAGTCCTGGTTGCCATATACCTTCTTCATAACTCATTAGGTCACACGAAATACCGTCTGCTACCACTTTTGTATAGTAATACAAATCCATTTCTATATAGTCGTCATGTGTCTATTCTTCTAATGTTTTATATCTAAGTCCACGAGACCCCGCAAGAGCAGGTTTAAAGTAGTTCTTAGTAAAGACATAGGCTCCTATTGTCTTTATTCTGTCATCTAATCTCATGACATACTTTTTTCCTTTATAGTGAAAGTATAGGTATATCATACGAAACTTAAGTTTCATATCCCTACCTTCATCTTCATCTTCATCGTCTTCTCTTTCCTTAAACTCAATGTTGGGAAAGACCTTTGATTGATACCTGCACTTTATCATATTCGGTAACTAAATTATGTTTGATTAATAGCACGTACCATGGATTTCCATTGAACAAAAGCAATCTAGGCTTGAACTTTATAATAAAATCAATATTACCTCTTAGCTATTATAACGACTAGGAAAATAGAACAAATTTACACTGTTAAATAAAAAATAAGGATTAGGAATCTTCAACTTGGCCCAACTGTTAAACTACTGCTGATAATAGCAGTACAGAACCTAAAAGTAACAGATTTAATAGATACTCCTCTGTCATTAGCTTGACATGTTAGTTTAAAATATTTAGTAGCCAGAGTGAAGGCTTGTCGAGCTCATTAAAAATTGAGACTAATAAAACTGCATATAATAACCATAGCTAGTTCGTAGTATGCCATCTGAACAGGCGATAAATCAAGTTGTACTCTGAAAGTGGACTAGATGCACTAGTGTACAGCATTTGAAGATTATCGCCAAGAGTTCAAGGAATCATTTCCAGAACTAGATGAGATAAAATGCTTTATTAGAAAACCAAAAGCAATAGAGGATTTGGTAACCCCTGTAGCAACTATTCTAGGAGATGGTCAGTATACAAACTATATAAGCGGCACCTCTAATACCAAAAACAGGATGTATGGAAGACTCTCCTTAACTTCTTTGTTAATTATTGCTAATAGGAGAGTGTCTATTGCTATTGCGATAGCCATAACTACTCTTATAATAATTGATTTGCTGGCAACACGTCAGATTTTATTCTTTGACAATACTTGGCAAACTATAATCTTTATTCTTACTGTAGTGATTGCTTATGGAATAGGTTCGTTAATCCTCTTGGTATATACAAGGAGGATAAGAAGTGTGGAACTTGTAGAAAAAAGAAGCCACTTTATGAATATTATGTATTTTGGAGTTGTGGTAGTCCAATTTTCCTTGCTTGCAATTTTGATATCTATTATAGTAGGCAACAGTATAAGCTGCCCTAACTATATTAGCTTCTGTATGGCGACTAGACCCTTATCTACTTCTATTAATGCAATTGCTTCAACAGGAGCTGGTATTATACTAGGAATAATTAGTTTCAAGTTCTTTTCATGGTTTAAGCTTAGCGACAGAAATGTCATGGTCTTACTTTATGGTTTAGCAGCTGCATCACTTGCTATGTCAATAACAATAGATGCCGCTGACAAAATATTGCTACAACAAGTGGTGGAAGAGAAATCACTAAAAGGTGCAGTTCCTGAATCTTCTTGGATATACAAAACTTTTGACAAATATCAAGGTCAAGTACAATACAAAGTAGTAAATCCTGAAACAACTACACAATATGTTGTTCCAGATTCTATGAAAGCACTTCATAAATTTCTGGTTTATTTGGTTTCTAATCCTCCATACATACTTACTTGGGCGGCTACTTTCATGCTCTTACGTCAGTTTTACTTATCAAATTATGGATTAGGAAGCAAATTTCCTATAAAGTATTGGATATTGCTATCTGTTCCTTTGGTGCTGTATATAATTGGAAGTGGTTTGATAATCTCATTACCTCCAGCAGAAGACCCTTACAGATACATATTTAGAATTATATTTAGAGGAGGAACTATAGGTAGCAGCGTTCTGTTTGGTATTTCATTTTTTATTATAACAAGAAAAGTAACTGAGGTGGGTATGAGGAAACGAAACATACTATCAGTTGAAAGGATAAAAGATTACCTTGCTATTTCTGCAATTGGAATTGTAATGATTGGTATCGCAAATGAAGCCTCAGGTCTGCAACAAACATTTGGAGCAGCTGCGCATGGATTAGTACTTTTATCTTCTTTTTTGTTTAGTATAGGACTGTACTATTCAGCAATTTCCATATCGCAGGACGACTCCTTAAGAAAGACAATTCGCAAGTCTGCGATGCAATTACTTGACAATATTGGGACAGCTCAGATGACTGAGGAGTTTGTAGCAAGAATAAGTAAATTAGTTTTAAAGAAGCAGCAAACATTGGAGGATGAGGCAGGCATTCCTTCTGAAATAAATGAGAAGAATCTCAAGGAAGACTTGAAGCTGATAGTGGAAGAACTACGAAAGAACAAGTAAGAATCTCTTATTTACAATAGGAGGAGGGTATTGTTAAATGCAGCATACGATTTGTGGTTGGGCTCTGTAATTATGTCAAAAATGATTCACACACCTCCGAGCCCGTCTATTACACGGGTTCATATGCAAGTTAGGTGCTATAGGATAATATCCTTGATTAAAGGAGGAGCTGTATTCCACTAATGCCAGTGAAGCTATCTACTACTGTCATATTGATTTAGTTCCTAATCCTACAAATGCTGCTCTTCTAAGAGAGTTTTTTCACTATGTGATGTCTAACGGCTCTTCAGAAAGCCACCAAAAAAACAACCTTAAGGTGCTAACAGCGTTTGCCGCGTCCTTGGGATCAAATGAAAACTAGTGTACAAAATTAAGTGGTTGTACAGAGAATACAAAGGTTCACCCATAATCCAAAGATAAAGACATCTGTGAAAGTAGCATAGATTCTTTCATTGTATGCTTATACAGATTACAATTAATGAGTAGTGGCAGCTGTTGCCACATGGGATGATTTTTGATATTATCTGTTTTGATAAATATAATAACAATACCGCGCATATGTATAATTGGATTCGTCATCACAAGGCATGAGAAGAAGAAGGGACGAGAGGAATGAAGGCAACCTGACAAATAGCAAAGAAGATAGAGATAGAAAAATGGATGATAAGCAAAAAGAGAGAAAATGACAACAGCAGCAGACGCTCAGGGCATACATCATGTCACATCCATAGCAGCTGATCCACAAAGAAATATCGATTTTTATGCTAAAATCTTGGGGCTTCGCCTAGTAAAAATAACAGTAAATTTTGACGATCCAACTACTTATCATCTGTATTATGGAGATGAATTAGGGAGGCCAGGTACAATTCTTACTTTCTTTCCATGGTCCAATGCACCCAAAGGACGCAGAGGTAATGGTCAAGTTGTTGCCACATCTTTTTTAATTCCTGAGAATGCTACTGACTATTGGATAGATCGCTTTAAACACGAAGGAATAGGGTTTACCAATCCCTCTACGCGTTTTGGTGATGAAGAACAAGTAATAACCTTCTATGACCCTGACGGACTTGAATTGGAGCTTGTAGCTCATAAATCAGCTAAGTATAGAAATAATAACATCTGGAAGAATGGTCCCATTCCTAGCAAATATGCTATAAGAGGATTTTATTCTGTAACCCTGGCAGTAGAAGGATACGAACGTACCGCTTCGGTTCTAACAAAACAATTAGGCTTTCAATCCACATGTGAGGAAGGAAGTCGATTCCGTTACGAAATGGTAAGAAAAGGTAATGGTAATGGTGATAATGATAATAATGAAGCACTAGGATCTATTGTAGATGTACTTTGTTTGCCTTATTCTCCACCTGGCTATATGGGTGTTGGAACAGTGCATCACGTGGCTTGGCGTACTCCTACAGACAAACAACAAATCATTTTGCGACAAGAGATGGTCAAGCATGGATTAAATGCAACTCCTGTCATAGACCGAATGTATTTTCACTCTGTCTATTTCCGTGAACCTGGGGGCGTGCTTTTTGAAATTGCTACCAATCCTCCTGGATTTACAATAGACGAAAAGCTAGAGGAACTTGGAAATCGTCTTATGCTTCCTCCATGGCTTGAGCCCGACCGGAGGGGTCTTGAAAAGCTGTTACCTAAGGTCAACCTTCCATCCTTATCAGCAACAACAAGAACAACAACAGAAGAAGAAAAAGGAATTAAGGAGAAACAAAATTAAATGGCATAAAATACAAGAAAAAGGTCGTCATCATCAGAACTAGGATTCATCCATAAATTCATTCCAGCATTTACTAGACAGGATCAGGTTACTTTGCTTTTATTGCATGGGACAGGAGGAAATGACAGGACCTGATACCACTAGGTCGAGAACTATATCCAAGAGCTGCAATACTTAGTCCACGTGGGAAGGTACTAGAATCAGATATGCCCCGTTTCTTTCGTAAATTGGCTGAGGGGGTTTTTGACATTGAAGATTTGAAGTTTAGAACTCGTGAACTTGCAGACTTTGTGGAAAAGGCATCAAAAGTTTATGGATTTGATTTAAGATATGTGGTTTCAGTTGGCTATTCAAATGGAGCAAATATAGCATCTAGTTTACTTTTACTTAGTCCTGAAGTTATATCCTCGGCAGTTCTGTTTCGTGCGATGATACCGTTTATGCCTGAGAAAGTTCCAGACCTTACAACTAAGAATATTTTTATGGGTGCAGGAGAATACGATCCTATAGTTCCACAGGAACAGACTGAAATGCTTTTTCGTTTGTTTAAGGATGTAGGATCCAATATGATATTACACTGGCTAAAGAATTCTGGCCATGAATTAGGCTATGATGAAATCTCGGCAGCTAAAGATTGGTTGTCCAACTTACCTAAAAAGTCGCTATAATTCATATGGATATGGGCAAGTAGATTGAGCAGCTATTAGCAGCCTAACCATCCAGAAATTTCTGTGAAAACGCTCCTACTATACTAGAATACCTATCTATCCGATCATCATGGAATAAGAATATGCAAATTAACTAAATAGACTGAAAGTTACAATTAGGTGGCATGATTACCAATTAGTAACTTCCAAATTTAATAATAAATATTCGTTAAATATAGCGAAATAGTATAAAGCTAAACTAGAGGAAATTAGAAATTTAGCAGAAAATCCTAAAAAGAATCTTTGTCAAGATTTAACATCCTATCTATGAGACTTTCCTTCGTATGTTGATTCATTAAGTGTTCTCTTAATTCAGACTCAGATAGCTGTTTGTTAGTGCTTGTTTCACATATAGGACACAAATAAAGCCTTCTTTTGATGTCGTAAGTTGACTTTGAATTGGTAATAGCAATATTATTCGTTTTTGCTTCGCACTGAGGATGCACAGAATAAACAGTATAATCTATCATTTGTGTATAATTACCTGCTTTTCCGCAGATATTGCATTTCAGCATTGTGATAGTTACCTATTTGTTATTATTATTATTATTTCTTTTAATCTTTCATACTATTTTTAGAGGTACATATTAAGACGGCACCCAACCCAAAAGTGATCTAAAAAGTTTTTTATTACACCAGACATTGAACCATGATAATCGGGAGAAACAAGTACAAATGCATCAGCCCAAATCACATAATCTGTTATCTTACGTATTTGGTCAGCTAATAAATTATATCCTCAGAACTGCCATCGGGATCAAAAAATGGTAGTTTAGTATCCCGCAAATTAAGCAAATGTGTTTCTGCATCATATCTCTTTGTCATATTAAGAACAAATTTCAATGCTTTGGTTCCATAAGAGTTTCTCCGCATACTGCTCCCAACTCCTAAAACCCTGATCGTCATAGACTTCTTGCTTATACGGCGTGTGTATATATTTTATTAAAAGCTCTCATGGTCTATCAATTCTTTTAGATATGTTAAGGGTTAGGTGTGCAAGAGCAAGCCCCTGTTTGCAGCTAAGAGAAAATAACTACTCTCATAATTATTTGTTACTATAGTTTGTGATCATATCTAGGACATATTGCTATAGTTCCCAATAGGTAGGAACTGCTGGAATTGAACGTTCTATAGAAGAATGGGAAGTAGAATATGCTATCAATAAAAAAATGAAATGTACAAGTAACTTTTTATTGTTAACTAACTATTGAATTAATGGGTCTGAAGTAGAAATAATCAAAAGTACTGGAATAGCAGTAATCAGAGATTTTATAGTTGATAAAACTCTATTTTCTATTTCTTGTTGCATTTGTGCTGTTCCTATCTTATCAAGTAATGAGGCTTGCTGTTGAATAGATTTTCTAATTGAGCGTCGTATTCTAGAATCCTGTGCGACAGAAATTGCCGATGAATATATGCCAATTAGCATCAAGTATGAAGAGAAACCGATAATGGTTATTATAATTAATCCAAATGGCGGATATACTCCTCCTAATTGGAATAAAGAATAACCTGCTTGATTTGAAATAAAGAATAAAATAAGTCCATAAGCGGCGATAATCATGTAATTTTTTACTGCTGTATTATTTGGAAGATATTTTGCAATAGTCCAAAAAGCAATACCAAATAGAATTCCTCCAGCAACCTTGCTTAGACTAAAAAATAAGGTAAGAACTATGCCAATAAAAGTTGGGTTAGATATTATCAATGAACCAAAGAGGCTGAAAAACAATGCTGGAAATTGACTGAGGAAATATACTAATGGGATACTGACAAGAACCCAATATGTTATCCTTCCGACTCTCTTTGAGTATTCGCGCAGCAGAAGAGCAGTAGCCACCAATAATAGTATAAATGATACAATAGAGGCTACGGTGTATCCATCATTGAGAGCAGTTGCCAAAGGGTTAGCAGCGATAGGTCTGGTCATTCCTGCTATCTGTGATTCTCCCATAAGCGAGGGAATTCCAGGAGAGATAGTCAATATCAAAGCAAAGATAAATACTGCATTAATAGTAAGTGTAATAGTCGACAAGAGGTATAATAAAACTAATGGACTCTTATGAAATCTGAACCAAGAAAAAAATCGCAGTGAGAGAAATATAATCATGAAAATAGCCATAAGATAACTGATTACTGCAGCCATACTAATAGTACTAGTATAAAATTCTGAAAATATCAAGACTTGTAGGAGAACAAATACAATAATTCCTGATAGTAAATATTGTGTGATTGTTACAGATTTGTCTAAAATATTCAAATGCAGGTAACCCAGTTGTCTTATTTGCCGACTTTTTGTCCTGGCAAATCCTATCAGAATATGCTGCCCTATCACATATACAATAGACATAAAAACGAAGAGTATAGTAGTCCAGCTTGATGTCACATAGACACGTATAAGGTCAGAAATTCTAAAAAGAGATGTATCTACTACTAGTACTGATATTAATAAAATAATAACAGCAAAAGTTTTCTTGTTTTCGTATTGTTGACCTGAACTCATACTTCTTAAGATTCTAGGAGCCATGTTCTTTACGACATCGCATCACAAAAGCAATATTTGTCAAACTCAAAGTAGGCTTATTTCATATTGCTTTCTATATTAAAACCAATGGAATTTGAGGCATTTAAGAAAAAAATTATTATTAATCTAGACAGATCCATAGGATCGGTGGTAGCCTTGGTGTGTTTAGACAGGGTAATCTACGCGTATGTGTATGTTGTTGTTCTGTCAAATCTCGGCAGATGGATGATAACCTGATATCAGCGGTGTTTAGGGAATACCCCTATTATATAGAGAATTTAGTTGTATTAGATCTTTGAATCTATTTCTAATAGTTACCTCTGTTACCCCTGAAGCGGCTGCAATGCTAGTTTGGCTAACTTCTTCCCCAGCCATCTGACAAGAAAGATAGAGCACTGATCCCGCCAAGCCCATAGGGACTTTTCCTGGAGTCATTTCTCTTTTAACAACTTCACTCATGATATTCATTGCTTGTTTTTTTGTCTTTTCATTTATACCAAGTTTGTTTGCAACTTTAACAATACATTTCATAGGATCGACTAACGGAATTTTAATATCAAGTTCAAATACAAGAACACTATAATTTCTAGAAACATCCTTGTAGGTCAGATTACTAGCTGCGGCAATATCTTTGAGTGTTATAGATGCTCCCATTTCTCTGCAAGCGGTATAGATAGCTGCAGAAAGCATTCCGTCAATCGTTCTTCCACGCACTAAATCTCTTTCATGAACCTTTCTGAATATGTATGCACTCTTTTCCACTATAGAATCTGACAAACTCAGTTTATCCTTTAGGGTATCAAGTTTCTGGAATGCTCTCCTACGGCTTTTCTCGGATTTATGTACATTTATCCAGGAGTTCAATCTTCTTAATCTTTCTATTCTAGGGAGATTAGCCGTATCAAATATTTTTCCATTGGCGTCTATGTTTGCTTTGCCTATAATAGTACAAAGTCCTCTGTCGTGAAAGGCTAGAGAAGCAGGAGCTCCTGTTCTAGATCTGTTATCTACTTCTTCCAGAGAATAAGCACGTAGTTCCTCATGAGTATAATCCTCGATTCTTTCCAAAATAACAGTACCACAATTACTACAAAGAACCTCGCCTGATTCGAGATCTGTAATCGTAGCGTGATTCGAATTATTACATGTAGGGCATGTAAGAATCTCTGTCATTTTTCCTCTTATTTCTTCGTATTACATTCTACATATTCTTGCTCTGGATAATCAGGAAAACTGTTGTTTTCTTCTAACTTCCAATGTTGGGCCTTATATACCGCATTTATTTCGCAGTCTGACACAGATCCTGCATAAGGATTGACGTTCCGTGTCATAAGGCTGCCATCAAAAGTTGAATGCCCAAGGCCTAATACATGACCCATTTCATGCTTAGTGATTTGTTCGAGCTGGTGTATATCAAATCCAAAACCAAATGCAGCTTCAGATATTATTACACGAGACTTTGTAAGAAATCCATATCTGTCAAAATAATTTCTTGTTTCTCCCGCTTCATGTCCTCCATCTTCTCGAAAGTCTATTTCTACATCTGCATTACGTCTATTGGATACTTCTTCAAAAGTTAACCCTTCAATTTCTGCATCCCACTCTTCTATAGACTTATAAACTGCTTCTCTGAGCTGTGAGCCCCCTTGATCTATGATATATGTGAGTGTTCCATCGTCAATCTCATCTCCCCATGCACAACATATTTGTATAGAGTCGTGATCTTCAAAATCTTCATAACCAAGCTCATCTCCATCCTGATTGTACTTTTCATCTTCATGAACAGCTATTACTCCAAAAAGTAGGCTTGACATTACTACAGCTAGGATAACAAAGATAATTCCTGCATAGTAAAAGAAGGACTCTTTATCTGCCATTAAGTTTTGTACTCACTTCTCAGTTTTGTCGCGACTGCTAGCTATCGGACTTCTTGTTATCTATTATGCCAAAATCCGCCTCCACCTAGACCATATTCCCCGCCATGTCCTCTCCAATGTCCAAACGGTCCAGACATCAACTGATGAAAGGAATCCAATTGTCGACCTTCTGATGTAAAGAGAACCTCCCCGTTACCAGGATCTACAATTAGTTTGTATAACGTATTATTCGCACCCATTACGCCTATATTATATACAAGGAATCCTTTCATAGGGCTAAGAAAAGCTGAAACAACTGACGAATTTCCTCCTGCTGTATTTTGTGCCGTAGTTATTGCTTCGGCCATTGGAACCTGAATTTCAGAACGTAGTGCTTGGCCAATTGTAGATTGTAGTGGAATGGAGCCAGTAATATTGGCTCCATGCTGTTTTTCGGTTATCTTGGCAGTCTCCGCTGTCGGCGAAGCGGTCGTATTATTTACTTGTGCCATGACAAACTGGGAGTTGTAGGTTAAGCCAACGAGTGTGCTTGAGACAGCCACCCCCAAGGCTAATATACCTATGAATAATTTCGAATTATTTTTCATTGCCTGATTTACGAGCCTTCTGCATTTAAATGTTGTCAAATATGTCCCCTAGTCTGGCCATTCCTGTCTGTTGTTGCTGTTTGCCTCCCCTGGAGGACAGGACCGAATTTTATGGATAAGCGCCAAATATGTCTCTATATCTGGCAGAGTATTAGCGAACTAGATGTATTTGAGTAGGTCCAAGGACGTCTACGGCTAAAAGGGCAACACAATTGCTACAAGGTCTACCTTCTAATTCTAGAAGTCTTAGATTACTTCAACTAGAGCGTGATAGAACTTGGAGTAAATTCATCAAGTTGAGAAATTCCTTTCGTACGAACAAGGGTACGAAGCCTGCCAAAAATGGCTAGGCGGAGTATATGAAGTGGACGAGGAAGAATTTGTGTCTCTATAATATCCTTTATCGAAATGCCCTTGATATTTTACCGGCCTTTCGAAATCATTATGATTTTTTGACAAATGTCGATCATAAGCGATGTTAGCAGCTTGATTCTCTCCAGAAAAATCTTCTCCAGAATATTCCACAATACCCAATGTACTGATAAATCCAAAAACAATCAAGGAAAAAACGGCAATGGATCTTATGATAACCGGATTAACAATCCTTTCTGTATTGCTGCTGTTGTGAGAATGGATATCTTTAGCAAGAGTTAAGTTTGGCAGAGGATCAATAATTTTTAGAACTTCTTCCCTTTTTTCCTCATTCAAGTAAACACGTATGTGCGGGGTATTTATGTCTGAAAAAAGAATGTAGCCTCGATAATTCAAACTTGAAATAGCTAATAGAACTTGTTCCAAGTAATAGTCTGGAAAGCCCTCTAGTAGAGAAGATATCCTTATCGCATCTCGTTTTTTAGCGAGTATGCGGATAATTGACATCTCAAATTTGTTAAAGGACAAATACGTATTATATGCAGACACAATGTATTAATTATTCTTTCTAATTGAGTAAATCTATGTGTTTCTGGAGCAATTGATAAGTCTCATAGGGTGGTAGCAACAGACAAATATGGCTGTATAACATCCCTTATATGTGCTAAATATAGGAACGCCTACCACCCAATCTCACGCTAATATAGATGATCACGGTGCATTATACAAGGTCTTTTTGTCCGGAGCAGTTGCTCAAATTTTAGATTTTTTCCTCGATCATAAAGACTTTGACTATTCCTCAGGAGAAATATCAAACAAAACTGGCCTTGCATTAAAGACCATATTCAGAGAAATACCCCACTTGACAAGATACCAATTAGTATACAATAGTAGGAAAATAGGTAAGGTTAACATGTATAAGTTAAATTCTGATTTTGAGCCTGTCCTTTTATTAGAAAAATTCGCCATTGAAATATCAAAATTAAACGTTCATTCTGACCAGAACGAGGAGCTGACACATATTGGTGAAAGCAAAAATGAGAACAAGGTTGTTAATATAAGCGATCTGCAAGACAATTCTGATTAGGATGCGGTGGAATGTGCACCAAAATTGACTCATTTTTTCCACGCAGTTAGACAAGATTTGACGTAATTAGCCAGCTACAATATCCTACTACCTCGACTATTTCAGCCAATTTGTAGTGATTCCTTTCAATATGAGGGGGCAATAATACGTGTCCAGGAAAATCTCTTGACCATCTAAAGATGTTGTCCATATTTGAATCACTATTATTCAATCGGCAATATCTCCTTCATACATCCCGAGGATTTCCTCCTTTTCAACTACCACGTAGAGGGTCAGTACAATAAGAGACAATAAGTTAGAATCCTTAATCATTTTTTAGATAGTTAAGGTAAAAACTCTGACTAAATCCCAAGTCAGAGAATTACTCAGAGGACCTTCCAGTACATCCCCTGTATAAAATATCTTTAAATGAATGTCATTATACAAGATTTTGTAGTGCGTCGAAGCATTATCAGATCAGAAATACCACCAACTTTATTTTGCCTGATTTCAATTTCAACTATTTTATGTTTATTGATAATTATTATAAATCCACTTACTATGGTCTTTTCCGTTATGGCACAAACATTAACGTTAACAACAACAAATATATCATATTACGTTGACGATACTGTTTCCACACGCGGACATTTCGACTATCTTACAAAAGGAGAATTGATTTCTGGATACAATAGAACAGACTATGAATATTATAATGACAATAGCCCTGGAATAGAAAGTGAAATAATTTGCCCGCATCAGAAGGAAATTGCTATATATATCCATGGAGTATGGACCGATGAAACATCAGCCAATGAACAATTTGATAGAACAGCAAGATCCCTGGCAGCAAATAACTATTCAATACCTTTGATTGGTTTTAGCTGGGACTCAAATACACCTTTTAATAAAAACGGCTGGGAAATTGCCAAAAATATTGCAAAAGACAATGGTCTAAAGCTTGCCCAATTTATTTTCGATTTTAAAAATAAATGCAAAGACACAGATATAAGACTCATTGCTCATTCTTTAGGGGCAGCAGTAGTTAATAGTACGTTGATAACTATAAGCAATAATCAGACACTCAATAATAATGTGAATAATAATAACAATTTCAATATAAAATCCGTGCATCTTTTGGGGGCGGCCATCGATAGGAATGCAGCTGCAAGCAACACTACTTTTGGAAAAGCTATAGAAAATGTGGTAGATAATTTTTACAATTTACGCAATCCTGAAGATAACATGCTAGAATATGTCTACAGATATGTGGAAAATAGTGATGCGATTGGACTACTTGGAATACGGCATAATCTTCCTATACCAAGCGGGTATAGTGAACGTCAGGTCGACTCCGAAATACTTCCGATCCCAGATGCAGATGCAAATGCTAAATTCGACTGCTTTGACTTTTTTGTTCTCTTACCTGGAGATAACCACTGTGGTTACATAGGATTTAGAAACCTTCATCCATTTGGGAATATATTAAGAGATGACGGCTCAATAGACATAGTAGTGAGAAATTGGTCAGAATGAGCGGATAATCAGTCTAATACAAGATAAGATTTTTTCTGTCTCACAAGTTTAGCTTTATTCTATTCAGATGAAATAATTTGAGATACATTTACATTTACTATTCTTTCTTTTTTAAAGTTGTAGGTGACTACTCTTATGAGCTAAAATAGATATATTCTATCTTACTACTAATTTCAAGTCATAGGCACTTTGTAGCATCGGATGGATTTTCATATGTACAATTTCCATTAGAGCTTCAGCGCGTATCTTATTATCTATTGCGTATTTTAGATCTTTAATACTCTGCTCTAGGTTATCAATAGTTACCTTTTCGTTAACTGAAGCCTGTACTGATAGTTTATCATTAAATAGTCTATTAACAACATTAGAAAGTACTTGAGCTGTCTGATAATTATATATATTGACTAGCACAGCATTATTTTTCTCTGACATACTAGAATGTCCTGAAGAAGAACTATCGTTATTCAACATCGTAGCCATCATCATATTTGACATATTTGTTAGATCGTATATGATACCATAAGCACTACCATAGTTCCTCAGTATCTCATCTACAAGATTTGCAACAACTAAAGCAAGAGTTGTAGAATTATACAAACTACTAGTATATACCTGCGTAATATCTACTACTGTACTTTGTCTAAGTTTATCATTGAGACTATTGGTAAGGTTAGCAGCATTTTTGGCATGTTCAATCGCTGAACTATTATTGCTAGCTAGAAAATATGTATTTACAAGCTCTGTTTCAGCCTTGATTTGTTCAACGAAAGTAAGTAACGCTGAATCATCAGTTATAGAAAAATTGTGCGCATAAACTACGTGATTGGGATACAGACTAGAACTACATATTATAATTGATAATAATGTCAACAAAATTCCTAAAACAATATTATGACTCATATGAAAACCGATTGACCTCTATCATTAATAAATAAAGGTAACATTGACACCATGAAAGGATAGGGTTGATATGCTCCCAATGCTGGATTAATATCCATAGCTAGAGAGGTTTCACACGTTTGTAGACGGTACGAATTAATATTGACATTGTGAATTATTATATAGTATTGAAAAAGGAGAATAATTCATTCTTGTTTCTATTAATTCTAATTCCTATAGTATTTGTTATACTAGGCACCGTATCCTCAAATTTTGTTTTCACCTTTACTATACTTTTAGCCTCAGCACAGATAGAAAATGACAACAGAACAGCCAGTGGCGAAAAAGGATTTTTATATGTAGGAAATGCTAAATCTAACAACATTTCTGTTCTTGATCTTGCCACGAATAAAGCCATTAAAAATATTACAGTTGGAAGGGGAACTCATGACATAAAAATCTCAGATGATCAGCAGACAGTGTATACTACTGATATAGATTCAGGTACAGTATCCATTGCGAATGCTACCAGTAATACGCTCACAGATCAGATAAATACTGATGTAGCCGTACACGGTGTTGCAGAGTTTAATGATACCCTGTATGTAGGAGACGTATATGGCGGCAAAGTGCTGGTTATAAAAGACAATGCCATAAAGGATGAAATAAAGGTTGGTTCTGGTCCAGAATATGTTGAGGCAAGGCCACCTGATGGCAAGATATTATATGTTGCAAATCTATGGAGCCCAATCTCTGTTGTTGACTTGACACAAAGTAGAGTAATCAAAAGTATAGATTCAGGAGCTACTCCTCATGGTCTTTCCTTTACTAAAGATGGATCAAGATTGTTTATTGTAAATATGCACAGCGATACACTTTCAGTTATTGATGCTCAAAAGCATGAGATTATTAAAACAATTCCAGTAGGAAAAAACCCAGAATATGTCAAGTTATCTCCAGATGAAAGGTTTGCATATGTAACTAACCTGGGAGAGGATACTGTGTCTAAAATAGATCTAAGAAATCTTGAGGTGATAAAAAGTAAAATACCTGTTGGGAAGGGACCACATGGTATTGCTTTTAGCGAAGATGGAGAAATAGCATATATCAGTAATATGAAGAGCAATGACATATCAGCAATCGATACATCTACTGACAAAGTTATTGCCACTATTCCTGGAGGGGGAATTGAACCTCATCAAATTGTTATGAAAAAAGCTTTGTCAAGTAATAGCTGACGACTTCTGCAAGAATTCCTTATGAAAAATATAAAATGAACTAATAGAT
>Ga0126312_10001424_pt1 | contig 15680 bp, 12 predicted proteins | sample Plot104A_FD_92537 | JGI IMG/M metagenome (GOLD analysis project Ga0126312, IMG submission 92537) | Serpentine soil microbial communities from UC McLaughlin Reserve, CA, USA - Plot104A | ecosystem: Environmental > Terrestrial > Soil > Grasslands | place: USA: UC McLaughlin Reserve, Lake County... | reverse complement strand
GCGATCCACGACCCGCACGAGCTGCTGCGCGACATGCGCCGCTTCATGGGCCGGCGCAGCGGCGAGGCGATCCTGCTCGGCGAGGTCAACCTGCCGCCGGACGACGCCGTCGCGTTCTTCGGCGCGCGCGGCGGCGAGCAGCTCGACATGCTGTTCTCGTTCACGGTCAACCAGGCGATGTACCTGGCGCTCGCACGCGAGGACGCGCGGCCGCTGATCGCGGCGCTCGACGCGCTGCCGCCGATCCCGCAGGACTGCCAGTGGGCGCACTTCGTCCGCAACCACGACGAGCTGACGCTCGACAAGCTGTCCGAGGACGAGCGCCAGGAGGTGTTCGCGGCGTTCGGCGCCGACCCGGGGATGCAGATGTACGGCCGCGGGCTGCGCCGCCGGTTGCCGGGGATGCTCGGCGGCGACCAGCGGCGGATGCGGCTCGTCTACTCGCTGATGTTCTCGCTTCCCGGCACGCCGGTGCTGTTCTACGGCGAGGAGATCGGGATTGCCGAGAACCTCGCGATCGAGGGCCGCTACGCCGTGCGCTCGCCGATGCAATGGTCGGACGAGCCGAACGCCGGCTTCACGACGGCGGAGCGGCCGTCGCGGCCGCTGCCGGACGACGGCCCGTTCCGCTACGCCGAGGTCAACGTGGCGCGGCAGCGGCGCGAGCACGACTCGCTGCTGAACTGGATGGAGCGGCTGATCCGGCGCCGGCGCGAGTGCCCGGAGCTCGGCTGGGGCGAGTGGGCGCTGCTCGCCCAGGACGACCCGGCGGTGTTCGCCCACCGCGCCGACTGGGGCGACTCGACGATCGTCGCCGTGCACAACCTCGGCCGCCGGCCGACGCAGGCGCGCGTCGCGCTCGACGCGGACGGCGTGCTGGTCGACCTCTTCGGCGACGTCGACGTCGAGCTCGAGGGCGACGTGTCGCTCGCCCTCGAGCCCTACGGGTCCCGCTGGTTCCGGCTGCGCCGGCCGGGCCGGCGGATCGCGCCTTAGCCGTCGCGCGCGGCGAGCGCCGCGGCGCGCGGGTCCGGCAGCGGCGTGAGCCTCTGCTCGAGCTCGGCGCGCAGCGGCTCGAACTTCGGCGGCAGCGAGAGCCGCTCGCCGAGGTGCGCCGGGTCCTCGTCGGCGCCGAAGCCGGGGCCCATCGTGGCCAGCTCGAACAGCACGCCGCTCGGCTCGCGGAAGTAGATCGAGCGGAAGTAGAAGCGGTCGATCACCGGCGTCGCGTGCGCGCCCGCGCGCGTGACCCGCTCCTGCCAGGCGTCCTGCTCCTCCATCCGCGTCGCGAACGCGACGTGGTGGACCGTGCCGGCGCCGGGCACGGGGCGCTCGCCGGGCGCCGCGTCGTAGAGGTAGCGGCCGCCGCGCTGGTCGCCGCGGACCTCCCAGGCGCCGTCGTCGCCGCCGGCGAAGCCGAGCGTGTCGCCCAGCAGCGCGGCGCTGCGCCCCGGGTCGGTCGTGTAGGCGCGGACGGCGTCGAAGCCCTGCAGCGCGTGCTCGGGCGGTACGTCGGGCGCGTCGGCGATCAGCGGCGCGTCGGCGACGGTCGAGACGACCAGCTCGTGACCGAGCCCCTCGGGGTCGGCGAAGCGGAGCGTGCCGTCGGGCGTGCGCTCGGTCGCGACGCCGTTCGCGGCGAGCCGCTGCTCCCAGAAGTCGAGCGCCTCGGCGGATGCCACGCGCCAGACGATCCGATGCACCATCCCGGCGCCGGCGCGGCCCGGGATCGCGCCCGGGTACTCGAAGAACGTCAGGTCGGCGCCGGGCGAGCCGGCCTCGTCGGCGTAGAAGAGGTGATAGACGGTCGGGTCGTCCTGGTTGACCGTCTTCTTGACCAGCCGCAGCCCGAGCACCCCGGCGTAGAACTCGACGTTCGCGGGCGCGTCGCCGGTGATCGCGGTGATGTGGTGGATCCCTTCGAGCTTCATCGTCGTCCCTCGGCTCGCTCGTAGTTGTCTCCGCAACTACTGTACCATCGGGCGCCATGGAGATCAAGCTCGGCATCTTCGCCGTTCCCGACCCGACCGATCCCTCCGCGACGGTCGAGCGGATCCTCGCCGCCGACCGCTCCGGGCTCGACGCCGTCGGCGTGCAGGACCACCCGTACCAGCGGCGCTTCTTCGACACCTGGACGCTGCTCGCGTACGTCGCCGCCCGGACCGAGCGGGTCCGGCTCGTCCCCGACGTCACCAACCTGCCGCTGCGGCTGCCGGCGATGCTGGCCAAGGCGGCGGCGTCGCTCGACGTGCTCAGCGGCGGTCGCGTCGAGGTCGGGCTCGGCGCCGGCGCGTTCTGGGACGCCGTCGAGGCGATGGGCGGCCCGCGGCGCACGCCGAAGGAGTCGGTCGACGCGCTCGAGGAGGCGATCGCGATCCTGCGCGGCTTCTGGGACGGCGAGCGGTCCGTGAACGTCGAGGGCGAGCACTACCGCGTGCGCGGCGCGCATCCAGGCCCGGCGCCGGCGCACCGGATCGGGATCTGGGTCGGCGCCTACGGCCCGCGCATGCTCCGGCTGACCGGCCGGCTCGGCGACGGCTGGCTGCCGAGCCTCGGCAGCGGCTACCTCGAGCCGGACGACGCCGCGCGGATGCAGGGCGTCGTCGACGAGGCGGCGCGGCGCGCGGGCCGCGATCCGGCAGGCGTCGAGCGCGCCGCGAACGTGATGGCGCTTGAAGGCGGCCCGCGCGCGTGGCCGGACACGCTCGCGCGGATCGCGTCCGAGCTGCGCTTCACGACGCTGCTGGTCGGCGTGCCGCCGGGCGACGGCGCCGACTTCGTGCGCCGCCTAGGCGAGGACGTCGCGCCGCGGGTGCGCGAGCTGGTCGGCTGACGACGCGACGAGTGTCGTCTCGTCCCCCCTATAGGGGGATAAGACGACACTCGTGCCGCCGCGGGGCTCAGCACGGCTGCGGGCGGCGGCGGAGTGCCGTCGCGGCGGCTCAGCGCAGCTGCACGCGCGCGAGCTGCTCGAGGTAGAACGGGTTGCCGCCGGCCTGGCGGTAGATCGCCGCCGCCGCCTCGCCGACCAGCTCGGCCGCCTCGGACTCGCTCAGCGGCCGCGGGCGCAGCGCGATCACGCGGTCGTCGCCGTGCGCGCCGGCGAGCGCGTGCGCGAGGCCGGCGGGCAGCTGGCCCTCGCGCGCCGTCATCGCGAACAGCACGGGTCCGGCCGGCGGCCGGCGCGCGAGCGCCGCGAGCGCGTCGATCGACGCGGGGTCGGCCCATTGCACGTCGTCGAGCCAGAGCACCAGCGGGCGCGTGCCTGCGAGACGCTCCAGCAGGTCCCGCAGCGCCCGGTGCGTGCGATGCCGATCGCTCGGCGCCGGCGCCGCGGCGAGCGCCGGCAGCACTGCCGCGAGCGCCGCCGCGTCGGGCAGGACCAGCCGCGCCACGCGGCGCTCGCCGGCGTCGGCGAGATGGCGGTCGAGCGCCTCGGTCCAGAGCGCGTATGGAAGGTCGCTCTCGAACTCCGACGCGCGCGCGCCGACCACGGTGAACCCCTCCGCCGCCGCGCGGCCGGCGAGGTGGTCGAGCAGCCTCGACTTGCCGATCCCTGGCTCGCCCTCGATCGCGACGATCGTGCCGGGATGCAACGGCAGCGCCCGCAGCGCGCCGGCGATCGCCGCGCGCTCCTCGGCGCGACCGACCAGCGGGGTTGGCGACGCGGCACGCACCAGGCGATCCTCGCGCATTGCCGCCCCGCGGTGACCGCCGGCGCCGCGCGCGGTCAGCGTCCACCCCGCGGCGGCTTGCCGCCGCCACCGCGGCCGCGTCCCGCCCGGGCGAACGATCGCCCCGCGCCGCGTGCGGGGCTCCCGTGGCGCGGTTAGGTGGTTGCACCGATGGAGGTGGGCGGCCCGCGCGGGAGACTGCCGGACATGCCCTGCCAAGCGATTCGTCCCGCGGTGCGCGTCGGTCACGTGCACCTGCGCGTCGCCGACCTCGATCGCGCTCGTCTTCTACCGCGACGCGCTCGGCTTCGGCGTCAGCGCGGACGCCCGCGAGCACGGGCTGCCGATGGTCCTGCTCGCCGCGGGCGACTACCACCACCACATCGGCCTGAACGCGTTCGAGAGCGCCGGCGCCGCGCCCCCGCCGCCCGGCCACACCGGCCTCTATCACGTCGCGTTCCTCTATCCCGACCGGCGCGAGCTCGGCCGCGCGGTGCGCCGGCTGCTCGACCACGACCAGCCGATCGACCACGCCACCGACCACGGCGGCACCGTCTCGGTCTACCTCGCCGACCCGGACGGCAACGGGATCGAGCTCTACTACGACCGCCCGCGCGCCGACTGGTTCGACGCCGACGGCCGCCCGATCATTAAGGCCGAGCGCTTCGACTACCGCAGCCTGCTGTCCGACTCCACGACCGCGGGAGCCTGAGCCCGCACGCCCGCAGGCCCGACGCCGCCCGACCGGCGGCGCGTTCACCCCTGCCCTCGACCGAGGCGCCCCTACCAGAAGGAGACAGTCATGTCATCGATCCATCCCTGCCGGGCACTGCTCGGCGTGGCCGCCGTCGTGCTCACCGGCCTCATGTTCGCCGCCGCGACGAGCGCCGCCGGCAACGAGCCCGGCCCGCCGGCCAAGCACCAGGACAAGCAGCGGCTCGTCGTGCGCGGCGAGGCGACCGTCGTCGACACGCCGTGCGAGGGAGGCATCTGCCTCGACCTGACCGACGGCCGCTTCCGCGGCGCGCCGGTCGGGACCGGCGGCTACGCCGGCACGGTCACGCTCCGGGTCGCCGACGCGTTCCCCAACGGCGATGGCGGCCTCTGCGCCCCGCTCGACGGCCAGATCGTGCTCGGCGCCGGCACCCCGGACCGGCTCGTCCTCGCCGTCGCCGGCGACTCCTGCCAGGACGGCGCCGGCGACCCGACGAGGTCGTCGTTCACGGGCCTTGCCCGGTTCACCGTCCAGTACGGCACCGGCAGCTTCAGCGGCGCGCGCGGATCCGGCCTGGCCAGCTTCTCCGAAGACGCCGCCGACCACGACCGGATGACCTGATCGGCCGCATCTCGAACTGACCCACCCGCCGGGTCCGCGCAACGCGGCCCGGCGCTCGGCGGGGCCATCGACGTGGGGCTTCCCTCAGTGGTCCCGGCGTGCGCGCTCGACGGCCCGCGCCAGCTCGACGCGTGAGGACACGCCGAGCTTGCGGAAGATGTTGCGCAGGTGCGTCTCCACGGTCTTGAGGCTGAGGAACAGCTCCGCCGCGATCTCCGGGTTCGTGTTGCGGTCGACGACCAGCCCGGCGACCTGCAACTCGCGCTCGGTGAGCGCGGCCAGTCCTTCGGCGTCGGTCGCCCCCGGCCGCGTGCGGCGCTGCACGTGCCGGCCCAGGCGCCGCAGCTCCTGCTCGGCCGCGTTCCGGTGGGGAAGCGCGCCGCAGGCCTCGAACGTCGCAGCCGCGCGCTCGATCTCGGCCGCCGCGCGGTCCTGCTCGCCGGCCGCGGCCAGCGCCCGCCCGGCGACCATCCGCGACAGCGCGGCCTCGATCACGGCGCCCACCTCCTCGGCGGCGGCCGCGGACGCCAGCGCCCGCTCGGCGGCTGTCGCGTGCTCGCGGGCGTGAAGGGCCACCGCGGCTGCCGCGCGCTGCGCCCAGGCGATGGCCATCGGGAGCCCGAGCGCGGCCGCATGCGCCTCGGCCGCCGCCACCACGCGCGCCGCCTCGTCGCCGCGGTCGAGCTCCGCATAGGCCGTCGCCAGGGCCTCGAGGCCCATCGCCCGCCAGGCACCGGGAATCGGCCGCAGCGCTTCCTCGCCCCCTGCGCTCGTGAGGACGTCGACGGCGCGTTGGCTGCGCCCGGCCATCACCGACGCCCGCGCCACCACCATCGCCGCCCATGCGGACAGGACGCTTTCGTCCAGCCGTCGCGTGAGCTCCAGCGCCTCCTCGGCCATCTCGAGCGCCGCCGCGAGGTCGCCCTCCACCACCGAGAGCACCGAGCGGTTGCGCAGCATCCACGCCATGCTCTGCGTGATGCCCGCCAGTCGCGCCGCCTCGACGCCGGCGTCGAGCACCTTGGCCGCCTCGCCGAGCCTGCCGCGCATGAAATGAGCGGCGCCCAGCGCCGGGAGCAGCGTCGGGTGCAGGTGACCTGCGGCACGGCCGAGCCTGAGGGCACGCTCGAGGTGCGCTGCGGCCTCGTCGTAGCGGTCCAGGTACGTCCCGGCCGAGCCGAGGTACGCGGCGGCGTCGACGCGGGCGCTGAGCTCTTCGTCGGACATCGCGGCGAGCAGGGCCGACGCCTCGCCGTAGGCGGTCTGCGCCTCGGCGATGCTCCCGGCGACCGCGTGAGCAAGCGTGAGGATCGCGGCGGCCGCCGCGACGAACGGGCGCTCGCCCAGCTCCCGCGCCGCCCGCAGCGCGCGGCTCGCCCAGTCGCGGACCGACTCGGGCTCCGCGCGGAACAGCGCGTCGATCGCGAGCTCGATCATGAGGGAGATCGCGTCGGGCGCCGCCGGGTCCGGGAGCTCTTCGAGGCTCGCGACGAGGCGCGCGTGCGCCTCGTCGTGGCGGCCGAGCAGTCGCTCGACGCTCGCGCATGTCGTCGCCAGCTGCACACGCAGGCTCAGCGCCTCGGCCGGGGCGAGCACGATGGTCTCGAGCAGGTCGGCATGGCTCTCGTCCAGGCGGCCCTGCGCCGCGAGCGCGCGCGCCCGGGCCAGCAGGAGCCCGACTCGCTGCTCGGCGGGCGCGTCGTCTGGCATGAGGCGCAGGGCGGCGCTGAACCACCGGGCGGCGCTCGCGGGGGCGCGGAGGATCGCCGCCGTCCCGGCCTCCGTGAGCACCGCCACGGCCGCCATGTCTCCGTAGCGCGCCGCGAACTCGACGTGATGCGCTCGCGACGCCACCGGCGCGCCGCGCTCGGCGAGCACCTGTGCACAGCGCTCGTGGGCGCCGAGCACCCAGCCGCCGGGCGCGCTCTCGTACACCGCCCGGCGCACGAGCGGGTGCCGGAAGCGAAAGCGCCGTGGGACGTCGGTGGCGCGCACGAGCCCGAGGTCGAGGAGCTCGTCGAACGCGTCCATGGCCGTGGCGTCGTCCGCGCCGGCCGCGGCGGCGGCGAGGTCGGGTTCGAAGGGGTCGCCGGAGACGGCCGCGCCGCACAGCACCCGGCGAGTGTCGGCGGACAGGAGCCCGAGCTCCTCGGCCAGCGAGGCGATCACCGGCGCGGGGACGCCGACGGCCTCCAGCGCCGCTCCGACGAGCGGCGACCGCTTGGCGCCGTCGGCGCCGTGGGAGCGGGCGAGCTGCTGGAGGTAGAACGGGTTGCCGCCCGCCTCCTCGTAGAGCGCGTCCGTCCGCTCGCGCCCGACGTCGTCGCCGAGCAGCTCAGCGGCCGCCTCGCGCGCGAGCCCGCCCAGCTCGACGCGCGCGAGGCTGCCGTGGCGGTCGGCCCGTTCGAGCGCCGTCGCGAGGCGATCGGGCAGCTGACGCGGGCGTGCCGCCATCACGACGACAACGGCGGCGTCGGGCGGGCTGCGCAACAGCGCCACGAGCAGCTCCACCGACGCGGCGTCCGCCCAGTGGACGTCGTCGAGCGCAAGCACGAGCGGTTGGCGCGCCGCCAGCCGCTCGAGCAGCTCGCGCACCGCGCGGTGAGCGCGGTAGCGCTCGTCCTGCAGGACCGGCCCGCCGCCGGCTGCGGGCTCCGACAGGGACGGCAGCACGTGCGCGAGCTCGCTGCCCACCTCGTCGGGCAGGGACGCGACGAGCCGCGGGTCCAGCCCGGCGACGTACTCGTCGAGGGCGTCGACGAACACCCAGAACGGCAAGTCGCGCTCCAGCTCGGATGCGCTGCCGCCGAGCACGGTGCACCCACGGGCATCGGCGCGCTTGGTCAGCTCGGCCAACAAGCGGCTCTTGCCGATCCCCGGCTCGCCCTGGATCACGAGCGCAGGCGCCCGGCCGTCGCACAGCTCGCCGAGGGCACGATCGATCGCTTCCAGCTCGGCGGCGCGTCCGACGAAGTGGTCGGCGACCTTGGCCATGTTGGGTGGGGACCTGCCTGGCGAGCATAACCCGGCCACGAGATCAGGGGGCGATATCGGGGGGACCGCCCGACGACGGGATGCGGCCGCGACGTCAATCTCGTCGTATGCCTCGCTTCCTCGTCCATCACCACCACGAGCCGCATCAGTGCGGCATCGCGTTCACCGCGTTCAAGGGCCACGCGAGCCCGCTCCGCCACCACGCGGCGCTGGCCTCGTGCCCGACCGGCGGTCACGCGATCTGGTGGGCGGTCGAGGCCGCCAGCGAGCATGACGCGCTGCGGCAGCTGCCGTTCTTCGTCGCCCAGCGCTCGACGGTCACACGGGTGGCCGAGGTCCTGATCCCGTGAGCCCCCGGATCCGATCGAAGGAGACCCCGATGCAACCGTATCCGCGCCGCCGCCAGGCGCTTGGAGTGCTGGCGCTCAGCCTGCTCGTCATCACGATGGGCAACACGATCCTCAACGTCGGCCTGCCGACGATCCGCGAGGAGCTCGATGCGAGCTCGAGCCAGCTGCAGTGGATCGTGGACAGCTACCTGCTGGTCTTCGCCGGCCTCCTGCTTGCCGCAGGCAGCCTCGGCGATCGCTTCGGGCGCAAGCGCGCGCTCGTCTCCGGACTCGTGGTGTTCGGGCTCGGGTCCGCCTTCGCGGCGCTCTCGACCGACGCGACCACGCTGATCGCTTCACGTGCGCTCATGGGCCTCGGCGCGGCCGGCATCATGCCCACGACGCTGTCGATCCTGACGAACATCTTCCCGGCCGACGAGCGGCCGAAGGCGATCGCCGCATGGGCCGCGGTGGCGGGCGTCGGCATCGCGCTCGGACCGATCTCCGGCGGCTTCTTGCTCGAGCACTTCGAATCGAGCAGCATGTTCCTGATCAACCTCCCCGTCGTGGCCGCGTGCCTGATCGGCGCGTTCGCGCTCGTGCCGGATTCGCGTGACCCCGGGCACCCCAAGATCGACCTGCCGGGCACCGGCCTGTCGATCGCCGGCCTCGGCGCGGTCGTCTGGGCGCTGATCGAGGCGCCCGAGCGCGGTTGGGGCAGCCCGACGATCCTGGCGGCCTTCGCGGCCGGCGCGGCGATCGTCGCGGCGTTCATCGCCTGGGAGCGCCACACCGACCACCCGATGCTCGACGTGAGCGTGTTCCGCAACCTGCGCTTCAGCGCGGCGAGCATCGCGATCACGTGCGTGTTCTTCGCGCTCATGGGCGTCATGTTCTGCCTCACCACCTACCTGCAGTCGGTGCTCGGCAACAGCGCGCTGCAGGCCGGCGTCAAGATGCTGCCGATCGCGATCGGCATGATCCTGGCGTCGAAGCTCGGCGTCGGAGTGACGCGCCGGTTGGGCACGAAGTTCTCCGTGTCGCTCGGCCTGTCGCTCGTCGCGGGCGCGCTGGCGATGATCGCGATGTTCGACACGGCCACGCGCAGCCTCCAGATCGCCGCGGCGCTCGGCACCCTCGGCCTGGGCATGGGCTTCGCGATGTCGCCGGCGACCGAGGCGATCATGGGCGCTCTCCCCCGCGCCAAGGCCGGCATCGGGTCGGCGATGAACGACGTCGTCCGCGAAGTCGGCGGCACGCTCGGCATCGCCGTGCTCGGCAGCATCCTGTCCTCGAGCTACGGCTCGGGCATGGACGAGGCGACCAGCGGCCTCTCCCGCGCGGCGGCAGCGGCGGCGAGCGACAGCGTCGGCGCCGCCCACGAGGTCGGCGCACAGCTCGGCGGCGGAGCCGGCGCCAAGCTGATCGACACCGCCGACGGCCAGTTCGTCGACGCCCTGACGACGACCGCCAGCCTCGCCGCGGCGGCCGCGGTGATCGGCGCGTTGATCGCGCTGTCGTTCCTGCCCTCGCGGGCGCGCGTCGAGGCTCCGGCGCCGCTCGGCTCCGAGCTGCTCCAGCCGGCGATGGCCTGATCGCCGGCAGAGCCGCTCCGGCGCTCCGCGGGGGTCTACACCGGCACCGGGGTGGGCCGCGGCTCGTCGGCGGCCCCCGGCTCCTCGGTGGTCGGGGGCTCCTCGGGCGCGACCGGCAGCGCGGCGTCGCCCTCCGCGCCGATCCGCGGCAGCCATTCCAACCAGCGCGGCAGGTACCAGTTCCAGTCGCCGAGCAGCTTCATCGACGCGGGGAGCAGCACGCCGCGGATGATCGTCGCGTCGATCAGGACGGCTGCGGCCAGCCCGAGCCCCATCTCCTTGAAGTCGAGGAAGCTCAGCGTGACGAAGACGGCGAACACGCCGACCATCACGAGCGCGGCGCTGCTCACGGTCCCGGCGGTCGTCGAGATCCCCTGCTTGACGGCCTCGTCGGTCGTCATCCCGCGGTCGTACAGCTCGCGGACCCGGGAGAGGATGAACACGTGGTAGTCCATCGAGAGCCCGAACAGGACCACGAAGAGGAACAGCGGCAGCCAGTTCGTCACCCCGCCGATCGAGGTGAATCCCAGCAGCGACTCCCCGTGGCCGTCTTGGAAGACCAGCACGAGCACGCCGTAGGCGGCCCCGACCGAGAGCAGGTTGAGGATGATCGCCTTGATCGGGATCACGATCGAGCGGAAGGTGACCAGCATGAGCAGGAAGGCGAGGCCGAACACGAACGCGAAGATCAGCGGCAGCCTGCTCTTGAGCTGACTGGCGAAGTCCTCCGAGCTGGCCGCCTCGCCGCTGACGTTGACGGTCGCGCCGGTGGCCCGCCCGACCGTCGCCGGGATGATCTGGTCACGCAGGAGGCTGAGGGCGTGCGTGGACGCGGCGTCGTTGCCGCTCCCGGGGGTCGGGACGTTGATCTGGGCGACGGTGCCGTCCTTGCTGTAGATGACCTCGGTTCCCGGCCGGAACGCCTTGGAGTCGTTGACCTTCGTGCGCAGGGCGGTGATGCCGGCGGCGACGGTGCCCGAGCGCACGTCGCCGGCCTCGACGACCACGGTCGCCACGACGCCCTCGGTCGGGAACACGGCCTTCACCTTGTCGTAGGTGACGATGATGGGAATGTCCTGCGGGAGCTGCTCGACGCCGCTGGTGACGATCTTCATATGCAGCGCCGGGATCGCCAGCGCGACCAGCAGCCCGCCCGCGAGCAGGATCGACACGCCTGGGCGGCGCATGACGCGGCCGGTGAGCGAGGACCAGAAGCGCGACTGCCCAGCGGGCCGGCGCCGGCGCCCGAGCAGTGGGATGCGGCCCTTCTCGACCCGGTCGCCGAGCCAGGAGAGCGCGGCCGGCAGCACGGTCAATGAGGCGAACACGGCGATGGCGACCACGACGATCGCGCCCTCGGCGAACGAGATGAAGGACTTGTCGCCGCTGATGAACATGCCGGCCATCGCGACGATCACCGTCACGCCGGAGATCAGCACGGCCCGTCCCGAGGTCGCGGCGGCGGTCTCCAGCGCCGAACGCTCGCTGCGCCCCGCTGCGCGCTCCTCGCGCTCGCGGCGCAGGTAGAACAGCGAGTAGTCGACACCGACCGCGAGCCCGATCAGCAGGATGACTGCCGGGAGGTTGGCGTCGACCGGCAGGAACTCGCTCGGGAGCGCGACCAGGCCCATGGCGGCGAGCACCGCGGTGATCCCGATCAGGAGCGGCAGACCAGCAGCCACCAGCGTGCCGAAGGTGATGGTGAGGATGATCAGGGTGAGCGGCAGGGAGAGCTCCCCCGCCTTACTGAGGTCGTCGCCGATGACCTGGTTGATCGCCTTGTTGGAGCTCGCGCCGCCGAGCTGCTTGATGTCCAGCGAGGGATGGCTGGCCTGGGCGGCCGCCACGGCGGCGAGGCTGGGATCGACCCGATCCGTTGCCTCCGTCAAGTCGCCGGCGATCTCGAAGTCCACCAGCGCGGCGTGGCCGTCGGCCGAGACCGCGCTGTCACCGGTCAGCGGCGACTTCACGGCCCTGACGTACTGCAGTCGTGACAGCCGGCCCATCACGTCCTTGACCGCGGCCTGGAACTCGGGGTCCTTGACGGTGAGCTTGCCGCTCTGGATGAACACGGCCTCCTCGACCGGCCGCAGGCCGGCGCGGTCGAGGGCCGCCTCGGCCCGGTGGGACTCACCCGAGAACTGATCGACGGCGGAGATCTGCGTCGTGCCGACCATGTTCCCGCCCAGGAACACGACTACGACGAAGGCAAGCCAGCCCCAGAACGCCTTCTTGCGATGCCGGCCACTCCAGTGCGCCATCCGCGCCGCCACATTGACCGAGTGCTTCGACGAGGTGATGGACATCCGCAGCTCCTCATGCGTGCGTTCTGCGCGGGACCGTTCGCGGTCGACACGCCACGCCGACCAAGGGTTGGAGCCGGAATTCGCCCGCCGGGCTCTGAGGCAAGGCGAAAGCCGACCATACACCCGCCGGGCCGCAGCGTGCGAAAGAGTTCGGCGAGGCCCACCGGGGCTAGAGTTGGCCGAGCACGGAGCGGCTCATGACCTACCGCGACACCGACCATCTGCGCGTGCTGATCGCCAACGAGCGCAAGGACCGCCTGGCGCTCGTCGCTCCGATCGTCACGGCACTGGGGCACGAGGTGATCGCGCGCGAGATCGACGTCGAGGACGTGGGCGCCGTGACCGCGAGGGAGCGACCGGACGTCGCGCTCGTCGGGCTCGGGGAGAGCTCCGAACATGCGCTCGGGCTGATCGAGAGGATCGTGCAGGAAGCGGCCTGCCCGGTTATCGTCCTCATCCACGCGCGTGATCCGGCCGTCATGAAGGAGGCATCCAAGCGCGGCGTCTTCGCGCACATCAGCGACGCCGACGTCGAGGACTGGCAGAGCTCGATCGACATCGTCCTGCGGCGCTTCGCCGAGTACCACGACCTCGAAGGCGCGTTCGGCCGCCGCGCGCTCATCGAGTGCGCCAAGGGCATCCTGATGGAACGCCACGCCATCGACGCGGTGAGCGCCTTCGAGCTGCTGCGCGAGCACTCGCGCATCGACAACCGCAAGCTCATCGACCTCGCGACCGCCGTCGTCGACGGCCACCGGCTGCTGCCGAAGCAGCCGCACGCGCCATCGTAGGGTTCCAGCCTCGCCGCACGGCCCGGACTACGATCGTCCGGTGAAGCACGAGACTCGCTTCTGCACGTCGTTCGACGGCGTGGGGCTCGCCTACGCGATCGAGGGCAACGGCCTGCCGTTGGTCAAGGCGAGCAACTGGATGACCCACCTCGATTACGAGCGACAGAGCCCGGTCTGGCGGCACTGGGTCAGGGAGTTGAGCCGAGGGCATACGCTCATCCGCTACGACGAGCGCGGCTGCGGGCTCTCCGACCGCCAGCTCGACGGCACTCCGACGCTCGAGACCTTCGTGGGCGATCTGACCGCGGTGGTGAACGCGGCCGGACTCGAGCGATTTGCGCTCCTGGGCCTCTCCGGCGGCGGCCCGACCACGATCGAGTACGCGGCCAGGCACCCCGAGCGCGTAAGCCGCATCGTCCTCTACGGAACCTGGGCGCGCGGCCGCTACCTCCGCGACGAGGACGAGACCGAACGGGCGCGGCTGCTGAGCGAGCTCATACGCGTTGGCTGGGGCGGCACCGTTCCGGCATTCCGGCAGGTGTTCAGCTCGATCTACATACCGAGCGCCGGTGAGGAGCAGAAGCGCTGGTACGACGAGCTGCAACAGGCCTCGAGCAGCGGCGCGACGGCTGCCCGGCTGTGGGAGTCGCGCAACCGGAGTGACATCAGCGAGACGGCCCGGCGCGTCACGCAGCCGGCGCTCGTTCTGCACGGCCGTCATGACGGGGCGGTCCCCTATGAGGAGGGCCGGCGCCTGGCATCCCTGCTGCCAGACGCGCGCTTCGTGACGCTGGAATCCGACAATCACGTCCTCCAGGAAGCAGAGCCCGCGTGGGAGGCGTTCCTATCGGAGGTGCGGGCGTTTCTCGGCGACGACGAGCGAGCTCGTGCGCTGCCCGGCGATCTCTCGCAGCTGAGCGAGCGCGAGCACGAAGTGCTCAACCTGGTCGCCGCCGGCATGAGCAACGCGGAGATCGGCGAGCGGCTGTTCCTGAGCACTCGTACGGTCGAGCGCCACCTCTCGAACGTGTACGCCAAGCTGCGGCTGTCCGGCAAGTCCGCACGCGCCGCCGCAGCTGCGCGATTCGCACGACGCTGACCCACGCCGCCAAGGCGCTCGAGCGCCTACGTGCATCCCGCCACATCCCCCACGCGGATTTGGGTAGTGGCGCCGATGTCGCCCGAGCCCCTCTGCAGCAGGCTTCCGGTACCAACCGCTCGAGGACCCAGGAGGTCTGGCAATGACCGCAGTGACAGGCACGATCCGCAACGGCGTGAACACCGAGACGATGTTCGCGACGCTGGATCTGATCAAGGCGCATCCGGAGCTCGCGCGCTTCCAGTTCCGTGCCAGCAACCGCTGGATCGACGGCGACCACAACCGCTCGACGATCAAGGGGTTCTACGCCGCCGGCGGCGAGGACGCCAGCCGCAGCAAGACGTTCGAGCTCGACGCGGGCGAGCCGGCGATCCTGCTCGGCACCGACACCGGCCCCAACCCCGCCGAGTACCTGCTGCACGCGCTCGCGGCCTGCCTGACGACGTCGATCGTCTACATCGCAGCCGCGCGCAAGGTCCAGCTCACGTCGGTCGAGTCCACGCTGACGGGCGACATGGACGTGCGCGGCGCGCTCGGCGTCGACGACGAGCCGCGCAACGGCTTCGAGCGCATCGGCGTCTCGTTCCGCGTCACGGGCGAGGCGCCCGCCGAGAAGCTGCGCGAGGTCGTCGAGCGCGCCAAGCAGCGCTCGGCCGTCTACGACATGGTCACCAACGGCGTGCCCGTCGCCGTCCAGGTCGCCACCGACTGAACTCCCCGACGCGACCGGATGACCGACATGTTCGAACTCACCGCCAAGACCAAGCCCGGCGCACGCCTTGTGCGCATCGCCGAGGCGCTCGCCGAGGACTTCGCGAGCCGCGCCGCAGCCCACGACCGCGAAGCGTCATTCCCGCACGCCGCCATCGAGGCGCTCAAGCGCGCGGGGTATTTCAACGCACCGATCCCCACCGAGAGTGGCGGCCTAGGGGTCACGTCGGTCCACGACGTTATCGTCGCCTCGAGCCGCCTCGCCCGCGGCGACGCGTCGATCGCGATCGGCGTGAACATGCACCTCGTCCTGTTGCTCAACGTCGTGCGGCGCTGGCAGGCGGCGGTCGCCGCCGGCGACCGGCGGCGCGCTGATGCCTTCGGTGCCTCGATGGAGGCCGTCGCCCGCGACGGCGTGGTGCTTGCGGCCGCGATCAGCGAGCGCGGCCAGGACCTGACCCGCCCGCGAACCACGGCGACCCGGACGGCGTCCGGCTGGAGGATCGACGGCCGCAAGGCGTTCTGCACGATGTCGCCTGCCGCGACGGTGCTCTACGCCGCCGTCACGTTCGTCGACGACGACGGCATCGAGCGCTACGGCTACGCCCAGGTCCCGACCGACGCCGCCGGCGTCGAGATCCACGACGACTGGGACGCGCTCGGCATGCGCGCCTCGGGCAGCCACTCCGTGACGTTCGCCGGCGTGTCGGTTCCGCACTCCGCGCTGCGCGGCGGCTTCCTCGCGGGTGACGCGGACGCGTACATGGAGCGCAACCTCGTCGCGGGCCTCTTCCACGCCTCCGCGTCGCTGGGCATCGCCGAGAGCGCGGCGTCGGCCGCCGCCG
>Ga0126312_10001423_pt1 | contig 15693 bp, 17 predicted proteins | sample Plot104A_FD_92537 | JGI IMG/M metagenome (GOLD analysis project Ga0126312, IMG submission 92537) | Serpentine soil microbial communities from UC McLaughlin Reserve, CA, USA - Plot104A | ecosystem: Environmental > Terrestrial > Soil > Grasslands | place: USA: UC McLaughlin Reserve, Lake County... | reverse complement strand
TTCGGCCACGAGCTCGGAGCGTTCCATGGTGCGGATCGCCTCATCCAGGTTTCGCGGTAGCGGCGAGATGCCAAGCGCCTGACGCTCTCGTTCGGTCAACGACCAGACGTCGTCCTCTGCGCCCTCGGGCAGCTCGTACTCGCCCTCAATGCCGGCCAGCCCGGCGGCGAGCATCAGCGCGTAGACCAAGTACGGGTTGCACGCAGAATCGATCGAACGCAGCTCGACCCGGGCCGAAGAGCCCTTGTTCGGCTTGTACATCGGTACCCGCACCAGCGCCGACCGGTTGTTCCGGCCCCAGCAGATGTAGCTCGGAGCCTCGCCGCCTCCGGCCAGCCGCTTGTAGGAGTTGACCCATTGATTGGTGACTGCGGTCATCTCCGCAGCATGCCGAAGCAAGCCGGCGATGAAGTAGCGAGCCACCTTGGACAGATGGTGCTCGGCGCTGGCGTCGTAGAAGGCGTTGTTGTCCCCCTCGAAGAGGGACATGTGGGTATGCATCGCCGAACCCGGCCACTCGGTGAACGGTTTCGGCATGAACGAGGCATGGATCCCCTGAGAGAGTGCCACCTCCTTGACCACCACCCGGAACGTCATCAAGTTGTCGGCGGTGGACAACGCGTCGGCGTACCGAAGATCGATTTCCTGCTGCCCGGGCGCCCCTTCATGGTGGGAGAACTCGACCGAAATGCCCATCTGTTCCAGCATGGTGATCGCTCGGCGACGGAAATCGCTGCCCAGGCTTTGCGGGGTGTGGTCGAAGTAACCCGACTGATCAACCGGGATCGGCGGCACACCAGGGACCAGCGGGTCCTTGAACAGGAAGAACTCCACCTCGGGGTGCGTGTAGAAAGTGAAACCAAGATCAGCGGCCTTCCCCAGTGCACGCTTGAGGACGTATCGGGGATCGGCGTAGGACGGCGAACCGTCGGGCATCGAGATGTCGCAGAACATCCGAGCCGTCGCCGGGCTGACATCCCGCCAGGGCAGCACCTGGAACGTTGACGGGTCAGGATGAGCAACCATGTCCGACTCGTACACCCGGGCGAACCCCTCGATCGCCGAACCGTCGAAGCCCATGCCCTCGGTGAAGGCACCTTCCAGCTCTGCTGGCGCGATGGCGACCGATTTCAGGAACCCGAGGACGTCGGTGAACCACATCCGGACGAAGCGCACATTCCGTTCTTCGATAGCCCGCAAGACGAACTCGGTCTGCTTGTCCACGACCGCAAGTCTGCACGGACTCGTGTAACAGGGGAGTTACGCACGGCACAGGGCTCCGGTGCACCAAATCGATACGCTGAGGAAGTGCCGCACCTTCGAATCGCTCTTGCTCAGCTCAACACGACGGTCGGCAACATCTCCGCAAATGCAGACCTCATTGTGGAGTGGGCCGAGCGGGCTCATATTGCGGGTGCCCACCTGGTCTTGTTCCCCGAGATGGCGCTGACCGGCTACCCGGTCGAGGACCTGGCCCTGCGGCAGTCCTTCGTCGAGGCTTCCCGGATCTCCATCGCCCGGCTCGCCAGCCGCTTACACGGTGGCGGGTTCGGGGATCTTGTCGCCGTTGTCGGCTATCTGGATCGTACGGACGACCCGGATCATCCCAAGGGCGGCCATCCGTTGGACGCAGCTGCCGTACTGCACCAGGGCCGGGTGGTCACCACCTACGCCAAGCATCACCTGCCCAACTATGGAGTGTTCGACGAGTACCGCTACTTCAAGCCCGGCAACGAACTTCACGTAGTCCGGATCCGCGGCGTGGACGTCGCGATCGCGATCTGTGAAGACCTGTGGCAGGACGGTGGTCCGGTAGCGGCCACCAGAGAGGCCGGCGCCGGCCTTCTGGCGGTGATCAATGCGAGCCCGTACGAGCGCGACAAGGACGACGTACGCGGCGAGCTGGTCGCTCGTCGAGCTCGGGAGGCCGGCTGTCCGCTGGCCTATGTCAACCTGGTCGGCGGCCAAGATGAGCTTGTCTTCGACGGTGACACCATGATCAGCGCGGAGGACGGGACGATCACCGTCCGGGCGCTGCAGTTCGTCGAGGAACTGGTCCTCGCCGATCTTGAACTCCAACCGGCGTCCGCCCCGGTACGGACCGAGCTTGCGCCAGGCACAGTGCCTGCCGAACCAGGCCAGAGCGGAATGATCATCACCCGGCATGTCATTTCCGAAGCTAGCGAACCTCCGGCCGAGCCGATCAAATCAGAGGTCGCCAAACCCCTGCCCGCGATGGCGGAGGTCTATCTCGCTCTAGAGATGGGACTGCGGGACTACTGCCGGAAAAACGGCATAGAACGGGTCTACCTCGGCCTGTCCGGGGGAATCGACTCGAGCCTGGTAGCCACGTTGGCATGCGACGCGATCGGCGCTGAGAACGTCTACGGCATCTCCAATCCGAGCGTCTACTCCACCGAGCATTCCAAGACTGATGCGGCTGATCTTGCTGCGCGGACCGGCCTCAACTTCTGCACGGTGCCGATTGGGCCCGCGGTCGACGCGATGCACTCCTTGATCGACATCGACGGCGTTGCCGCGGAGAACCTACAGGCTCGAATGCGCGCCGTGGTCTGGATGGCGGAATCCAATCAACACCCACCATCGATCGTGCTGGCCTGCGGCAACAAGAGCGAACTGGCCGTCGGATACAGCACGATCTACGGCGACGCGGTTGGCGGCTTTGCACCGATCAAGGACGTACCCAAGACCTGGGTATGGAAGCTTGCCCGGTGGCGCAACGAGCAAGCCGTCGAACGCGGCCAGACCCCCCCGATACCGGAGAACTCGATCAGCAAGGAGCCGAGCGCGGAGCTGCGTCCGGGACAACGCGACACCGACTTGCTGCCGCCGTACGAACTGCTTGACGACATCCTCGACGACTACATCGAGGGTGATCGCGGCCACGATGAGATCGTCGCGATGGGCTTCGACGCCGCACTGGTCGACCGGGTCACCCGGATGGTGGATGCCGCCGAGTACAAGAGGCGGCAGTATCCGCCCGGCACCAAGATCAGCTTCAAGGCGTTCGGCCGCGACCGTCGATTGCCAATCACCAACGGCTGGCGCGAAGGTAGGTAAGCCGGCGATGCCCAGCAGCGGCTGGTATCCCGACCCAGACGGGACGCCTGATCGCTATCGCTACTGGGATGGCAGTTCCTGGTCCAACGAAACCACCGATGACCCACGCAGACCTGCACCGGCAGAAGCCACGCCCCCGGAGGGAAACCGTCTAAGGATCGGGCTGCTGTTCGGCGTCCTCACCGCTCTTGTCGCGATCCTCGTTGCAGCCGTCCTCATCTTTCGGGGACGGCCGGCGGCTGATGAGCCGCTTCCCGGCTCTTCGATCAGCGCCTGGGACGATACATCGCCTACTGCCCGGGGGACCCCTGGCACGCCCAGCCGATCCGGATCATCGCCCTGCGCGCCGGGCGCGCCCCACCAGCGTGGTGCGCACCCCAGTGACGGACGGGTGCACGGCGGCAACCTCTCCTTTGCTGAGGTCGAACGGTTCGAGCCACCAGGGCCAGAGCCGCGGCTCAGTTTCGCCTACGACGTCGCGCAGCAGTACCTGTCGGTCAACGAGAACCCTGGCTGGATAGCACAATTGGCCGTCGGGCAGCTGAGAGCCGCAGATGGCTTCGCGGGCAACGCTGAGGGGGCCGCACAGCGACTTGTCCAATGCGTCATAGACGGGGCGATGTATGCCCCGTACAGACCCTCTCGACACGACTGGACGAGTAAGGCGGTCGAGGTCAGTGGCAAGCCGGGATGGATCATCGAGACCGACATACGGGTCTCCGCGGCCGGACTACCGCTTCTCGGCGACAGTGCCGTGTTCATCGTTGTCGAGGATGGCCAGGACTGGGGGATGTTCTTCGGAGCCGTACCGATCGGAAACTCTGACCTCGAGCAGATTCTGACCGACACCGTGGCCTCCGTTCGCGCTTCCTGAGGAACCGGCGGCTAGCAGGCGGTGGGCGTGTCGAGCCGCACGTTGGTAGGCCCTTCAACTTTCTCGGGGAACCGGTCCGTCACGGGACGTTGGCCGCCTCCTCAGCGATCACGGTCATCGATTGAAGGTAAGGGGCACCGAACGTGGTGAGCATCGCGACATCCGCGGCGTCCCGGCCCCGCCCGATCAGGACTCGGCCCTTTCGTTGCTGGTTGTTCCGCGGGTCGAAGGTCCACCACCGGTCTCCGAGCCAGACCTCCATCCAGGCAGCAAAGTCCATCGGGAGTCCACGCTTCTCGACCTCGATCTCGGGGAGGTAACCGAAGACATACCGAGCGGGGATGTTCAGCGCCCGGCAGAGGGAGACGGCGAGATGAGTGAAGTCCCGGCATACCCCGTACCGCGACTCGTGGACATCTGCGGCAGTCGTTCGTGCAGTGCTGCTGCCGTAGGCGAACCGCAGATGGTTGTGGACGTAGTCGCAGATCGCCTGGACCCGGCCGTATCCCGGGGCGACGCTGCCGAATCGCGTCCATGCCTCCTGGCCGAGTACGTCCGGTAGGCAGTATCGGCTCGGGAGGGTATAGAGCAGGACGTCATCTGGCAGGTCGGCGGGCAAGCACTCAGGCGCGTTGAGGTCAACATCCTCAGTGACATCCGGTACCAAGATCGTGGCCCGATAGCTCATCACCGAACGGCCGATTGGGATTGTCAGCCTCCGGCAGGGGTTGCCGTAGATATCCCGATAGATATAGCTGTCGAGTGTTGGCTCCGTCGTCCATTCACCGGAGACGATCTCGATGGGCTGATTTTCGAACGGTTCCACCTGGAACACCGCGGAAACGGGGAACTGCGATGACTCCACGAAGTCACACCCGATGAGTACCGTCCGCTGTCCCATCGCCTCCTCCGATCCGTTACCCCGCCAGCAGAGGACGGGGAATGGAATCTAGCGCACGCCCCGCCAGGAGCTCAGTCGTTCCAGCGTGGGTCGTTCTCCCAGGCTTCGTTGCGCTCCTCAACCTTCTCCAACGCACGCTCTGCTTCCTCGCGGCTCCGGTACGGCCCCAACCGGTCGGTTACCTTCGTGGCGTTGTCGTCGGGCACGACCGAACGGGTCTTGAGGTCGTACCACCAATCACCTTGGGCCATCGTTCCTCCTCCAAAGATCGCCACCATCGACGCTACTCCCCCTCATTCCAAGCTCGTAGGATCGCGGGATGGCCATCGAGCCAGCCGCCATATCCTCACAGCGCCATGTACCGGCCCAGATCACCCGGCCGCCGTACGTTGGCCTTGCGGCGCCCGAGCCGTACCTCGGGCCGGACGTGCAGACGCGCGAGACGATCGAGAAGATGCGGGTTGCCGGCCGGATCGCCGCCCGGGCCATGCATGCCGCCGCAGCCGCGATAGCTCCGGGGGTTACGACCGATCAGCTGGACGGAGTGGTCCACGAGTTCGTCGTCGGCTCCGGCGCATACCCCTCCACGCTGGGTTACCGGGGCTTCCCGAAGTCTTGCTGCACGTCGGTGAACGAGGTCATCTGCCACGGCATCCCCGACGAGCGCCCGTTGGAGGACGGAGATCTGGTGAAGATCGACGTGACTGCCTTTCTCGACGGAGTGCATGGTGATACCTGCGCCACCTTCTTCTGCGGGAACGTCGACCAGGAGTCACGGCTGCTGACCCAGCGCACCAGAGAGGTGCTCGATCGCGCGATCAAGGCGGTTCGGCCTGGGCGGCAAGTCAACCTGATCGGCCGCGTGATCGAGAGCTATGTCAGGCGGTTCGGGTACGGGGTCGTGCTGGCCTATACCGGTCACGGGGTCCACTCCAGCTTCCACTCCGGCCTTGTCATACCGCACTACGACGAGCCGGCCTACGACACCGTCATGGAGGCCGGCATGACGTTCACCATCGAGCCGATGATCACCCTGGGTAGCGGCGCGTCCGACGTGTGGGACGACGGCTGGACGGTGGTCACTCAAGACGGTAGCCGGTGCGCGCAATTCGAGCACACGCTGGCCGTAACCGAATCCGGCGCTGACATCCTCACCCTCCCGTAGCCGTTCGCGAGGAATGCGGGCCGGTGGCCGTCAGTCCAAGTTCGCGATCGCGCGAGCGAACACTAAGCCAAGTTCGCGAGCGTCGGTGGATCGCGCGGCACTGTCTGGACGAAGGAGTCGAGCAGAAGAAATCTGCCAGCGACTGAGGAAGACAGTGCCCAGAGCGCGACCGCGCGAGCGAACACTAAAATGAATATGGACGAGCCGGCCAGGCGATCGCGGTTCCGCCCACGAAAGGGGGCGTAGCTGAGGAAAGTCCGGACTCCATAGAGCGCGGTGGTGGGTAACGCCCACCCGGGGTGACCCGCGGGACAGTGCCACAGAAAACAAACCGCTCCGCAGCCCAGCGAGGTGCTCCGCACCTCACCGGTACGCGAAGTAAGGGTGAAACGGTGGTGTAAGAGACCACCAGCACCCCAGGTGACTGGGGTGGCTCGGTAAACCCCACCAGGAGCAAGATCAAAAGGGTGCACTCGGTGCACCTGTGGAAACGCCTGAGGGCTGCTCGCCCGAGTTTCCTGGTAGATCGCACCAGGCCGTTGGCAACAGCGGTCGCAGATGGATGATCGCCGGTCACCGCCAGCGGTGATCACAGAATCCGGCTTACCGGCCGGCTCGTCCCCTCCCTAGCCCTGACAAGGGCTTATGTCATTCGGCCACCTCCTCAGTTCGCACGTGGTCCGCAGAAAGAACCGCGTCGACCGCTGCGCGGGTACGGTCGTCGCTATCCGGCCAAAGATGGGAATAGGTATCTAAGGTCTCGCTCGCACTCGCATGACCGAGCCTGGCTTGAACGGTTTTGACCGACTCGCCGTGGCGGATAAGCAGCGACGCATAGAAGTGCCGCAGCGCCGTCCACCGCAACGCGCGGTCTGTCGGCCCGTACATGGTCAGATCATCAGGTGGGGCCCGGGCCACTCGCCGAGACGCTGACCGCCTGGTCTGGGCGCAACGACGGCGGCCGGCACATCTAGATATCCGGTTTGACCCGCTGCGAGGCCACTACGTGTCACGAGTGCCCGGTTCCAACACGACGGGGTCAACAGCGCCCTCTTGGGCTGCCCGACGTGCGGCGGAGGGCGGCATCCTCACCGACCTTCAGGACGCGTTGGTTGAGACCGCGGTCTCTGTCGGCGAAAGCGAACGGCGGGCACGGCGAACCGTCGACTCGGCGCGGAAGGCGGCGACCCGCTGATGCCTCCCACCGTCCCCCAGAAGACCAAGATCAACGGCGCCGACCTGCTCGACAGGCTCCGCGCCTCGCTGGTCCGTTATGTGGTGCTGCCCTCGGCGGAAGCTGCGGACGCGATCACTCTTTGGATCGCCGCTACCCATGCTCAAACCGCATGGGAGCACGCGCCGCGGCTCGTGCCCAAGTCACCCGAGAAACGCTGCGGCAAGTCCCGCTGTCAGGACGTGATCGCCGAAACCTGCCACCGGGCGCTCATCACTGTTAATGCCACGGTCGCCGCGATTGTGCGGTCCGTCGGTGACAACCCGCCCACGTTGATCGTGGACGAGGCCGACACGATCTTCGGCACAAAAAAGCAGGCCGACAATAACGAGGACCTCCGCGGCATCCTCAACGCCGGCCACCAACGAAACCGCCCGATGTTCCGCTGGGACATCACATCGCACCAGCTAGAGGCGATGACGACGTTCGCAATGGCCTGTCTCGCATCAATTGGCGACCTTCCCGACACGATCGAGGACAGAGCTGTTGTGATCAGGATGCGCCGGCGGGCACCGGGGGAGCAGATCGCGCCGTATCGGACCCGCCGGGACGGTCCCCACCTCAACGAATTGCGTGACGAGCTGGCCGACTGGGTGGGCGGCATGGCCCCAGCCCTGCACGACGTTGTACCGGAGATGCCGGTGGAGGACCGAGCAGCCGACACGTGGGAGCCGCTGGTCGCCATCGCCGACGCCGCAGGTGGCCACTGGCCTGACCGTGCCCGCAGCGCCTGCCTGGCCCTGACTGGGGATGAGCCCAATGACGGCGCCCCTGGCACCCGTCTACTAGCCGACCTGCATGAGGTCTGGAAGGAGTCCGAGCCGGAGCTCTTTACGACGACGACGATCCTGGACCGGCTGAAAAAAGCTCGAGGAAAGTCCGTGGTCGGAATGGGGACGCAAAGCCGAACCGATCACAGCGACCGGGCTGGCCGGGCTGCTCAGACCGTACCGGGTTCGGTCGCAGAACATCCGGGTCGGTGGCGCCCAGGCTAAGGGCTATCTCCGTAAGGATCTAGCCGACGCCTGGCACCGATACCTAGCTGATGCGTCCCAGGCGTCCCAACGTCCCAATGAAGGTGAAACCCCTCGTCAGCCGTGGGACGGCAGCGGGACGGATGCCGGGTCCCACAGCCGTCCCAGGCCTGACAAGGTCGTTCTTGACGCTTGGGACGGCGGGACGGCTGGGACGGAGGACCCTAGCCGCCCGACCGTTCTTCTGTAACACTGTCCGAACTCTCAGCCTTTCAGGAGTCACCATGTCTCAGCCACCCGAACCGCAAGGCGAGCAGCCACCGCCTCAACCGGCCCCGCCGGAGCCGGAAAAGAAGCGGTTCAGCTTCCTCGCGCTCGGCCTCACCGCCCTAGTCGCCCTTGTCGTCGGCAGTCTGTTAGGTGCCGTCGGCTATAGCGCGTCGAGGCGCACCGCCACCGTCGCCGCCGAGCCCGCGCCAACCGTCACGGTGACAGAGACGGCTCCCGTCGAAGGTGAACCCCCGTTCGAGGAGCCCACCGAGGAGCCGACTAGCGAGTCGACTCGCGCGGTGAAGAAGTCCGACTTTGAGCTGACGGTGAAGATCCTCGACAAAAGTGCTACGGCGGCGGGGAGGGTTGCAGCGTCGACTATCGAGTGCAGCCCAAGTACGTCGGCCCGTCCCCAAAGCCGATGGGTTTGATGGAAATCACTTACGAGGTGACCGGCGGCAAGGAAGGTCCCCAGACAGGCACAGTCCAGTTGGAGGACGGCAAGTACGACCCAACAATGACCGAGGACTTCACCGATATTCGTTCAAGCACCACCAAGCTAACCGCGAAGATCACCGACATCCAGGAATTCAGCTGAAGGACTGCGCTGGCAGGATCTTGCCGGAACTGAACTCGCCTTCCACCTAGCTCGGGGGAAGGCGTATGGAGGGCGCGGCGTTTTGGCTTGGCCGCCTCGCGCCGCGCCCTTAAATGTCTGATCAGGGCCACCCACGGGCGACCCTGGTCAGTGTGTGTTCAATCCGGATGAAACGTCGGTTACATAAGTCGGCTAGTGCGAACCTGGGCAGTGTGGCTGGTTGGCTTCGCTGCTACATTGCGGGGATTTCACGCCAAACTTCGGCGGGTGCTGTTCCGCCGCGACGGCGGAACCTGCTGCAAGCCCACTGCTTAATAGACCGGTGAGCACGGCAACAACAATTTTGCGCCTCATGCGCCCTCCTTCCTGAAATTAGTTTCGTGGAGGGGGCCCCTTGCCGTATTCAGCTGATGGTATAGAAGTCACGTATCATTCGTCAACGATGTGCTCCGGTGGGATATATGTGGTTACTCCTTTACATGTCGAACACGAACATCTGCGGGACACTTTGCTCGGCCCAATAGGCGGCCCTGTCCAACGCCACAATCGCGGCCACAGCAAGATCAATTTTGCGGGGTGAACCGCGTTTGTCCTTGCTGACAAGATCACCGAGCGGTGTTCGCTTGGCGACACAGTGGGCGATGTGCGCAGCAAATTGATGATCACCGTCATGGGTCACCGTCCCAGCCGCTACGGCTTGATAAAGCCGGTCGGTTGCCGGTGCCATCCGCTGAGCGTTCGCCGTATTCCACTCGAGCACCCGGGACTCGCCGTGCCGCCTCGCCCACTGCTCGATTTCCGACAGCCAGCCCCACGGGTCACAGGCCAGCTCGGCCACGTCCCACCGGTCAAACGCCAAAGCCACAGCATGATCAACTTCGCCACGCGGGACACGCCAGCGGGGGTCGCCCGGATTCTCCCAAAGCCCGACGACAAACAGGTGCGGGTTCTCGACGGTGCAGCCGACCAGGGCCGTCGAGTCCCCAGATGCGGAGCCGTCGAACGCGAGTACGATCCGCTCCTGGTCTGGGACCACCCGGGACGGGTCCGCGCAGTCGGCCCAGACACCCCACGGCAGCCACGCCCCAGCGCCAGTCACCCACTGGCCCAGCCTGAGCTGCCAAAACACCGGCTCCCGGAGGGTGCGGCGCACCGCCTCGATGCCATCCTCGGCCAGAAACGGATCGACGCACGCCAGCGCCGGGTTAGCCACCTTCCACGCGTCCCGGTCATCCGTTGCCCAGCCCTCAGGGGCTCCGTACTCCTCGAAGTAAAAGGCCGGATCGTCACCGGCACGACCGTGCTCCACCAGGCTCCACATAACGCAATCCGGTGACGTCGCCGGCGTCGAAATAGCTAGAGTCAGCGACTCTGGTCGCTTACCCGCAGCCGAAGTGACAGCCGTCCACACGTCCTCGGTGACCACGTGGAGCTCGTCGACGACCAGCAGGGCGGGATCGTGACCGTGGAGCGCGCCCGGTTCAGCTGGTACCGGCAGCAGCAGAGAGTCTGTCTCCGGCACATACAGCCGATCGGCGAAGATGTGGCACCGCTCCGCCAAGACCGGGTTTAGTTCGATCATGCGCCGCGCATATCGCAACGTGATGTTGGCCTGCCGCTGGTCACTAGCGACCACCAGGGCCTCCGCCGATGGCGGACCCACCTACAACTCCGCGACCGCCAACGCCGCGGCAAGCATCGTCTTGCCGTTCGCCCGTGGCATGGACACCAACCCGGTGCGGATGCCGGGAGCGAACGCGCCGCTAATGATCTTCGACTGAAACTCTCGCAACCGGAAAGGCTCGCCAGCACCTTGGCCACGCGGGACGGTCAAGAACTCTGAAATGAACCGCTCACGCCGCGTCGCAAGATCCACCGGCCATCCCGTCAAGTCCAGCGGCGGAGCGCTTACATTGCCTTTCGGGCCCGCCTTCATGGAACATTCCCTCCATGGCGCAAATCAAAGTGATCATGGGCGACACAAGCACCAGGACCTACGACGGCACAATCGACGTTCTCGAAGGAGGAGTGCTGAAGATCATTCCCGACGAGGAGCAATACCCGTTGGTCTTCCTTTCCGCGCAACTCTGGCTGGAGGCGAACGAAAAGCAGCGAAAGCCCGCCACACCGCAGATTCACTGACGGACTACCTAGGGTGTGAGTCGCAAACTTCGCCTCACCGGGGGTCATGGCAGCCGCTGATCAAGACTCTTGTTGATCTTGCGGCGGGCGCCGCGTCGGCTATTGCACTTGCGGCAGACCACCTCGATGTCGGCAAGCGTCATCGCAGGCCAGCGGAGATGATCACCCGTCAGCGGGTTGTCTTTGCTCCCGGGGGTGCCGCAGTCGGTGCACCAGGGTGCTGGCGGATGGCTTGCCGTGCTAGCTGTTGCCAGCGGGCGCCGTAGCCTCGCTCAGCGGTCTTGGCTTTGGCTTGTGCGCAGTTGTCGCACCGGCTGCCGCTGCTGATCTTGACGCCGCAGCCGAGGCAGGGTCTAGCCAGGGTCACTGTGATCTCATTCGGGCGAGGCGCAGCAGTGGCCCTGTGGTGGCCTGAGCGGCCCGTAGCGCGGCGATCCTGGCCTCGGGGTAGGCGGGCTGGCGGACAACGGCGACGTGATCGAGTGCGGCGCGCACCCTCTCGACTCGGCTGCGGTCTGGGTTCCACCGGTCGGTGACCGGGACGAAGCCGATCGACAGCCCGAGACGGCGCCGTCACGGATCAGCTCGAGCACCTCGTCACCGAGCTCAGTTTTGGAAACGCGCCAGACGCCGTGGAGGCCGTCCGGTTGATCACGGAGCTCGACGCTCACCCCGATGGGCAGTTCGGATTGGCTGCCCGGGTGGGTGGCGGTGAGCGGTGCCGGGTCGGCGTCGGCGAATGCGCCGGGCCGGAAGGTTTCGAAGTAGCGGCCGACCCGTATTTGGACACCGTAAGGCACGGCGAGACCGACGATCTGGCGTTGATCTTCGCGGATTTCCAGGTCGGCGGTGAAGCCGCGCGTAATGATCATGCGACGACTCCCAGTTGCGGCCGCGCCGCTGCGCCCGCGGGTAGCGGTTCGCGGTCTTCCAGTTCGCGGACTTCGCCAATCGTGAGGAACCCGGCCCGCAAGCCGATCTCATGTGCCTCGTATCTGGTTTTGAGATCGGTGCGTAGCAGCCCGCCGGCGTTGAACTTGACGTACTGGCCGCGGGGCACGAGGTCGATGAGCGCTGTTTCCAGCCGGACGAGCCACGGGCTGATCGTGTAGGTGAGGAAGTCGAGGGAACGCTGCTCAACGTTGGCGTAGGTCAAACTGTTGCCAGAATCGGCGCCGACCATCTCCGGCGGGATACCGAAGACGCGGCAGATTTGCTGGACGGTGAACCGTTGGGTGTCGAGGAATTGCGACTCTTCGGGTCGCACTGAGACCGGCTGGAATTTGGCGCCGTCGCCGAGCACGGCGACCCGGCGCTGCCCGTATCGGTTGTTGAAGTAGGCGTTCCACACCGCTGAAAGCTGCTCGGCCTGCTCGGTGCTGAGCCGCTGGTCGGTGGTCAATAGCCCGGATGGCGTGGCACCATCGCCGAAGAACTTCGCGCCGAACTTCTCGGCGGCCAGGCCGACTCCGACAGATTGGGCGCAGTGGGCGATCGGTGACAGGCCGAGCAGCGACCCCGGCCACGGATAGGCGCGCAGGTGCCACAGGTCGTCGCGGTCGATTTTGCGCCCGTCCAGCCGGTAGGTGACCGCGCCGTCGGTGGCGACTTGGACGGTGACCCGGTGCGGTGAGATCAGTTCGATTTGAGAGGGTCGCAGGCCGGCGCCGACCCGGCTGGTGACTAGGCCCCAGGCGTTGCCGGCGAGCAGCAGGGACCGCATGATTTGGGCGATCCAATCGTGGAACGGCACCCCGGCTGCTGGGGTGCGCAGCATGACCGGCGCCGGGTCCACTGGGTCTCGTGAACCGGCCCCATAGGCGTGTCAGGGCATGGTGGAGATGACATCGCTGAGCAGCCTTATGCAGCCCCACACTGTTGACAGCCGTTGCGCCGACTCGGCGGTGACTGAGGTTCCGGCCGCGGTGTTGGGTTGGTCCTCGGCTAAGAGCTGCTCAAGGCTGAAGTCGCGGTCCTCGCGTTTGCGGAACGGCCACACCGGTCAGCCCTTGCGGGTGTTGCCGGTCATGCTCTGACTCCGGTGTCGACGACGAACGCGCTCGGTTGGGCGAGTTGCACATCGGCCCGCAGGTAGGCCAGGAACGCGTATTGCAGGTTGTCTGCGAGGTACCGTTAGCGGAGAAATTGCAGGTTAAACTGGGTGCGGATGCCGACCATGAGCTGATCCCACTGCGCGGTGTAGATCTCGCTCGTGTCGGTGGAGGTGCCTACGGTCAGGTTGATCGGCACCTGCTTGGTTGGCAGCCGGGGCAGCAGCGAAGGCGGCGGCGTCATGTAGGCGTTCGTGGTGGCTTCCTTCAGCTTGGCCAGGCTGGTGACGGTGCGCGGGGCGACGATGTGTGCGGTGGGGTCGAAGTTGTTCGCAAGCACTACCCCGGCCGCGTCGAGGAGCCAGTCATAGTTAGTGATGTTGGCTCCGTTGGCGCCATGGGTAGTGATCGTCACCCCGGAGGTGTTGAGCACGCCGCGGGGTTCGGGTGCGGTGCCGGTGCCGCGCAACGCGACCCGGTCCAGCTCCAGGGCGAGCTGGGAGGCGAACGCGCGGGCGATCACATCCTCCGAGCTGGGGTCGGCGTCCTCGAACAGCTCCACCGAGAGTTTGACCAGCCGCACCAGGGTGCGGGCGGTGAACGTGACGGAGTCGAAAGTCATGTCAGCGTCGGTAATCGGGGCGTTTTCGGCTTTCCACGCCGGAGCTCCTTCACCGGTGAGCCGGGCGAGCTTCAGGGTTTGGGCGCCCATGGGCACCGTGATCGCACCGGCCTGGAACACCCGGGCCTGGTTGCGGGCAAGATCAATAACCCGAGCTGACAGCGGGGTCGGCACGAGGTGGCCGCCTGCAGTCAGTGTGCCCTCAGACAACGCGCGTTCGTGCTCGGCGCCATCCCAGTTGCCGGTCGCCAAGCCCTTCAGATAGCGGTCAAAGGAAAGCTGCTGATCGTCGGGAATCAGGCCGCGGGTGCGGGCCCAGTCCTCAAGGTTTTGTTCCCGGGTGAGCACTGGGCCGCGAGGTGCCGGTGGGCCGGTGCGGCGGGCTGCGGTGGCGCGTAGTTCGGCGATCTGCTCGTCGCGTACCCGGTCGGCTTCGTCGGCCGCTTCGCGTTCGGCGGTCACCTGTTGGCGGTGTTCGGCCAGCTCGTCTGGGGTGAGGTTGCGCTGCTCGTCGGCGGCGCGGGTCAATATCTGCTCTGCGGCCTGCCGGGCGGTATCCCGGCGTTCGCGGAGCTGGTCGAGAAGAGTCACTGTTTGGGCAGCCTTCCAAGATCAGGTTGGCCGCCTCAGCATAAATCATAGTAGGAAATCGCCAGCGTCCCTATGTTTCACCTGGTTTCAGATAGCGATATGCGAAGATAAATAGAGGGCATCGAGCTCCCGAACTGGTCTCAGGAGGTCTCACGAAATGGAAGTGACCGGAATCATCTCCGCGATCATCATTGGTCTGGTCATCGGCGCCTTGGGCCGCCTGGTTCTCCCTGGCAAGCAGAACATTCCGATCTGGCTCACGTTGGTGGTAGGCCTGGTGGCGGCGTTCATCGGCACGGCGATCGCAGCGGCCGTGGGTGTGGCCGCAACTCCAGGTATCGATTGGGTGGAATTGATCATCCAGGTGGCGCTGGCGGCCGGCGGTGTCGCGCTTGCATCAGTTCTCTACGATCGGCGGAGCCGCGGGAAGCTAACCGGCGGAGGGCGTACGAAGCTGACAAGCTAGACCCCGCCCCGGCGTCAAGAGCCCTGGGGGCGGTCATTGTTGGGCCCGGAGTTCGGTGTTGTCGCGAATGCGGCGATGACGAAAACCGGCCCCTGTCTTCCTAGGATTGGCGCGCACAGGGACCGGGCTTCAGTCAGTCTAGCTCCGACTCTTCGTCAATGGCTTAATGACTAGCGGTCGTCGGTTCGGATTGTGGCCAGCTTGCCGACCGCTTCGCCAAGCACGGCCATGACCGCGTTGGCCAACGAGGGCAGCTGGTGCGGGGCGGCGACCGATGGCGCGTCGGGCCAGCGGACGAAGACGGCGCCCGGGGCATCGGCCGGCTCGACGTAGGTGATCGTGATGATGTCCAGCGGCGTTGATTCTGGCGGTGGCCAAGATGGTTGACTTGCTCACTGGGGGATTCCTCTCGTAGTCAGTGGGATTCCTCAGGCCCGGTCGGTGTTTGCGTCACCGGTCGGGCCACTTGTGTTGTGGTTCGGTAGTCCGCGGTCAGTCCGCAAAAAGTCCGCAAGACCTTGAGAATTGGCGGGTAACGACCGTCACGGACGAGAGGCACGATGCCTAGTCAGAACGGCTTTAGCGGGTATCGCCCCTAGTTGCAAGCTGGCTGGAGACAGAATCCGGCTTACCGGCCGGCTCGTCCCCCTTCACCACTGAGTGCTGGCTTCAGCCCGCACCAGCTGGCGACCTTCCCGCATCTCATCTGTGGCGATAGCGTTTC
>Ga0126312_10001422_pt1 | contig 15694 bp, 14 predicted proteins | sample Plot104A_FD_92537 | JGI IMG/M metagenome (GOLD analysis project Ga0126312, IMG submission 92537) | Serpentine soil microbial communities from UC McLaughlin Reserve, CA, USA - Plot104A | ecosystem: Environmental > Terrestrial > Soil > Grasslands | place: USA: UC McLaughlin Reserve, Lake County... | reverse complement strand
TCGACAGCGACCTCATCGTGGACAGCCTCACAGCCGGCGTCCTCCTCTCCGACAGCAATCCGGAGGCTGCGAACGAGGGCGATGCCTCGCTTCAAAACGTCAGCGTCGTCAGCGCACCCGGGGCCCTTCACGACATCGGCGTGGGGCAGGCCGACCTCACCATCGACGCCAGCATCGTCGGGGACCTGGGGGTGGACGACACCGGCGGCCTGGTGGCGTCCACGTGCACGGCGACGGGCTCGCGCGGTCCGGCGGGCGACCTCTGCGCCGACGCGACGACCGCTGACCCTATGTTCGTGGCGGCCGGATCCGGTGACTATCACCTGCAGCCAAATTCCCCGATGATCGACGCCGGGGGCAACACGCCGATCGTCTCCGGGAGCGTGCTCGATCTCGACGGGGGCCCGCGCGTGCTCGACGGCGATGGGGATCTCGCTGCAGAGCGCGACTTGGGCAGCGACGAGTTCGATCCCGACGACACGGACGGGGACGGTGTCGCCGACATCGTCGACAACTGCCCCGAGGTGAGCAACTCCGGCCAAGACGATGGTGACGGGGACGGCCTAGGCGATGCGTGCGATGTTCCTGACACTCAGATCACGAAGGGCCCCAAGGCCGTCGTGAGAACCCGCAAGCGCCGGGCTACCGCTCGCTTCACATTCACCGGAACGGAGGCCGGGGCGGCATTCGAGTGTCGTCTGGACGACCGGCAGTTCAAGCCCTGCGACTCCCCCCACACGCGCAAGGTGCGAAGGGGCAAGCACGTGTTCCGGGTGCGGGCGATCGATACGGATTCCAACGCCGACCCCACGCCGGCCGTACACGAATGGAAGGTCATCCGGCGCCGCTAGGCCGGCGCGGCGGGCCTACAGCAGGTTGACCGCCGCGGCCGCGCCCACCGCCCCGGCGGTGATCGCGTAGCCGGTGTAGCCGTCCCACGCCAGGGCGATGACGCCGATGGCGCAGACCCCTACGACGATCATCCAAGCGATCCGAGCGGCGGACATCCCTCTATATCTTTGACGAATGACCCGGACGACAGCCGATAGGCCCACCGTGCGGGTCGCTGATGCCGAGCTCGCGGTGGCGCGGATGGGCGAGATGTCGGCCGACCTGCGGGGCTGCGCTGTCCTTGATCAGTCCGGCAACGCGCTGGCCGCGAGCGGCGGCACCGGCGACTGGGCCGAGGCGGGCGCCGCGTTCCTCGCGGCCGCCGACGCAGCCGATGGCACGCCGGCACTGCACGCGCACGTGGCAACCGAGGACGGCGAGGCGTTCGCCGTGCGGGAGGAAGGGCTCGCGATGGTCGCGGTGGTGAATCGCTTCGCCCTCGCCTCGCTGATGCTGTTTGACATGCGCACGGTTCTGCGCGACCTCGCGAGCGGCGGGGGCGTGCCGGACCGCCGGGCTCCGGATCCCGGCGAGCTTCCTGCGGCCGAGCCCCCCAGGCCACCGGAGTCGACCTCCTGATGAGCCCTCCGAAGCCGCATCGCATCCTGCTCGACCGCGTCTCGAGCTACGCCGACGAGGCCGGGGCGTATCTCCGTCGCAGGCGGATGACCCGCCGCCCGTTCGCCCGGGTCAGCTACCCGGGCGGGCGCAGCACGGCTTACGGCGCGGAGACGGAGGCGGGCCGCCATTTGTTCCTCGCGGCGTCGGAGCTGATCGACGTCGCGTGCCGCTAGCCGTGACGCCAGCTCGGCGGCTCGGAGCCAATCCGTACCTCCTCGCCCTCCATTCACGGGAAAGTGGCCGGTACACAGGCGAGCCGGCGCAAGCTCGCGCAGCCGGGGCGGAATCCGGTCGTCGCTGCCGGCGAATGAGCACGGCGATCGAGCGCGAGCTGGGCGCGATCTGCGCCCCGGGGGCGCTGATCGACCGGACGCGACGCGAGTACCTGCATGACGCCACCGAGCACGAGGGCCTCGCGGGCGAGGCGAGCGCGATCGTCGCGCCCGGCTCGGAGGATGAGCTCTCTCGGGTGCTCGGCTGGTGCTACGAGCACGACGTCGCGATGGTCCCGCGCGGCGGGGGAACGGGCTTTGCGGGTGGGAGCGTGCCCCTTGGTCGCGAGGTCGTCGTCTCGACCGAGCGCCTCGACTCGGTGCTCGAGCTGGAGCCTGGGCTGTGGCGGATGCGGGTCGAGGCCGGCGTGCGGACGGCGCGCGTCCACCGGCTGGCGCGGGAGAACGGCCTGGCGTTCCCGCCGGACCCGGGGGCCGCCGAGGACTCGATGGTCGGCGGCAACATCGCCACCAACGCCGGCGGTCCGCACGCCTTCAAGTACGGGGTGACCGGAACCTGGATCACGGGCCTGCGGGCGGCGCTCCCCGATGGCCGGCTGATCGAGGTCGGCGGCCCGGTCCGAAAGGACGTTGCGGGATACGACCTGAAGAGCCTCCTCATCGGCTCGGAGGGCACGCTGGGGGTGATCACGTCCGCTTGGCTGCGGTTGATCCCGGCGCCGGAGCATCGGGCCCCGATCGTCGCGCTGTACGCAGATATCGCGGCGGGAATCGGAGCGCTGCTGAACGTGCTCGCCCAGGGAGTGGTTCCCGCGGCTCTCGAGTACCTGGATGCCGGTGCGCTGGCCTCGGCCGCCGGGGCCTTTCCGGCGCTGCTACCCGAGGGCGCCGCGTTCATGGTCGTCGCGGAGGCGGATGGCTCTCGGGCCGAGACCGAGGCGGCCGTCGCCGGGCTTCGCGAGGCGCTTGGCCCCGGCGCGCTGGCGCTCCACGCCCCGGAAGGGCGGGCGGATGTGGAGGCGCTCTGGCGCTGGCGCGACGGCGTCTCGCTCGCCGTCGCCGCCCGGAAGGGCGGGAAGCTGAGTGAGGACATCGTCGTGCCGCTGGATCGGCTGGGCGAGGCGATCGAGCGCACGATCGAGATCGGTGCCCGCCACCGACTTGGCGCCTGTAGCTGGGGCCACGCCGGGGACGGCAATTTGCACTCGACCTTCAGCGTCGACCCATCGGACGAGGGGGAGATCGAGCGGGCCCGCGCGGCGGCCGAGGAGCTCTTCGCCCTCGCCGTTGAGCTGGGTGGCTCGGTATCCGGCGAGCACGGCCTGGGTTGGGTGAAGCGCGGACAGCTGGAGCGCCAGTGGGGGGACGCCGCGCTTCGGCTCCACCGCGAGATCAAGCGCCTCTTCGACCCGAAGGGGCTGATGAACCCCGGCAAGAAGGTGTGAAGCGATGCGGCCCGTGCTCGTCGCCCCCGACTCGTTCAAGGGCACGTTTGGCGCGGCCGAGGTGGCAGCCGCGATCGCTGCGGGGATGCGGCGCGCGGGACTGGAGGCCGAGGCGTGCCCGCTGGCCGACGGAGGCGAGGGGACGCTGGACGTCGCCGGGGTCGCGGTGGGCGCGGAGCTGCGCGACGCGCGGGTCGAGGGCCCTCTGGGAGATGCGGTCGACGCGGGGTTCGCCGTTTGGGACGGGGGACGGAGCGCGCTCGTCGAGTCCGCTCAGGCGGCAGGGCTCGGGCTGGTTGCGCCGGATCGGCGCGACCCCGAGCGGGCGAGCACTCGCGGGGTGGGCGAGCTGATCATGGGCGCGGTCACGGCCGGCGCGTGTGAGGTCCTCGTCGGGGTCGGTGGGACGGCGACCACCGACGGCGGTCGCGGCGCCGTCGACGTCGTGGAGACGGGCGGCGGCCTCGGGGGCGCGAAGCTCACGGTCCTTTGCGACGTGCGCACCCCGTTCGAAGACGCCGCGCGCGTCTTCGGGCCGCAGAAGGGCGCCAACGCGGCCGCGGTCGAGCGCCTCGGCGCGCGGCTCGCCTCCCTGGCAGCTGCCTATCCGCGCGATCCGCGCGGCCTGCCGGGCGGCGGAGCGGGAGGTGGTCTGGCCGGCGGTCTCTGGGCGGCGCTGGGGGCGGACGTGGTCCCCGGCGCCGAGCGCATCGCCGATCTCGTCGGGCTCGACGCGCGGCTGGGCGACGCGAGCTCCGTGGTCGTGGGAGAGGGAAGGCTCGACGCGCAGACGAGCGAGGGCAAGGTCATCGCCGAGGTCTGCCGCCGCGCCCGCCCGCTGGGCCTGCGCGTCGACGCGATCGTGGGTCGCTCCGAGCTATCCGAGGGGGACGCGGCCGGGCTCGGGCTCAGCACCGTGAGAGAGGCTTCGAGCCTCGACGCGCTCGAGGGCGCGGCCGAGTTGCTGGGGCGGGAGCTTGGGCGATGACGACCGGGCCCTAGCTCGGCGGCGTCAGCCCTCCTTCACGACCTCACAGCTTCTGAACCTGTCGTCGCCCGGGCCTCCGAAGCATTTGTCCGAGTCCTCGCCACCGACCAGGACGTCGCTCGCACCGCCCCCGTAGAGCTCATCCCTCCCGGGGCCCCCCCTGATGCGATCCTCACCACCCTTGCCGCACGCGAGGTCCCGGCCGCCCATCGCGCCGACGACGTCGTTGCTGGCAAGCGCCTGAATGACGTCCCTGGAGGGGAATCCGGACAGGTTGTCGACGCCCGCCGTGCCGATGATTGAGGCGCTCTTCCCCTGGCACGGTTCGGGCTTCCGGGCATAGTCCGGATTGCCGTCGAAGTGGCTGGCGGTGTTGTTGACCAGCGCCGTCGCGGTCCCGTCCGTGGACGGCTCACTCACCAAGGCGCCATTGGTGAAGACACCCTCCACCCACGCGATCCGCGTGCCGTCGTTTGACCATGCGCAGTTGAAGCCGCCGTTCGCCGTGTCGGAGAGGTCGGTGCCGGTCGTTGCGGGAGACCCCGACGCGGACGAGCGCACGTAGATGTCGGCGGTGGGGGACCCAAACGGCCCGCGGGTGTAACAGAGCTGCGTGCCGTCCGGTGAGAGCGCCGGCTGGTACTCGGCTTCGGCGGTCCCGACGATGGTCGTGCTCGCCCCGCCGATCTGCGAGACCGGGTGCCGGGCGATGTCCTCGTTGGTGGACGAGAGCCCTTGGCTGTGGTAGATGAACTGGCCGTCGGGCGACCAGACCGGCTTGCCCTCGTGTAGGTCGTTGCTCACGGTCAGGTTGATGGGATTCACGATGCTGGGCGGCGCCTTCGTGTCGAACACCCTGATCTCGTACTCCTGGCCGTCGGAGGCCTCGCTCTCGAAGGCGACGTGCCGGTTGTCGGGCGACCACGCCGGGCGATCGTCGTCGATGTTGCTCGAGTTCCACATCACCGAGTTGGAGCCGTCGATGACGTCGTGGATATAGATGTTGCCGTGGCCACTGGAGTCACCGGGCACCTTGAGCGCAAACGCGATCTTGGTTCCGTCCGGCGAGATGCTGGGGTGGCGAACCTGCGCGGTCGTCGGCCCCCCGGTCAGCGTGGAAGTCAGGGCCTCGTTCTCGGCGAAGGTGAGGTCGCCGAGCTGGTTGATGAAGAGATCCGAACGGCTGTCATCGTTGGCGCTCTGCCCGATCCCGCTGACGAAGACGATCGAGTCGTTCTCGCCGGGGAACACCGCCTGCGCGCCGGCCGGCAATGCCAACACGGCTCCCAGAGCCACCGTCGCCGCCCCCAATCTCAAGCCTGCCCGCACGCTTCCCTCCTTGGTCGCAAACCCCTACGAACCGGAGCCTAGCCGATCGCGAGGCCCCGGCTCAGTATTTTGGGATGCGTGTCGCCTGCGCGAGAGCCCCAGCCCCTGATCGACGCGGCCCTGGCCGAGCGGATCGTCGGCCGGGCGCTGAAGAACGGCGGCGAGTTCGCCGAGCTCTTCTGCGAGGAGCGACTCGGCTTCGGCCTCTCGATCGATGAGTCGCGAGTCGAGCGCGCGCAGCGCGGGGGCGAGCGGGGCGCGGGCGTCCGCGTGGTGGTCGGGGAGACGACGTATTTCGCGCACGTCGACGGCCTCGCCGAGGCGGACCTGGAGCGCGCCGCCGACGCTGCCGCCGCGGCCGCGCGCGGGGAGCGAGCCGAGCCGCAGCCGCTCGCAGCCTCTGAGCCGGCGGCGCTCCAGGAGATCGAGGTCGACCCGGCAGGCGTCCCGGCGGAGCGCAAGGCGGAGCTTCTGCGCGCCTGCGACGAGCGCGCTCGATCGGCCGGCGACGAGATCGCCCAGGTGAGCGCCTCCTACTCCGAGGGGCGGAGGCGGGTGAGCGTGGCCAACTCCGAAGGCCGTTTCGCCTCCGACGATCGCACCAGGGTGCGGCTGGGGGTGCAGGCGGTGGCCCGCCGAAACGGCACCGTCGAGACCGGGTTCGAGACTCTCGGGGCGCACCGCGGCTTCGAGCTCGTCGACCGGGGGGCGGGGGAGGAGATCGCCGGCCAAGCCGCCAAGGTGGCTCTCACGCTGCTCGATGCCGAGCCCGCGCCGGCGGGCGGGATGCCGGTGGTCGTCGGTGGCGGCTTCGGCGGCGTCCTCTTCCACGAGATGACGGGCCATGGGCTCGAGGCCGACCACATCCAGAAGGGCGCCTCGGTCTACGAGGGGAAGATGGGGGAGGAGGTCGCGCAGTCGCACCTCGTCGCCTACGACGACGGGCGGCTGGAGCACGAGTGGGGGACCGACGCGATCGATGACGAGGGGACGCCCACCCAGAAGACGCAGGTGATCGCCGAGGGCCGCATCACGTCCTTCCTCCACGACCTGAGGTCCGCCCGCAAGGACGGGACGGACAGCACCGGGAACGGCCGGCGCGAGAGCTTCCGCCACCTCCCCATCCCGCGGATGACCAACACCTACATCGCCCCCGAGCCCGGCGCCAAGCCCGATGACCTGATCGCCGGGGTTGATCGCGGCTTCTACGCGGTCTCGTTCGCCGGCGGTCAGGTCGACCCGACCACCGGCGACTTCGTCTTCGGCGTATCGGAGGGCTACCTGATCGAGGGCGGCAAGGTCACCAAGCCGTGCCGCGGCGCGACTTTGATCGGCAACTGCCTCGCCGCGCTCGGGCGAATCGACGCCGTCGCCGACGACTTCGAGATGAAGACGGGCTTCTGCGGCAAGGGCGGCCAGCGAGTCCCAGTGGGGACGGGCCAGGGCCACGTGCGGATCTCGGAACTGACGGTGGGTGGCACGGCCGTCTGAGCGCCGAGCTCGACCGAGCCGCCTGCCCGGCGCCTCGGGGGCTTACCGTCGCCGCTTGACCCTGACGGTCGGGGATCGCTCTGCCAGGCAGTCGGCGACGTCGGCAACCACTTCCTCCTCGACCGCCGAGTAGTACTTGCCCGGCTTTGCCCGCCTGTCGAGCGAGTAGCCGCCGCTGAGCGAGGTTGTCGCCTGCCCGATCACCTTGTCCGCACCGGCGCGCTTGCGGAACACGGTCACCGTCCGTTCGCTCGCGCACACGGATACGGTTGCGGCGGTCAGCTTGCCCTTGAACCGCTTCGCGTGTCGCGAGTACCTGAGGCTCAGCTCGCGGGGCTCATCCGGACAGCCGGTTGGGTTCCCGCCGCCACTAGCGCCCCCGCATTGGTCGACCTCGCTCGGGATGCCGTCACCGTCGGGGTCGAGCGCCTCGAGTGCGCCGATGTCGGACCCGTCGCTGCCCGGCGCGTTCGGGATCGGGCCGATGTCGTAGGGCCGCGAGATGCTGCGCTGGTCGAGGGAGATGCCGCCGCTGATGCCCGCATCGAGCGCCGGGCTCGTCACCCCGAGCGCCATCGTCTCGGTTGGTCCACCGTAGTCGTCCAGCGGCTGAAGCTGAGGATCGACGAGGGCGGCGTTGAGCCCGGCGCACGGGGTCGGGAAGCTGATGTTGAACCCGCCGTCGGTTTCGATATCGCCGGCGTCGCAGTTGGGCGCGCTGTCATCGTTGGCAAGGATCGTGTCGGTGATCGTCTCGGTGCCCTGCGCGGAGACGCTGGCGGAGAGCTCCGCGCTGTTGTTCGCGATCGTGTCGCCGACCGCGGTAAGGGTGCTCCCCCCATCCCGATCGAAGATCCCGCCGCCACGGGTGGTGGCAAACGCAGGGGCCGGCGCGCTCGCCGTGGCCGTGTTGCCACTGACCGTGCTCGCGCGGATCGTCAGGGTTCCGCTGTAGCCGTTCCCGATCCCGCCGCCCGCCGCGAAGGCCGATGAGCTGGCGTCGTTGCTCGCCACCTCCGCGGAGGCGGTGTTGTCGCTGATCGTGCTGCGCAGGATCGTGACCGTGCCGGTGATGTTGAAGATGCCGCCGCCGCTCGCGTCGGCGATTCCGGCGCCGGAGGTGGCGGTGTGGCTCGCGCTCACCGTGTTCCCCGTGATCGTGCTGTCGGTGATCGTCATCACTCCCGAGAGGTTGGTGATCCCACCACCGGTGGGCGCCGGCCCTTGGTTTGGCTGATCGCCCTCGTTGACGACGACGTTGTCGCGAACGACGACGTGGTCGAGGTCGAGGGTGCCGAAGTTGGCGATTCCGGAGCCCGGCTGGCCGATCGTCTCGCTGCGGCCGTTCGAGACGCTCACGTCGGCGATCGACGCGGTCTTGCCGCTGCTCACGGTGATGACGCGAAACGGGCCCGCGGTGTCAGCGCGGTGGATATCGAGCTGACCGGACCCAGGGCCGTTGATGTCGATGTTGGAGTTGATCAGGAGCCCCGCCGTGAGGTCGATCGTCCCGGTGGCCGTGATGTTGATCACATCGCCTCCGGAGGCGGGGCCGCACGTCGGGGAGACCGAGTCGAAGTTCGCCGCCGAGATCGCCTCCGGCAAGGTGCACTCGGTGGCGGAGGTCTCGTCGGTCGTATCGACCGTGAGCGTCCCGGCGCTCGCCGAGGCCGGGATGAGCAGCACGGCCAGCCCCGCCAGAACCGCCGGCCGAGCGAACCGGACACCAAACCCCCTGCACATTCGCGTGTGAGCCTACGCTCGAAAGCGCGCGGGGTCAAGCGCTCCGGCTAACGCTCCTACTCCACGTGGAGCGTCCTGGAAACGTCCCCGCGGCACGCGCCTGCCTTCACGCTCGAGCGCTTTACCTCGGCGACGAAGTTCGGATAGCCCGCGTTGTGACGGATCCGCCAGCGCCCCCGGTCGTTCGTGTGGGTCTTGTCCAGTCGCTCGGCGGGCGCCCCGCTCGCATGTCCGAAGAGCACGACCTGCCCCCGGAGTAGCCCCCCAGTACGAACTCCAACGGTAGCGTTAGCTAGCGATTCAGGCTCGCTCGGCCACGCCCTCCGCCACGCCGTGCTCCGGGCGCGGCCGCAGCATGAGCCACGCGGCGAGCGCGCCCACGAGACAGAGGATCGCGCCGACCTCGAACTGGAGCCCGAAACCGTCGGTGAGTGCGGTCGCCGGGGAGGTCCCCGAGGCGACCTCGGAGTTCGCGTGCGAGGTGGCGAGGGTGCTGAGCGCCGCGAGCCCGAGCGACGCGCCGACAAACCGGGAGGTGTTCAGGACTCCCGAGGCGAGGCCGCTCGCCGCCGCCGGCACCCCCTGGACGGCGACGATCGTGGCCGGGACGAGGGCGAGGCCCAGGCCGAATGCCCCGATCGTCCCACCCGGGAGCACCGAGGCGGCGTAGCTGCCGCCGGGCGCGACGCCGCTGAGCAACAGCTCTCCGGCCGCGGCGAAGAGCATCCCCGCGATCAGGATGGGCCGCGCCCCGACCCGCCGCGCGATCCGCGGCGCCAGCGTCGCGCCGGCCGCGACGGCAAGGGTCATCGGCAGGAAGGCGAGCCCGGTCTCGAGCGCGGTGAAGCCCAGGGTGCCCTGCATATAGAGCGACTGAACGAACCAGAAGGCGAAGATCGCTCCGTAGAGGAGGAAGATCACGGCGTTGGCCGCCCGCAGGGTGCGAAGGCGGAAGACGCTGAGCGGCACGATCGGGTCCCGGGCGACGCCGCCCTCATAGGCGGTGAAGGCGGCCAGCAGGACGAGGCCGGCGGCGAGCGGCAGAAGCGTGCCGAGGGCGCCCCAGCCGAGTCGCTCGGTGGTGACGATGCCGTAGGTGACGGCCGTCATGCCGAGGGTCACTAGGCCGGCGCCGAGGACGTCGAAGTGCCGGTTCTCGCGCTCGCCCCGCCCCTCGGGGACGAGCCCGCCGGAGAAGGCGACGATCGCTAGCCCAATCGGCACGTTGATCAGGAAGATGGCCTCCCAGCCGAAGAGGTCGGTGAGGACGCCGCCGAGCAGCACTCCGGCGGTCGCCCCGACCGCCCCGATCGCGCCCCACACGCCGAGCGCCCGGTTGCGCGGCGCGCCCTCGTCGAAGGAGGTGGTGATGATCGCCAGGGTCGCGGGGCTCAGGAACGCCGCCCCAATCCCCTGCACGGCGCGCGCCCCGACCAGGAACCCAGGGGAAGGCGCCAGAGCCGCCGCCAATGAGGCGGCCGAGAACAGGAGGGTGCCGGCGAAGAACATGCGGCGCCGCCCGAAGAGGTCGGACGCGCGGCCCCCGAGCAACAGGAAGCCCGCGAAGGTGAGCGTGTAGGCGTTCAGCACCCACTGCAGCCCGGTGTCCGAGAACCCCAGCTCGCCCTGGATCGCGGGGAGGGAAACGTTCACGATCGAGACGTCGAGGATCGTCATGAACTGCCCAAGGCAGACGACGAGAAGGAGGGCGTTCGAGTTGCGCCTCATGGCGGCGCCGGCTTTGGCCAGGGGACTCACTGGGAATGAAACGTCGAGGCGACCTCTCGCATGAGATTTCGATAGTACGATGAGCATCGTACCAAAGTACGATAATCGTCGTATAATGCGATTCGCAACGATGGCCAGCTCAGCGAAGCTTCACCACCCCGAGCGGGATGAGATCGAGCTCCCGGCGGTGCTCCACGCCCTCAGCGACCCGCAGCGCCTCGCGATCGTCCGCCAGCTCGCGAACGACACCGAGCCTCGCCCGTGCGGGACGCTCAACTTGGGCCTGGCGAAGTCGACGATGACGCACCACTTCCGGGTCCTGCGGGAGTCCGGCGTCGTGCGCCAGAAGCGAGTCGGCACCACAAAGTTCACCTCGCTTCGCCGCGAGGACCTCGACGCACGGTTTCCCGGCCTGCTCGACGCGGTGCTCGAGCCGGCCGCCACCCCCGCTTAGTCGTAAGCGCGCAGCCCCACTTCGCGTGAGACTGCGCGCCGCCCTTAGGCCTCCGCCTGCTCCGAGAGGCTGAAGCGGACCTGATCGCGTTCGACGTCGGCGTCGAGGACCTTGTCGTCCAGGAACTGGGCCGTTCCCTGCTCCAGGTAGAGCGAGGCGCCGTCGATGACCTCATCGTCGGGCAGCGGCGCCTCGACGACCCCCATCTGCAGGGTCGCGCCGGCCTCGGCGCCGTCCGGGCTCGGTGCCGGGGTGCTGATGCGAAGGCCTGCGCCCTCGGGGAGGCCGGGCTGAGAGACGAGCGTCTCGACGGCCTCGGCGGCGGTTGGCGTCAGGGCGAGCATTGGGTTCCTTCCGTTGCGGACACGAAGGGGGTGCGTTCCCTTCCTCGGGAGGCCGAAACATCGAACGCGCTCGTCACGGGCATTCACTCCCCCCCGGTTGTCGAGTTTGTACCGCATACGGTGTCTAAGTCGACAACCGCCGCCGGCGTCCGGGCCCGGGTAGATTGGCCGCATGGACTTGGAGCAGCTGGCGGAGAGCGCGGTCGCGGCGGCGGTGGACGCCGGGGCCTCCGAGGCCGAGGCGGCGGCGCAGGATTCGGTCGGCCGCGAGATCCGTGTCTTCGGCGGCGAGGTCGAGAGCCTCTCGGAGGCGGGGGAGAGGGGGCTGGGCGTGCGCGCCTGGATCGACGGGCGCGCCGGCTTCGCCTACGGCACCGACCTATCCGACGATGGCGTGCGGGCGATCGCGGCCGACGCCGCCGAGGCGGCGAAGGTCGCCGACCCCGACGAGTTCGCCGCGGCGCCCGAGCCGGCGGATGAGCCCGAGCCCGCGGCCGGCGGGCGGTTTTTCGACCCCGGGGTGGGCTCGACGCCCACCGAGGAGAAGGTCACCCTCGCCAAGGCCGTCGAGGCCGCGGCCAGGGAGGCCGACTCCAGCGTCGTCGCGGTGGAAACCGCGATCTACGTGGACGAGGAGGTCCGGTCGGCGATCCGCTCCTCGACCGGCCTCAGCGGGCAGTACGAGGCGACCTTCGCCTACGCCTACCTCCAAGCGATCGCGGAGCGCGAAGGCTCCAAGCAGACGGGCCTCGGCTTCGGGCTCGGGCGGGCACCGGCGGCGCTCGACGCCGAGACGATCGGCCGCGAGGCCGCCGATCGCGCGGTCCAGCTGCTCGGCGCCGAGAAGCCCGCCTCGCGGAGCTGCCCCGTGGTGCTCGACCCGACCGTGGCCGCCAGCTTCGCGGGCTTCGTCGGTGGGGTGCTGTGTGCCGACGCCGTCCAGCGGGGGCGCTCCCCGTTCGCGGACCGCGTCGGCGACGAGATCGCATCGGCGGCGCTCGAGCTGACCGACGACGGCACCGACCCCGACGGGATGGCCTCCGCCCCGGTCGACGGCGAGGGCCTGCGCCGCGGTGCGACACCGCTGATCGAGGGCGGACGGCTCAAGACCTACCTTCACGACTCCTACACCGCCCGCCGTCAGGGCGGCGGTCAGCGCTCGACCGCGAACGCGGCCCGCTCCGGTTACCGCTCCGCGCCGTCGGTCTCCACCTCGAACCTCACGGTCGCGCCGGGCGAGGCCAGCCTCGCCGATCTGTTCGCCCAAGCCGGCGACGGCGTCTTCGTCACCGACGTCGCCGGCCTGCATTCGGGGGTGAACCCGGTCTCCGGCCAGTTCTCCGTCGGCGCCTCGGGGTTGCTCATCGAGGACGGGGAGCTGGGGAGGCCCGCCACCGAGTTCACGATCGCCTCCGACCTCGTCTCGATGCTCTCCGCCGTTCAGGCGGCGGGCCGCGATGCGCGCTGGGTCCCCTTCGGCGGCTCGGTGAAGACCCCGCCGCTACTGATCGCCGAGATGGCGGTCGGCGGCGCCTGAGCCGCCCGAGCCTCAGCGACTCCTGTGCCGCCGCACCTGGGCGCGGCGCCAAAGCTCACCGTAGCTCTCGGTCCGCGGGATCTCGAGCTCTCGCGGCTGTGCAGCAGCCGGGCTCGCGTTCTCGGCGAGGGGCTCGTCGGCGAGGCGCTTGGAGATTCCCTCGTAGCGAGGGAAGGGCGAGCCGGGAGAGTCGGGTTGTGCGTCAGCGTCCTTGCTGCTCGGCTGCTTGTGGGTGGGCATCGTGCCTCCAGGGGGCGGGTCCGTCCATTGTCTCGCATACCCGGCCCCGCGTCCAGGCAATCTCGTGCCGCCCCGATGAGTTTCCGCGCACACCGGCGTCTTTCATCGCAGCCGGAAGAAAATTGACGCGTTGCGTGTCCAATTCGGCTCGCCTCGTTCGTCAACAAATATGGAGCCGACAACAGGCTGGCAACGACTTCGCGATCGCACATCGCTATAACACCGAGCCGCCCAATCCCTGAAAGGACTTCAATGACCAACTTTCTCGCCCGACTCGCCGACATTGCCTGCCGCCACCGCGGCAAGATGGTGCTTGCCTGGATAGTCGGGGCGATCGTGATCATCGGGGTGGGCTCATCGCTGGCGGGCGAGTACAACGCCGACTACGACACCCCCGGCTCGGAGTCCAAGGCGGCATCCGATCTCACCAAGCGTGAGTTCGACGGCTACTCCGGCCAGGAGGTCTACGTCGTCTGGAAGGACGAGGCGGGGGCCGACACCCCGGAGGCGAAACAGCGCGTGAACGCCTTCCTGAACGAGGCGCAGGAGGTCGAACACATCGAGGCGCCGACGCCCTTCCGCTACTCGCAGGACCGCACGATCGGCGCGACCACGCTGCCCATGACGGTCCCCGGCTGGGAGTTTGAGAAGGAGGACGGCGAGAAGCTCGTCGACGCCGCCGTGGAAAACAGCACCGGTGGGCTCGAGATCGAGCTCGGCGGGGACCCGATCTATCGCGCTCAGGAGGGAACGAGCCCCGAGGGCATCGGGTTCATCCTCGCCGCGGTCGTGCTGCTCATCGCGTTCGGATCGGTCGTCGCCGCGGGGCTGCCGCTGGCCATCGCGCTGATCGGCCTCGGCATCAGCTCCGGCGGGCTGATCGCCCTGCTCGCCAACGTCGTTGACGTCCCTGACTGGACGACGGCGGTCTCCGGGCTGATCGGGATCGGCGTCGGGATCGACTATTCGCTGCTCGTTCTCACCCGGTTCCGCTCCGCAATGGCGGCCGGAAAGGACACCCACGACGCGATCGTCGAGTCGGTCACCACCGCCGGCCGCAGCGTGCTGATCGCTGGCGCCACCGTGGTGATCGCCGTCTGCGGCCTCTTCCTCACCGGCCTCACGTACATGTACGGGGTTGCGCTCTCCGCGTCGATCGCGGTGCTCGTGGTGATGTTCGCCGCCATCACGCTGCTGCCGGCCCTGCTCGCCTATCTGGGCCCGAGGGTGAACAGGTGGCACATTCCGTTCCTCGGGCACGCGCCCGACGCCGAGGTCAAGGGCGAGTCGCCCGCCGCTCGCTGGAGCCACGTCGTGCAGCGGCGGCCCTGGCCGTTCGCGATCGCCGCGGCCGTGCTCATGCTCGCGATTGCCGCCCCGGCTCTTGGCATGCGCCTCGGGTTCCCCGACGCGGGGAACGATCCCGAGGACACGATGACCCGCAAGAACTACGACCTGCAGGCCGAGGGCTTCGGCCCGGGCTCGAACGGGCCGATCGTGATCGCCGCGGAGCTGCCCGACAGCTCCGCCGAGAGCGACATCGACGCCCTGGCGGATCGCCTGAATGAGACCCAGGGCATCGCGTTCGTGGCGGACCCGGTGATCAACGACGCCGGGACGGCGGCGATCGTGACGGCAATCCCCACGACGTCCCCGCAGGCCGAGGCGACCGAGGATCTGGTCAAGGACCTGCGCGCGAACGTAATCCCCTCTGAACTCGAGGGGACGGGGATCACCGCCCACGTCGGCGGGATCGTCGCCGCGCTCGACGACCAGAGCGAGTACATGAAGGACCGCATGGCGCTCTTCATCATCGGCGTGGTCGGTCTCTCGTTCCTACTGCTCCTGGTCGCCTTCCACTCCCCGCTGATCTCGCTGAAGGCGGGGATCATGAACCTGCTCTCGGTGAGCGCCGCCTACGGCGTGATGACCCTATTCGCCCAGGGCGGCTCGTTGGGAGAGCTGATCGGTCTCGACCGCGAGGTGCCGATTGCCCCGTTCATGCCCGTGATGATGTTCGCGATCCTCTTCGGGCTCTCGATGGACTACGAGGTCTTCCTGATCTCGCGCATCCGCGAGGAGTACCTGAAGCACGGGGACACGCGCCGAGCGGTGGCCGACGGCCTGGCGAAGACCGCGCGGGTGATCACCGCCGCCGCGGCGATCATGGTCGTGGTCTTCCTGGCGTTCCTGGCCGCTCCAGACACGTTCCTGAAGCTCTTCGGGATCGGCCTGGCGACCGCCATCTTCCTCGATGCCACCGTGGTGCGGATGGTCCTCGTCCCGGCGGTCATGCAGCTGCTCGGAGATCGCAACTGGTGGATCCCGAACTGGCTCGAGCGCGCCCTGCCGCGCCTCGACGTGGAGCGGGTGGCGACGGCGGAGGGGCGCACCTAGCAGGCGCCCGTGCGTACGAAGCTGGCGGCCCTGGCGAGTTTGTCCAGAGGGGTGGGACAAACTCGCCAGAACTCGTCCCGACTCGCTTGCGCTGACGGCCAGTCGTCCGGCATCGTCGAGGTGAACGGCACGACCTGCTTGAACTGAGGCGCTGGGCGGTGCAACCCTTCGGTGGTGTTCCGCAACATCCTCGTCGCCCTCGACCGCTCGCCAACCGCGCGCCGCGCGCTTGAGGAGGCCGCCGACCTCGCGG
>Ga0126312_10001420_pt1 | contig 15704 bp, 20 predicted proteins | sample Plot104A_FD_92537 | JGI IMG/M metagenome (GOLD analysis project Ga0126312, IMG submission 92537) | Serpentine soil microbial communities from UC McLaughlin Reserve, CA, USA - Plot104A | ecosystem: Environmental > Terrestrial > Soil > Grasslands | place: USA: UC McLaughlin Reserve, Lake County... | reverse complement strand
GGCAACACGGGCAGGGGAGCTGGTATGGGCGGCATGATGGGTGGCATGGGCGGCACGATCTTTGCCAGCTTGGCGGCAGGCTTCGTCGGTAGCATGATCGCCCAGCAGTTCCTCGGCTCCATGGACGGCTTCGACGCCGAGGGCGAGCAGTCGGCGGACGAAGAAACCGCCGGCGGCGCGGAGGACGACTCCGGCGATTACGGCAGTGACTCCGGCGATTACGGTGGTGACTTCGGCGATTATGGTGGTGACTTCGGCGGCGGTGACTTCTAGACATGTCTGCGCTTCGGGGATCTTAGTGCTGTTCGGGTTCTACGAGCAAGCCTCCGTGTGGTCGCTCATCGCTACACTCCCGGTGATCGCTTGGGAGGCGACGCTTGGCTCTGGCTCAGTGTGAAAGGATTCAATTCATCTGTGATAGCTCATGAGACCTCCTTGGACACGCCTGTATCGCCAAAACCTTTGACCACTACTCGCACTGGTTAACCTAGATGGGAAGGCACACTGTTGAGGTGATGGACGAAGCCCTGAGTTAATTTCTACTGCTGACATACTGCTGACAAAGCCCCCTATTCCCACATCGGGGGCTTTTTGTTTTTTTGCGGGTTTTACAGGAAAAAAAGAAGAGCCTACGAGCGGACCCGAACCGCTGACCTGCTCATATTACGAGTTATAAAAAGGGTGTTGCAGGCTTGCAAGGGATTGCAATCCCTCATATCTAAGGGATTTTCTTTTCTCTGACTTACTCTGTGTTGCACCGTATTGCGTTCGCAGTGGCGTCAAATTGGTGTCGATATCACCGTCGTATCCGCGTGACACGGTAGTAGTCCACGTCTAGTTCCTTTCGGTCCACAGCGGGCAAGCTTTACCTCATGCGATTGACCGGCGAACCTCTGCCCCGCCTCACACATCTTGCACACCAGCATCAGCTAGGTACTGATGGACCAACCTCACCGCCATAGAGCCCTCGCCCACCGCAGAGGCGACTCGCTTGATCGAGCTACTGCGCACGTCACCAGCGGCGAATACGCTCGGCAGGCTCGTCTCCAGAAGATACGGTTCTCGCGGAAGTCCCTGCCAGACGGTACCCTCAAGCGCAGAACCCTCTAACGCCCTCCTCGTCAGGATGAAGCCGCGTTCGTCGAGCTCGACGGCCCCTTGGAGCCAGCCGGTGTTGGCGTCCGCACCGATGAAGACGCAGAGGGATCACGCCGCGAGGGTTCGACGAGTGTCCGAGCGGTTGTCCTCGACCACGAGCCCCTCTAGGCGCTCCTCTCCCACAAGTTCTCGGATCTCGGTGTTTGCGAGCAGCTCGTGCGAGCAGCTCGACATTCCCCTCATTCATGATCCGGTTGACGAGGTAGCTGGACATGCTCTTGTCCAGGTCGTCGCCCCTTATGAGCAGGAAAACCTTCCGTGTGCGCTGTGCCAAGAACAGCACAGCCTGGCCCGCCGAGTTGCCCCCGCCGACGACCGCGACCTCCTCACCTTCGCAGCGCTGGGCCTCAACCTCCGTGGCGGCGTAATGGATGCTTACACCCTCGAAACGCCCGAGGCGTGGCACGCCGAGCCTGCGGTAGCGGGCCCCGGTTGCCGCGATCACGCTGCGTGCTGCGACTTCGCCATCCTCTGAGAGCTCGATACGGTAGTGGCCGTCCTCCCTTTTAAGGCTGACCACCTCCTGGGGTACCGCGGTACAGACACCGAATTTGTCGGCCTGGACCCAGGATGCGGCTGGCGAGCTCGAAGCCGGAGAGACTCGCGGGGAAGCCCGGGTAATTCTCTATCCGCGATGAGGTGCCCGCTTGTCCCCCCAGGGCCATCGAGTCGAGGGCGAGGGTAGAGAGACCCTCCGAAGCCCCGTAGACTGAGGCGCCCAGGCCCGCAGGTCCTGCCCCGACCACGACAAGGTCGTAGGTTGGTTCGCAGGGGGCATCTACCTTGAGACCTATGACCCGGGCAAGCTCGGCGTTTGTCGGGTTCTTCAGCACCTTCTCGCTCTGCCAGATAGTCACGGGCGTATCCGATGGCTTCACACCGAACTTCTCGAGCAAGGCTTCGGCCCTGGAGTCCTCCTCGAGCTCGATCCAGACGTGGAGCAGCCGGTTGCGGGCCGCGAACTCCCTTAGTCGCGTCGCATCCCTCGAGTGGCGCGAGCCGACTATTCTCAGGCCGATGCCGGCCCTCATCCCCCACGAACGCCTAGCAAGGAAGGCCTTCAGGATGATGTCCGAGAGGTTAGGCTCCTCGGTAACTACCTCCTTCAGCTGCTCACGAGGAATCGCCAGCACCTTTCCACCCTCGCGCATTACAGCAGAAGCGCTCACTGCCTGCCCTGTAAGCATGCTCAGGTCGCCCACGAAACGGCCCGCGCGGAGAATTCCCATCGTCCACGCCTCACCGGCGAAGTCGTCGATTACCTCCACCTCGCCCTCGAGGACGACTATGAAGTCGTTGGAGGCGTCGCCCGCCCTGAAAAGGACCTCTCCGACCTCCGTTGTCCTTGTCTCTCCGTAGCGACTGAGGACTTCGATCTGATCTTCCCTTAGCTTCGGCGCCCTCGTACTGCGAATCTCACTGAATCGATCAGTCATGGTGCGACCTCCTTGATAGTCTTTCCATTGCAAGCATACTGCCTCCTACAGCAGGCCGGCGCATCCCCACAATTGCCTACTGATGCTGTTTTCTCGGTGTTTTCCGGAGAATGAAAAGCGATTTGTTCGGAGGGCCGCGACTGCTTCTGGGTGACGTCTTACGACTGACCCAGGTTCGCCTCCCGTTAGGGTCAAAGAGCCTTCGTATCGACTCCGCGCTTCTGCATTGCGAGGAGAAATTGGCTTACCTATAGCGATTTCGGGAGAGCCGACGAGCGGACTCGAACCGCTGACCTGCTCATTACGAGTGAGCAGGTCTAGTCCCTCGGCTATTGAGGTTCTGACGCTATCGATCTTTGCGCCCCAGCTACACCAGCACCAACTCGACCTCGGGGGTTACTTCGCTCAGCAGGGCGCTGAAGCAGAGAGCAGGATATTTCTGGGATCGCAACCTACATGGACGTGTCACACCTCTGCCGAAGACAATGCTCACCGAGAACGCCAGGGCGATCACCATAGCTAGTACCAGTAGAATGCCGCCACCTATGAGTATCCTTCGGCCTGTCACCCATTACCCTTCCCCTAGCCCGAGCAACTAGCGAATTATGCGGACACTCAAAGCTCTGTACGAGTCACCCCCTTCCACGAAAAAGCGGTCCTCGCAGAAGCCGCTAGCCCTCTGGCGAAGGAGTATCCTTTCAAGATGGCCCGCAAGAACACGACATTAAGGTGGGTGTGCGAGTGGATCATGCTCGGCGCCGGAGCGTTGGGCGCGGGATTCCTTGGCCAAAGGACCGGGCTGCCTGCGGCGTGGCTAGTGGGTCCGATGGTTGTTGCGATAGTGTACGCGCTCGCTAAGCAGGAGCCTCCACAAAATGTCCCCCCTTTCTCCCGCATGGTGGCACTGGCGATAATCGGCACCTTACTCGCCGCCTCCTTCCAACCGTCCGTGTTGCCCACAATTTTCTCTAACTTGCCCGCCGTACTTCTCGCCATATCAGGCACTCTACTCTTGAGCCTAGCCGGAGGGCGAGCCCTCTCCTACATTGCCGACCTCGACTCAAAAACTGCCGTTATAGGCACACTGCCCGGCGTCGCTGCGGGCATGATCCCAATAAGTGACTCTTTAGGTGCCGATACCCGTCTTGTTGCCCTGATCCAGTATTCTCGAGTGGTTCTGGTAATTCTTTCGGCGAGCTTAATCTCCTATTTTTTCACCTCGGCAGACACCAACCTGAGCAGCCCCAGCTCTGCAACTACCGCTCCGGCAAGCTTTCTACCTGAGGATTCCCTATTAGTCTACGTCGCAACAGCGCTAGTAGCGCTCGTCGGAAGCTGGGGCGGACGACGACTAAAGATACCGTCCGGAACGCTGATTGGCCCGCTCGTCATGGGCGTGGTGCTTAAGGAGCTCGGCATCCTAAGCGTTGCCCTGCCATTCGGTGTGTCCCAGATAGCCTACGCTGTGCTCGGCATTTACGTGGGGCTACTCTTCGACTCTGCCTACATTCGACACGCTGGACGAGTGTTACCCGCCGTACTTGCCTCTACCCTGGCCCTCATGATCGGATGCGCCGGTTTGGGTTGGTCTCTCTCAGTTCTCACCAAATCAGGAATTCTCACCGGCTACCTGGCCACCACGCCTGGCGGCTTGCATTCCATCGCCGTCATAGCATTGGAAAGCGGGGCCGATCCATCGCTAGCCATAGCTGTGCAGATGATGCGCGTGTTCGCCGTGGTTATGGTGACGCCTTTGCTTACCAGGTGGTGACCGCATCCTGGTTGACCTTTCCCTTTTGTGCGCTGGCGTCAGCCTGACCTGTACTGCGGAAGATTCGAGCGCGGCCGTTTCGAGCAAGTCGACTGGGCTTGCATTGATCCTCTTGAGGAGATTTCCCGCACTCCTGGGGCGCTGATCGAGCGCGCGTCCACGGACGCCGAGTCGCCCTGCGCTTGGGTGGGGGAGAAGAAGTAGTCGGTCAACGAGTAAGGGGCGTTGGCCTCGAAGAACGCCCTGTGCTGTTCCGACGAAACCTCCTGCCGACTCTGCTCGGCGAAAGCGAGTAAGCCTTCTGGAAGTCGCCCGTGGTGATGTACTCGTACTAGAGGGCTAGTACCTCCTCCTTCGTTTCCCGTGAGAAGGGCACAGCTTGTGAAGAAGGTGGTGACCACGAGCGATCGACTAACGAGGGCCGGAGAGCGAAAAGCTTGGCTACGCGCAGGATAAATTACGGCGATTAGCTCTTCTCCGCGGAGATCCCATACATTAGGGGCACTGAGGGTATCCCTTCCGGTGGGACCATCCGCCTGCCGCGCAACTCGCGCATCCCCGAGAAATGGCGCTCACCATTGGAGTAGGGATACTCCTCCACAGCTAGTATCCTGAGACCGGAGCAGGCCAGGCTGGTTATCACCTCACCGAGCCCCCACCCGAAGAGGTGAGCCGGTTGAGGATTCTCGAAGGCGCGAAAGCCTTGGGTGAAACCGGCGGGCGTAAGGCCGCCTTCCGACTCGCCGACGTAGTCTCCCACCCCCTCCTCCAAGGGTTGCCGCTCCCCCCCGCAGCGGTAAGGTTTGACGCGCCTCCAGCCCGCATCGAACATGTCGGCCGCTGGGTGGAAGTCCACGAGTACGAAGCGGCCGCCGGGCGCGAGAACAGCGGAGATCCCTTCCGCCCATGCCGCAAGGTCGGAGAGCCAGCAGACGACCCCGTAGGAAGCGAAGACGGCGTCGAAGCGCCTCTCCCGGCGACCCGCATCTTCCAGCCAGTCGTAGAGGTCGGCGCGCTCGAAAGCGACCGGCACACCCGTATTCCGGGAGAGCTCACGAGCGGCAGCGACGGCGTTGTCGCTGATGTCGATGCCGGTAACCCGTGCGCCGAGGAGGGCAAGGCTCACGGAATCACCACCGGAGTTGCACTGGAGGTGCGCAACCCTTCTGCCTTCAAGATTCCCGAGAAGGTTGCGCTCCTCGGGGAAGAGGGTCGTGCCACCTTCACGCAGAAAGCCAGCCAGGTCTCCCCGGTGACTGTCGAGAGCGCCCACGGCTACGTTCCAGGAGAGACGGTTCTGCTCCCGAATATCCCTGCCGTCTATGCTACCCCTTCCTTTCTTCTCCATTGCGGGACGCTGCTAGAGCGCTCAGCGAGTCGAGCGCAACGCCGCGGCCTCCTTCAGAACCCGCACGAATTCCGCCACGACCTCGTCCCAGCAGGATAGGCATCGGGCGCGTCGACGTGCGGCAGCGGACATCCGGATCCGAAGCTCCGCGTCCGAGAGCAGGAGATCTAGCGCCTCCGAGAGGGCCCTTTCATCTTCCGGCGGCACTAGTAGGGCGGCCTGCTCTCCGACCAGATCCGGGACCGGCCCCACGCCGCAGGCGAGGACCGGCAGGCCGTAGGCGAGGGCTTCCGCGTAAACGATACCGTAGCCCTCGTAGTGAGAGGGAAGCGCGAAGAGGTCGGCCCTGGCGTAGGCAGTGGCGAGCGAGTTGTCGTCTACCGGACCGGTCACAGCAACGGAGATGCCGGGACGCTCGCTGACCTCCGCGACGGCGGCCCGGACCTCTGAGGCATAGCCAGGATCGGCGCTGGTCTCCCCGACTAGCTCCAGGAGCGCCCCCGGCCTCTCACGCGAGGCCCAGGCGCGAACCAGCTCGAGTATACCCTTGCGCGGTATCCACTGGGCCACGCACAGGGCGCGCAGCAGGGTGTCACTGGCGGACCTCCAGTCTTCGCAAGCGATCTGTGGCAAGCGATCGAAGCCGGGCGGGACTACGCGGACGCGAGAGGCGGGAGCGCCCCGGTCCTCCAGGATGGACCTTCCGTGGCGGCTCACGCAGATCAGGCGTTCCGCACGCAGCAGCGGTTCCTCGAGCTCGCGGTCGCGGGCGTACTCCTTGCTCTCCGCCGCTGGCAGGCCGCCCGCGATGCTCGGCAGCTCGTGGACCATCGCCACCAGCGGGCGGGCGGCCTGCCAGCGGCCAAGGTGTGGGGCGCAGGCGACGCGGGCGAGGGCGTCTACCACCAGCACGTCGAAGTCCTCAGGGTCGAGTAGGGAGCCGAGCTGCGGAGCGGCGGCCCTCTGTTCCTCTACGGAGGCACCGGAGGCCAGGACCTCCTCGACCTCCACGCCCGCCTCTCGCAGCCCAGAGATCACCTGAGCATTATAGAGGTAGCCGCCGGTCAGCCTGCCCGTATCTCCGACCGTTACAAAGGCGACGCGCAAGGAGACTCCGGATCAGACAAGGGGATCTTCGCGTGCGGCGTAGACATCAGGGGACTCCCAGATGCGAACCGTGAGCGAGTCCAGGCCCCTGCCGCGTAAGGAAGGGGCGAGTTCCTCCCAACAGTGGCGGGCCACTGCCTCAGCGGTCGTGTTCACGCCCGCGAGGTCCGGCACCTCAGCCAGATCCCGATAGTGCAGGGAGGCGGCGAGCCCTTCGATGGCCGGGCGCAGCTCGCCGATGTCGCAGAGGGTCTCGTCGTCTCGTAGGCACTCACCGCGCACGATCGCCTCCATCCGGTAGGTGTGGCCGTGCGTCTTTGTGGCGGACCCGAAGTCCCCCACGAGGCGGTGGGCCGCCTCGAACCTCGCCGCGACAAAAACCTCGTACATCCTGCCTCCTCTCTTACTCGCTGTAGGTCAGGATCACCTGAGCCGTCTCGGAGGGGTGCTCGTCTACGAGCCGGTAGGCCAGCGGGGCCTCCGAGAACGCGAAGCGGTGGGAGATGAGGCTCTCGAGCCGCAACCTGGGCTCTTCGAGCAGCCCGAGCACGGCCTTCGTCCTGCGGGTCCTGTCCCAGCGCGGCGCGAGCTCTGGATTTACCCGGCCGACCTGGGAAGAGCGCACCCGTATCCTCTCCCGGTGAAAGCGCCCTCCGAGGTTGAGTGTGACCGGCTTGGTCCCGTACCAGGAGGCCACCACCACGGTCCCCTCCCCGGCGACCACCTCCGTAGCGGCCCGTAGAGCCGCCCCCGCTCCGCTCGCTTCGACCGCCACGTCGGCGCCCCGCCCGCCTGTCGCCTCGAAGACGCGCTCCTTCAGGTCTTCGCCTGTCTCTAGAGCCTCGTCGGCTCCCACAGCAAGCGCGAGCTTCCGCCTACTCGCTAACGGCTCCACGACCAGTACGTGCCGGGCTCCGGCCATCCTGAGCAGTTGGGCCACCAAGAGACCCACCACACCGGCACCGAACACCAGCGCCGTCTCCCCTAGCCTGAGCGGTGCGTCGTGCACCACGTTCAGGGCGGTCTCTAAGTTGGCCGCGAACAGGGCGCGCTCAGGTGAAAGGCTTTCAGGGAGGCGAACGGGCAATCCAGCCGACACGGTAAAGAAGTCTTGGTGCGGGTGGTGAACGAAGACGAGGTCTCCGGGGACGAGTTGCTCGACTGCTCGTCCACTGTCGAGAACGCGACCGACGGCGGCGTAACCGTACTTTATCGGGAAGGCGAAGCTTCCCTCTAGCGTGGGCAGGTCCAGCGCCAGGTTCGGTGGCGCCTCCCCGCGGTAGACGAGCATCTCGGTCCCTGGGCTCGGGGCGGAGACTACGGTGCGGACCCGCACCTCGCTAGGTCCCGGCGGCGAAACTATCTCGGGGCGAAGTTCCGCCGCTCGTGACGCGGCGAACCAGAGAGCCCTGGCCTCTAGTTGACCGGCGGCCTCGCCGGCGCGCCGTCCGGGTGCGGGATCAGCCCTCATCAGACGCACCAGGATAGACGACGCGGGCGTCGAGGATCAGGTCAACGCCCAGAGTAGTAACGGAGAGGTCTACGAGGGCTATTGAGTCGACAAGCTCGCAGATGCCGAGGTCTCCTATGGCCTCCATGCCGCGGCCGAGGATCTTGGGTGCAACGCAGACGGCGAGGCGGTCCACTAACTGATTGTAGAAGAGGGAGGTGATGAGGGCCGCCCCGCCTTCAACCATCACGGAGCGCACCCCTCCCTTCCGGAGGACCGTCATCAGAGCCCCCAGATCCACTCTACCGCTGGCATCTTCCGGCAGCTTGAGAACCCTCGCCCCGAGGGCTCGTGCCTCCTCGCGGCGCGCCTTCGGAGCACGCCCGGTTACGGCGAGTACGGTTCCCTTCGCAGCCCTGTTCGCGAGGACAGCGGCGGTGGGCGGGAGACGCAGGGAGCTGTCGACCACAACGCGCAGAGGGTCATCCCCGAGCGCGTGGCGGACTGTGAGGCGCGGGTCGTCCGCACATGCGGTACCGACGCCGATCATAACGGCGTCGTGGCTGGCGCGCATCTCATGCGCGAAGACGAGCGACTCGGGACAGCTGATCCACTGCGAGGCGCCGTTCGCGGTCGCCAAGCGCCCGTCGAGTGTCTGGGCGTAGCTGACGGTGACGGCCGGGCGTCTGGTCGTCTGCGCTTCGGCGGTCCTTGCTCCCTCGGTCATCCCCGAAGCGAGTCCTTTCCAGCGGTCCCATCCTGCCGTGGGAGAAGATGCCCCATCTTCTCCTGTTTGGTGCGCAGGTACCGTGCATTGGAAGGGTTGGGCGAGATCGGAAGCGGCAGCCTCTCGACGACCTCGACACCGTAATGCCTAAGGCCCTCGATCTTGGCGGGGTTGTTGGTTAGCACTAGGGCCCAGCTTACGTCGAGGTCCACGAGCATCTCGGCCGCAACCTGGTAGTCGCGTACATCCTCGGGCAACCCCAGGGCGAGGTTAGCTTCGACCGTATCCAGGCCCTGCTCCTGCAGGGTGTAGGCGTACATCTTCCTGGTCAGGCCGATGCCCCGCCCCTCCTGGCGCAGGTACAGCAGAACGCCGCGTCCCCGCTTTTGGAGAAGCCGCATACTCTCCTCCAGCTGCTCGCCGCAGTCGCAACGACGTGAGCCGAACCGGTCCCCAGTCATGCACTTCGAGTGCACGCGCACTAGAACCGGCTCACCGCTGCGTGTGTCGTTGGTAGCCTCGTCACCGACAGGACCGACCGTCAGGGCTACGTGCTCCTTTTCGTCCTGCTCGCCGTAAACGTACATCATGAAGTCGCCGTGAAAGGTCGGCAGGCTAACCTTTGTGATGCGCCTGAGGTGCTGCATGCTCACATCCGATCTATCGTGATTAGATCTCGAATCGGCGGGGATCATATCATTCCTCCAGGTGCTGCCGAGTTGCACTCGAGATACTTCAAATGGCTTGGCCCGCTGCTCAGGGTCACGATGACCAGGTCACGTAGAAGTGGCGTCGGCACCTCCGGCGGAAGGTTGCACGGGGCTGTGGAGGACGAGATCGGCACCGCGTGCCTCGCAAGTCACGACGTCCAGCGGCTCGACCATGCGGGCGTTGATGTGGCGGGTCCGCTCCTGTAAACAGCAGGCAAGCCTGCCAGTTTATTGCGGCTTGTAGCCTCTGTATCGTCCATGGTCGGCCACCTTTCCGAGTCTGATTAAGGATGCTAGCACGGTACGTAAATGGTGCACAAGAGGTGTCCTGTATTATAGTCTGTCGTTCTGAATTGGACAGCTCCAAGCAGCGTAAGCAAGACCTGGAGCGAGAATTGGGCGAGGACAAGATATTGCTTGAGGGTATGATCTTCTACGGTCGTCACGGGACCCTGCCCACCGAGCGGGAGTTCGGTCAGCACTTCGCCGTGGACGTGGAGATCTGGTGCGACCTGCGTCCCGCTGGCCTCTCCGATGACCTCTCGCAGACCGTCGACTACTCGGAGGTGCATGCTCAGATCAAGGAGATAGTCGAAGGCGAGCCCGTTAATCTTACGGAGACGCTCGCCGAGCGAATCGCCGCCGCAATACTGGAACGCCACCCACGCGTCGAGGGAGTCCGAGTCAGGATCTCCAAGCCCAACGTCAGATTGGGCGAGACGGTCCTCACCGGATCGGCTGTCGAGCTTGTGCGCCGCCAAGATACAGATCCGGGCGCGTAGTGACGTATAGTACGGCCGCGGCGTTGATATGCCGGATGCTACTCTCAAACACCCCATAGTCGGCCTAACGCCGGGACGTCGAGCGCAGATCGAGACCCTGACGCGGGTATGCATGGATGACCTGCTGGGCGCCTTCGGACTGGGGGAGCTACACCGCGGCCGACATCCGCTGGAGCTGCTCTTTCGGATCCCGGTGCGGCGCTTGGTGTATCAGCTAGCAACTTACGACGAGATTGTGGGCCAATCTGGGCTCGGGGCGGGCGGCGACTGGGCACTTGATCGAATGGTACGCCGTGTAGAAGTCGAGGGCCAAGAGCGCGTGCCGCGCGACGGCCCACTGCTGCTCGTCTCTAACCATCCAGGACTGGCCGACGCCGTCGCCCTGTTCGCAGCGACCCAGAGAGCGGACCTGCGCGTGATAGCAGCCAAGTGGGCGCTTCTGGACACGCTTCCGAACACCTCGCGGCACCTCTTGACCGTAGCCGAGGGCTCTTCCGGGCGATTCGGGCTTGTCCGGGCGGCGGCCTGGCACCTGAGGCGTGGCGGCGCGCTTCTGAACTTTCCCGGCGGGCGAATGGAGCCAGACCCTGCGGTACTGCCAGGCGCGATCGAGGCGCTGGGGCATTGGTCGGCGAGCGTGGACCTGTTCGCACGACTGGCCCCAGACCTTGTCGTCGTCCCAGCAGTGGTTAGCGGCGTCCTTTCCCCCCTAGCACTCCGGAATCCTCTCACCTATCTGCGCCGCCGGGAGGATGACCGCCGGTGGCTCGCCTCCAACCTCCAGATGCTCGTACCCGCGCTGCGCAACGTCACCACCAAGGTCACCTTCGGGCGCCCAATGCATATGGCAGACACCGAGGACGCCGTCAGCCAGAAGGTGCTGGCCGAGGTGCGGTACCTGATCGAACGGTGCGAGGCACGGTAGCTTCGATGCGCCGCACGTGGAATGGGGCGCCGCTACTGTTTCTCTTCGTCACGGTCTTCGTAGACATGATCGGGTACGGGATCGTGGTACCGCTCCTGCCGTTCTACGTGCAGCAATATGCATCGGGTGCCGTGCTGATCGGCTTGCTCGGATCCCTGTATGCTGCGATGCAGTTTGTCGGCGGGCCCTTCCTTGGCGGTCTCTCGGACCGCGTCGGACGCCGTCCAGTGCTCTTGCTCTGCTTGTTTGGCACGTCGCTTTCCTACCTGCTGCTCGGGATGGCGAATACATTACCTTTAATGGTCGCCGCCGTCGCTCTAGCCGGCGCCGCCGCCGGTACCTTGGCGGTCGCCCAAGCCTACATCGCCGACAGCACCTCGCCCGAGCAGCGCGCTCACCGACTCGGCTTGATCGGAGCCGCCTTCGGTCTCGGCTTGATAACTGGTCCCGTCTTGGGCGGACTCCTGAGCCTCCTCTCTCTTAACGCCCCAGCCTTCGCTGCTTCTGCGTTGGGATTAGGCAACATGTCGCTAGGCTTCTTTGCCCTGCCGGAATCTCTCCCGACCGAGCGCCGGATGCCGGCCCCGATTCTCCACCTCAACCCGGTCTCGCAGTTGCGTGGTGTACTGAGGATGAGCCGCATACGGGCACTGCTACTCGTGGTCGCCTTGCTGAACCTATCCTTCGCGGGGCTCTTGACCAACTTTCCGCTCTTCAGCAACGTACGCTTCGGGTGGGACACGGCTGGCAACTCCTTCTTCTTCGCCTTCGTGGGCTTGTGCGCTGTGCTCACGCAGGGCGTGCTGCTCGGGAGGCTGCAGCCGTACTTCGGCGAGGAACGGCTCCTGCTCGGTGGCCTCTCACTGGTCGCGCTCAACCTCGGTCTGATGGCGTTCGTTCCCTTCGGCTGGATGCTCTACCCGGTCGTGGGAGTACTGGCGGTGGGCTTCGGCATCACCATCCCTTCTTTGACGGCCCTGATCTCGCGTCGCGTCTCGGGACACGATCAGGGCAAAGTTATGGGCGGCCAGCAGGCTATCCTCAGCCTGACCTTGATCCTTGGGCCGGTGATCGCGGGCATCGCCTTCGACTACCTCGGCGTGCCGGCACCCTACTGGATCGGCGGCCTGCTGGCAGCGCTGGCTCTGCTGGTAGCAGTGTTTCGCGGGTTCGTGGCGGCTCAGTAGGAGGGGTGACTCGCCTACCCTGCCTTGCGTTAGGCAACACTTTGACCATGACCGAAGGCACCAAAACTAATGGTAACTATACCTTGACTGGAGAAACGGTTGCGAGCTTCATGTAGAATGGCGGGGTGCAGAATAGTCGGGGGATTACCGCTAATCACTTGGGCATTGCGTTGGCCTTTGTGGGTATTGCCTTTGGCTTGGTGCCACCGGGGTTAGAAGCAGTGGGTTATCCACTGGGTCCCACAGGGGGATATGCCCTTCTTTCCCTCGCAGTTCTGTGTGGGATAGGGGCTGTGGCCGCTTTCTTCTGGTCTCCGATTAAGGCTGCATGGTCTCGGGTTAGGAGGGACGCCGAACTGCAACAATTGAACGCAAAGCTAGAGGCGTCCGAGAAGGAACGCGAAAGACTCGAAAAGGAGTTGGAAAAAACCCGGACTTAGCAGGTGGTGGACGCAAAGGCCCTCTGGTTCGGAATCCCCACCACGGAAATCGCGCAAGAGCGGTATACACGGCTCTTATCGGAGCCTGTGCATCCAAAGGTGGAAAACCAACAGTTGGGGACAGAGATACCCCAGCGCGACAATGAAGACTTGCAGCAGCAATGTTTTGGGTTGTCTGGCAAGTTGTTTCAGTTTTCCGAGATGCGCAAGAAAGAAGACCCTCGAAACACGCCAGGATGGAAGCCGGGGAATCCCTTTAGCAGCGACCCGGAGAGCCGGAGACGCGCTCAGGAGCAAAAGAACTATGATGATGAAACTTGGACCCAATACCGCCGACAGTATGAGGGCGAACTCTGGACCTTACTAGACGCCTTGGAACAGCGCGGGCATTGCAACCCCAAAGAACGGAAAGAGATTGAGAACGAGCTTGTTATATTCTGGCGTCCCCCAGCCGAGCGGATAGAGCGAGTAGCGGCGCGTCTGGACGCTTTGGGGAAGAGGTTATAGGGCAGACATTTTTGTTGGGGACTTATCCCTTAGCCGTCGGTACCACAGAATGGAGCCTAATTGTTAGACAAAGAACCTCTGGGAACGTTTGACGATGTTGTTGACGAAGCTGAGGATTTCGGTGCTAATCAAGGCGAGGGTCGGCTGGAATTTTCCATCCCCAAACGATGGATCGAAGGTGATTGCGCCATTCATGCGCACCTGTACTTGAGGGTCCGGCCCGGTTTCGGAGAACCTGAGACGCAAAACCTCTGTCTCGTGTTCCAGAGAGATCGGCAGAGACCCATGCCTCTTCTCCAAGAGGACGGCGGCGGGATTCCACTCGACCAAACTCTCTATCGACTCTATGCCAGCAAAAGCCATGTAGACATGAAGGGTTTGGTGCTTATCGGTATTGGAGAGCCTCCTAAGGACGGCAAGTTGGTGTGCTCGGGGGTCCATACCGAGTTCCCTTCTCTTGTACGGCTGCAATTCCTCGATGAATGTCCAAGCAGACCCTTTGGGGTTGATGCCTTCCAAGGGACCCGGCCCCCGCTTTCTCTTGCGGCACTTGACATCACGCATAAAGTCGCTGGAGTCGGTGTAGATAGGAAAGAAGTTCCATTTACCCGGTTCGCGGCGTCCTACGATCACGAGTTGCCAGACGAGGTGGTCCAGAGCAGAGCGGAGGTTGTGAACGATGTCTCCGCAGATCACGCTAAAGCGCAAAGGCGGGAACTCCTTAAGCGGTGGGCTGGTACTTATCTTGTACCAGGTTCCGTCAAAGCCCACGTCGAGAGACTCTTCATTGGCGCGTGCTTCCCAGAAGACCCGCCATTCATGGTTGAGGACGCGAGCGTGTTCCTTGGCCCGCTCAACCTTGGCCTGGGGTCCGTCTAGAGGGTGGCTCATGGCTGGTAGAATGGGGCTATGGCAGACAAGCGCAAGAAACGTCCCCTAGTCCGAGAAGGCGAGCCGAGCCAGAAAACCGACAAGGGGTTAGAGATTCCGATACCCACGCGAGAAGAGGTCTTAGGCAATCTCAGAAAGGTTGCTAGAGTCCCTCGGAGGGGCCAAGGCCGCCCTAAGCAGTAGCTTCTTAAACTGGTTTTCGGCTTTGCTCCGGTGGTTGTACCTAAAGGTGTACTCGTTTAGGTAGCCGTGCAAGTGCTTGGCGGATACGGCGTGGTAGACGCCGTTGATCCCGCGCTTCATTAGCGACCAAAAGCCGTCTATGGTATTCGTGTGGACATCGCCACTTACGTACACCTTCTCAGCGTGGTGTATACGCCGATGTTGATAGCCCGTTCGCTTAAGCTTGTTGTACGACTTGAGTTCGTCGGTATAGACAACTGACCTTGGTAGAACGCGCTCGCGGACGTGCGGCATTAGAGTCTTAGCCTTGGCATCCGTTACCCTAACCGCTGCTACGCGTCCCTTGCGTTGCACCATTCCGAGCACGGCAGTTTTCTTAGGATCGCCAGTTTTGGGGCGGCCCCGAACCCCACGACGACGCCCGCCGATGTAGGTTTCATCTACTTCGACTTCCCCGTCGAGGGGTTCGTCGTCTTGGATCATAAGATCTTGTCGTATTAGCTTAGCCATGCGCCACGCTGTCTTATAAGTGACACCTAGTTCGCGCTCTAGTTGTTTGGCGGATATACCGCATCGAGTGCTAGTCATTAGGTATATAGCGTGGAACCACAAATGTAGCGACGTAGAGGACTTGTGGAAGATGGTTCCCGCCGTCGGATGTAGGTGATGCCCGCAAGCGGTGCAATCCCAAGACTGGCGACGCTGCTTGGTAGCGTACCGCTTGAACACTTGTTCCTGTTCGCACTCGGAGCAGTAGGCGTGTTCACCATCGGGGGAGTAGCGGGTACGCCAGAGCCACTGTAGGCAAGCCTCATCGTTTGGGTACTCGCGCAAGAACTCCATGAGTGATTGCTGAGACTCCGAAGATGCGGCTCGTTTGGGATTGTTGCGGTCTACTGGTGCCATACCAGTATTGTACTGAATGAAACTTCTCCAGCCAAGGTATAGTTACCAAACTAATAGGGGGCAATTCCCTTGCCTCTAGACCCGAACAGCTTTCGACAGAAGCCCTTAGAGCGCTCAGCCTACATATTCTCCTACAGGCCAGCCGTTCGGCGTCGCCGGTTGTTTTACTCTTATTC
>Ga0126312_10001418_pt1 | contig 15704 bp, 15 predicted proteins | sample Plot104A_FD_92537 | JGI IMG/M metagenome (GOLD analysis project Ga0126312, IMG submission 92537) | Serpentine soil microbial communities from UC McLaughlin Reserve, CA, USA - Plot104A | ecosystem: Environmental > Terrestrial > Soil > Grasslands | place: USA: UC McLaughlin Reserve, Lake County... | reverse complement strand
TGATCAAGCTTGCAGGCCCAGGGTCGCCATGCGGCGGGTGTGGTTTTCGACCAGTCGAGTGAACATGCGGCTGACGGCGGCCAGATCCAGACCGGGGCGGTCCACGGTTCCAGTGAGCAGGCTGGTCAGGGCATCGCGACTGGCAGCCACCCGTTGCGCCTGGCTCAGCGCTTCTCCGACGAGCCGGCGACCCCAGAGAGCGAGGCGTCCGGCCACCCTTGAATCGGTTTCGATCGCGGTCCGAACCTTGTCGACGACGAAATCGGCGTGGCCTGTATCGGCGAGCACCTCGTGAACCAGCCTCCGGGTGTCCGCGTCGACGAATGCCGCAACTTCCCGGTAAAAGTCGGCAGCGAAGCCATCTCCCACGTAGGCCTTAAGCAGGCCCTCGAGCAGGTCCTTTGGTTTGGTGTGGGAGTGGTATGAGTCGAAGGCCGCATGGAAGGGCTCCATCGCGCTCATCACATCGACTTTGTAGCCCTCGAGGTGAATGCGAATCCGTTCGAAGTGCGCAACTTGCTGGGCCGCCATAGTCGCCAAGTGCACCTTGTCTGCAAGGTCGGTCGCCATCCGGCCGTCCTCGGCCAGCCGTTCGAACGCGGTGAGTGCGCCGTAGGCAATCAGGCCAAGCGAGTCGACGCCACCTTGCTGATAAGCCGTGTCATCGACCCAAAGCTCCCCTGGCTCGGCCGGCTCCTCGGTCATGGCCGAAGCCTAGTGGCCACAGTTCGGCTCCTACCGACCGCGAAGTGCTGCATCGAGTTGCCGCCGCAAGCCCGCGGCGATGAGCCGCCGCAGCCGCTAAACTGACCGGGGAATTCATGGCCGGAGTGGGGGCAACGTCGTCAGTAGGTGGTAGGCGGCGCAATGCCGTCTCAATGACCACACACAAAGGCTTATCGAGAAGGCACGACACTGAGCGAACAGAGAGCTCCAGAGGATCACAAGACGTTCCGTGATCTTGGAGTCTTGCCCTCCATCGCCTCAGCGCTTTCGAAGTCTGGGATCGTGCATCCGTTCCCGATTCAGGCACTGGCGATCCCGATCGCACTCACGGGCACCGACATGATCGGCCAGGCCAGGACCGGCACCGGCAAGACGCTCGCCTTTGGAATCACGATCTTGCAGCGCATCGTAGTGCCGGGGGAACGGGATTATGCGCAGCTGGCCAGGCCCGGAGCGCCCCAGGGACTCGTGGTAACGCCAACCCGTGAGCTGGCACTCCAGGTCACGTCGGATCTTGTTGCGGCCGCGACCGAACGGCCAGCACGCATCCTCACCATCTATGGCGGCGTTGGCTACGAAGCGCAGCTCCACGGACTCCGCGAGGGTGTTGAGGTCGTCGTGGGCACTCCAGGGCGGTTGTTGGATCTGGCAGACCGGGAGGCGCTCGACCTAAGGCATATCAAAGTACTGGTGCTCGACGAGGCCGATGAGATGCTCGATCTTGGCTTTCTGCCCGATGTGGAACGGATTTTGGCGAAGACGCCGGAACTACGCCAGACAATGCTTTTCTCGGCCACCATGCCCGCGCCCATCGTCACGCTGGCCCGTCGGCAGCTGCGACATCCGGTCAACATCAGAGCCGAGTCACCCTCGGACACCACAACGGTGCCCACCACTGCTCAATTCGTCTACCAGGCGCACGAACTCGACAAGCCCGAAGTGGTAGCCCGCATTCTCAAGGCGGAGAACCGCAATCGTGTCATGATCTTCTGCCGCACTAAGCGGTCGGCGCCGCGGCTTGCCGAGGATCTTGTCGAACGCGGTTTCGCCGCTGCAGCGATCCACGGTGATCTCCCGCAGGCGTTGCGCGAGAAGACCCTGGGAAGGTTCCGGGAGGGGAGTGTCGATGTCCTCGTGGCAACCGATGTTGCTGCCCGAGGCATCGACGTCGAAGGCGTAACCCACGTGATCAACTATGAGTGCCCCGACGACGAGAAGAATTATGTCCACCGGATCGGCCGGACGGGGCGAGCCGGCGCGTCCGGGGTCGCTATCACCTTCATCGATTGGATCGACCTGCCGCGCTGGAAGGTGATCAACAACGCGCTCGATCTGCCGTTCGCTGAACCCGAAGAAACCTACTCCACGTCGCCGCACCTCTATCACGACCTGGGTATCCCACAGGAGACACAGGGCCGCCTCTCCGCACCGCAGGGCGAGGTAGATGACGCCCGCCGCGAACGCCGGCAACGGCCACCGACCAAACGGGTCCGGCGTCGCCTTCGAAACGGTGTGCCGGTGGCCAGGCCTGACCAGGCTCGCGCTCTTTAACCGATCGAAGGTTTCTGCCGGCCGCGCCAGAAGTACAACGCGGGCCCGACGAAGTTGAGGAATGAGAGAATCCGCCAGCGTTTCTTCGAGCCGACGATCTGCTCAGCGGGACGCCGAGAAAGATCAACTTGAGCGGCGATGAACAGCAGGACTTGAACTACGCCGGCAACGAAAATCAGCTTGCGCGCAAGTGGTGAGTACTCACTCCAGGATTTCTGTGCCACGATGCCGATTATCCCCCTAACGCGCCAAGCCGAGCGGCCAGGCGATGACAACGAGATTGTGATCATAGCCGCCACGTTCAGGGCGGTAGGCACCGGTACAGGTGATCAACCCCAGCCGGTGAGGGCCGGATTGATCAAATGCCTGGCTGTCGGATGCCAGAGCCTCTTTGTCAATAATCTGGACCGTGACCACCCGATAGCCCAACCGATGACCACTGCCCTGAAGAGTCACCTTGCTGCCGATCTTGATCTGCAGCAGTTTGGCGAGGAGCCGATGCCCTGTGTTGCCGAGTCGACATGGCCCGCGATCACGGTCGAGCCGAATGGATCGCCTGCGGCAGCACTGCCGTCCCACCAGCCGACATGGTCCACATTGGTTGGGACCTGCAATTCACCGTCTACCGTGATGGCAGGCTCCACTGCGGCTCGCGCAGGTAGGTGGACTACAACATCCCAGCTGGATCTTGCCTTCACCGAGAAGGCCCGTTCCAAGAGAACCTCGCCGTCCTCGGAGAACGTCACGTTGCGGTTCCCTGCAGCGACCTTGAATGGGCCCGCCACCGCGGCGGTCTCGACTCCGGTAGCAACCGAATCCCCATCGATGGAGACGTCCAACTCCTTACCCGGCAAACCTTGGACGATGAAGATTTCGGCCGAATCAGCCGCATAGCTGGGGCCTGCGATCAGGCCCGCAAAGGCCAAGGCGCCAGTCACCAGGAGGCCAACGAAAGACCAGCGTGCAATTCGTGTCGGTGACATGTTCCCCCGGGTGAATCTGTTGCTGATCGGATGGCGAGGCGAATCCTCCGCCCTGGCGGCGACCAAGGTCGTCAGCACCCCGGGTCCCGGCCTCGGCCAGAGTGCATCGATTTCCGCGCAGCCACAAACCCCAGCCATGACGACTCCCAAGGGACGCCCTGGACTAACCGACATTGGCATCAACCTCTCGGCCGCCCCCGTCTCGGACGGCTCGTTCGATATCGCCGAATCTGTGATCGTTTCGGCGCCCATGACCACGCTGCAGCTGCGACTACCTACGATCCGCGAAGGCGGCTCGATCTTCCGCTCCATGAATCCGCGAGCAACTGCTGTGCAGATCAGCGCCGACAAACAACCCCTCACAGTCCCTGACGGAGAGTGTCGGTGCCATTGGCCGTGCCGGCCGGCAAGTTTGAGCTGCCCTATCGGCTGACTGGTGTCACCTGGCGTACCCCGGGCTCCGTTGCCGGCCGTGCTCTGGGAGCAGTCGGCCCGATAGTGGCTGGAGTCCCGCCGGATCTTCCGGTTGCCATAAGCGTCCACGGGCTGGCGGTGCTCAACCTCAGGTGTCCCCACCTCAACCTGAGCGAGCAGGCATGCTCGGCGGGCGCCAAGGAAAAGCTTCGGGTCAACCGCCTGCTTCCCTGGCAACAGTCAGTCATCGTCGTCCAGTTCAATCTCCCGGGACGCTAGCGGCACATTTGGACTTGTCCAAGGGGATGCCGCTCAGGTGCCCTAGAGCAGTAACCGCCCGGCGAGTACCTGGTAGACCTCCGGCGCGGTGATGTTGCAGCCCAGATCATGGTCGAGCTTTCCCGTCCCGTGGTAGTCGCTAGATCCGGTCGCCAGCAATCCGAGCCCGCTCGCAAGTGCCCGAAGTCTTGCCCGGACGTCGGGATCGTGGTCTTGGTGATCGACTTCAACCCCGTCCAAGGAGTGCTCGGCGGTCAGGGTCACCAGCACCTCCGCGGGGAGGACATGCTCCCTTCCCCGACCCCAGGGATGGCCGATCACCGCCACACCACCGGCCGCGTGCACCAGGTCGATGCCTCGCTCGACCTCAATGGTGTAGCGCGGAACGTGCGCTGGTCCGCCGTCGGCGAGGAACCGCTCGAAGGCTTCCTCGCGATCCCGAACATGACCGGCTTTGATCATCGCGTCTGCGATGTGTGGCCGGCCGACGGATGGCGAATCCCCCACTTCTGCCAAGACGGCGGCCTCGCTGACCGGCACTCCAAGCTCAGCCAGCTTTGCCAGCACCGCAACTAACCGGCCCATCCGGCCGCCCCGCACCCTAGCCATCTCCGTTGCCAGGTCCGGGTGAGCCGGATCCGTGCCGTAGGCAAGCAAATGCACGCTCTCACCGGCCCTGGAGCAGGACAATTCCATGCCGCGAACCACCTGTACGCCGATCCGCTCGCCCTCCGAAACAGCCTCATCCAGCCCGTCGAAGGTGTCGTGATCGGTCAACGCAATGACGTCAAGCTTCGCGGCCGCGGCCTTTCGGATCAACTCCGCAGGCGTGTCGGTCCCATCCGACACCGAAGAGTGAGTGTGCAGGTCGATCCGCATAAACCAGAGGTATCACGCCGCCGCCGTGCTGGAGAGCAGGCTTCGTACGATCCGAAGACCTACCGACATGCGAGCCAGATCGGCCCGGCCGGCGCAGATCGTGCGCAGGATCTTGACGGACTCGGCGACGTTCGGGGTCTTTCGTTCCCACGCGGCCACCAGCTCTTTCGCGGTTCCCGGGCCGTTTCGGCTCAGCACCTCGGCGGTTAGCTGCGCGTGCACGGTCTGCATGTCGTCGCGCAGCGCGGCGCGAGCCATGGTCTGCCAGCGGTCGTCCCGAGGCAACTCAACGATTCGGGAAATCAGGCGATCGAGACCGAGGCGCTGGCCCAACATGAAGTGCACCTCCGCGACCGCAATCGGCTCCCAGCCCTCCCGCCCCGCCGTCTGCACCACGGCCAGGGCCGCGTACGCGTAGGGCAACGCCGCGATTCCTGATGCCAGCTCATCTGGCACGCCCGCCGAACAATAGGACTGCACGCGTTTGTCGTAGGCATCACGGTCGCGTCCTTGCAGCAGAGCGGGCAACGCCTGTCGGAGCTGGAGAACCCCAGCACCGAGCTGGTCGACGGCGGCGGAGATGTTCAGCGGCCGTCGCCGGTTGTTGATCAGCCAGCGAGTGGCGCGTTCAACCAGCGTGCGAACCTCGATCCGCAGGGCAGTCTGCGTTTGGGCATCCACCTGATGATCAAGATCACGGATGGCGCGATCATGGTCGGTCGCGCCGAAGAGAGCCCGCGCTGCGACTTGTGCCCGGATGACGTCAGCCGCGGAGCTCGCGGATTCGGTGGAGAGTCGATGAAAGCAGGTGATACCTGATGCGTCGACGAATTCGTTGACGACGACGGTAGCAATGATCTCCCGACGTAGCCGATGCGCCGGCATGACAGCGGCGTACGTCTCCCGCATGGCGCTGGGAAAGTAATTGATCAAGCGATCGGCGAGGAAAGGATCGTCCGGAAGGTCGGAAGCCAGGATCTCGTCTTCCAGGACGATCTTGGTGTACGCCAACAGGTTGGCAAGCTCAGGTGAGGTCAGCCCGCGATGGCTGCTCCGCCGGTTCTCCATTTCCTCCGTCGATGGCAGAGCTTCCAACTCGCGGTCAAGCACGCCCGCATGCTCCAGCCGCTCCATCCAGTCCTCGTGGACGCCCGCCATGGACGCGGCATGATAGAGGCTGTTCGCCAAGGCGAGGTTTTGACTGTAGTTGTGAGCGAGCACTAGCTCGGCGACCTCGTCGGTCATCGATGCGAGGAACACATCACGCTCCTCCATGCTCAGCCGGCCGGCTGCCACCTCATTGCTCAACAGGATCTTGATATTGACCTCGTAATCGGAGGTATCGACACCAGCGGAATTGTCCAAGAAGTCGGTGTTGATCCGCCCGCCGCGCAAGGCATACTCGATGCGACCTCGCTGGGTGAAGCCGAGGTTCCCGCCTTCACCAACGCATTTGGCCCGAAGCTCGCAGCCATCCACCCGCAGCGCGTCGTTAGCCTTGTCGCCGACCTGGGCATGCGTTTCGGTCATGGCTTTGACAAAGGTTCCAATACCGCCGTTCCAGAGCAGGTCCACCGGTGCCTTGAGGCAGGCATTGATCAATTCAGCGGGTGAAAGCTCCTGGACTGCGGCCGGGATGCCCAGAGTCTTATGCATCTGGGGGGTGATGGAGACTGATTTCGCGGTTCGCGGGAAGATCCCACCACCTTCTGAGATCAGCGCTGGATCATAGTCGGCCCAACTCGATCTCGGCAGATCGAAGAGCCGCTTACGCTCCTCCCAACTTGCTGCCGCGTCCGGCGTTGGATCGATGAAGACATGGCGGTGGTCGAAGGCGGCGACCAGCTGGGTGTGCTTGCTCAGCAGCATGCCGTTGCCGAAGACGTCACCGCTCATATCGCCGATGCCGACACAGGTGAAGTTTTCTGTCTGGCAATCCGTCCCCATCTCGCGGAAATGCCGGCGTACCGACTCCCAAGCCCCACGGGCGGTAATCCCCATCGCCTTGTGGTCGTATCCCGCTGAACCGCCGGACGCGAAGGCGTCTCCGAGCCAGAAACCCGATGACGTCGCTACCGAGTTGGCCAGGTCCGAGAAGGTCGCCGTGCCCTTGTCTGCGGCCACCACCAGGTACGGGTCGTCGCCGTCGTAACGGACCAGGTCAGTGGGTGGCACAACCTCGCCCGCCACCAGATTGTCGGTGACGTCCAGCAGGCTAGCAATCAACAGCTTGTAGCAGGCCATCCCTTCAGCCATCCAGGCATCCCGTGCAACCGCGGGGTCAGGTAGCTGTTTGCAATAGAAGCCGCCCTTGGCGCCCAGCGGGACGATCACCGTGTTCTTGACCATTTGGGCCTTGACCAGGCCCAAGATCTCGGTCCGGAAATCCTCGGCACGATCAGACCAGCGCACACCGCCCCGGGCGACTGCGCCGAAGCGCAGGTGGACGCCCTCCACTCGAGGCGAGTAGACAAAAATCTCAAATCCCGGTCGCGGCTCGGGGAGCTCAGGCAGCTGGCGCGGCAGCAGCTTGAACGCGATCGTCGGTCGACCCTGGAACGCGTTGGTCCGGACCATGGCCTCGATCACTGCCAGGTAGGACCGCACGATTCGATCATGATCAAGACTCGCGACGTCGTTGAGCCCGGTCTTGATCTTGTTGATCAAATCGGCAGCCGAGCTCTTGCGACCCTCGACCGGGAGATCCCGCGCCGGATCGAACCGCAACTCGAACAGCGTGACAAGCTGGCGGGTCAAGTCGACATTTGAGCTGAGCGCATGAGCCAGATAGGTCTGGCTATACGTCGTGCCGACTTGGCGCAAGTAGCGACCAATGGCACGGAGGATCACCACCTGCCGCCAGCTGAGGTCGGCGCCCATGACGAGCGCGTGGAAACCGTCCGGCTCGCTCTCTCCCTCGTAGGAGGCCGAGAACGCCTCCAGAAATTGCTGCCGTGCCTCCATCGACCAACGAGACGCAACAGCATCACGTCCACCGGGCACGGTTATCCCAAAGTCGTAGATGAACGCACGGGTGCCGTTGCCGAGCGCCAGCTCGTACGGGCGCTCGTCGATAACGTCAACTCCGAGAAGGGTCAGGTGCGGCAGGATCTGAGACAACGAGATCGGCGTTGTCCAGCGGAAGATCTTCATCCGCAGATTTGCCGCATCGCCCTTCCTGTCAGGGGCGTACATCGCCATGTCCATCTCCGCAGACCCGGTGGCGCCAGCGGTGTTGCGCTGGTTTTGTAGTGCCGCGAGCGCTATCAAGTCGAGCACGGCTTGCCGTGGCGTGAAGTCCTCCTTGTAGCCCTCGGGCAGAGCCGTGGCAAGGGTGGCCAGCCGATCCGATCTAATCCCTTCGATAGGCGACGGCCACCCAGCGAGAACCTCGGCGAACTCGTCGCTCCAAGATCGGGTCGCGATGGTCAGCTCACGCTCCAGCGCGCGGACATCGACCTCACCCAGCGACTTCCCGAGGGGCATCCGCACCACGAAGTGCAGACGCGCCAGGACGGATTCGGAAATCCGAGGCGTGTAATCGATCGAGGCTCCGCCCAAGCGCGCCAACAAGAGTTCTTCCATCCGCTTCCGCACGGCGGTTGTATACCGATCGCGGGGCAGATATACCAGGCAGGAGAGATAGCGCCCATAGGGCTCGCGCCGGACAAACATCCGCACTTGGCGACGTTCCTTCAGATGGGCCACCTTTTCGACAACGGGAGCCAGTTCGTCGATTGGCGCCTGAAACAGCTCGTCCCGCGGGTAGGTGTCAAGCACGTCCACGATTGCCTTGCCGCCGTGGCTGTTGGGCGCGTAGCCAGACCGTCGCAAGACCTCTTCCGCCTTTTGCCGCAGCACGGGCACCCGCGACACTGACTCCGAGTACGCCGAGGACGCGAACAGCCCAAGGAAACGACGTTCCCCGGTGATCCGACCGTCGACAGAGAACGTTCGGATCCCGATGTAGTCAAGGTAAGCGGGGCGATGCACCCGCGACTTGTCGTTGTCCTTGGTGATGATCATCAACGATTCGGACGCCTCACGCCGGGGGACGGCGTGAAAGGCGCTGGCCGCGTCGATGTCGGCCCGAAGGATGCCAAGCCCTGTTGCCGGCACGGGCTCGAACCGCGGTTCGAGCCCATTGCCGGCGAGCCGGTATTCGCGATAACCGAGGAAGGTGAAGTGGTTGGCGTTCAGCCACTCCAACAGCTCAATGGCGAGGGCTGCCTGGTCATTGCGTCCGCCGGTGATGCCGGGATCGGCGAGGAGCTCGATCGTCTCCGTGGAGCGGGTCAGCATTCGGGACCAGTCTTGAACGACCTCTTCGACCAGGCTCAGGACTTCGAGCAGGCCCCGCTCAAGGTCGGAATGGAGCTTCGCCGAGCGCTCGGAATTGGGCGGCGGCAGGATTTCGAGGTGCATCCAGGATTCCTGCAGAATTTCGGGATCCTTGCCGGCCTCGGTGGTCCATACGACGTCCCGCAAGCCGCCGCCCACGTCACGACGGACGAGAAACTGCGGATGGAACACCTCCCGAATACTCCAACCCTGGCGGAGGACCTCCATCGTCACCGAATCGACCAGGAACGGCCGGTCGTCGGTGACGATCTGGACGACTGTCGCCCCTCCCGCGCTCCAACCGTCCTCCGACTGGCTGGGTATACGGATGCCGATCGTGGCTCGCGCCGGCGGTCGGTGCATGGCCAGCCGGTAATGGGACTCGACCAGGCCGAGAAGGTCCTCGATGTTGCGCTCGTCGATGTCCATAGCATCGACGTGCCGGAAATAGTGCGACAGGAATAGGGAAATCGCCTCGAGGCTCTGACCGAGTTGGGCAGCCACGGCCGCTCCACGGGCGGCCACGTCCGCGATCTTCTCGATCTTCTCCTGCTCGAGTTCCACCTCGAATGTGGTCACGGCCCATCCGATCATGTCCGCCGCACCCCGATGTGCGACTAATCCGACCTTAGCCGCCAGATTGCAACGGGGGCTTGATGTGCGAATTCAGGTGAGAGTCGGCTTGGTGCTCTGCATACTGTTCCGGTGATCACTCCGCACCAGGTCATGGAGCACTATCGCAGCGCATTCGTTCACCGCGATATTGAGGCACTCCTTGATTGCTTCGCGTTTCCGGTGCAGATCGTCGGCATCGTCGGCAGCAGTGCATCGGTCTTCTTGGCATCCAAAGACGAGTGGCGAGGCAGCATCCAGAACCTGCTGAACGGCTACGAGCGGTTGGGCGTGACAAACGCGGTGCCACTATCGCTTGACGTATCTGAGCCACTTCGCGGCACCGCCATAGTCACCCTGCACTGGCAATTGCAGCGTACTGACGGGAGCCAGGTGTATGACTTCCGAGCCGCGTACACGCTGGCCTGGATCGGGGGCAATCCCCGAATTGTCGCGATCGCCCACGACGAGTTGCCGAAGCTCCGCGCGGCGAGCGAAGGAACATGACTCAGTCCGGCGGACCTGATCGGATTGGGATGCGGCGTCGCTGGTGGGCGGTCACTCCCGAGGAGTAGTGGCAGCCAGCAAGCGGCGGGCTCGGCGTCCCAGATCACTGAGGTCGACGCGACCCTCCTCCGCAGCCGAGGCCAGCCGGGACGCCAAATCCAACGCTTCGTCGAGCAGCGGGGCGTCCGCAGCCGCGTCCTCGCCCATGTCGCGGAGAATGGTCACCTCAGTGCGTGAGGCGATGATCGGTTCGAGCATTCCCTCCACCCAGACCCTGGTCCGGCGACCACCACCACGTTCCTCCCCAAGCAATGGCTCAAGGGCGAAGATCCGGTCTGCTCGCACGAACTTGCCGAAACCCAGGGAGATCATCCGGGATTCTGCCGTCACGTCACGATCATCTCAGGTCCGTGTGACACGGTGAGTTCCACGTGCCAGCGGCAACCGATGCCAAGATGAGCGCATGGACATCTCGACTCACCTGGACTTTGCGGCTGCCCCCGACCAGGTGTACGCCATGATGATCGACCAGGCTTACCTCGAACAGGTATGCATTCAGTCGGAATCGATCAGCTACGACGCGAGGGTGTCAGGTTCCTCAACGCACACCACTCGCACCCTCAACGCCCCTGAATCGGCGGCACGATTCACCGGAAGCAAGCTCACGGTGATCGAGGACGTCGTCTGGGCGGAGTCGTCAACTGATGGATCTCGACGCGGAGACCTCACCATGACAGTGCTCGGCCAACCGGTGACCCTGAAGGGACAGCTTCGAATGTCACCAGGAGGCCGCGGGACGGTTGTGGACGTGGCCGGTGAATTGAAGGTTGCCATACCGCTGCTAGGCAAGAAGCTGGAGGAGTCGGCAGCTCCTGCAGTCCTGGCCGGCTTCAGCACTCACCAGCGAGTCGGCGACCAGTGGTTGGCCGGATAAGCAGTAGGCCCGGGGCTACTGGGCGCACCCCGGGCCATGTGCTGACCTGACCAACCGGCGCCTGTCTGATCGAGCCGGAGCCTCAGGCTTCAATAGTGCGCTTTGAGTCACTGGACTCAACAGCGATCTTGCGCGGCTTAGCCTTCTCAGCGACCGGGATCTGTAGCTTCAGGACGCCGTCCGCGTAGCTGGCTGTGATGTTGTCCAAGTCGAGGTTGTCGCCAAGGATGAGCTGTCTGCTGAACACCCCCCGCGGGCGCTCGGCGGCAACCTGCTCACCGGCCGTCTCCTGAACCGGCCGCTCGGCACGAACCGTCAAGACGTTGCGCTCCACATCCAAGTCAATCGAGTCCGCCTGCACGCCCGGCAGATCAAACTCCAGGCGGAAAGTTTCGTTCTCGCGCCAGGCGTCCATCGGCATGAACGCGGGACGGGCGGATGTGCCGAAGACCTGCTGCGTGAGCCGATCGAGTTCACGGAAGGGATCGGTGCGCATCAACATCGTCGCTTCACCTCCATCACAAGACAAGATAGTCGATGCACTTGCCATCTTTTATCTATGGTGACAGTTATAGGTTATCGCATGCTAGGATATGTGTCAATTCTCACAGGGTGATTTCCAAGAGGGGTGGAGATGGCGTCGCGCCAGCCGGAGCCCCGCGCCGGCGTATACGGCATCTCAGTGGCCGCGGCACTAGTGGGCACCGGCGTACAAAATCTCCGCGCTTATGAGAAGGCAGGGCTGGTCGAACCCACCCGCACACCGGGTGGCACCCGGCTCTACAGCAGCGACGATATCGATCGGATGCGGCGGATTGCCGAACTCACCGCCGAGGGCTTGAACCTCAATGCGATTGCGAAAGTCCTCGACCTCCAAGACGACAACGAACGTCTGCGGAAAGAGAACGCCAGGTACCGCAAACGATCGCGAAAGTCCTGAGTTCGGCACTACCCCTGGTGTGGGTACCGGAAGTCCTTCGGCGGCACGAACGTCTCTTTGACAGAGCGAGGGCTGGTCCAGCGGATCAGATTCCACATTGAGCCGGCCTTGTCGTTCGTACCCGAGCCCCGAGAGCCACCGAATGGCTGCTGACCGACGACCGCACCCGTGGGCTTGTCGTTCAGGTAGAAGTTTCCGGCCGCGTGCCGCAGCCGCCGGGTCGCTTGATCCAACGACGCTCGGTCGTCGCCAATGATGGCACCGGTCAGGCCGTACGGACTGGTGGTGTCAACTTGTTCCAAGATCGTCTCAAACTCGGCGTCGTCGTAGATGAACAGTGACAGGATCGGGCCGAAGTACTCGGTGCTGAACAGGTCCTGCCGAGGATTGTCGGAAATGATCAAGGTTGGCCGCACGTACCAACCTTCACGATCATCGGTAGTACCGCCCGCGATAATCCTGGCGTCGTTTGCCCTTCTGGCTGCCTCGATCGCGTCGACCTGCTTAGCAAAGGCCCGTTGATCGATCACCGCCGAAGTGAAGTTGGAGAGATCGCGGACGTCGCCCACTGTCAGCGACTCGGCGGCGGCGACCAAATCGTTTCCGATCCTGTCCCAGACACTGCGGGCCAGATATGCCCGCGAGGCCGCAGAGCACTTCTGGCCGGAGTACTCGAACGCACCGCGGATGAGCGCCGTCACAAGCGTGTCGGGGTCGGCACTTGGATGAGCAACTACGAAGTCCTTGCCACCGGTCTCCCCCACCAGCCGGGGATAACAGCGATAGCCCGCGATGTTCGAGCCGACCGTCCGCCACAGATGCTGGAAAGTCCTGGTCGACCCAGTGAAGTGGATGCCGGCGAAATCGGGATGAGCAAGCGCCACGTCCGACACAGCCAGCCCGTCGCCTGGCAGCAGGTTGATCACTCCTGGCGGTAGGCCAGCTGCCTCCAGCAATCGCATGGTGAAGTGGGCGGCGAACTGCTGTGTCGAGCTCGGCTTCCACAGGACGGTGTTGCCCATCAGCGCAGGAGCCGTCGGCAGGTTGCCGGCAATCGAGGTGAAGTTGAAGGGTGTGATGGCGTAGACAAACCCGTCGAGAGGGCGATAGTCGGCACGGTTCCACGTTCCCGACGACGACAGCGGCTGCTCGGCGAGAATGCGCGAGGCGAATGCGACGTTGAATCTCCAGAAGTCGATGAGTTCACAGGCCGCGTCAATCTCGGCCTGCTGAATCGTCTTCCCTTGACCTAGCATCGTGGCCGCGTTGACGATGTCCCGCCACGGCCCGGCGAGCAAGTCCGCTGCTCGGAGGAACACTGCGGCTCGATCGTCGAAGTTCAAGCCGGCCCAGCCAGGTGCCGCCTGCATGGCCGCTTCGACGGCGTCCTGAGCGTCCGTCCTGGTGGCAGACGCCGAACGCCCGAGAACGTGACGATGATCGGACGGCATCGTCACGTCAAAGGCCATCCCAGTGGGCATCCGTTGTCTGCCACCGATGGTGGCTGGAAGTTGAATTGGTTCGGCTTCTGCTAGCTGCTTCAGAGTCGATTCAAGGCTGGTTCGCTCAGCCGAGCCAGGCGCATACGACAAAGCGGGCTCGTTGGCCGGTGTGGGGACCTGGACGATCGCGTCCACAAATCGAGGCTACCTCCGACCCCCTCGCCGAGCGTCAGTCTGGGTAACCTCACATTGCCTTGGCCTTCTCGGCCTGGTCCCGGCGCTTCTTTGCTGCCTCGACCGAAGCCCGCAACGCGGCCACGAGGTCGACGACCTCGGCTTCCTTGGGCGCCTCCGGCTCCTCGGGCAGTGGGACTCCTTCAGCTTTGCTGTGCACGAGTGCTTCCAGAGCCTCGCGGTAGGCGTCGGTGTACTCCTCGGGATTGAAGTCACCAGCGAGGGCATCGATGAACGACTGCGCCATGGTGACCTCGGCATCGGAGACCCTCACATCGGCTGGGGGTGCCGCGAAAGAGCCGTCACGCAATTCGTCGGGCCACAACATCGTGTGCATCAATAGCACACTGTCCTTCGGCCGCAGCAGCGCCAGCGCCTCGCGCGAACGCAGCGCCACCTTCACCACCGCACTCTGACCGCTTTTCGACAACGCGTCGCGGAGCAGCACGTACGGTTTCACGCCTGGGCCGTCCGCCTGAAGGAAATAGGTTTTGTCGAAATAGGTTGGATCGACTTCGTCCTCGGCAACGAACTGGACTACCTCGACCGACTTCGTGGTGGCCAGCGGAAGTGAGTCGAAGTCCTCCTTCTCCAAGATCACCATTCGACCGTCGGCCATCTCATATCCCTTCGCAATTTCGGCGTAGGGGATCTCGTTGCCGCAGTTCTCGCATACTCGCTTGTACTTGATGCGGCCGCCGTCCTCAGGATGAACCTGACGAAAACTGATGTCCTTCTCCTCGGTGGCCGAGAAGAGCTTCACCGGAATTGTGACCAATCCGAAGGAGATAGCGCCTTTCCAAATTGAGCGTGGCATGACGCTAGTCTGCCCGATTGCGCCGATACTCAGTCAGATCGTTGGCCTCACCGAGCTGGTCGAGCTCTTCGGGAGCGAACCACAGCAGGTCGAAGGCGGTCAGCAGCTCCCCAACCTCCGGCGCGTCCAGGACTGTTGCCAGTGTCCGTTGATCATGGCCGTCGACAACAGCAAGGCGCACTGCGTTAACGCGCTCGAACGCCTCGGTTTCGTCGGCGAACAGTGCCTGTACCTGAGACCAGGAAACGCCGGATACGGTCACTTCCCCATGCGGGCTTTCCGGGTCGGCGACCTGTCCGAGCTCAACCTCGGCAGCCAAGACGAGGCGCCTGACACCCGAGGTGCTGAGCAGCGCCAAAACACCGGCATTGCTGAGTGCCGCAAACTCCGCCTCTTCGAAACTGGTCTGCTCGCCCAGTTCTCTTTTGAGCGCGGGTGTTGGGGCGCAAGCACGTCGTGGCCCCAGGTCGGCACCGTCGCGCAACAACCACGCGTCCTCCTGGTTCACCGGAATGAACGTCATCTGTCGGCGGCCAGCCAGCAGAGCGCGCTCTTCCTCGCCAAACGGGAGAGATGTCATGAGCCCTCTGGCTGGCGGCTCGAGCGGTCACCATCGGTGACCGTCCGTCCCTGTGGTGGCATGGGTCCGGCGCCGAGATCGGCGGCCCGGGAGACGAGGGTACGGACCGCGGCCCGCCTCTGTGCCGATCGTCGGGCTGCCTCCTGCCTTGCGACGGCTTTCTGCTGAACCGCCCGACGGGCGGCAGCACTTGCCTTGCGAGTCGGCTGGCGCAGAGCAGGCGCCTCGCGAGCCGCCTCGAGAAGTTCTTGCAGCGCATCGGTGATGCATTGGGCGAGCACGTCCAGATCGCGGACGGCGTACCTGTCGCCGGTAAGGCCGAAGTGCACGTCGCCGTCATAGGACGTCACCCCGATGGTCAGCAGGTGGGCGGCCGCGAGCGGCAACAGCGGGTAGCTGGCCACCATCCGCGCACCGGCTGCGTACAGAGGCATCTGGGGACCGGGCACATTAGTGATCACGATG
>Ga0126312_10001417_pt1 | contig 15715 bp, 13 predicted proteins | sample Plot104A_FD_92537 | JGI IMG/M metagenome (GOLD analysis project Ga0126312, IMG submission 92537) | Serpentine soil microbial communities from UC McLaughlin Reserve, CA, USA - Plot104A | ecosystem: Environmental > Terrestrial > Soil > Grasslands | place: USA: UC McLaughlin Reserve, Lake County... | reverse complement strand
TACGAATGCCGCGGCTTTATGTCCGCTAGGCGACACTAGTGTGGGAGGGGAACTGCCGGCGCAGGACGGGCGGTTCCTCATCGGGAACGCAATCGATGAAGACCACGCCTAGATCGCGCGGGCATACCGGCGAAAGCCCGGTGCGCCGGTCAGTGCTTCGAAGGCCGGATCGCGTTTTTCTTCGGCAAAGGCGAAGCCGGCTTTGGCATAACATCGCTCCGCCGCCTCGTTGCCAATCAGGAACGAGATCGAGGCCCGCTTGAAGCCCAAAACCTTTCCGGCCGAAAGCGCGTGATCGATCAGCGCCTGCACCAGTCCGCGTCCGCGGTAGGCCGGTAGCGTGGCGACATGCTCGATCAGCCAGTCGCCCTCGCCCCCCTGCACCCAGCAATTCGCCGCATAGGCGCCGCGGCGGAATATCGCCGTCAATTCGGAATTGTGCAGCCATGTCTTGTCGGCGACTTCCGCGATCGCCGCTCGCGCGGCGGCGCCGGTTCCGGCCGCGGGCAAGGCGCACAGCGCGGCCGCTGGGGTGCCATCGACCTCGGCGAGCAAAAATTGCGAAACGTGCCACCACGATCGCCGGTGCGCGGTAGCGAGCCGTTCCACAAAGGCAAGGCACTGCGGCTCGGGCCGGTCCAGCGCAATGTCGAACCAGCCGCGCGGCAACGGGCCGCGCTGCGCCGACAGGATGTTGCGGGCAATGAAGCCGGCGTCGTTGGGGCGTGCGGGGCGGATTGTCGGCTGCCCCATGGCGCCCCCTACGCGTTCTTCAGCGCGACGCGAAACTCGGCTTCGGTTTTCGACTTCACCTCGTCTAGCGTGACCCCGTTGGCGAGCTCGACCAGTGCCATGCCGTCCTTGCCGTGCTTGTCGATGGTGAACACCGCCAGATCCGTGACAACGAGATCCACGACCTTTTCGCCGGTCAGTGGCAGGCTGCACTTCTTCAGAAGTTTCGGGCCGTCCTTGGCGGAATGCTCCATCACGACGACGACGCGCTTGACGCCGGCGACGAGATCCATCGCGCCGCCCATGCCCTTGACCATCTTGCCGGGGATCATCCAGTTGGCGAGATCGCCGTTCTGCGCCACCTGCATCGCGCCAAGGATCGAGAGATCGATGTGCCCGCCGCGCACCATGCCGAAGGATTCGGCCGAGGAGAAATAGCTGGTCGACGGCAATTCGCTCACCGTCTGCTTGCCGGCGTTGATCAGGTCGGCGTCCACCTCGTCCTCGTAAGGGAACGGTCCCATGCCGAGCATACCGTTCTCGCTTTGCAGGCTGACGTCCATGCCGCTCGGGATGTAGTTCGAAACCAGCGTCGGAATGCCGATGCCGAGATTGACGTAATAGCCGTCACGCAATTCCTTTGCGGCGCGCGCCGCCATTTGTTCACGGGTCCAGGCCATCAGATTTCTACTCCTGTGCCGGCCGCCGCAGCGGCCGCATCGGGACGCGGGCGGGTGTTGCGGAATTCGATGCGCTTCTTGCCGGTGCCAACCTCGACCATGCGCTTGATGAAAATGCCGGGCGTATGGATATGATCGGGATCGATCTCACCGGCCGGCACGAGGTGCTCGACTTCGGCGACCGTGATCTTCGCGGCCGTGGCCATCATCGGATTGAAATTGCGCGCGGTCTTGCGATAGACGAGGTTGCCTGAAGTATCGCCCTTCCAGGCGTGCACGATCGCGAGATCGGCGAACAAGCCGCGTTCCATGATGTATTTCTCGCCGTCGAATTCCTTCACTTCCTTGCCCTCTGCAATCAGCGTGCCGACACCGGTCTTGGTGAAGAAGGCCGGAATACCGGCGCCGCCGGCGCGGATCCGCTCGGCCAAGGTTCCCTGCGGATTGAATTCGAGCTCGAGCTCGCCGGCGAGGTATTGCTGCGCGAACAGCTTGTTTTCGCCGACATAGGACGAGATCATCTTCTTGATCTGCCGCGTCTCGAGCAGGCGGCTCAGCCCGATACCATCGACGCCGGCATTGTTGGAGATGACGGTCAGACCCTTGACGCCGGAGTCGCGGATCGCATCCGACAGCACCTCGGCGATCCCGCACAGGCCGAAGCCGCCGGACATGATCATCATGCCGTCCCTGAGAATGCCGTCGAGTGCCGATTTGGCGTCCGGGTAGACCTTGTTCATGGAAATCTGACCTGATGGAAGGAGGCGCGCGGCCCGCATTGCCGGCGATTATTAGGCGAAATCTTCGCAACGCGTCAATGATGGGCATTTGCCCGTTTGCGCGCCAGGACGGCCTTGAAAGCGTCAAGAAAACCCAGCAGGTTGCAGGGGCTTGGCGCGGGCGGTGGATCCGGGTCCGGTTGGCGCGCCGCCTCCTATTTCGATATAAACCGACGACTTCAAGCTGGATATGTCATTGACGATGGCCCAAGGAATGAAGCGCCTGGGGATGCCGGTTGCGGCATTCTTCGGCGTGGCGCTGATCGGCCTGATCGGCACCTCGTGGTTCCTCAACCGCGACGCCCTGCGAGAGGCGGTCGAGGCACAGATCCGCGCCGTCACCGGGCTCGATCTCGTCGTCAAGGGCAGGATCGACATCTCCGTGTTTCCGGCCAGTTACGTCTCGTTCCACGATGTGGGATTCAAGGGCGGCGGCACCGCCGATCCGGCTCTGCAGGTCGACGTGCTGACCGCGAATTTGCGCTTGCTGCCGCTCCTGCTGCGCCGCTTCGAAATCTCCGACGTCATGATGCTGCGCCCGACCATCCACGTGGTGCGCGACGGCAATGGCGAGAGCAACTGGACACCGTTCGTCGACACCATCGCGCGCACTATGAAGCCGGGCGCCGAGAACCAGGTGTCGTTCTCGGAAATCCGCATCCAGGACGGCGTGCTCAACTACCAGGATGCGATGAACCACGTCACCGAGACGCTCGGCGACATCGACCTCTCACTGGCCTGGCCGTCGATCTCGCGCTCGTTTGCCGCCACGGGGCAATTCGACTGGCGCGGCGAGCGCGTCGACGGCTCGATCAGCGCCGGCGACTTCATCGCGTTGCTGTCGGGCGACCGCTCTGGGCTGAAGGCGCGGCTCGCCTCCGCGCCGCTGAAGTTCGCCTTCGACGGCACGGTCGCCAACCGCACCAGCATGATGATGGAAGGCACGGTGACGCTCGACAGCCTGTCGCTGCGCAACGCACTGCGCTGGACCGGCCAACCGCCGCCCGGCAGCGGGGGGTTTGGCCGCTTTGCGCTGAAGGCGCGCGCCAATGTGGTCGGCGGATCGGTGGCGCTGACCAATGTCAACGTCGAGCTCGACGGCAACGTCGCCGAGGGCGTCATGACGTTTGTCAACAACGGCCGCCAGATCATGCAGGCGACGCTCGACGCCGGCGCGCTCGACTTCACGCCCTACATCTCGACGTTCCGCCTGCTGGCGAGCGGCCAGCGCGACTGGAACCGGCAGCTGTTCGACCTCAACGCGCTATCGACCACCGACCTCGACATGCGCCTGTCGGCGGCCAAGGTCACGGTCGGGGCGACCAAACTCGGCCGCACCGCGTTCGGCGCCAATTTGCGCGGCGGCGCGCTGGCGCTTAGCGTCGGCGAGGCGCAAATGTATGGCGGCATCGCAAAGGGCTCGTTCGGGATTGCACGTTCCGACGCGGTAGCCGACGTCAAGGCGCAGTTTCAGTTCACCGATGTCGATCTGCAAGCCTGCGCCAGCGAATTGTTCGGCATCACAAAACTTTCCGGCCGCGGCAATCTCAACGTCTCGCTGGTGGCTTCCGGCGCGAGCCCGTTTGGCCTGGCGTCCTCGCTCGACGGCACTGCTGTTCTGACGGGGCATGACGGCGCGATCGCGGGCTTCAATGTCGAGCAACTCCTGAAGCGGCTGGAGCGCCGGCCGTTGTCCGGCGGCGGCAATTTTCGTCAGGGCACGACGCCCTACGACAATCTCACGGCCGCGGTGAAATTTTCCGACGGCATCGCCACCGCCGAGGATGTGCGCGTCGAGAGCCCGACCGCGCGGCTGACGCTGACCGGCACCGCCTCGGTGCCGGCGCGCGAATATGATCTCAAGGGCGTCGCCAGCCTGGTCGCGGCGCCGAACGCCGCAGCCGGCTTCGAGCTGCCCTTCGTGGTGCAGGGCCCGTGGGACGATCCGCTGATTTTTCCCGATCCGGAAAGCCTGCTCCGCCGCTCGCCGGCCACCGCGCCCTTGCTCGATGCGGTGAAGGATCTCAAGACACGGGATGCGGTGAAATCCGTGATCGAGCGGTTTACCGGCGGCGGATTGCGGCCGGTGGGGCGGGATGCGCCGGCGGCGGCGCCGACAGCTGCGGATGCGGCGAAGGCGAACTGACGCTTTCGTTTTTCGGACGCGCGCTTCTTCAGTCACGAGTTCAGATAACTATCTGCAACGAATGTCCGCTTCGCGGTAAAAACGGTCGTCCCCGAGAAGTCAGCTTTCGACCATATGAGACAGCCGTCGGCATCTCGTGTGGACATGGCGAAGCTGGCTCAGGCGTGCCGAGCGGCGCGCATTTCGTCGGTGGGCTTGATGTCCTGCGAGCGGCTGTAGATGGCGACGGCCACGATCAGCACCGCAGTGAGCACTGCGAACAGGGCGCGGTAGGCGGTCTCACTCCGGGCACCGTCAGTCAGCGGTTCGAACGCGCCGACGACGATGCCGGAGAGCGTCTGCATGCAAGCGACGCCCAGCATCACGGAGGTGTTGATCGTCGCCACGCCGCGCCCGATCAGCCGGTCGGGAAAGATGCCGCGGCCATGCGTCATCACCATGGTGCTGGCGGCTCCAAAGAAGCCGATGCCGAGGATGGCGCCGACCGGCACCCAGACCGGCGGGTGGGACGCGAGCGCAAGCACAGCGAGCATCGAAATGGTGGCCAGGGTGCCGCCGATGGCGATCCATTTGCGCGTATCCAGCAAGCGGTCCAGCGGGCCGAAGGCAATAATCCCGAGCTGGTAGGCGATGACGGCGGCAAGGAGGACGTTGCCGGCCTCGATGGGCGTGAGGCCATACACCTCACGCAGGAACGGCCCGCCCCATAGCCCCTGGACGGTGAACGTGCAGGCATAATTGCAGAAGTTCATCGCCAGGATGGGCTTCAGGCGGGGGTTGCGCAGTACCTCCACAAGGCCCTGCAGCATATGGCGTGGCGACTCCGGCGTACGCGCCAGAAACGGGTGGCCGTGCGGCGCATCGCGCACCACCAGCCAGACGGCGATGGTGGCGAGCGCGATAAAGACGACAACGGCACCGAACGCGGCGCGCCAGCCGATCGCCTGCGAGGCCCAGGCCAAGGGCGTGGTGGCGGCCAGATTACCGAGCAGTCCGATCGACAGGACCATGGCGGTGAGAGTGGAAAAACGGTCGGGCGGAAACCAGCGGGCGATCACCACCATGCTGCCGATCAGCATGACGCCGAAGCCGGCGCCCATCAGCACACGGCCGGTGAGCAGAAGCGGCCAGGTCGGCGCCACGGTGAAGATAGCGGCGCCGATGGTGGCGAGGATGAGCATGCTGGCCACGGTGCGCCGCGGGCCGAAATGGTCGAACAGCAAGCCGCACGGAATCTGCATGGCAGCGAAGCCGAAGAAAAAGGCGCCCGTCAACGCACCCAGGGCTCCCGGTCCGATCGCCAGGTCGCGCATCAAGTCCAGGCCAATGGTGACGTTGGAGGCGCGGAAGAAATGGCTGGCGACATAGGCTATGGCCAATGTCGTGACGATGATCAGGCCCCGGCGGTGGGGGAATGGGCGCCGCTCGGTGGTCTGCATCGATGGGGGGTATGTCCCGCTTCTTGTTGAAAATTGCTCGGCAGGCGTTCCTGGAAGCCGAGCCTATGCGGCCTTGGCGCGCAGTTCAAGGTTGGCGCTGATGGTCGGGCATCCGCTCCGCAGACAGCGTGACGCCTTCAAGCGATACATGATCGGCGGGCTGACCGCGGGCGCAGTCAAGTCGTGATCGGCGAAAAAGCCATCAGCAATGGCAAAACGCATCAACGCTCCGGTTCATCGCTCATGATGCCGCCGCAGCATCACCCACTTTGTCCTGCGTTTTGGTGTCGAAATCGCTCGCCGCGTGCCGCTCATGCAACTGGCTCGCGGGATCGCCCCAGGTGCGGTTGACCATACGGCCGCGCTGCACCGCCGGACGTTTGGCAATGGCGTCGGCCCAGCGATTCACGTTTTTGTACTCGTGCACGGCCAGGAATTCGCCGGCGCCATAGAGCACGCCCTTTGCCAGCCCGCCGTACCAGGGCCACACCGCGATATCCGCAATGGTGTAATCGCGGCCGGCGAGATACGCGTTGTCGGCGAGGCGGCGGTCGAGCACGTCGAGCTGCCGCTTCACCTCCATCGCAAACCGGTCGATGGCGTATTCGATCTTGGTCGGCGCATAGGCATAGAAGTGACCAAAACCGCCGCCGAGATAGGGCGCGGCGCCCATCTGCCAGAACAGCCACGACAGGCATTCGGCGCGGGCGGCGGGGTCGGTCGGCAGCAACGCGCCGAATTTTTCTGCGAGGTGCACCAGGATCGCGCCGGACTCGAACACTCGGATTGGCTTGGGCCCGCTGCGGTCCATCAGCGCCGGGATCTTGGAGTTCGGATTGACCGCGATAAAACCGCTGCCAAATTGGTTGCCGTCGATCTTGATCAGCCAGGCATCGTACTCCGCACCCTTGTGGCCGAGCGCCAGCAGCTCTTCCAGCATTACCGTGGCCTTCACGCCGTTCGGCGTCGCCAGCGAATAGAGCTGCAACGGATGTTTGCCGACCGGCAGTTCCCTGTCATGCGTCGGGCCCGCGATCGGACGGTTGATATCGGCGAACCGGCCGCCGCTCTCCTTGTTCCAGGTCCAGACTTTTGGCGGCACATATTCGGACGGCATGTCAGTTCCCCTCTTCTTGCTTGTTACAGCGGCGCCGGGGTTTCGGCTGGCACGCTTTGCAGCTTCGAGGCAAATGACGCCAGCGTGATCACGACAGCGATCAGGGCGATCACCATGGTGCAGATCGCGTTGATCTCCGGTTTCACGCCGAGCCGCACCTCGGAATAGATCCGGATCGGCAGCGTCGCCGAGCCGGGGCCGGTGGTAAAGCTTGCGATCACGACGTCATCGAGCGACAGCGTGAATGCCAGCATCCAGCCGGCGGCAATCGAAGGGATGATCAGCGGCAGCGTCACCGACAGAAACGCCCGCACCGGATCGCAGCCGAGGTCCATCGCGGCCTCTTCCAGACTGCGATCGATCGCACCGAGCCGCGACTGCACCACGACGGTAACGAAGCACATGGTCAGCGTGGTGTGCGCGATGGTCACGGTCCAAAAACCGCGCCCGGCGTCGAGCGCCACGAACAACAGCAGCAGCGACAGCCCGGAGATCACTTCCGGCATCACCAGCGGCGCATACAGCATGCCCGAAAACAGCGTGCGGCCCTTGAAGCGCTCGCCGCGCGTCAGCGCGACGGCGGCCAGCGTGCCGAGAATAGTCGCTGCCGTTGCCGACACCGCCGCGACGCGCAGGCTCATCCACGCCGCATCCAGCATGGCGCCGTCGTTGAAAAACTCGTGGTACCAGCGCAGCGACCAGCCGCCCCACACCGTCACCAGCCGTGAGGCGTTGAACGAATAGATCACGAGAATGACGATCGTCAGGTACAGAAACGCCAGCCCGAGCGCCAGCGCCGACACGTTGAATGGCGTGATCCGGTTGACCTTGCCGGCCATCAGCCTGCCCCCTCGAGCTGGCGGTGCTGCACTCGCTCATACAGCAACAGCGGCGCGACCAGCAGCACCAGCAGGACGATCGCAACCGCGGACGCCACCGGCCAATCCTTGTTGGTGAAAAACTCCAGCCACAGCGTCTGGCCGATCATCAGGGAATCCGAGCCCGCCAACAGATCGGGAATCACGAACTCGCCGACGATCGGGATGAAGCACAAGAGCGCCCCGGCGCCGACGCCCGGCAGCGACAGCGGAAAGGTCACCTGCCAAAACGCCTGCCGCGGCGCGGCGCCGAGATCGGCGGCGGCCTCGAGCAGCGCCGGGTCCATTTTCGCCAGCGTCGCATAGAGCGGCAGGATCATGAACGGCAGATAGGAATAGATGATGCCGAGATACATCGCGCTGTCGGTCGACAGCCACACCAAGGGCGTCGAGATCAGATGCAATGCCAGCAGCACCTTGTTGAGCAGGCCGTCATGCTGCAAAATGTTGATCCAGGCATAGATGCGGATCAAGAACGAGGTCCAGAACGGCACGATCACCAGCATCATCGCGATGGCCTGCCAGCGCTGTGGCAGCCGCGCCATGCCGTAGGCGACGGGATAACCGATCAGCAACAGGATCGCGGTCGAGACCAGGGCTACGACCAGGCTGCGCAAATAGGACAGGAAGTAGAGATTGTCCGAGATCAGCAGCTTGAAATTGTCGAACGATAATTGCTCGAACGCGGCCTTGAGCGCTTCGCGGCCTTCCATGAATTCGAACACCGGCGTGTAGGGCGGCTGCGCGATCGCGGTCTGCGACAGCGCGATTTTCAGCACGAAGCCGAACGGCACCAGGAAAAACAGCACCATCCACAGATAAGGCGCGACCGCCGCCAAGCGCGCCGGACGCGCGAAGATGTTGCCCGCGCTCATTGCTCCAGCACCAGGCAATCGTCGGGCGTGAACCACGCCGTCACGCGCTGGCTCGGGCTGTAAGCGTCAATATCGATCCGCGCCGTGTTCGCCATCGACGAGCGCACGGTGGCGCCGGAATCGAGTTTTACCTTGTAGGTCGTCAGTCCGCCGAGATAGCTGACATCGGTGACGACGCCTTCGAGCCGGTTGAGCGCTTGCATACTATCCGACGACACCGGACCACGGCGCGACAGTTTGACCTTCTCGGGACGGATCGCGACGCAGACGTTGGTTTTGGTGACCGGCTGGCGCGGCTCCGCGACATAGACGGTTCCGGCGTCACGCGTCGTGATCGTCAACCGGCGCGCCATCGTAAGCGGACTCTTCGCGGACGGCTCGACTTGTCCCTCGAACAAATTGATGTCGCCGACGAACTCCGCGATCCAGCGCGAGGCGGGAGCTTCGTACAGATCGCGCGGGCTCGCCACTTGTTCGAGCCGGCCGTGATCCATCACGCCGATCCGGCCAGCCATCGTCATCGCCTCTTCCTGGTCGTGGGTGACGATGATGAAGGTCGTGCCGAGGCGGCGCTGCAACTCCATCAATTCATGCTGGGTGCTTTCGCGGAGCTTCTTGTCGAGCGCCGCCAGCGGCTCGTCGAGCAGCAGCACCTGCGGCCGCCGCGCCAGCGAGCGCGCCAGCGCCACGCGCTGTTTCTGGCCGCCGGAAAGCTGATCGGGCTTGCGCTTCTCCAGTCCATCGAGCTTGACCAGCGCCATCATTTCCGCGACGCGGGTGTCGATGTCGACCCGCACCATGCGCGTGCGCCTCAGCCCGAACGCGATGTTGTCGCGCACTGAAAGATGCGGAAACAGCGCGTAATTCTGGAACATCATATTGACCGGACGCTCGTGCGGCAGCACATGCGCGATATCCCTGCCGTCGAGCAGGATGCGGCCCTCGTCCGGCGTCTCGAAGCCGGCGAGCATGCGGAGCAGCGTGGTCTTGCCGCAGCCGCTGGGGCCGAGCAGCGCAAAAAATTCGCCGGAGCGGATGTCGAGCGAGATATGGTCGACCGCGCGAAAGTTGCCGAATTTTTTCGCGACGGCTTCGATGCGCAGCAAAGGCGTTTCCGCCTCGGCCTGCGGCTCGGGCTTTGCCGACGGCTTGATCGGCTCATCCGCCGCCGCCGCGTCGATTTTCGGTAGTTCCTCAGCCATCTTCCCCGCCGGCCCCGTCGCGCCCGAGAAGCTAGCGGCGGATCGGCAAAGGCTCAACCGGTTCGCGACCGGAAGTCACCAAGATCGGGGCTTGTTTGCCAGCATCCCCAGGTTTGGGGGTCCGCGGCATGAGCGCGTTCCGAGCGACCGACCCGCAGGTGCGGTCCGTATGGACGTCCGGCTAGTCAGTCCGCCGTCTTCGCCATGAACGCCGCGAGCGCCTCGCGATCTGCTGCCGGCATGGTCAGGCCGAGCTTGGAGCGACGCCACAGAATGTCGTCGGCGAAGCGCGCCCATTCCTTCGTCATGAGGTAGCGCACTTCGGCGCCGGTCAGTTCTGGACCGAACGCCGGGCCGAGATCGGACTTCTCCTTGGCGTCGCCCAGGATCGACACCAGCCGCGAACCATAGGCCGCGACCATGCGCCGGGCCCCGTGCTCACCGAGAAAGCGCCACTGATCGCGGGCGCTGTCAACCTCGTCCTCGAATTTGGCCCAATCGAAATCGCCGCCGGGCAGCGGCGTCTTCGCGGTCCAGGCCGGCGACATCGGATAGAACGGCGTCAATCCGGTGACCGCCCGCTCAGCGCGCAGCCGCGCGGTGGTGATATCGCCGCCGAAAGTCGTCACGAGCGGCGCCTTGCCGCGCCTCGTGTCGAGGATAATCGATCCGTCGCGTAGCGCGCCGCGGCGGCTCGCGCCCGTGACGGAGTTCACGCCGGAAACCGTCCTCACCACATCGGCGATTTCGACCTTTTCACGAAAATAGCGGTTGGCCGCGTCGCACAGATAGGTGACGTCGCTGGCGGCCATCGAGACGATCGCCGGATCGCCCTTGAACGGATGGCCGACGGTGCCGATCAGGGTAAAATCGCGTTCATAGGGGCTGGCGAAAATCAGCCGCCGGTCGTGGTTCTGGAACACATAGACGTTGTCGCCATCGAACAGCCGCCGCACGACGATTTGGCTGATCTGAACGGTGCCGAGCGGTGGCGCCGGCACGCGGAGCACGGTGTCGGCGACCGAGGCGGTCCAGGCGCCGGTGGCGTTGACCAGCGATCTTGCGGTGACGATCTTGCGATGGCCGCGGTCGATCACGACCAGCCGCCAGATGCCGGCACGGTCGGCACGGACGCAGCGCGCGCCGGTGCGGATGTCGGCGCCGCGTTCGGCGGCGTCCACCGCATTGAGAATCGCCAGGCGGGAATCGTCGGCCACGCAATCGGAATATTCGAACGCGGTGCCGAACGGCCGCTTCAGGGCATCGCCGACCGGATGGTGGGTAACGTCGACGGTGGCGGAAGCCGGCAAGTGCCGGCGCGCGCCGATCCAGTCGTAGAGCAGCAGCCAGGCGCGCAGCACCCAAGCCTGACGCTCGTCGGCGTGGGCTGGGATCGCAAAGCGCATCGGCCGCACCAGATGCGGCGCAATTCGGAGCCAGACGTCGCGTTCGCCGAGCGCCTCGCGCACGCGGGCGAAGGCGCGGCGCTCCAGTACCGAAAGATCGCCGTGGACCAGCCGCGGCGAGGCCGAGGATGCGCCGGCGCCGAGGTCGCCCTGTTCCAGCAGGATCACCCGCAGGCCGCGTCCAGCGGCGTCGCGCGCAATGCTAACGCCGTTCAGCCCGCCGCCGAGGATTGCAAGATCATAGTCCGCCATACGCAACGCTTAGAGCATGATGCAGAAAAGTGGAAACCGGTTTTCCGAAAAGCGTGCCCCGGGGCTCGACCCGGGGTTCCTGCCCTCCAGTTAAGGACGGCCGGACGGCCGTTAGCCGGTCTTGCGCGCGGGCTCCATGGCATTGGTGACGCTGCGGCCGACCAGGACAGCATATTGCCCGATCGGCGCGGGCCTGCCGAGCAGATAGCCCTGCACCGCGTCGCAGCCTTCCTGCGCCAGGAAACCGAGTTGCTCGGCGGTCTCGACGCCCTCGGCGACGATCGACATTTCGAGGCCATGGCCCAGATCGATGACGGCGCGAACGATCGCCGCCGATTGCGGATTCTTGCCGAGATTGACGACGAAGGCGCGGTCGATCTTGATCTTGTCGAACGGGAACGCCTGCAGATAGCTCAGCGAGGAGTACCCGCTGCCGAAATCGTCCATCGAGATCCGCACGCCGAGCGCCTTTAGCCGCCGCAACAGCGCCAGACCACGGTCGAAATCCTCGATCAGCACGCCCTCGGTGATTTCCAGTTCCAGCCGGCCAGGCGTCAGCCCGGTTTCGAGCAGGATCGAATGCACGAGGCTGACGAGGTCGCCGTGCATGAACTGCGCCGGCGACAGGTTGACCGCGATCTGCATCGGCAGCGGCCAGGAGGCGGCTTCCCGGCAGGCTTCGCGCAAAATCCATTCGCCCATTTCGACGATCAGGCCGCTTTCTTCCGCAAGCGGAATGAAATCGCCTGGCGACACGAAACCGCGCACCGGATGCATCCACCGCGCCAGCGCCTCGAAGCCTGTGACCTTGCTGTCGGCAACCGTGTAACCCGAGGTCGCCTGCGGCTGGTAGTGCAGCGACAACTCGCCGTTCTTGATAGCCAGCGAAAGATCCTGGTGCAGCACGCGGCGATCGCGGATCTGCTGGTCCATTTCCGGCTCGAACACGCCGATCGAACCCCGCGATTTCTGCTTGGCGCGGAACAGCGCGGCGCCGGCATTGGCAAGCAGCGACGCTGCGTCCGAGCCGTTATGCGGGAATACCGAAATGCCGGTGGTGACGCCGGTTCGCACCGACTTGCCGTCGATCTGGAATTCATCGGCCAGTGCGACGGCCAGCTGCCCGGCCAGTGCCTTGCCGGCTTCGGGCTGCCTGCCGTCGATGATCAAACCGAACTCGTCGCCGGAAAGCCGCGCCACCACGCCGCCGCGCGCCGTCGCCTGAAGACGGTGCGCGACATCGATCAGGACCTTGTCGCCCATCGCGTGGCCGAATACGTCGTTGATTTCCTTTAGGCCGTCGAGGTCGACGCAGAGCACCGCGAACTCCTCGTCGGTGTCGGCGCAGGCCTCGATCATCTGCGCCAACGCCTGCAGGAAGGCGGCGCGGTTCGGCAGGTCGGTCAGGCCGTCATGATAGGCCATATGCGCCATGCGCGATTCGATCTGGCGGCGATCGGTGACGTCTTCGTGGGTCTTGATCAGGTATTGCGGCTCGCCGGCTTCGTCGAGCACAGTCATGCGCCGCGTCAGGAACAGCCGCAGGCCGTCCTTGGTGGAGATCGGATGCTCCTCGGTGAGCAGGCCGCGCTTATTGATCGCCGCCTCGTCGCGCGTGACGATCAGCCTTGCCTCGCGCGGATTGAAGATGTCGGTGGCGGTCAGGCCGGTCGCGTCCTCGCGGCGGCGGTTGAGGATGGTCTCGGCGCTGCGGTTGGCTAGCAGATACTTGCCGTCGCCGACGCGTTCGACGGTCAGTGGCACCGGGATGTTGTCGACCACGAGCTCGAGGAACTTCTTGGTGTTCTCCAATTCCCGCGACAGCGACCGGCGGTCAGTGATGTCCTCGAACAGCGCGATCAAAAATTCCGGCTCGTTGTTCTCGTTGCGCGCGATCACGCGGTTCGAGGCGAGGACGCGCCTCTCCGAACCGCGCTCGACGTAAAATTCGTTGCGGAAGCAGCCTTCCCTGGCGTTGAGCGCCGACTCGTCCGCCTTGACGATGGCGGCGGCGGTGTCGGGCCGAAAAATCTCGTCGGCGCGCTTGCCGACGATGTGATCCCTGGAGAAGCGCGAGAAGCGCTCGAACGCGCGGTTGGCGAAGATATAGCGGCCATCCTCGATGTTCTTGGCGGCGACGCACACCGGCACGTTGTCGAGCACCGATTCCAGGAACTGCGTGGTCGAAGCCAGCTTGCGCGAAAGCTTGCGCTGATCGGTGTAATCCAGATGGGTCGTGACCGACCCGCCATTCGGCAGCAGAAAATATTTGACCAGGACGGCCTTGCCGTTCGGCAATTCGGTGATGAGGCCCTCGGGGGTCGAGGCCGTGGCGTAGAAATCCTCGGCACTGACGTCGAGCACGCCGCGGCTGCGCCGCATCTCCAGCAGTTGCGGCCCGCTCATGTTGCGGGGGACATCGGCGCGCGAAAGCCCGTAAATCTCGAGATAGCGATCGTTGCAGAAGATGATCCGCTGCTGCGGATCGGTCATCACGACGCCCTGGTTGAGATGATTGAGCGCGGAGCTGATGAAGGCGTTGCGCCGCAACTGGGAGCGCCTGCCCCGGCGCAAGGCCGAAACCACCCAGATCCCGACCGCGCCGAGAAAGGAGGCGACCACGATGCCGCCGATCAGCAATTCCCAGATCGTGTTGGGATCGAGCGAGCCGACATAGCTCGCCGGCGCAAAACCGCCGGACGCGCCCCAGGCGCTGGCAAGCGGGAGAGCGATGGCGACCAGGCTCACGACCGCCGTTGCAGGAATCAAATTTCCGCTGCCTGCCTGCCAGTTCTTGTCAGCCATCAGTCACCCGCGCATGTCGGCGCCGGAGTGTCTGGCTTGACGGGTTTGGATCGGGTAAATGCCTTCCCTTGCAACCCCAAAATGTAACTTAAATTACGGCAATTGCCCTGACGTGATTAATGCTTCACTAACGGGAAATAGCGGCAAGCATATTCCGAGGCAATCCAACGGGTTGGTCGAAGGCATCCGTTAGCAGAACGACAATAAATGAGCGCGGCCGATGCCCGATGGCGGGCCAGATTTTCGGATTTGACTCCCCATGGACAGGGTCGATTGCGTCGTTATCGGGGCCGGTGTGATCGGCCTTGCGGTCGCCCGGCGGCTGGCGCTCGCCGGGCGCGAAGTGGTCGTGCTGGAAGCGGCCGAGGGCATCGGCACCGTGACCTCCTCGCGCAACAGCGAGGTGATCCATGCCGGAATCTATTACCCGGCGGGAAGCTGGATGGCGCAGATGTGCGTCAGCGGCAAACAGGCGCTCTATCGTTATTGCGACGAGCACGGCGTTCCCTACCGCAACTGCGGCAAGCTGATCGTCGCGACCACGGCGAAGGAGGCCGAAAAACTGCAATCGATTTGCAGTCATGCCGAGGCCAATGGCGTCGGCGACATGCAGACGCTTTCCGGCGGTGCCGCCCGCGCGCTGGAGCCGGCGCTGAACTGCGACGCGGCGCTGCTGTCGCCCTCGACCGGCATCATCGACAGCCACGCCTATATGCTCGCATTGCGCGGCGACGCCGAGGCCGCCGGCGCGGCCTTCGCCATCCATACGCCGCTGCAGCGGGCCAGGGCGGCGGCGGGCCATATCGAACTCGAAGCCGGTGGCAAGGCGCCGACGACGCTCGCTTGCGATCTCCTCATCAACGCCGCAGGCCTGGCGGCGCCCGCGGTTGCGCGCAGCATCGAGGGGATGCCGATCGAAATGATTCCGGTGCCTTATCTGGCGAAAGGAAACTATTTCAGTTGCAGCGCGCGGGCGCCGTTTTCGCGCCTGATCTATCCGGTGCCGGAGCCCGGCGGGCTCGGCGTGCACCTCACGCTCGACTTGGCCGGCCAGGCCCGGTTCGGCCCCGACGTGGAATGGGTGGATGCGATCGACTACGCGGTCGATCCGGCGCGGGCGGAAAGGTTCTATCCCGCGATCCGCAAATACTGGCCAACGCTGCCGGACGGTGCGCTGATGCCGAGCTATTCCGGGATCCGGCCGAAGATCGTGCCACCGGCGGTGGCACGGCAGGATTTTTTGATGCAGGGACCACACGATCACGGCGTCGCCGGGCTGATCAACCTGTTCGGGATCGAGTCGCCCGGGCTGACCTCGTCACTGGCGATCGCCGACCATGTGGCTGACATGGCCGGCGTCTAAGCCGTTGTCGCGCAAAACTCCCAGCAGACAAGCGCCTAGGC
>Ga0126312_10001415_pt1 | contig 15720 bp, 15 predicted proteins | sample Plot104A_FD_92537 | JGI IMG/M metagenome (GOLD analysis project Ga0126312, IMG submission 92537) | Serpentine soil microbial communities from UC McLaughlin Reserve, CA, USA - Plot104A | ecosystem: Environmental > Terrestrial > Soil > Grasslands | place: USA: UC McLaughlin Reserve, Lake County... | reverse complement strand
TCCTCGATGTTGCTCTCCGTCGTACTTCGCAGCCCGGAGCGCTCTGGACCACACCAGGTCTTGAACGGTCGCCGTCGCAGGCTCCGGCTCCTGCGGCGGCGGTCGGCAAAGCCGCCGTCGCCGCGGCGCCTAACCTGGGGTTTCTTATGTGCGGCATCGTGGCCGTCCTGCGGCGGTCGAGCGGCCGGATGCCGCCCGACGGCGCCCGCCTCCTCGGCGAGCTCGAGCTCGCCGTCGGCGCCCTCGGCGCCGTCGGCGTTCTCGGCGGAACCAACCAGGAGCTTGCCGGCCCCGACGTCCTCGCGCGCGTCGCAGCCCAGGTCGAGGACGTCGACGCCCTCCTGAAAGGCTCGCCCGGCGTCCGGGCCCTGTTGGCCGACCGCGCCCTGTTCGTCGGAGTCGAGCACCACGTCGAGCAGCTGCAGCTCGCGACCGACCGCGTCGAGGCGGCTCTGGACGCCAGCGCGGCCGATCTGTCGACCGTCGAGCTCGAAGACGTGAACGCCGCCCTCGTGCGGCTCAAGGATGCAGTCTGGGCGGTGGGCCACGACCGGCTGCGAACGGCGCGCGCCGTCGCCGATCTCTGCGGTTCGGACCTCGAGCCCAGCGCGATCGACGCGTTCACATCCGTGCAGGTCGCGCTGTCGGCGCTCGACCGGCTCGAAGTGCGAGGCCGCGACTCGGCCGGGCTGCACCTGTTCGTCCACCACCATGGGCTCGATCTGGACGATCCCGCGATCGCGCGACTGCTCGACGAGCGACGCGACCCGTTGTTCGGCTCCCGGGCCGTACGCCGCGCCGCCGACTGCCTGAGCTTCGTGTACAAGGCGGCCGCCGAGATCGGCGAGCTCGGCGACAACACCGCGACGCTGCGGCGCGCCGTCCGTGACGACGATCTCCTGCACCTGACCGTCGCGGCCGAAACCGCCCAGGCCGTCGTGCTCGCGCACACGCGGTGGGCGAGCGTCGGCATCATCTCCGAAGCCAACGCGCACCCCGTCAACAGCGAGGAGGTCGGACGCGCCGACGGGCCGTACGTCATCGGGGCGCTCAACGGCGACGTCGACAACTACGCGGACCTCGAGGCCATCGAGCGACTCGACGTCCCGACCGAGATGACCACCGACGCCAAGGTCATCCCGACGCTCGTCTCGCGGCGCCTCGCCGCCGGAGAAGCGGTCGACGAGGCGTTCCGGGCGACGGTCGCCTCGCTCGAGGGCTCGGTGGCGATCGCCGCCGGCACCGCCGACCGGCCGGAGACCATGCTGCTCGCCCTGCGCGGAAGCGGGCAGGCATTGAACGTCGGCCTGGCGGAGGACACGTTCGTCGTCGCCAGCGAGCCCTACGGGCTCGTCGAGGAGACGGCGACCTACCTGCGCATGGACGGCGAGACACCCGCCGACCCGCAGCGCACCGGCGCCACCCGGGGCCAGATCGTGACGCTGGACGCCGGCGCCGCCGGCGAGCTCGCAGGCATCCGCCGCTTCGCCTACGACGGGACCGAGCTGCCGGTCGCGGGCGACGAGCTGCAACACGCCGAGATCACCACGCGCGACATCGACCGCGGCGCCTCCCCCCATTACCTCCTCAAGGAGATCACGGAAGCCCCCTGTTCGTTCCGCAAGACGCTTCGCGGCCGGATCGCCGCCGGCGCCGACGGCCGGTTCGCAGTCGATCTCGGTCCCGAGTCCCTCCCGGACGGAGTGCGGGCGCGCCTCAGCGACGGAACGCTGCGACGCGTCGTCGTGATCGGCCAGGGGACGGCGGCGGTCGCCGGCCAGAGCCTCGCCGCCGCGCTCCGCGACGCGACCGGGAACCTGCTCGTCGACGCGATGCCGGCCACCGAGCTTTCCGGCTTCGCCTTGCGTCCCGACATGCACGACACACTCGTCGTCGCCATCAGCCAGAGCGGCACGACGACCGACACGAACCGCACGGTCGACCTGGCGCGAGCCCGCGGCGCCTCGGTCGTGGCGATCGTGAACCGGCGGAACAGCGATCTCGTCGAGAAGTCGGACGGTGTGCTGTACACGTCCGACGGCCGCGACGTCGAGATGAGCGTCGCGTCGACGAAGGCGTTCTACTCGCAGATCGCGGCCGGCTTCGTGCTCGCGCTGGCGATCGCACGCGAAGCCGGCCCGACCGACGAGACCCGCGACCACGAGCTGCTCACGGCGCTCCGGGATCTTCCCGACCGGATGCTCGAGGTCATCGCCACCCGGGACGCGATCGCCGGCATCGCCCAGCGTCACGCGCCGTCGAAGCGCTACTGGGCGGTGGTCGGCAACGGTTCCAACCGCATCGCGGCCTCGGAGCTGCGCATCAAGCTGTCCGAGCTCTGTTACAAGTCGATCGCCTGCGATTTCACCGAGGACAAGAAGCACATCGACCTGTCCTCGGAGCCGCTCGTCCTCGTCTGCGCGTCGGGGCTGGTGGGCTCGAACGCGGACGACGTGGCGAAGGAGGTCGGGATCTATCGGGCCCACCGGGCGACGCCGATCGTCATCGCCACCGAGGGCGACGCCCGTTTCGCCGGCGCCGTCGAGACGATCACGGTCCCCGCCGCCCATGCCGCCCTCGGTTTCGTGCTCTCGACCGTCGCCGGCCACCTGTTCGGGTACGAGGCGGCGCTGGCCATCGACGCATCGGCGGTGCCGCTGCGCGAGGCGCGCGCCGCGATCGAGTCCGCCGTCTCCGGTGGTGACGCCGACGCCGTGCTCAACCGCCTGGCGGCCGGGGTCGAAGCGCCGGCGGCGGGGTTCTTCGACGGGCTCCGCACGGGGACGTACGACGGCCATCTCGACGCCAGCAGCGCCGTGCGCATCGCGTCCGTCCTTCGCTACGCAACCGGCGCCGCGCCCCTCGACTCGTACCAGCTGGAGCTGGGCAAGGTCGGCACGCCGAGCACGGTGGTGGAGGATCTCACCGCGGCGCTGACGCAGGGGATCGACGAGCTGACCCGCCCGGTCGACGCCATCAAGCACCAGGCCAAGACCGTCACCGTCGGGATCTCGCGCTCCGACGAGACGCTGCTCGAGGTGCCGTTGGTGCGAGAGGTGCTGACGGCCGGCGTCGCCCGCGACAGCCTGAGCTACCGCGCGCTGCGAACGCTCGTCGACCTCGATCCCGCGGTCGAGCGGGTCACCGGGTTCACCCGGTACCGCATCGAGGGCGACGTCGACGGCGACGCCGCCACCATCCACGTGGTCGACCGGGGCGGCGTGGCCGCCAGCCTGCCGTCGCGCACCGACACCGACCCGCGCCTCATCGGGACCAAGCACCGTGTCGCGTACGAGCGTGAGGTCACAGTGGCGAAGGGTCGGCGCGACGGGCGGACGCTGATCATCGTGCCCGAGCTCAAGGGCAACCAGGCCACGGGCGTGTCGCTGCTGCACGTCGCCTTCCGGCCCCGCCTCGCCCCCGATGTCGCCCGCGGCGTCCTCCAGGGCTACCGGGGCCGCTACGCCGCCCTGAAGGATGCCGTCACCGAGACGGAGCCCGCCTTCGACGACTCGCGCCTGGCCGACGTCGACCTCGTCGACCTGCTCACCGAACCCGTCTACGTGCTCGCCGAGCGGTGGCGCACCCGATGAGGACCCCTGCTTTTGGCGTCAACTACTTGCCTATACGGCATGTACGTGACGCCAAAACACCGTGAACATCGTCGGGATCGGCACCGACCTGGTGGAGATCGACCGCTTCCGCCTGGCGATGCAGCGGCGGGCGCGCCTTCCCGAGCGGCTGTTCAGCGACGACGAGCGCGCGTACGCCTTCCGTCATCACGATCCCGCGCCCCGGCTCGCGGCCCGGTTCGGCGCCAAGGAGGCGGTGATGAAGGCGCTCGGCGTGGGCCTGGGCGCGTTCAAGCTGCGCGACGTCGAGGTGGTGCGGCGCCGCGGCGGCGCGCCCGTCGTTGCCCTGCACGGCAAGGCGGCGGTGCTCGCCGACGAGCGCGGCGTCACGGCTTGGCACCTGTCGCTCACGCACAGCGACTCGATGGCGATGGCGGTGGCCGTCGCCGTGGGATAGCGCGAGGCGCGGCGAGTCATGCGCCCCGTGCTCACGCCGGCCGAGATGGGCGAAGCCGACCGGCGCACGATCGCGGCGGGCACACCGGTCGACGTGCTCATGGAACGGGCCGGCCGCGCCGTGGCGTGGACCGTCCGGCGCGAGATGGGCGGCACGTACGGACGGCGCGCCGTCGTCGTGTGCGGCAAGGGCAACAACGGCGGCGACGGACACGTTGCGGCTCGCGCGCTGCGCGAGTGGGGCGTTCGGGTCGACGTGTTCACGCTCGACGGCGGCGTCGACCGTCAGCTCTGCGAGCGGGCCCTGCTGCGGGCGGACGCGTTCGTCGACGCCATGTTCGGCACCGGGTTCCGGGGCGCGCTCGACGGCGACGCGGCGTGGGTGGCGCGCGCCGTCGACGCCGTGCTCGGCCCGTGCGTCGCCATCGACATCCCGTCGGGCGTGAACGGCCAGACCGGCGCGGTCGAGGGCGAAGCCGTGCACGCCTCGCACACGGTGACGTTCTCGGCGCTCAAGCCCGGGCTGGTGTTCCAGCCCGGCGCCGGGCACGCCGGCGAGGTGGAGGTCGCCGACATCGGCATCGACCTCGGCGACCCGTCCGTGTTCGTCCCCGAGCTCCTCGACCTCGCGCTCGAGCTTCCCGAGCGCGCGCCCGACGCCCACAAGTGGCTGAGCGGCGCGCTCGTGGTGGGCGGGTCGGGCGGCATGACCGGCGCGCCGTCGTTCGTGAGTCACGCTGCGATGCGTGCCGGCGCCGGCATCGTCTGGTGCGGCGTCCCGGGTGAGGAGGCCGCGGCGCGCGCGTCCGGCACCGAGGTGATCACGAAGGCCCTGCCGTCCACGCCCGACGGCGCCCTCGACGAGCCCGCCGCCGCCGAGGTGCTGAAGGCCGCCGACCGGTTCCGCGCCCTCGTGCTCGGGCCTGGGCTCGGGCGCCACGACCGCACCGCCGCCGCCGTGCGCCGCATCGTCGCCGAAGCGCCCGTCCCGCTCGTCCTCGACGCCGACGGGCTCAACGCCCTCGCCGGCGACGTCGGACCGCTGCGCGCCCGCAGCGCCCCGACCGTGCTCACCCCGCACGCGGGCGAGTACGTGCACCTGGCGGGCGAGAAGGTCGGCACCGACCGGCTCTCGGCGGCGCGGCGCCTCGCCGAGCGCGCCAACGCCGTCGTGCTGCTCAAAGGTCCGGGTGAAGTCATCGCCGACGGCGCGACCCGCGCCGCGATCAACACAACGGGTGGGCCGTGGCTGGCGACGGGCGGCACCGGCGACGTGCTCTCGGGGATCATCGGCGGCTTCCTCGCCCGCGGCGCCGAGCCGTTCTGGGCCGCCACCGCCGGCGCGTTCACCCATGGGCGGGCCGCCGACGTCGCCGGGCATACTGGCCTGGTCGCCGGCGACCTGATCGCAGCGCTCCCGGCGGCGATCCGCTCCCTGGAGAGCCTCGAGAGCCTGGAGGAATAGATGCCGGACACGACGCCCGTGCGCGAGGTGATGACCCGCGACGTCGTGACGCTGCGAACAGACCAGCCGGTCCAGGAGGCCGCCGACGTGCTGGCCGGCAAGCAGATCGGCGCCGCCCCCGTGGTCGACGCCGCCGGCAAGCTCGTGGGTCTGCTGCGCGACGAGGACCTCATCGTCTCGGAGGCGCGCCTCCACGTCCCCACCGTCATTTCGTTCCTCGGCGCCGACCTCGTGCTGCCGTCGTCCCTGCACCGCTTCGAGCACGAGCTGAAGAAGGCCGCCGGCTCCTCCGTCGGCGACGTGATGATCACCGAGTTCCCCGTCGCGAAGCCGGACGACACCCTCGACGGGCTGGCGGCGGAGATGCACGACCGCGACATCACCCACGTCCCCGTCGTCGACGGGGGCAAGCTCGTCGGCATCGTCGCCCGCGGCGACCTCGTCCGCTTCCTCTCCCGCACGAGCTGATGCGCGCAGGGGCCATCGTGCGTATCTCAACGACACAGGCTGTCGCTCAGGTACGCACGTCGTCGTGACTACGTACCGGCCGGTCTGGGCGGAGGTCGACCTCGACGCGGTCCGAGCCAACGTCCGCACGCTCGCCGGTGTCGCGTCACCGGCGGCGCTCATGGCGGTCGTGAAGGCCGACGGGTACGGGCACGGGGCGGTGCCGGTGGCGCGCGCCGCGCTGGACGCCGGCGCGCAGTGGCTCGGGGTCGCGCTCGTCGAGGAGGGCGCCGAGCTGCGCGCCGCGGGGATCGACGCCCCCGTCCTCGTCTTGTCCGAGCCGCCGCCCCCGGCCGCGCCCACCGTCGTCGCCCTCGGCCTCACGCCCGTGGCCTACACGCGGCCCGGCATCGACGCCCTCGCCAAGGCGGTCGCCGACGGCGGAGCTCTGACGGGCGCCGACCCGTTGCCAGTGCACCTGAAGGTCGACACCGGGATGCACCGGGTCGGTTGCGCCGTCGCCGACGCGTGCGCGCTGGCCGAATCGATCACGACACGCGACGAGCTGCGCCTCGAAGGCGTCCTCACCCACCTCGCGGTAGCGGACGAGCCCGACAACCCGTACACCCCGCAGCAGCTCGACCGGTTCGATACCGTGCTCGACGACCTCCGACGCGCCGGCCTCGCGTTCGACCTTGCCCACGCCGCCAACTCGGCGGCGCTGCTCGCGTTCAGGGACCGCGCCCGCTTCGACCTCGTGCGCTGCGGGATCGCCGTGTACGGGGTGCCGCCCGCGCCCGGTCTCGCGGGCCGGGTGCCGTTGCGCCAGGTGATGGCGGTGAAGGCCCGCGTCTCCCACGTGAAGCGGCTTCCGGCGGGCGCCCGGCTCTCGTACGGGTTGCGGTACGCGATGCCGCGTGAGGGCACCGTGGCCACCGTGCCCCTCGGCTACGCCGACGGTGTGCCACGCGCGCTGTCGGCGACGGGCGGGGAAGTGCTCGTCCGTGGTCGTCGTCATCCGATGGCCGGCACCGTCACCATGGACCAGCTCATGATCGATGTCGGTGACGCCGCGGTCGAGGTCGGCGACGAGGTCGTGCTGCTGGGCCGCGACGGCGAGGCCGAGATCACCGCCGACGAATGGGCTGACCGTCTCGGCACGATCGGGTACGAGATCGTGTGCGGCATCGGCCGCCGCGTGCCTCGGGTCTACGCGTGATGTCCTGGTACGAGCAGCCGAGCGGTCGGACAGGTCGCGCGCTACTGGGCGCGGGCGTCGTCGCCGGCGCGGCGGCAGGACTCGCCGGCGCCGCCTACGCGATCGAGCGGGCCGTCGTGGCCGGCGTGCGGCGCCGGCCCGACCCCGACGCCGGGAAGCCGCTCGTCCCGCCGTTCGACGAGGCGGTGCGCTACCCGAGTCACGACGGCGGGAGCATCTACACGATCAGCCGCGGCAAGGGCGCGCCGATCCTCTTCTCGCACGGTGTGACGCTCTCGACGCGCGTGTGGGTGAAGCAGTTCGAGAGCTTGCCCGAGCAGCGTTTCCGTTGCATCGGCTTCGATCATCGCGGTCACGGCGATTCCGAATGCGGGGACACCGGGCATTCGATCGCCAATCTCGCCGAAGACGTACGGGCCGTGCTCGAGCGCATGGAACTGCACGACGCCGTGCTCGTCGGCCACTCGATGGGCGGCATCGCGCTCCAGGCCTTCGCGTCCCACTACCCGGAGGTGGCGGCCGAGCGCGTGCGCGGCATGGTGCTGATGTCGACATTGGCGAAGACGTACCTGTCCGGCGCGAGCTGGCTGCGGAAGATGTTCGAGCGGCTCACCGGCGGCGGGCCGTCGGCCGGCGACCTGATGACCCAGCAGAACCTCGGCTTCTTCCTCGCCCGCGTAGGTTTCGGACGCGACCCGCAGGCGAGCCACGTCGAGCTCGTCCGGGAGATGATCGCGGCGTGCCCCAAGGCGGCGAGCCAGGAGGCCGTCGCGTCGCTCGTCGGCCTCGACATGACCGACGAGCTGCCCGAGATCCGGGTGCCCACGCTCGTGCTCAGCGGGAGCGCGGACGTCATCGCCCCTCCGGCGCAGGGGCGACGCATCGCCGAGCTCATCCCCGACGCCCGCCTCGAGGTGTTCAACGGCGCCGGCCACATGCTCATGCTCGAGCGCACCGACGAGGTCGACGCGCTCATCTCGGAGTTCGCACGCGATCTCGGCGCCGGCGCGCCGCTGCGGCGGTTCTGGCCTCGGCGCAAGGAGCCTCGTGCCGAGACCCCGCACCGGCGCTTCGCGCGACGCGCCCGCGCCGCGCTCGCCCCGCGGGAGGCCGCCTCCTGATCACCGACGTCCCGGGGATCGGGGTCGGCCACTGGACCGGCGGCGGGACCGGCGTCACGGTCGTCACCGTCCCGGAGGGAACGGTGGCGTCGGGCGAAGTACGCGGGGGCGCGCCCGCCAGTCGCGAGACGGCGCTGCTCGACCCGCACCGGCTGGTCGAGCATGTCGACGCCGTCGTGCTCACCGGCGGATCGGCGTTCGGCCTGGCCACCGCCGACGGCGTCATGCGCTCGCTCGAGGCGCGGGGCCGAGGCTTCGCGACCGCGGGCGGCAAGGTTCCGATCGTGCCGACGGCCGCCGTGTACGACCTCGCCAGCTCGGGCGGCGTCCGGCCCGGGCCCGACGAGGGTGCCACCGCGTTCGCCGCCGCCGAGGCGGGGGGTTCGTTCGCGACCGGGCAGGTCGGCGCGGGTACGGGGGCGACCGTCGGGAAGTGGAAGGGCGCGGACCACCGCGTGCCCGGAGGCCTCGGATCGGCGTCGACGCGCGTCGATGACGCGGTAGTCGGGACGCTGGCCGTCGTCAACGCGATCGGCGATGTCGTGGGCGACGACGGCCGCCTCCTGGCGGGGTCGACTGCCCCGCAGGACACCCCGCCGTTCCCGGAGCCGCTGCCGTTCGTGGAGGGCGAGCACACCACGCTGGTCGTGGTGGCGACGGACGCCCGCCTCACCAAGCTCGAATGCCACCTGCTCGCCCAGACGGCGCATCACGCGATGAGCCGGACCCTCTTCCCGTCGCACACGCGCTTCGACGGGGACATCACCTTCGCCCTGGCTACCGGCGCCGTAGACGCCCACCTCGACCGCCTCCGGGTCGCCGCCGCCGGCGCCGTGATCGACGCGATCCGGGACGCAGTGGCCTGATCGCCGGAGCGAGCGAAGCGAGCGACCAATCGAGCCGAGCGGAGCCCCGCGGCCGGGTCCCTCCGACCGCAGCGAGCGAGGCGAATACCATTGTGCGTGTCGCTCGTGGTGGAATCGCCTTTCGCGTCCTTCGAGGAGCTCGAGCGCGCCGCGCTGGCCTGCACGAAGTGCCCGCTCGCGACCCAGGGCCGCAGCCAGGTGGTGTTCGGCGACGGCGATCCGGCCGCCGACCTCGTCTTCGTCGGCGAGGGCCCGGGGGCGGAAGAGGACAAGCAGGGCATCCCGTTCGTGGGCCGGGCGGGCCGGCTCCTGACCGGGCTCATCGCCGACATCGGGTTGCGTCGTGATGAGGTCTACATCGCCAACGTCGTCAAGTGCCGGCCGCCCGGTAACCGGGATCCGCTGCCCGACGAGATCGAGGCGTGCCGGCCCTACCTCGAGGGGCAACTCGGGTTCATCGACCCCGCGGTCGTGGTCACGCTCGGCAACTTCGCGACCAAGCTCCTGCTCGAGACCAAGGATGGGATCACGAAGCTGCGGGGACGCGAGTTCCCGTTCCGCCAGCGCGGCGTGCTGATCCCGACGCTCCATCCTTCCGCAGTGCTCCGAAGCGGCGGCACCGCACTCGCGCAGGCCCGCGCCGACTTCGTGCGTGTGAAGCGAGCGCTCCGCCGCGTCTCGGCGGAACGCGCGCCAGCGGAAGGCGCAAGCGCGTGACCGGGAGAGCGCGCACGGTGACCCGCTCGACCCGCGAGACCCTCGAGCTTGCGGGCGGCGTCGGTGACCTGCTGCGGGCCGGCGACGTGGTCTCGCTCGTCGGCGACCTCGGCGCCGGCAAGACCGTATTCGCCCGCGGCGTTGCCCGCGCCCTCGGCGTCACCGAGCCTGTCGTGAGTCCCTCGTTCACGATCGTGCGCGAATACGAAGGTCGCGTGCCGCTCGTGCACGTCGATGTGTATCGCATCGACGCGGTCCAGGAGCTGCACGATCTCGGCTTCGAGGAGGTCGTGCGCGACGACGCCGTCACGCTCGTCGAATGGGGCGACATGATCGACGGGCTGTTGCCCGGTGACCGGCTCGATATCCGTCTGGCGGCGGGAGCAGACGACGACGAGCGCGTGGTCGAGATCGAAGGACACGGGCGTTCGTGGCGCGCCCGCGCTGCCGAGCTGGCCGTGGGGACGACCTGACGTGCTGCTCCTCTGCCTCGACACCGCCACGCCGCAGGTGAGCGTGGCGATCGGCGCCGACGGCGCCGTGCTCGGCGAGATCCGGCTCGGGCGCGGCCGCCGCCACGCCGAGCACCTGGCACCGGCGATCGAGTACCTGTGCCGCGAGCTCGACGTGCGGCTGCCGCAGCTGTCCGGGATCGCGGTCGGGCTCGGGCCCGGTCTGTTCACGGGGCTGCGCGTGGGCGTGACGACGGCCAAGACGATGGCCCAGGCGCTGCGCCTGCCGGTGGTGGGCGTGGCGAGCCTCGACCTCGTCGCCTACCCGTTGCGGCACACCAACCGGCTGCTCGCCGCGATGCTCGACGCTCGCCGGGGCGAGGTCTTCCATTCCCGCTACCGGCCGGTTCCCGGCGGCGTGCAGCGCGTGACCGACTACGAGGTCGGCGCGCCCGCAGACCTCGTCGCCGACCTCGTTGCCGCCGGTGAGGAGGTGTTGCTCGCCGGCGACGGCGCGCTCCGCTACCGCGACGAGCTCGCGGAACTGGATCGTTCCGAGCAGGCCGGACCCTCGTTCGCATTCCCGAGCGCGTCGGCGCTGGTCGAGCTGGCGACCGCGCACATGGAACGTGAGCACTTCTCGTCGGCGTGGGACGTGCAGCCGTTGTACCTGCGTCGCAGCGACGCGGAGATCGAGTGGGAACGACGAGAGGCGTCGTGATGGCGGTCGAGCGGACGCCTGAGCCGACGCCCGAGTCCATCGTCGTGCATATCGTGCCGATGCGACGCCGCCACGTGCGCGGCGTGTTGCGCATCGAGCAGCAGGTCTACCCGCGCCCTTGGACGACGTCGCTCTTCCTCAGCGAGCTCGCGTTGCGCTCGAGCCGCGCGTACTTCGTCGCCCGCATCGGACGCGACGTTGTCGGGTACGGCGGGCTGATGATGTCCGCCGACGACGGGCATGTCACGACCCTCGCGGTCGACCCGCGCTGGCAACGCCACCAGATCGGCACCCGGCTGCTGCTCGTCCTCGCGCGCGAGGCCATCGCCCGCGAGGCACGGAGCCTCACGCTGGAGGTGCGGCTGTCGAACCGGCCCGCGCAGGAGCTCTACCGCCGGTTCGGCTTCGCTCCCGTCGGCGTGCGCAAGAACTACTACGCCGAGACCAACGAAGACGCGTTGGTGATGTGGGCGCACGAGGCCCAGCGCGCCGAGTACACCGAACTGCTCGACCGGATCGAGCGCCAGATCGACGGCGAGACCGTGGTGGAGGAGCCCCGGCGCTGGTAAATGGCATGCGAATCCTCGGGATCGAGACGTCGTGCGACGAGACCGCCGCCGCGGTGGTGGAGGACGGCCGGCGCGTGCGCTCGTCGATCGTCTCGAGCCAGGTCAAGCTCCACGCTCCCTACGGCGGAGTCGTGCCCGAGCTCGCCAGCCGCGCCCACGTCGAGCTCATCAACCCGGTGGTCGACGAGGCGCTCATGGAAGCGGGCATCCTCGACCCCGGCGAGCTCGACGCGGTCGCCGCCTGCCACGGACCGGGCCTAGCCGGCGCGCTCCTGGTCGGCGTCAGCGCGGCCAAGGCACTGGCGCTGTCGACGGGCTTGCCCTACGTGCAGGTCAACCACCTCGAGGCCCATTTGTACGCAGGCTGGCTCGAGGATCCCGACCTCGAGCCGCCCCTCGCCGTGCTCGTCGCGTCGGGCGGCCACACGCTGCTCGTCGTCATGGAAGACCACGGCCGCTACCGGATGATGGGCCAGACCGTCGACGACGCCGCCGGGGAGGCGTTCGACAAGGTCGCCCGCTTCCTCGGCCTGGGCTACCCCGGCGGCCCGGCCATCGACCGTCTCGCCGCCGAGGGCGACCCCGACGCCGTCGCGTTCCCGCGGGCGATGCTCGACGAGGGGTACGACTTCTCGTTCTCCGGGCTCAAGACGGCGGTGGTCACTCACGTGCGCAAGCATCCCGACGTCGCGACGCGTGACGTCGCCGCTTCGTTCCAGGAGGCGGTCGTCGACGTGCTGACGACCAAGCTCGTGGCCGCCGCCGACGAGGCGGGTGCGCCGACGCTGGTGCTCGGGGGTGGCGTCGCGGCCAATTCGCGGCTGCGGTCGCGTGTGGCCGAGGCGGCGCAGGTGTCGGGGCGCCGGGTGTTCCTCCCGCCCCCCTCGTTGTGCACCGACAACGGCGCCATGATCGCCGGCGCCGCGTGGTGGCGGCTCCGGGCCGACGGCCCGACGTCGCTCGACGCCGGTGTCGCCCCCTCGCTGGCCCTGCCGACGATTTCTTAGGTCCGCGTCCGCGGACGATCTCCCCGGTCGATCACAACATGTCGGCATCCGCCGACATGTTGCGCTCGCGACCGGTTTGAGTAGTATGCCGGGCCGTCACGCAGGGTGGTCGCGCGACCCGCTGTGTGAAACACGCACATGGCCTTCCGGTGCAGGGGAAGGGCCCCCGAGCAACGGAGGAGCACGAAGGGTCGCGTTGACGACGTCCTGGGCGGTCGTCCCGGTGCCGGTCCGGAGGGTCCGCACGAGCGACGCCCGGTACCCCGGTCACGGCGAATCCCAACCTGACCTGCTCGAGCCTCAAACCAGTTCCACCTCCGCGGCATGTGACGGCCGGGCCTTCGGGCCCGGCCGTTCGCCATCACCCTTGGCGGCCTTCGCCGCCGGTTCGCCTTGCCGGGCGCCGGAACGGGCTGTTACCTTGGCCCTCTAGCACTCACACCCTTCGAGTGCTAACGCCGTCGAAAGTCTCGCTCACCGCCAGGAGGCGCCACGATGAACTTGCAGCCGCTGGAGGACCGGATCGTCGTCCGGACCCAGGAGGCCGAGGAGACGACCACGAGTGGTCTCGTCATCCCCGACACCGCCAAGGAGAAGCCGCAGCAAGGTGAGGTGCTCGCCGCCGGCCCGGGTCGCCGCTCGGACCAGACGGGTGAGCTCATCCCGGTCGACGTCGCCGTGGGCGACGTCGTCGTGTACTCGAAGTACGGCGGCACGGAGATCACCGTCGACGGTGAGGATCTCCTCATCCTCACCAGCCGTGACGTGCTGGCGAAGGTCGCCAAGTAATCCGGAAATGATGTGGGTCGGGCCTTTCGGCCCGACCCACTATCCGTTGCGGGCGGCGTCGCTGCCGCCCTCGTGCTCCTCGAGCAGGCCGCGGATCTCCTCGGCGCGGAACCGGTGTTGCCCACCCGGGGTTCGCAGCGCCGGAATCCGGCCCCGCTTCGCCCACAACACCACCGTGCGGCGGTCCACTCCGAACAGGGTCGCCACCTCCGCCGACGTGAGCAGGTCGTCGTCGGAGGCCTCGGCTTGCAGCCGCGTCACCTCTCGTGCTCTGCCATTGTCCTCGGCGTTGCCGTTCTCGCTCATTCGATCTCCTTCGCGCGGTTCGCGCCCGAGCGCGAGGTCGGACTGGTGCACGAAGGAGCCGTTAGTCAGGCCGAAGGAGCGGGTCGCGTAGCAAGGCGGACGCGTACGCGCGCGCCTCGGCGAGCGGCCCGGCCCGGCGAGACGCGTCGTCGGCGCCGGGAGGCAGGAGCGCCGCCGGATCCGCGCGGGTCGGGTGCGTCGACCCTCCGCCCGGACACGGGTGAGGCGATCCCCCCGCGTCGGGCGGTGGCGCGCGCGCCGGCGGAAAGCCGACGTCGATGCCGGCGAACAAGCCGCCGGTCTCGAACAACGCGACGCGGGACGGCGCCGGGTCGGGGACGGTCACCGAGGGCGCGAGGTCCGGGGGGTTGACCGGCGACGGAGCCGCGGTTGGGGGCGCGGCGCTGAGATCGAGCAGGCCATCGAGCGGCCCCGCCGGGTCGGGCAACCCCGGCAGCTGCGGCAGCTCAGGCACTGTCGCGTCCGGCGGCGAGACCTCCGGGACGGCAGGCAGCGGTCCCACGGTGCCGGTGACGCCGCCGGGGTCGATTCCCGGGATGTCGGGCGCGGCGGGGGCGCCGGGGACGTCCGGTGCCGGGGCAAGGACCGGCGGCGCGGGTGCGGGCTCCGGGAGCGCCACCGCCGGGACCGTCGGCGCCGGTGGAGTGGGAAGTGGGAGCGCGGGAGGCACCTCCGGCGCCGGCGGCAGCGCCGGCGCGGGGACCGGCGGCAGCGCCGGCGTGGGCGGCGCAGTGAGGGGGGGCAGATCGGGCGGCGAGACCGTGGGGATCGTCGGCGCAGCCGGCGGGTCCAGGGTCTGCGCCTGGGCGTCCTCGGCGCGCTCGGCCAGCACCAGGAGCGCCCCGCCTGCGACCCCGAGCACCACCAAACGGGGCAGAACTCGGACAATCGTCCTCATTCGCCCGAAACCATACCCAAAAACCGACGGGCGATGCTCGTTCGTTCAGGCAGCCGCCGGCCGAGTCAGGAACCGACGCGGGCCCGAGCCGCCCCTCGGGCCCAGGCGTAGTCGGCCTTGCCGTTGGGGCCGCGAGGAACGGCATCGACGACGACAACGTGGCGAGGACGTTTGAAGCGGGCGAGCCCGCTGCGCTCGACCGCCTCGGAGATCTCGTCCTCATCGGCGGTGCGGCCGGGCGCGAGCGCGACCACGGCGGCGACTGCCTCGCCGAAGCGCTCGTCGGGCACACCGACGACGACCGCGTCGGCGATCGCCGGATGTTGCTTCACGGCCTCCTCGACCTCCTCGGGGAAGATCTTCTCGCCGCCCGAGTTGATCGACACCGAACCCCGACCCAGCAGCGTGACCGTCCCGTCGTCCTCGACCGTCGCGTAGTCGCCGGGGATCGAGTACCGCTTGCCGTCGACCACGCGGAATGTCTCCGCCGTCTTCTCCGGATCCTTGTAGTAACCGAGCGGGATGTGGCCGCCGACGGCGAGATATCCGACCTCGCCCGAACCCGGCTTCACGTCGCGCCCGTCTTCGGTGAACACCCTCGTGTCGGGCCCGACACTGAACTTCGCGGTCTGGCCCTTCGAGTCGGTGGAGGTGATCGCGTTCGCGAAGCCCACCCCTTCACTCGAGCCCAGGGAGTCGTACGCGATGACCGGATGGCGCTCGATCAACGCGCGCTTCACCGACTCGCTCCACATGACCCCTGAGCTGATCACCAACAGGAGCGACGACAGGTCATACGGCTCGCCGCGGGCGTCGGCTTCGTCGAGGGCGCGCAGCATCGGCTTCGCGAATGCGTCGCCGACGATGGCGACCTGCGTGACGCGCTCGCGCTGCACGGTCTGCCACAGCTCGTGTGGTTCAAAATGACGCTGCTCGAGCGTCACGATCGTCCCGCCGAGGAACAGCGCTTGAAGCGTCGAGAACTGACCGGTCCCGTGCATGAGCGGCGACGCCGGGAGGTGCACCGGCACCATCCCCGACTCGTGGACCTTGCGCGCCAGCGCGCCCGCGTCCGCGGAGTGCTCGGGCATCTC
>Ga0126312_10001414_pt1 | contig 15721 bp, 14 predicted proteins | sample Plot104A_FD_92537 | JGI IMG/M metagenome (GOLD analysis project Ga0126312, IMG submission 92537) | Serpentine soil microbial communities from UC McLaughlin Reserve, CA, USA - Plot104A | ecosystem: Environmental > Terrestrial > Soil > Grasslands | place: USA: UC McLaughlin Reserve, Lake County... | reverse complement strand
TGCTCACCCCAGCCTCGCGAGCAACCGCCTCGAGCGTCAGCCCCGCGACACCTCCCTCCACCACAACCCGGTCCGCTGCTCGCAAAACGGCCTCTCGCGTCGAAGATGAACCTCGCCTCTCCACATACACTACTATACCGTCTAGACGGTATAGTGACAACCCGTCTGGCTCGGATGGTCTACGAGGGGATCTCCGCGCTTCTGGCACCAGAATACTGGTGAGAGGGGCTACTCCTTGCGGAGGGCTCTGCCGGTACACTGAGTAGGTGCAATCAACCTAGAGAAAGGTCGTGTCCGGGTATGCGCTTGGTAATAGTGGGCGGGATTGCAGCTGGGACGAAGGCGGCATCGAGGGCGCGGAGGGTAGATGCGGAGGCGGAGATCGTGGTCTACCAGGATGAACCGGAACCTTCGATCAGCGAGTGCGGTCTCCCCTACCTCCTCTCCGGCGTGGTGGATGAGCGCGCCGACCTCGTGGCCCGCACGCCGGAGCAGTTCGCCGAGAAGGGTGTCGAGGTAAGGGTGCGTCACAGGGTCGAGAAGATAGACCCGGAGAACAAGTGGTTATCCGTGCGGGATCTGGAGAACGAAGGGGCGTTCGAGGACGGCTACGACAGGCTCGTCATCGCGACCGGTGCGCGGGCCGTCCTCCCCCCCATCCCTGGAGCCGACCTCGAAGGGGTCTTCGAGCTCCGCTTTCTGACGGACGCAGACGAGGTAAGAGCGTACATGGAGGCACGTTCCCCGAAAAGGGCGGCCGTCGTGGGGGGTGGGTACATAGGGCTGGAGGTCGCCGAGAACCTGTGCAGGCTCGGGATGGAGGTATCCCTGATCGAGGGCGAGGACAGGGTAGCCCTTGCGTACGGTCCCGAGGTAGCGGAGAGGGTAGAGGAGCGCTTGAAGGAGAACGGGGTCAGCGTCTACACGGGGGCGAAGGTAGAGGAGTTCAAGGGCGAGGGGTGCGTCAGGGGCTTGAGGTATGGAGGAGGGGACCTCGAGGCCGACCTCGTCGTCGTTGGGGTCGGCATAGAGCCGAGCGTCGAGCTGGCGGAGGAAGCAGGGGTGGAGCTAGGGGAGACTGGCGCTATTCGTGTCGACCGTCACATGAGGACCAACCTGGCGGACGTGTGGGCAGCTGGCGACTGCGTCGAGACCGTCAACCTGGTGAGCGGGAAGCGGGCCTGGGTCCCTCTGGGAGACACGGCCAACCAGATGGGCCGGGTCGCCGGCACGAACGCGGCAACCGGCGAAGACACCCTGGAGTTCCCCGGTGTTCTGGGCACGGGCATCTTCGAGGTCTTCGACCTCGGGGTCGGCAAGACCGGCCTCTCCGAAGACGAGGCCAGAGAGACCGGCTTCGAGACGGTGAGCGCCGCCGTAGAGACCATGGACAGGGCGGGATATTACCCAGGTGCGGAGAGAGTGTTTCTCAAGCTGATTGCGGATCGATCCAGCGGTCGATTGATCGGGGCGGAGTCGGCCGGCTCGGGCGCGGACAAGCTCACGGACGTGTGCGCTACGGCCATCTGGGGCGGGCTCTCCTACCCGGACCTGATCAACTTGGACCTAGCCTATGCCCCTCCTTTCGGGCCGGCGCTCAGCCCCGTCATCCAGGCCGCGAGCGTCCTCTCGGGGGAGTTCGACCGCGCCAGGAGAGGGGTCAGGGCTATCGAGTAGCGGGCTTCGAAGACGGGTCATGGCCGCAGTGCCCTCTTGGCGTCGTCGCCGTCGGGGTCGAGGACGCAGGTGAGATCATAGCCAGCGTGGCACTCGCTGGGAGAATGGTTCCTGGAGCTTGACTCCACTCGCGGTGTATTCTCGAAAGATCCCTCAGAGCAGGGATATATGTCTCACGGTGCCATACCTGTCGAAGTACGACTCTTCCTTCGCGGCTCGAGCTTCGCAGACCGAGCATCCGAAAGATGTATGACGTATGGCCCGAAAGATGCATCTGGTTCAAGTGTGGGATAAGATTCGTTGAGAGACCTGGCAGAAATGATTACAGCTACTGAAGGGACGTGAGGTACTTAATGTACGGAGGGTTTGTCCCGGTGGACCGTAAGGAGGAGAGGATCAAGCTCCTTTCCATGGTCGACATCTTCGAGTCTCTCTCCCGCGAGGAGATAGAACGGCTCAACGAGCAGCTCCCGGATCTCCACCTGGAGCCAGGTGAGATCTTCTACGGCCCCGAGGATCGCAGCGAGAAGCTGTTCTTTCTCCAGCAGGGGAAGGTGCGGATATTCAGGGCGGCTCCAGACGGCCGCGAGTTCACCCTGGCCGTGGTGGGGTCTGGAACGATCTTCGGGGAGATGGCGTTGACCGCCCAGCGACTTGAGGGAGCCTACGCCCACGCAATGGAGCCTTCAGAGGTCTCCACGATGCTCAGAGAAGACCTGGAGCGCTTGATCCTGGAGAAGCCAGAGGTGGGCTTGCAGATAACGCACCTGTTGAGCGAGCGGCTCAGGCGCTACGAGACCCGCCTCGAGGACATCACCCTGAAGGACGTTCACTCCCGCCTGGCGAGTATTATCCTGCTCTTGATAGAGAGCGAAGGCAGGAGGACCAGCACGGGTTACAGAATACCCACCCACTACACCCACCAGCGGCTGGGAACCATGATAGGGGCCAACAGGGAAGCGGTTACAAGGGCGTTCGGGATCCTCCAGGATGAGGGCGTCGTGGAACTTAGGCGACGCCTCGTCTACGTGAAGGACATCGACCATCTAAGGCAGGTGGCCGAGTACGGCGAAGTCCAAGAAGAAGAGCGAACACCTTAGCTGAGAGATGTGCTCTCCCATCGGTGGCTTCACCTGTCGAGTAGCGGCCCGGGGGTGGCCCTTCTACATAGCCAGTCGCTCGAACTCTCTGCGGGCAGGTTCTAGCTCCTGTGCTGCACCTGCCCGTTTGGCCTTCAAGAGGAGCACGAGGCTCGCATCCTTCCGAAGGGCGAGGTTTCTCAGGCACAGATCCAGACACGAGATGATCCCTAGCAAGATATCTAACCTGTCCTGAGCTTCGAGCATTCGGGCGTGTCGCTCGCACAGCAGCAGCCCATCGAGCCTCACCTCCATCCGTTTCTCACAATAGCCGCCCTTGAGGGTGGCCTCGACCTCGCAGGTGAGTTGACTATCTGTGTATTGGCAGAGGATCTGTCGCCCTGACACTAGGAGTATCTCCTTATATGGCCCGGTTCTCACCGCAGGAGAACGTTAGGCCAGCTTCCTTATGACCCTAAGAGGCGACTACGGCAGCACCAATCAGGCATATAGATTTGTCCTAGCGTCGTGAAAATAACACAGCAGGACAAAGGATGATGCATCCCAGGACACTGTGTGCGCCAGGACACCTTTCGGCCGCATCCGCACACTGCCTGACACGTAGTGAGAAGCAACATCGCCGCCTCCGACGCTAATTACCAGGTGTGCCGGCGCAGGGGCCGGGAGAGAGAGTAGATAAGCCGAACCCCGATGTCGTGTGTAGCGGATCAGACGACCCCGTGGGAGGGGGGAGAGCGCGAGATCGTTGGTCCGGTACAGAGATCACCTTAGGCCTCCCGAGGGGTCAGCGCGGTGCTCTGGAGCACTTAGTGATTCAGGGTACAGACCCTTGCGCTCCCTTCGTGGTAAGTAAGCATTCCATTGGGGAAAGGTAGTGGAAAGAGGCCTTCAGCATGATCACGCTGACCCTTCGAACCAAGAGGGTCTTCCGGGCTGTCGTGCGCGGTGGGCTGCCCGCAGGGAAAGCGTTGCGCCTGGTTCTGAGCGAATGCACCCAGAACGACGGTCCTCGCATCGGTATCAAGGTCGGCGAGCCCAAGGGCACGGACCAGCCCGTGTTACACGAAGGGGTGCCCGTGACGTGGGTCTCGGCCGGAGTACTCGAGGCCCACGACGGGTGCACCCTGGACCTTGAAATAGAGGGATTCAAGGGTTTAGGCATCGGCCCTGGGTTGCCCCGTGCGGAACACGAGATCCGCTCTTATGGACACGCCCGGAGGGAAACCTGGCACCACTAGTAAGACGTGTGGGAAAGGAGATATCGAGATGATGTCCGAAGAAGCTCTCATCGGCATATGGAAGGACTGGCTAACCCAAGACCCCGAGGACAGGCGTGCAGGTCATCGTGCCCTCCGCACGGTCCCATAATGGTGGGCGCCATCGATCAAATCTCCCAAGCCCACGTCGCTCGTTGCCTGGCGTGCGGGTTGGCAGGTCCTGAACGGGCGGATGGATTGCAAGCGAAGCTGGCCTTCGACGAGCTGTTCGTGGAAGCGGTTCGGTGAGAGGACTTTAAATACACCTTCCGAGACCAGAGTGTTCCCGCGAGCTGTGCTTGTGGAGGCTAAGCACTACTCTCTCGTTCCTCACTCGCCTGGCCGACAGGGGGATGCTCCTCTGCGCCTGGATCAACCTCTCATAGTCTTCCCCGCGGCCTCGAGAATACCCTCCCTAGTAGCACCGATTCCGCTGAAGGCGGCAACGAAAGCGCCGTCTTGGCGACGCAAGATGAGTATGTCAGGGTCCGACTCGTCCAGATAGTAGTCGAGAGACGGAAGCCTCGATTCTTCCATTCGGTTCACTTTCGCTGAGTTGCGCAGCACTTGCGTCTACCCGATGGGCTGGTATCTCAGGTACACCAGCCGGAAGTTGTGGCCAACGAACATCAGGGCTTGTTCTACGCTCATCCCATCATTTCGTAGCCTCTCGTACTCCGTGATGAACGCTCCGGAGTTGAGGTCTCCGCGAAGCATCTCCACGGCTTCTTCGTCGGAGAGGGGGGCGGACACGTCCTCCACACTCCTGGTCTTGGGGTTGTACCAGTGCATAGCCTTCCTTTCTCGATCAAATTCGCGACCATCCCCAAACGCACCAGAGACAAAGTTAACAACAGACGTTCAGCAACTCTGTGTCCCACAATACTTAGTGAGCCTATGCACCAAACGAGCGGCTTAAAGAGATTTGCAGAGAGAGGTCAATATCTCTCTGCAAATCGCGGTTTCAGGTCTCAGGCATCAGCCAAAGAGATAGTAGGCATTCGACTGGGTGGCTCTAGAGGCCACCTGAAACCTGTAGCCTGCCAAAGGCTCCGTTCCTCTGTGCAAGCCGCTTTAAAACCTCTCTACCACCGTCTTGGCGAGCATGTGCAGCGGCAGGTAGTCGGGGCCCCCGGCCTTTGAGTCCGTGCCGCTCATGCCGAAGCCGCCGAAGGGCTGGACGCCGACCAGGGCACCTGTGATCTTGCGGTTGAAGTAGACGTTGCCCGCGTTGAGCTCGCGGCGGGCGAGCTCGAGGTGGTCGCGGTTCTTGGAGTAGACGCCGCCTGTGAGGCCGTAGGGGTTGTCGTTGGCTATACGGAGGGCTTCATCGAAGTCGCTGGCCCGTATGACGGAGAGGACGGGACCGAAGATCTCCTCCTGCGCCACCCTCGCCTTCGGGTCTACCTCGAAGAGGGTGGGGGTAACGAAATAACCCTTCTCCGGGTCGCCAGGGTCATCGCCAAGGACTCGCTCTCCTTCTTCTTTGCCTGTAGCTATATAGCTCGAAACCTTCTCGAACTGCGGCTCGCTAATAACGGGGCCCATCCCGACCTCCGGGCTTTCAGGGACGCCTACCTTGAGGGCGCGGGCCTTCTCGACTACCTTGCCAAGCACCTCGTCGTAGACGTCGGCGTGCAGGATGGCACGCGAGGCGGCGCTGCACTTCTGGCCTGAGTAGCCGTAGGCGCTCGCGACTATGTCGCTGGCTGCGGCGTCGATGTCCGCCGAGTCGTCTATGACCATGGCATCCTTGCCGCCCATCTCGGCTATGACGCGCTTGATCCAGCGCTGGTCCTCTATCTTGCGCGCAGCGAGCTCGTTTATCCTCAAGCCCGTCTGCACCGATCCGGTAAAGGATATAAAGCGCGTCCTCGGGTCCTGAACCAGGTAGTCTCCGATCTCCGAGCCGTAACCAGGGACGAAGTTCACGACGCCTGGCGGCGCCCCCGCTTCCTCGAAGACCTCCATCACCTTCGCCCCGAGGACCGAGGTGAACTCGGATGGCTTCATGATGATGGTGTTGCCCGTAACGATGGCAGCGCTCGACATCCCTGTGAGGATGGCCGTGGGGAAGTTCCACGGCGCGATAATTACCCCTACTCCCATCGGCTGGTAGAAGTAGCGGCTCTCCTCGCCGGGGACGGCGTAGATCTCCACGCCGTCCTTCAGGCGGAGCATCTCGCGGGCGTAGTACTCGAGGAAGTCTATGGCCTCCGCGAACTGCGCGTCGGCCTCGGCCCAGGGCTTGCCGCCCTCGTAGACCTCCCAAGCGAGCATCTCGAACTTGCGGCGGCGCATGATCGCCGCTGCCCGCAAGAGGACACGCGCTCTGGCCTCGGGAGCCGTCCGGCTCCACGCCTCGAAGGCCTTCGTGGCGCTCTCGAGCGCCATATCCGCCTCGCGCTCCGTAGCGGCGGCTACGCGCCCGATGACCTGCGAGGGGTTGGCCGGGTTGACCGAGGAGATCTCACCGTCGGCCTCGATCCTCTCCCCCCCGATAACCAGGGGGTAGCTCCTGTCGAGGGAGCTCCCCACGTCCTCGAGAGAGGCGCGCATGGCCTTTACGTTCGCCTCCTCCGACCAGTCGAGGTACGGCTCGTTCCTGTAAGGGATCAGTCCCATGGCGCTCCTTTCTGCGTGCTATCTCCTGACAGCGCTCGTGACGCTTTCAAGCACGTCCTTTGCTACGTAGCCCGCTATCTTGGGGTTCTCCTTGAGACGCCGGCTGGAGTACTCGTACCAGTCTTCGCCGAAGGGGACGTAGACCCGCAGCTTGTGACCGGCCCCTACCAGTATCTCTCTGAGCTCTTCGTCCACACCGAGGAGCATCTGGAACTCGTAGCGGTCCTCCGGCACGCCGAGCTGGTGGATCAGCCTGAGGGCGTGCCACACCAGGAACTCGTCGTGCGTGGCGATACCCACGTAGGAGCCGCCCCTCAGGAGCTCCTCGAGGAGCAACCTGTAGTTCTCCCTCACGGTATCGAAGTCCTTGTAGGCGATCTTGCGCGGCTCGTCGTAGATGCCCTTGCACAGGCGAACCGAGACGCCAGCCTCGGTCAGGCGCACCACGTCCTCGAGGCTGCGCCGCATGTAGGCCTGGATCACGGCCCCCACGTTGTCGTGGCGCTCGTGGAGATCCACGACCATATCGAGCGTGACGCCGGTGTACGGCGAGTCCTCCATGTCCACCCTGACGAAGCGGCCTCTGGTCCCGGCGTACTCGACGATCTCCTCGAGGTTCGAGCGGCAGAGCTCCTCGTTCAACGTGAGCCCGAGCCCCGTGAGCTTGACCGAGATCCCCGAGTCGAAGTCGTGTTCGTCCAGCTCGTCTATTACCCTCTTGTAGTCGCGGAGCGTCGCGGCGGCGTCGGCCTTGCTCTGCGTGCTCTCCCCGAGGACGTCTATGGTCGCCACGCAGCCCCGCCGGTTCAGGTCCCTTACCGTCTTCACAGCCTCGCCGATGGTGTCGCCGGCGATGTAGCGGCGGGAGATCCTGCGCACCAAGGGCCTGGGGACGATGGGCACTGACTCCGCTATTACCCTGTCTATGATTCCCATACGCTCTACCCCACGTTACGGTCTGAGTTCTCCACCCGATTCTACTCCAAAGAAGAGGGGTCAGGCTGCATGGTGTAGGATGAAGCGAGGTCGGGAAGGAGCTTTCAGGAGGTATGCGTATGCGCACCACCGACACCCGGGACGAGAGAGCATCAGCGGCCCGCACCGTGGCCTCCATCGTCGGGGGGCGGACGCTCGATGACGCGCCGGGCGGTCGCACCCGCTCGGTCAACCCAGCGCGCACCGACGAGGCGGTGGCAGAGGTCCTCCTCGGCGACGCGGGGACCTTTGTCGCGGCCTGCAAGGCGGCGCGCGAGGCTCAGGAGGAGTGGGCCGCGGTGCCGGCCCCGATCCGCTCTCGGGTCATACAGAAGATCGGGCGTCTCGTCGAGAGCAACAAGGAGGCGCTGTCCCGCCTCGTCACCCATGAGATCGGCAAGCCGTACGTGGAATCGCTTGGTGAGGTGCAGGAGATCATAGACACCTGCGACTTCTTCACGGGCGAGGGGCGCAGGCTCTACGGCCAGACCGTGCCATCCGAGATGCCAGACAAGCAACTCTTCACCTTCAGGATGCCAGTAGGGGTCGCCGCGATCATCACAGCTGGCAACTTCCCCGTTGCGGTCCCGTCCTGGTACATGGTCCCAGCCCTTACCTGCGGCAACGCCGTGGTGTGGAAGCCGGCCGAGTACTCCCCGGCCATCGGCGAAGCCCTCGCCCAACTCTTTATCCACGCCGGCCTTCCCGACGGGGTCCTAAACGTCGTCCAGGCCGAGGGTCCGGCCGCTTTCGAGGGTCTCGAGAGTGCGCTCGACGAGGGGCTCGTCGACAAGGTGGGCTTCACGGGATCATCGGAGGTAGGGAAGAAGATAGGGGAGCTCTGTGGGCGGCACATGCAGTCTCCCTGTCTAGAGCTCGGCGGCAAGAACCCGCTGGTGGTGATGCCCGACGCGAACCTTGACCTGGCGGTCGAGGGCGCCCTCTTCTCCGGCTTCGGCACGGCCGGGCAACGCTGCACCTCGCTCGGCACGGCCATCGTCCACGAGTCGGTGCACGACGAGTTCCTCTCCCGCTTCGATGAGGCGGTCGAGGAGGCGAAGATAGGCGACCCGATGGAGGACGTCCTCTACGGCCCGATGCTGAGCGAGCGCTTCCACGAGCGTTTCCTCGGCTGGCTCGACCTCATAGAGAGCCACCACAGCGTCCACGGCTCCACGGGGCTGGGCAAGATAACGAAAGACAATCCGAGGAGAGGCTTCGTCGGCGACCCCGAGGCAGGTATCTACTGCCACCCTACCATCGTCGACGGCGTCACGATGGAGGATGAGATCTACAGCACAGAGACCTTCGGACCCATCGTCGGCGTCGCCAGGTTCGAGACTTTCGACGAGGCCATCGCCCTCTCGAACAACCACGGCTACGGGCTCTCGGCGGCGATCTACACCCGCGACGCCGAAAACGCCCTCCGCTTCAGGGAGCGCAACAGCGCGGGGATGCTCAGCGTGAACAACTCCACCAGCGGGGCCGAGGCGCACCTGCCCTTCGGGGGGAACGGCAAGAGCGGCAACGGCAGCCGTCTATCCGGGATCTGGGTGCTCGACCAGTTCACGCGCTGGCAGGCGATGAACTGGGACTACGCTGGCAAGCTCCAGAAGGCCCAGATGGATATCGTGGACCTGCCCGCCGACCTCGACTACACACTCCCCGAGGTGGAGAGGGGTGGTATTTGACCTACGACGCCATCGTCGTGGGTCTGGGCGGGATGGGGAGCGCCACCGCCTACAGGCTCGCCCGCCGCGGAGAGCGGTTACTAGGTCTGGAGCGCTTCTCCCCCGCGCACGACAGAGGCTCGAGCCACGGCCACTCGCGCATCATCCGCCAAGCCTACTTCGAGGACCCGGCCTACGTGCCGCTCCTCCTCCGCGCCTACGAGCTGTGGGAGGAGCTGGAAGAGGAGACGGGTGAGGAGCTGATGACGCTCACGGGAGGGCTCATGGTAGGGCGCCGCGAGGACGAGCTGGTCTCCGGCAGCGTAGAGACCGCCGAGGAGTACGGCCTCTCCTACGAGATGCTCGATGCAGGGGAGATCAAGAGCCGTTTCCCACCCCTCTCACCCCCTCCGGACACCGTAGCCCTATACGAGGAGAGGGCCGGCTTCGTGCGTCCCGAGGAGACGGTGAGGGCACACCTGCATCTGGCGGCCTCCCTCGGCGCGGAGCTCCGGTTCGAGGAGCCTGTAGTCTCGTGGGAGGCTTCGGGGGGAGGGGTGAGGGTCGAGACGCAGGATGGCTCCTACGAGGCGGGGCGGCTGGTGATCTCACCGGGCGCGTGGGCGCCGCAGCTGCTCGCCGACCTCGGCCTGCCCCTGGAGGTCGAGCGGCAGGTGATGTACTGGTTCGAGCCGAAGGGCGGCCTCGAGCCTTTCCGTCCTGACCGCTTCCCGATCTTCATTTGGGAGCCTGACGACGGCAATATGTTCTACGCCTTTCCGGCCCAGGATGACGACCGCGGCGCGAAGGTAGCCTTCTTCAGGGCCGGTGGCCTTCCCACTACCCCCGAGACCATAGACAGGGAAGTCCGCGCAGAGGAAGTAGAATTTATCCGCGGCTACCTCGCCGAGTACGTCCCCGACCTCGCTGGACGGTGCCTCGACGCCAGGGCGTGCATGTACACCAACACCCCTGACCTGAACTTCGTGATCTCCCGGCACCCCGAGCATCCCCAGGTCGTGATCGCCTGCGGGTTCTCGGGGCACGGCTACAAGTTCTGCAGCGTTGTCGGCGAGATCCTCGCCGACCTCGCAACCGAAGGGTCGACCAGCCACACCATTGACCTCTTCTCCCCCGCCCGCCTCAAGAGTGCTGACGCGCGAGGCTAGCGGTGAGGTTAATGGATCCTGAGGAGACCAGGACCAGCCTTCCCTACGTCGACCTTGCGGAGTCAATCAGGGATGTGGCGCTCAAGCGTGCCTCCGGCGATGTTCAGGCCCCCGCGAGGACGGCACTTCCCCTGCCAGAGGGCGGCGTCCTCCTGATCATGCCCGCCTCTGACGAGAGCCTGGCCATCACCAAGCTGGTATCGGTACACCCGGAGAACGCCGGACGCGGCCTGCCTAGCATACAGGGCGAGGTGGTGGTGATGGAGGCGGCTACCGGAAGGCGGCTCGGGCTCATGGAGGGCAGCGTCGTCACGGCCAGGCGCACAGCCGCGCTCTCGCTTCTCGCCGCGAGGGAGCTAGCCTCTAGCCCCAACGGGCCGCTCCTGATCGTGGGCGCCGGCACCCAGGGCCGCGCCCACCTCGAGGCCTTCCGCGAGGGTCTCGGCACCTCGAGGGTCTTCGTCGCCTCGCGCACCGCCGAGCGGGCCGCCTCGCTCGCCGACCACGCGGAGTACCTCGGGATGGAGGCGCGGGCGGTGGAAGACCCCGAGGAAGCGCTCGAGGAGGCGAGCCTCGTGGTAACCGCCACGACGAGCCGCGAGCCGGTGATCCGAGGGGCCGTGCCCGATGGCGTCTTCGTGGCTGCGGTAGGCTCCTTCGAGCCAGAGGCCGCGGAGCTCCCACCGGCCCTGATCTCGCGCTCGACCGTAGTGGTCGACACGATGGAAGGGGCCATAGAGGAGGCGGGAGACCTGATCCAGGCCCAGGAGGCTGGCGCGTTCTCGTGGGATGATGCTATGGCCCTCGAGGACGTCCTCCGCGCCTCGGAACGGCCCGAGGGCACGGTAGTCTTCAAGAGCGTGGGACACGGCCTCTGGGACCTGGCCGCAGCCCGCACGGCCTTCGGCGGTTAGTCCGGATCGAGTAGAGGGGAGCCTCTCTCGACTTCTCTGCCATGCGACGCCTCAAACCTCTCGTCCTCGAATCCTTCATGGTGCTCCGAACGTATAATTGGTAGGTCCGAGTTCCTACAAGGAGGAAGAGTGTTCGCGAGGCTCCTTTTCACGGTGCTGGCTCTTCTGGTGCCGCTTACGGTCCTTGCGTCCTCCGTGGCGGCCCAAGGCTCCGACACGATCTTCGACGAGGTGGACGTACTCGGCGATTCCGAGGAGCAGCAGGTACAGGAGGCCTTTGACCAGACCCAGGAGGATTCCGGACAACCACTCTACGCCTTCCTTGTGCCAGACACCGGCGTCGAGGGTGAAGAAGCCAGACGTGCGCTGCTCACCCAGGAGGCCAGGGAGGAGAACATTCCGCAGGACGCCGGGGTCATCATGGTGGCCCCGAACGACGGTTGGGCCGAACTGGCGCACATAGACGGATCCTCAGAAGATGCTGTTTACCGGGCCATGTTCCCGGACTTCCAGAGGGGCGACTTCGCCGGGGGGCTCGTGGCGGGGGCCGAGGAGATCCGGGGGGAGCCCCAGGCACCCCAGAACGATGCCGCCAGAGTCCCGGAGGGGGGCATACTCCTCCTCCTCCTTCTGGCGGCGCTGGCCGGAGCGGCCCTCCTCTTGCGGATCTGGCGCCGGAACAGGCAGCGCTTCCAGGACGAGCGCAGGGCGGCGGAGGATGAGTTCGCCGACCTCACCTCCAGGATAAGCGAGTTCGACGAGAGGGAACGGCTCGTCGGCGGCTACCTCGAGGCCCAGCGACCGCTCCTGGATCAGGAGACCGAGGGTTGGATCGAGGCCCAGATCGATGACGCTCGGTCGGCCGGCTTTGGCCATGAGTTCAACGAGGCGGCGGCCCTGCTCACCTCCGATCCTACCGCCGCTCGCGAGAGAACCCAGACCGGCCGCCGGCACCTCGAAGGAGCGATCGAGATCCTGGAGCTGGCCGAGACCACCATAGATGACTACCGCGCCGCCGACGAGGCCCTCGACGGCAAGCTGCGCGCGGCGGCGGCAGAGATAGAGAGCGCCGAGGAAGCCGAGGAGGAGGCGCGCGCCTCCGGTGTCTCCGTGCGGCCTGCGGAGCTACGCCCCGAGTACGACGGGCTGGCAAGAGCAGCGGCGGCGCGCGCGGCGCGCCGGGACGAGTTCGACCCCCTCAGGGCTATCGCGGCGGTAGACGAGATCATGGAGCGGGCGCGCCAACATCGGGGCGCGTTGCGGGACGAAGTCGCCGCCCGCGCTGCCCTGCCCGAGGAACGCTCCTCCTCCGAGGATGTGCTCGCCCATGCGCAGGAGACGCTCGAGGAATACCGCCGAGTTCACACAGAAGAGGAGAGTAAGTGGGGCCCCGCCGCCCTGGAAGGAGCTCCCTCCCCTGAAGAGCTCTCCTCGGACCTGCGACACGCCGCCGGCTGTATCAAACGCGCCGGACGGGCTGAGGCCTCCGGACGCTTCGCGGAGGCCCGCGCCTTGCTGGAAGAGTCGGCGGCCACCTCCCGGGAGGCCATGCAGGCGCCGCAGGCCCTCAAGGCGGCCACGGCCGAGGCTGACCGCAGGAGGAGGGAGGGCGAGGAGAAGCTGAAGGAGCTCGAGGGCCGTCTAGAACGCGCGAGAGCCAACGAGCATCTGATGGACCCCTACCAGCGCCAGCGGCTCAGGGAGTACGAGTACCAGCTCCAGAACGCCCGCTACGGCTTTTTCGGTGCCGACTGGCTCACCGCCCTCCTGCTCTTCGAGGCACTTGACCATGACTACGCGTACATGGGTGGCGTCCCGGGCGAGGGCTTCGGGGAAGGGGATTGGGGCGCAGGCGGCGAGTGGGGCGGAGGAGACTGGGGTGGAGGTGACTTCGGAGGAGGAGACTTCTGAACCCTCTCTCTAAACCGCGACCGTGTATCCCGTCGAGCCGAGGGTACCCACCCTCGCGCCGTAACCGACGCGGCATACCCGGCATCCAACGAAATAGTCGTATACACCCGGGGACGAAGCGGTGTATAGTAGCTGGAGACGTGGAAGGAGCGGGTCATGCAAGAAGATCTGGTTAGCTCGGAGCTTTTGTCTAGCATCGCGATCGGGCGCGAGAGCGAGGGGATGTGCCTACTCGCCAAATTCTTCAACGGGTTCGCCAACTCGACCCGGCTCTCGATACTCTTGCTCCTCTCGCAGCGGGGTGAGATGAAGGTAGGGGAGCTGGTAGATGTGCTGGGGGCTCCGCAGCCCCGCGTCTCCGACCACCTGCGCTGCCTGGCCTGGTGCGGTTACGTCGAGGTGCGCCGCGAGGGCCGCAACGCGTACTACTCGGTAGCGGACGAACGGGTCCTCGAGGTGCTCAGGCTCGGCGAGTCGCTGCTCCAGGACAACATCGAGCGCGTCGAGTCCTGTGAAGACAACGAGGGAGGCTGCTAGAGGTTTGAGTAGTAAGGGCGGTTCGCGAACCGCCCCTTCTCAGACCGCCGCCCTGTAGCTATCCCTGTCTTCAAGGCGCTGTATCCAGGCCGCTACCCCGGGGTACTTTTGCAGAGAGACCTCTCCCCTATCCTCGAGCTCGCGCAGACGCACGAAGTTCCCTGCGTGGGCTATGTCGGCAAGGGAGAACTCGTCCGCTAGGTAGTCGCGACCCTCGAGCCGCTCCTCCAGCTTTCTCAGCGCCGTCTCCAGCTTCTCGAACGCCTCCGAGATCCGTACTTCCTGGTATCCCCTCTCGCGCCCCACGCTCGCCACGAAGACCTCAGGGAAGAAGTCGGTGTCGGCGAAGGCCATCCAGATCCTTGCGTGCGCTCGCCGTTTGGCGTCCTCCGGCATCAGGTTCGGCTGATCCGTCACCTCGTCGAGGTACTGGTTCACGACGTTTGACTCGTAGAGGGACTCACCGTCGACGACGATCACCGGCACCTTGCCCGTGGGGCTCGCCTCCAGGAACTCCTCGCTCTTGTTAGCGAGGTCTACCTCGTGGGTCTCGAAGTCTATCCCCTTCTCGTGCAGCACTATTCTGGTGCGTCTGGCGTAGGGGCACCGCTGCGTATTGTAGAGCTTCGGCTTCATCAGTCTTCTCCTGGATCTCTAGCCTACTTCACCTGTCGAGCAACAAATAAGCAATGCCCGTCGCTCCCGCGTATACGAGGTGGTGCAGCGCGTCTACGGCGACCTCCTCCGCCCCCCACTCGGTGAGCGGAGGCGCGACACCCAGCGCCGGCAGCATCACCTGCTCGCTTCCCCAGACGGCCCCGAAGTGAGCCGCAGTGGCCGCAGGTCCCAAGATCCCCGCGGCCTCGAGAAGCCCCCGAGCACCTTGGCGGCGGCCTGCGCAAGAGCCGAGCTCGCGGCGCGGTCTCGCAGCTTCATCTCGACCGTGCTCGAGATCGTCATCGCCGCCGTCCCGATAACCCCGGCGAAGATGCCCCTGCCGAAAGCCGCCGCAACATCTCCCAGCTTCACGCCCAACGCTCCCTTCTCGTTCCCGACTTCCTGTGTGCGGCGATGTTAGCACGCTGGTCGCAACCATCAGCCCGCTGCCCTCTCGCGGGCTACCGCGAGCCGCTTCCGCCACTCCTCGCCCCATCGAGACTCCGCGGCGCGGGCGGTCCGAGCGTCGGTGAGCTCGCCGGAGACGAGGGCTCTCTCGTAACCGCCCAGGTACCCGAGGCGCGCGTCGCGTAAAACGTAGGGCGCTTCCCAGGCTGGGAGATCCAGGCCCCTCCACATCTCGACCATCTCCGCAGCCGCCCGGAACTGGGCCGCCCCCGCGTCCTCCCTGCCCAGCCCCTCCCCCGCCTCCCTGCAAGCCCGGCGCAACTCCTCAGGAGCGAACCGGTTCCTCCGAGCGTAGCGGGCCAGGTCCTCTGGCAACGGATACTCGCTGCGTGGGGCCAACCTCTCGCCTCCTTTCGGTCAAGGGGTGAGGCTAGCACGGTAGGGGGCGCGACGCCGAGACCCGAATGTTTACGCGGTCCGGGGCAGGGTAACCTTTTGTCAGGACCATTATCCCGCACTCGACGACGGATCGGAGGTGTTCGTAGAATGGCTCAGGCGCAGGATCTCAGGGAGGCTATAGCCTCCGTGTCAGCCCATCAGAGGCCGATGTTCTCGGCTTACGTGAGCGTGAACGCCGCCATTCCGGAGAACCAGGAACGGGCGTACCTGGTCCGGGTGCGGGACGCCATGAACGAAGATGGCGTGCCCGAGGAGCTACAGAGGCAGGTGCGGGAGTACCTCGAGGCCGAGACCCATCCAGGGGCCCGTACACTCGCCATCTTCGCGGCGGAGAGCGGGCTCTTCGAGGTCTACCGGCTGCAG
>Ga0126312_10001411_pt1 | contig 15735 bp, 14 predicted proteins | sample Plot104A_FD_92537 | JGI IMG/M metagenome (GOLD analysis project Ga0126312, IMG submission 92537) | Serpentine soil microbial communities from UC McLaughlin Reserve, CA, USA - Plot104A | ecosystem: Environmental > Terrestrial > Soil > Grasslands | place: USA: UC McLaughlin Reserve, Lake County... | reverse complement strand
GGGCTCGTGCCGTGCGTGATGCAGGACTGGCGAACCGGTGAGGTGCTGACGCTCGCGTACATGGACGAGGACGCGCTGCGGCGCACGCGGGAGACCGGTGAGATCCACTTCTTCAGCCGCTCACGTGGCGAGCTCTGGCACAAGGGCAGGACGTCCGGGAACGTGCAGCGCGTGCGCCAGATCCGCTACGACTGCGATGGGGACACGGTGCTCGCACTGGTCGAGCCGAGGGGGCCCGCCTGCCACACGGGCGAGCGCTCGTGCTTCTACCGCGAGCTCGACGGAAGCGCAGACCCCGCTCCCGACGCGCCGCCCGCGCTGGGTGAGCCCGCGGCCGCGCCGTACGAGGCGCTCGCGACGCTCGAGCGCACCCTCATCGAGCGCCGCGACGAGCGGCCCGAGGGCTCGTACACCGTCGATCTGCTGGACAATCCGGCGCGGATCGGCGACAAGGTGCGCGAGGAGGCGGAGGAGGCCGCGCGCGCGGCTGGGTCGAAGTCCGAGCAGCGGCTGGTCGACGAGGCCGCCGACGTCCTCTACCACCTTCAGGTCCTCCTGCTTTCGCGCGGGGTTCCGCTTGCGACCGTGCTCGAGAACCTCAATGGCCGTCGCCGCTGATCTGGGCGTGGAGGTCGATCCCAGCCTCGACCGGGCGCAGGAGCTTGCCCGGGAGGGGAACGCGATCCCGGTCCGCGTGTCGTTCATCGACGACTGCGAGACTCCGGTTTCGGCCTTCTTGAAGCTCCGCGGCGAGGGGCCTAGCTTTCTGCTCGAGTCCGCGGAGCGGGGGCGCATGGGCCGCTACTCGTTCCTCGGCTTCAGGCCGCGCGCCGTCCTGCGCTGGGAGCCGGGCGTGCTCTCCGAATGGCCCCGCGGCGACGCCCCGGACGCGCAGCCCGCCGCGCGACAGGATGCCCCCGACCCTTACGCGGCCGTCAGCGAGCACCTGCGCCGTTACCGGCTGCCGCCCGTCGCCGACCTGCCGCCGTTCGCGGGCGGCGCGGTGGGATTCTTCGGCTACGACCTGGTCCGCACAGTGGAACCGCTCGGCGCACCGAATCCGGACCCGATCGGCCTTCCCGACATGGCGCTGATGGTGGCCGACGTGCTCGTGGTCTTCGACCACATGCGCCACGAGCTGACCCTGATGGCCTACGCCTTGGCGAACGACGACGACGACGTCGAAGTCGCATACGCCGACGCCCTCGAGACCATCGCCAGCCTCCGGGAGCGGCTGCGGGGGCCGGTACCACGAGGGACGGCTCACGCGTCGCAGTCCGTCGTCCCGGAGTTCACCTCGAACATGAGCCGCGATCAGTTCGAGTCGAACGTGCGCCGGATCATCGAGTACATCCATGCCGGCGACGCCTTCCAGGTCGTGCCCTCGCAACGCTTCTCGGCTCCCTCGCCGATCGAGGCGTTCTCCATCTATCGCGGCCTGCGGACCATCAATCCGTCGCCGTACATGTACTTCCTCGACTTCGGCGACTTCCAGCTCGCGGGCGCCTCGCCGGAGCCTCTGGTCAAGGTCAGGGGGCACCGGGTGGAGACGCGGCCGATCGCCGGGACATATCCGCGCGGCGCCACCGAGGAGGAGGACCGCCGCCGGGCCCAGCAGCTTCTGGGTGATCCGAAGGAGCGGGCCGAGCACGTGATGCTCGTGGACCTGGGGCGAAACGACCTCGGCAGGGTCTGCGAGTACGGCTCGGTAAAGGTCGACGAGCTGATGGTGGTCGAGGCCTACTCGCACGTCCTCCACATCGTCAGCCAGATTTCGGGCACGCTGCGGGATGAGGTCACGGCGCTCGACGCGCTCCGAGCCGTGCTGCCCGCCGGCACGCTCTCCGGCGCCCCGAAGGTACGAGCGATGCAGATCATCGACGAGATCGAGCCCCACAAGCGCGGCTCCTACGGTGGGGCGATCGGGTACGTGGGGTTCACGGGGGACCTGGACACGGCGATCCACATCCGCACCGTCGTCGTCAAGGACGGCACGGTTCACGTCCAGGCGGGCGGCGGCACGGTGGCCGATGCGAAGCCGGATTACGAATACGAGGAGTCAGTCAACAAGGCCCGAGCCGTGTTCCAGGCTGTGGAGCTTGCGGCCAGCCAGCCAGAATGGTCGTGACGAACTGATGCGCGTCCTCGTAATCGACAACTACGACTCGTTTACCTACAACCTCGTCCAGTACCTCGGTGAGCTCGGCGCCGAGCCGGAGGTCGTCCGTAACGACAGGGCAAGCGTCAGGGAGCTGCTGGAGCGCCCTCCCGAGCGGCTCGTGATCTCGCCCGGCCCCTGCACCCCGGCCGACGCCGGGATCTCGATCGCGGCGGCGCGGGCGTTCGCCGAGGAGGGCATTCCCACGCTGGGCGTCTGCCTGGGCCATCAGTCGCTGGTCGAGGCGTTCGGCGGGCGCACGGTCCGCGGCGAGCCGGTGCACGGCAAGGACGCCCCGATCGAGCACGACGGAAAGGGAGTCCTGAGTGGCCTGGAGAGCCCGCTTCGGGCGGGGCGCTATCACTCCCTCGTCGTCGACCCAGAGCTCCCGAGGGAGCTCGAGCTCAGCGCGACCCTGGGCGAGGTCGTCATGGGCGTCCGCCATCGGGAGCTGCCGGCGGAGGGGCTCCAGTTCCACCCCGAGTCGGTGCTCACGCCGCGCGGTAAGGACATACTTCGTAACTTCTTGTCCACCCCGTGAGGAGACAGCAGACAGCCGACAGCGGGCGGCGGGTCGCGAGTGCTGCTGTCCGCGAGTTGCTGTCTGCGACGTGATGCCCAACGACGTCCTCAGCCGCGCCATCGACGCGGTCTGCTCCGGCACGCACCTGACCGCCGACCACGCCTCGGCCGTGCTCGACGAGATCATGCAGGGTCGGGCCACGGACGTGCAGGCCGGCGCATTCCTCGTCGCCCTGCGCGCCAAGGGAGAGACGGTCGCCGAGATCGTCGGGCTGGCGCGCACCATGCGCGGGCTTGCCGCCAAGGTCGAGACTCAGCGCGATGACTTGGTCGACACGGCCGGAACGGGTGGCGGGCCCTCTACCTTCAACATCTCGACCACCGCCGCGCTCGTGGCGGCGGGCGCCGGCTGCGCGGTAGCCAAGCATGGAAACAGATCCAATACCAGCCGATGCGGTTCCGCGGACGTTCTGCAGGCGCTTGCAGTGCGGATCGAGCTGGGACCGGAGGAGGTGGCCCGCTGCATCGACGAGGTGGGCTTCGGATTCATGTTCGCCCCGCGCCACCACGCTGCGATGAAGCACGTGGTGCCGGTTCGCAGGGAGCTCGCGGTGCGGACGATCTTCAACTTCCTCGGGCCGCTCACGAATCCCGCCGGCGCCACCCGACAGCTCCTCGGCGTCTCCGATCGGCGCTACCAGGAGACGATCGCCGAGGCGCTCGTCGGCCTCGGCTGCGAGCGGGCGTTGGTGGTGTGCGCAGGCGACGGCGTGGACGAGATCAGCGTCGCCGCGGACACCCGTGTGATCGAGGTCAAGGACGGCGGCACCGAGGAATGGTTCGTGCGACCCGAGGACGTCGGGCTGCGGCGCGCCGAGCCCGAAGAGCTTGTTGGTGGGGCACCGCAGGAGAACGCGGAGATCATGACGAGGGTTCTCGAGGGCGAAAACGGCGCGGCGCGGGAGGTAGCCATCCTCAACGCGGGCGCTGCAATCGTGGTGGGGGGCGCGGCGCGCGATCTCTCGGAGGGAATCGAGCGGGCCCGGCAGGCAATCGACTCCGGAGCGGCGCGCCAGGTGCTCGCCCGGCTCGTCGATGTAACCGGCGAGCTCGCCGGTTAGCCTTTATGCCGGATGAGCTTGCTGGAGGAGCTGGTCGCGGGGGCGCGTGAGGACTCCCGCCGCCGCGCCGACGCGGTACCGCTGAAGAGCCTGCAGGAGCGGCTCGAGGAGCGCGGTGGCGCACGACCGTTCAACGAGGCGCTGGTGCGCCCGGGGCTTTCCCTGATCGCCGAGTTCAAGCGCCGGTCGCCGAGCGCCGGCGAACTCGCTTCGGGAGCGGGGGTTTCGGAGATGGTGCGGGCGTATGAGCGAGGCGGCGCGGCCGCCCTCTCGATCCTCACGGAGGAGCGGCAGTTCGGCGGGTCGCTGCACGACCTGCGTGCAGCCCGTGAGTCCTCGGAGCTGCCGATCCTGCGCAAGGACTTCATTGTCGATCGTTACCAGCTCTACGAGGCGGCCGCGAACGGAGCCGACGCTGTGCTTCTGATCGTGGCTGCTCTGGACGACGAGGAGCTCGCGGCGCTTTACGGGGAGGCCCGCGGGATCGACCTCGACTGCGTGGTTGAGGTTCATGACGAGAAGGACCTCGAGCGCGCGCTGTCCATCGACGCCGACGTGATCGGGCTCAACAACCGCAACCTCGATGACTTCGCCGTCGACGTCGAGACGACGCTCGAGCTCCTCACCGACGTCCCCGCGGGCAAGGCCGTGGTCTCCGAGTCCGGGTACGGGCGCCGCGAGCAGCTTGACGAGCTGGAGCGGATCGGCGTCGATGCCGTCCTTGTCGGCGAGGCGTTGATGCGCGCCGAGGAGCCCGAGGTCCTGGTCCGCGAGCTGACCCGTGACCAGGAGGCGACCCGTGAGCACTACCTGGAGCGCGCGTCCGAAGAGTAGGTTCGTGCGGCGCTTGGCGCGTTGTTGCGCGTCTGTGGCAAGAACGCCAAGACCCGCTACGGAACCCTGCCAGGAATCCTTAGCCCGCCCGAAGCCGGGCATTAGCCGCCGTTAAGCGCTGTCTTCGATCATTACCGACAATGAGCACGGTGAGACGAGTCACGCGGACGCCGCTGGTCGCCGCAGTGATCGGCGGCTTGATCGTGGCCATCCTCGGCTGGATCGCGATCGCCGCTGGCTGGGTGAAGTCATCCAGCGATACGGAGCAGGCGCCCCTAGCCGCCGCTCCGGCGCCCGAGCCCACCGGCCAGCAGGGAAACGGCAAGGGGCTGACCGTCAACGGGATCTACCAGCACGACTCCCCTGGAGTGGTGTTCGTCCAGGCCCAGCAGGCACCGCGGCCGCCTTCGCCGTTCAACCCGTTCGGCGGCGGCGGAGGGACCGCGACCGGCTCGGGATTCGTCATCGACCGGGACGGGGACATACTCACCAACGCCCACGTCGTGCAGGGCGCCCAGAAGATTCAGGTGACGCTTGGAGACACCGATAGCTCGACCCCGGTGAGCGCGCAGGTCGTGGGCAAGGACCCCTCTACCGACGTCGCGCTGCTGAAGGTCGATGCCCCCTCGGACGAGCTCCATCCGCTCTCGCTGGGCAACTCCTCTCAGGTCCAAGTGGGAGATCCGGTCGTTGCGATCGGCAATCCCTTCGGGCTCGATCGGACGGTCACGTCTGGGATCGTCTCTGCGCTCCAGCGCGAGATCAAGGCGCCGAACGGGTTCACGATCAACAACGTCATCCAGACCGACGCGGCGATCAACCCCGGGAACTCCGGCGGGCCGTTGATCGACGCGAGCGGTCAGGTGATCGGGATCAACTCGCAGATCGAATCTCCGGGCGGCGGCAACGTCGGCATCGGCTTCGCGGTACCGATCAACACGGTCCGTGAGGTGACCCAGGAGCTGCTCCAAACCGGGCAGGCGCAGCACGCCTTCCTCGGCATCACCGGGACGGATCTGACCCCCCAGATCGCCGACGTCCTCAACTTGTCGGTCAAGGAAGGCGCGCTCGTCCAGGCGGTGACTCACGATGGCCCGGCCGCGAAGGCGGGCGTCAGGGGCGGCAGCGCCGTGGTCTCCGTGGGCGGTCAGCGGATTCGCGCCGGCGGCGATGTGATCGCCGCTATCGACGGCAAGCCGGTGATGGGGATGGACGACGTCATCTCGGTGGTCAACGCGAAGGAGCCGGGCGACGAGATCGAGCTTTCAGTGGTGCACGGCAACGAGAAGCGAACCGTTACCGTGACGCTCGGCGAGCGGCCGGCAAGCGCTGGCGGGTAGCTCTCTTCCGCCTCCCGATTTGCTGGATAGGTCCGTCGATAAGCTCGATTAGGTCCATCGACGACAGGGGGCAGCCCTTGAACCAACTCCCGATTTGTCTGACAAGTGTCTGACAAATCGGAAGCCAACGAGGTGCCGTGATGCCTTCTAGGCGCGCCCCACCCAAATGAGCCCCACTCAGCGGCCGGTTCCGCGGAACCTCCGTCTGCCATCGTTAGGCGCGATGAGGGTCAAGTTCTGCGGCATGACGAGGCTCGACGACGCGCGGGAGGCGGCGCGGCTTGGCGCCTGGGCGATCGGGATCAACCACCATCCTCAGAGCCCGCGCTTCTGTGAGCCCTCTGTGGCGGCGGAGATCGGCGCCGCACTTCGTCGCCGGCTTGAGATCGTGGGCGTCTTCGTCGACCCCCGCCTGACCGAGATCGTGGCGGCGGCCGAGAACGAGTTGCTGAGCATGGTCCAGCTCCACGGCCGCGAGGGCCCGGCCTTCTGCCGGGAGGTGGCGCGCCGCACGGGCTGCAAGGTGATCAAGGCGCTTCGGGTGCAGACCACGGCGGACGTCCGGGCCGCTGAGGGGTATCGCACCGACTACCACCTGCTCGACGCGTACCGTCCCGGCCGTCCGGGCGGGACGGGCGAGAGCTTCGACTGGGAGCTCGTGGCTGCACGCAGCTCCGAGGTGCCGCTGATCCTTGCCGGTGGACTGACCCGCGAGAACGTCGGAGCTGCCGTGACCGCGACCCATCCTTTCGCCGTCGACGTCGCCAGCGGAGTCGAGTCTGATCCCGGCATCAAGGACCCCGCTCTCATGGCCGCGTTCCTGGACCGCGCCCAGGTGGCGTCCGCCGACCCTCGGGTCGCGCTGTGAGCGCTCAAGAAGGGAGCGTGATCTGGCGAGGCGCGAGCAACTCGATGATGTGAACGCGGTCGCCGTCGAGGAGCGGTTCGGCCCTTACGGCGGACGCTACGTGCCCGAGCTCCTGGTCCCCGCCCTGGACGAGCTCTCGGCGGCCTGGGTCGAGGCTCGGGAGGATTCACGCTTCCGCGACGAGCTCGACGGTCTGCTGCGAGATTACGTGGGGCGGCCCACGCCTCTGTACCGGGCAGAGCGGCTCTCGCGGCGGGTTGGGCGCCGCGTCTACCTGAAGCGCGAGGACCTCGCCCACACGGGCGCCCACAAGATCAACAACGCGGTCGGCCAGGCTCTGCTCGCGCGGCGCATGGGGAAGCGGCGCGTGATCGCGGAGACCGGCGCCGGCCAGCACGGGGTCGCGACGGCCACGGCCTCCGCACTGCTCGGCCTCGAGTCAGTCGTGTACATGGGCACCGAGGACATGCGCCGGCAGGCGCCGAACGTCGGACGCATGCGGCTTCTGGGTGCGGAGGTGGCGCCGGTGGAGGCGGGGGCGCGAACGCTCAAGGAAGCGGTGAGCGCGGCGATCCGCGACTGGGTGACGAACGTTCGCACGACCCACTACGTGATCGGGTCGGTCGTGGGTCCAGCTCCGTATCCGGCGATGGTGCGCGACCTCCAGCGAGTGATTGGCGACGAGGCTCGCGACCAGGCGCTCGCCGTCGAGGAGGCCCTCCCCGAGCGCGTGATCGCCTGCGTCGGGGGAGGCTCAAACGCGATCGGCACCTTCTCGGCGTTCATCGACGACGAGCACGTCGAGCTGGTCGGCGTCGAGGCGGGCGGCGAGGGACTCGACGGCCACCATGGCGCGTCCCTTGTCGCGGGCCGAACCGGAATCCTGCATGGAGCCCTGTCGTCCGTGCTCGCCGACGAGGAGGGCCAGATCCTCGAGGCGCACTCGGTCTCCGCCGGGCTCGACTATCCCGGGGTCGGCCCGGAGCACGCCTACCTCCGGGACATCGGGCGCGCGCGCTATGTCGCGGTCACCGACGCCGCTGCCCTCCGTGCCTTCGGGGAGCTCGCGCGCCTCGAGGGGATCCTCCCGGCGCTGGAGCCCGCCCACGCGATCGCCTGGCTGCTGGAATCGGCGCGATCGGATCGCACCGAATCCTCAGCCGACGGCGCTGCTGAGTCCGCGGAGGGATATGACCTCGTCTGCCTGAGCGGGCGCGGGGACAAGGACCTCGCCGAGGTGGTCGAGCGTCTCGGCGGCCTAGATGGCTGAGGCGGCCGCGACCGGCATCGAGCGAATCGCCGGGGCCTTCGACGCCGCGCGCCAGGAGGGGCGAGCGGCGCTGATGCCCTACGCGATGGGCGGCTTCCCCGATCCCGATGCGTCACGAGCGATCGCCGAGGCCTACGTGGATGCCGGTGCAGACCTGGTCGAGCTCGGCGTCCCGTTCTCCGACCCACTTGCCGACGGACCCGTGATCCACGCCGCGGCCACCCGCGCCCTCGCCGGCGGAGCGACGCTCGAGGGGGTGCTCGGGATCTGCGAGCGCGTCGCCTCGCGCGTTCCGGTCGTCCCGATGGTGTACGCGAACATGGTGCTGGCGCGCGGGGTGAGTGAATTCGCTCGCCTACTGGCCCGCGCCGGTGCCGCCGGCGCGATCGTGCCCGACCTGCCGCTCGAGGAGGCCGGGGAGCTCGGCGAAGCGCTCGCGGCCGGCGGGATCGCCCTCGTGCCGCTCGTCGCCCCCACTACCCCCGACGCGCGCCGCAAGCGCATCTACGCGAGTGCCCGGGGCTTCGTCTACGTCGTCTCGGAGACGCGGGTGACAGGCGAGCGCGATGAGCTGCCCGAGGGTCTGGAGGAGCTGGTCGCCGCCGTTCGCGCCGGCACCTCGGTCCCGGCCGCCGTCGGTTTCGGGATCGGCACGCCCGAGCAGGCCGCGGCCGTCGGGCGGATCGCGGACGGCGTGATCATCGGCAGCCGCCTGGTGCGGGCCGCAGCGCAGGCAGGGAGCGGTCCTGCCGCGGCCGAAGAGGTCTCCGGATTCCTCCGCGCTGCCCGCGCCGCGATGGCGGCGGCTGCTACCTCGTCGGGGTGACCAGGGTCGGATAGATTGCCGCCCGTGCAGCTCCTCGTGTTCACGGTGATCGCGCTGAGCGCGATGCTGGTCGCGTACGCATTTGGGCTCGGCGGCGCCGTCGGGTTCCTGATCTTCCTGGCGATCATGTTCGTGGGAGTCTTCCTGCGAGCCACCGGGCCGCTGCTCGAGCGCCTGCGGCCGTAACGTCTGCCCCAGCGCGGCCGGACTGTCAGGGCGCCGGGATCGGAATCACGCGCGGGACGCCGCCCGAAGCGGTGTGGGTATGGTGCGGCCGTGCGCATCGGCGTGCTTACAGGAGGCGGTGACTGCCCCGGGCTGAACGCCGCGATCCGGGCCATCGTGCGCAAGGGCATCGACTTCTACGGGCACGCGATCGTCGGCTTTCGAGACGGCTGGAGGGGGCCGATCGAGAATCTCGCCGAGGAACTGACGGTCGAATCGACGCGGGGCATCCTGCCCCGCGGCGGCACCATCCTCGGCACCTCCCGGACGAACCCGTTCAAGCGGGGCGACGGGCCGGAGCGCATCCAGGAGACGATGGAGGCGCTCCACCTCGACGGCCTGATCGCGATCGGTGGGGAGGACACGCTCGGCGCCGCGACTCGCCTGCACCGCGAGCAGGACACGCATGTGCTCGGGGTGCCGAAGACCATCGACAACGACCTCGCCGCCACCGACGTGACGTTCGGCTTCGACACCGCCCTCCAGGTCGCCACCGAGGCGATCGACCGGCTCCACACGACCGCCGAGTCACATCACCGCGTGATGGTCGTCGAGGTGATGGGCCGGCATGCAGGCTGGATCGCCCTGCATGCCGGGCTGGCGGGGGGCGGCGACGTGATCCTGATCCCGGAGCGGCCGTTCGACATCGAGGAGGTCTGCCGCCTGCTCCGGCGCCGTCACGCACGCGGGCGCAACTTCTCGATCGTGGTGGTCGCCGAGGGTGCGCTCCCCGAGGAGGGAACGATGGAGATCGCCGAGGGGGACCGGGACGAGTTCGGGCACGTCCGGCTGGGCGGTATCGGGCATCGGCTCGAGCGGGAGATCGAGGAGCGCACCGGGTTCGAGACGCGAGCCGTGGTGCTCGGCCACATCCAGCGCGGCGGCACGCCCACCGCGTACGACCGCGTGCTCGCGACGCGGCTCGGGGTTGCGGCGATCGATGCCGCCCATGCCGGCCGCTGGGGGACGATGCCGGCGCTTCGCGGCACGCGGATCGAGCTGGTGGAGCTCACCGCGGCGGTGAAGGAGCTTCGCACCGTGCCGCCCGAGGATTACGAGGTCGCCGGGCCGTTCTTAGGGTAGGCCCGACGGCGGCGAAGCTGGCCCCCGCAGTGACGGCATCAGCGTCGTCGCGTAGTGGAAGCGTGCGCATCCCCGCTCCACCGGATCGGTGGGCTGGGGCCCTCTGCCTGCTATGCGCCCTCGTGGCCTCGGGCTGCGCGGCGGATTCGGGAATCGAGGCCGGGGAGCAAGTGACCGTCTACGTGAGCATGCCCCTGCACGGCCCGGCAGGGGCCGATGGCCGGGACGTGGTCGCCGGAGCGAAGCTTGCGCTGACGGGTGCGGACGGCAAGGCCGGCGACCTCGCGGTGCATGCCGTGTACGTCGACGATGCGGCCGGCCACCACGAGGGCGCTCGCTGGAGTCCGGTGAAGGCCGCGGCGAACGCCCGCCAGGCGACGGAGGACTCGAGCGCAATCGCGTACCTCGGCGATTTCGACTCCGGAGCGACCCGATACTCGCTGCCGATCACGAACGAGGCGCACATGCTCCAGGTCTCCCCCGCGAGCGCGGCCGTGGATCTCGTGCAGCCGTTCCTTGGCGCTGGCGACCAAGTCCCGGAGGGCGTGCAGCCCTCGGGCGACCGCACGTTCGGCCGCGTGATCCCGAGCGACGAGGTCCAAGCGGAAGCGGCGGCGGCCTGGGCGAAGCGCCTCGGCACCCCGCGCGTGGCCGCCGTCTCGGATGGGTCGAGGTTCGGCGACACGCTCGTTGCCTCGTTCAGGGAGGCGATCACGGGGTCCGCGACGGCATCCGCCGATCGAGCCGACCTTATCTACTACGGCGGGTCCGGGGATGATGCCCCGGCCCCGATTATGCGCGTGGTGCAGCAGCCCTGCCCACATCAGACCCTCATGGGGTCCGATGCGCTGCTCGGCTCCGCGCTTTTGCTGCAGATTCCGCGGGGCCGCTTCGCATGCCCCGCCATCGTTACGAGGCGGCAGCCACCCCGGGGGGTCTTCGTCACCTCGGCTGCGGAGGACCCGAAGGAGCTTCCGCCGGCCGGCCAGCGCTTCGTGCGTGGCTTCCGTAAGCGGTACGGGCGCAAGCCCGGCCGCTACGCGGCCTACGGGTACGAGGCGATGGCGGTGACCCTCGACTCGATCCGGCGCGCCGGCGAGAGCGGCGACGACCGCGACTCCGTCGTCAGCGCCTTCTTCGACACTACGGATCGCAATTCGATCCTCGGCGAGTACTCGATCGACGAGGTCGGCAACACCACGCTCGACCGCCTCGCCGGCTATCGGGTCTTCGCCGGAAGGCCGGTCTTCACGACCGCCCTGCGAGGTCGCTGAAGCATTTGGTGGCGCATGGACCACCAAATGCTTCATTCGTCGGGGTGGGAAGGGATGCGCCTTCCCAGATGAACGGGCGCACGTTCCTAAGAGAGGCGCGAGGATTCATCGCCCGAGCAGGTCCCGCAGCGCCGGCTCGAGGTCGGGGTAGGCGAACTCAAACCCCGCGTCGAGTGCCCGTCTGGGGATCGCGCGCTGGCTGCCGGTGAGGATCTCGCCCATCTCGTCGCCGAAGCGGAGCTTCAAGGCCAGCTTCGGCACCGGGACGGCCGCGGGACGCCCCAGCACTCGTCCGAGCGCCTTCGAGAACTCGCGGTTGGTCACCGGGTTGGGTGACGTGGCATTGAAGCTCCCCGAAGCACTCTCGGTGTCGAGCAGCCACAGCAGCAGCCGCGCCCAGTCGTCGAGGTGGATCCACGACATGTACTGCCGGCCGCCAGCGAGCGGTCCGCCGACGCCGAGCTTGAAGGGCAGAAGCAGCTGCTTCAACAGTCCGCCGCCGGGGTCCAGAACTAGCCCGGTCCGCGTCACCACGACACGCACGCCGATCTCCTCGGCGAGGCGTGCCGCGGCCTCCCAGGCGACGCAGACCGCGGAGTCGAACGCGGTCCCGGACGGCGTCGACTCGTCCACCATGGCTTCCCCGCGGTCGCCGTAGTAGCCGACGGCCGACTGACTGAGAAGGGTCAGTGGCCGCGGCTCGGAGGCGCTGATCGCGTCCACGAGGTTCTTCGTTGCCCGCTCGCGGCTCTCGCGGATCCGCTCCTTCGCGTCTTCGCTCAACCGCTGGTCGATTGGCTCGCCGACCAGATTGACGACCCCATCGACGCCCTCGAGCGCGCTGGCCGGCGGCCGCTCGGCGCCAGGGCTCCAGGCGTGCCAGGTGACCGCGGGATTGGTGGCGCGGGCGCGCTGGGGACCACGGCTGAGACCGACGACCGCGTCGCCGCGCGCCAGCAGCGCGTCGCAGATGTGGGATCCCAGGAACCCGCTTGCCCCGGTGACCAGGACTCGCACGCCTACCTCGTTACCCGTCGTGCGCCAAGGCAGTCTCGAGGCGCTCTGGCCATCACTGCGTCAGCGTCTCGAAGGTTCCGGTCTCCTCTGAGACCCTGGCGATGCCCTCCCGGCGGGCCTCTTCGATGACGGCTTCTGCAACTGCCGGCGCTACGTCTCGGTCGAAGACGCTCGGGATGATGTAGTCCTCGCTCAAGTCGTCGTCGCCGACCACCTGGGCGATGCCCTTGGCGGCGGCGAGCTTCATCTCCTCGGTTATGCGCGGCGCGCCCGCATCCAGCGCCCCGCGAAAGATGCCGGGGAAGCAGAGTACGTTGTTGATCTGGTTCGGGTAGTCGGAGCGCCCCGTGGCCATGATCCGCACGTAGGGGTCGGCGTCCTCCGGCATCACCTCCGGATTCGGGTTCGCCATCGCGAAGACGATTGCGTCGTCGGCCATCTTCGCGAGCGCCTCCGCGGGGATGATCCCGGGCCCGGAGACGCCGATGAACAGGTCACAGCCTTCAATCGCGGCGGCCGGCTCCCCCAGCCGGCCCTCCGGGTTCGAGTTCTCCGCGTACCACCGCTTGATCTCGCTCATCTCTCCGCTCGCGTAGTCCTCGCGCTGGGTGGAAAGTGCACCCCGCCGGTCGCAGCCGATGATGTCGGTGACTCCCGACGCCAGCATCATCTTCGTGACCGCGACGCCGGCAGCCCCGAGCCCCACCACCAGGACGCGGAGCTCCTCGAGCTCCTTGCCGACGATCTTCAGGGCGTTGAATAGCGCGGCCAACGTCACCACCGCCGTCCCGTGCTGGTCGTCGTGGAAGACGGGGATGTCCAGCTCGTCCTTCAGGCGTTCCTCGATCTCGAAGCAGCGCGGCGCCGAGATGTCCTCGAGATTGATCCCGCCGAAGGTCGGCGCCATCAGCTTCACCGCGTTGACGATCAGGTCGGGATCGCGGGTGTTGAGGCAGATCGGGAACGCGTCAACGTCGGCGAACTCCTTGAACAGCATCGCCTTGCCTTCCATCACCGGCATCGCCGCTTCTGGCCCGATGTCGCCGAGCCCCAGCACGGCGCTGCCGTCGGAGACGACCGCCACCGTGTTCCGCTTGATCGTGTACTCGAACGCCTTGGAGCGGTCGCCGGCGATCTCCTGGCAGACGCGAGCGACTCCCGGCGTGTACGCCATCGAGAGGTCGTCGCGGGTCTTCAGCGGATACTTGTTCTGCTGCTCGATCTTGCCGCCGCGATGCATCTGGAGAGTGCGGTCGACGTAGCCGAGCACGCGGGCCCCCCGCGTCGAGCCGATGGCGCGCAGGATCTCCTCCCAGTGCGCGCGGTCGCGGGCATCGACGGTGAACTCGCGCACCCGCTTGCCCTCTGCGCCGGCGCCGGGAACGAGGTCAACGCCCTGCAGCGCTCCACCCGCCTCCGCGAGCTTCGCGGTCAACTTGCCGAGCGGCTCCTGACGTGCGTCGAGCTCGACCCGCACTGTGACGGAGAACTGCGCGCTGACGGAAGGGACGGCCGGCATGGGCGCAAGATCATAGGTACAGGCCGAGGCGAGCCAGAGTCGCACCGGTGGAGGCGAGCTCGATTCGCGCGTTGGCCGGGGCGAGGTCGATTCGGGTTGGCCGGGGCGAGCTCCATGAAGGGCAAGCAGGGCGGCTCTGGGGGCGAATCCCGCCCGCTTGGCACCTTATTGCCGGTATGCGGCAAGAAAGCGCCAAGCCCCGTCCAGATGTAGCGCGAATTGCTGCCCGGCAGCACGGCATCGTCTCCATGACGCAACTCGCAGCGGCGGGGCTCACGCCGAGCGGGATCACGCAGCGCGTTGGAGCCGGCCGTCTTCACCGGATTCATCGCGGCGTTTATGCCGTCGGTCATCGGCGCCTGAGCAATGAGGGCCGCTGGCTGGCTGCCGTACTTGCCCGCGGAAAGGGAGCGGTCCTGAGTCACCTCGCCGCAGCAGCGCATTGGGGCGTGCGCTCCCCTTCCAGCGGGCCGATCGACGTCACCGTGCCGAGCACGGCCGGCCACAGAACGCGCCGTGGCATCAGGGTCCACCGCTCTACTTGCCTTACGCGAGCGGTGGTGACGATCCGCAGTGGCATCCCAACGACCACCCCCGCGCGCACCATCGCCGATCTCCGCCGCGTCATCCCGCGCCCCGAGCTCGAGCGCGCGATTGCCCAAGCCGATCCTCCGCCTGCCGATCGGTCCCCAGCCCGGCTTCCTCCAGGCACGCACTCGTTCCGAGCTGGAGCGGCGCTTTCTACGACTCTGCCGCCGATATCGACTGCCGCTGCCGGAGTCAACACGCGTATCGACGCGTTCGAGGTCGATTTCCTCTGGCGTCATCAGAGCTTGATCGTCGAGGTGGACGACTCAAGCTCCTCGGGTACGACGTCCTTCGCTTTCACGTACAGGCAGGTGACCAAGGACGCTGGCGCCATAGCCGCAACTGTCCGTGCGTTGATGGCGGGTAGGTTAGTGAGGCCCGGAAGATTGCGGCCGCGGTTCCCATCGGGTGATTGGCGCTTTATTTGCGCTATGCGACAAGAAAGCGCCAAACGCGAGGCCAGATCTGGCCGTCGCGCCGCCGCCCGCCCGCGCAAGCGCCTCCCGCGCACCAGGAACGCCGCGAAGCCTTGGGAGCCGGTCCCCCACGCGTACGGCGGTCCCGGCCGGGCGCGCCCTAGGATGAACGCATGCCCGCAACCGCGGCCAAGAACAAGCCCGGAAAGGCGCCCTCCGAGGCCGAGCAGCGGCAGGGCGAGCTCTTTCTGATCGACGGGAACAGCCTCGCCTATCGTGCGTTCTTCGCCCTACCAGAGTCGATCGCCACCGCCGATGGCCGCCCGACGAACGCAATCTACGGCTTCGCCTCGATGATGGCCAAGATCCTGATCGAGCACCGCCCGACCGCGGTGATCGTCGCCTGGGACGCCGGCATGTCGGGTCGCGAGCGGACGTACGAGGAGTACAAGTCCCAGCGCCGGGCACGCCCCGATCTCCTCGCGGAGCAATGGCCGCACCTAGCCCCACTCGCCGACGCGTTCGGCTTCCACAACGTCAAGGTCGAGGACTGGGAGGCCGACGACGTGATCGCCACGCTGGCTCGCCATGCTCGCGATGCCGGCATCCCAGTGACGATCGTCTCGGGCGACCGCGACGTCTACCAGCTCGTAAGCGACGGGGTCCGCGTGATG
>Ga0126312_10001409_pt1 | contig 15751 bp, 17 predicted proteins | sample Plot104A_FD_92537 | JGI IMG/M metagenome (GOLD analysis project Ga0126312, IMG submission 92537) | Serpentine soil microbial communities from UC McLaughlin Reserve, CA, USA - Plot104A | ecosystem: Environmental > Terrestrial > Soil > Grasslands | place: USA: UC McLaughlin Reserve, Lake County... | reverse complement strand
GAAGCAGCGACTTCGGGCTAGGAGCCCGTGGCAGCTCGATTAATTTGGGCTGTCGCTCATCGCTTCGGCACCAGGATCTGCGCGAGGGCTCCGCTCCGGAAGCGTTGCTCTTCGACGACGTCCAGCTTCAGGTGCTCTCCCAGCGCGGCGAATGGGCTGTGCCCCGCCCCGATCGCAATCGGGACCGTCGTCAGCTGGTATTCGTCGACGAGGCCCAGGCTGGTCAGCGACTTGGCGAAGTCGGGGCCGCCGTGGACTAGGACCGTCCCATCGTCGTCCCGCGCCTTCAGGTCCGCGATCTCCGCGCGCAGATCCCCGCCGAAGATCTCGGCCGGTCCCCATTCCGCCTTCTTGAGGGTGTGGGAGAAGACAGCCTTCCGCTTCTCGTTCATCGCGGTTGCGATCGGCCCCTCGGACGCGGCCCAGTGCGGGCCCATGATCTCGTAGCTGCGGCGGCCCATCGCGTGGACGCCGGCCTCCTCGAGCGCGTGGCGGTTCCACTCACCGGAGTCGTCGCCGAACCACTCGAACATCCATTCATGGGTCCCGTCGGGGCTGGTGGCAAAACCGTCGAGCGACATGACCATCTTGAGAACTACTTTCCTATCGCCCATGTCGGTAGAGACCTACCCCCTCGCGAAAATTCATCGCCGGGCGCGCCGAGTGTCGAGTTATTAGCCCACGCTGACAAAGACGACGCTCGGCAACTTCGAGCGCGCTGCTCCTCTCGCGTGGAAGCGGTCGCTGCTGGTTCTCACGCGAAGCAGCACTCACGTAGTGCCGGTTATCATCGATGTCGGGCCCGGGTGGTCGGTGCGGTGGTCAGTGCGCTCGAGCTACGCGCGGCCCTGGGGTGATCTAGCCCGCGGTGAGCGTCTCCACCTTCGTCGCGGTGATCGAGGGCTTGTTGAAGTACGCGAAGGTCTGGGTGCCCAAGCAGCGGAGCGCCGCCTTGCCGCCGGTCGCCGGGACGATGCCCGCCCCGTTCAGGGCGATCACGGCGCGCGAGCCCCCGGCCGGAGAGAGCTTGAGCGGCGTCATCTCGGCGACCGTCGTGCCGCCCAGCTCGAGATGGCAGGCTGCGAACGCGGTCACCGCGCCGGACTCGTTCTCCGCCGTGACGTTCGCGTGCACGACCCAGTTCCCGGCCGTCAGGTCGATCGCGACCACGTCGGTGAAGGTGCCGGGAAATTGCAGGACGGTGCCGGGAGTCTTGAACACGGCGTCGCTCGGGCCGCTGGGTCCGGTCTCCCCAGTGTCGCCCCTGGGGCCCGTGGGGCCGGCGGGACCTGCGGGGCCGGGTTGCGCGGAGGCCGCCTTTGCGAGCTTGGCGCGCGCCCGCTTCGAGATGTCCTTGGTCTGGATGGTGCCGTCCTTGATCTGCTTGCTCGTGATGAGCGACGCTGCCACAGCGGACCCGCTCGTCGCCAGGACGAGCGCGAGCACGGCAACGACCATCGAGCCCGAGGGCCTTCTCTGCATGCACGACTTGATCGCGTTCATGTGGCAAGACTCGGCCGCAGGACGTCGGCGAGCAATAGGGCAAACCGACCGCTTTCCGTCGGATAGCCGCCAGCCGCGCGCTGACTGAGACCTTGAACAAGCCTTGGGCTTCAGCCGAGCAGGTGCGCCAGCGTCCTAGAGCGCCAGCTCCCACTCCTTGACGCGGAGGACGTTCCCACCTCGTCTACATCATCCCTCTCCCGCACCATCGCGAAGCCTGCCTTCTCGACTACGCGTCCGCTCTGGGGACGATCGACGGGCGTGTGGACGACGCCGTCCGGTTGTCGCGCGCAAAGGAGCAGTCAGTCCTTGACCGCCGCAGCGGCGAGGATGTCGAGGGCTCGCCCGCGTCAGCCGAGCGTCGGATCGGGCGTGAGCGCGAGCGCGATCGCTTGCTGGAGGTTGAGCCGGCCGCCCTCGATCTGAGCCTTGTTCCTGCGAATGTGTTTCGACCATTTGTCTATGCGAAACCATCAAGGCTTCGTCGGTCGCTGCTATCAACGGGGCGCGGGCGGGTGCGCTCGTAGACTTCCCGTGGACGACCAGGGGGCCGCGCGGACGGCAACACTTTCGTCAATCGTTCAAACGCGGTATTCGCGTACGTCGATCGCGCTGAGACTGGTCAGCTGATCGCCGCTCGGCCCGCTGCCTCGGAACGCGCCCAGCGCGTCCTCGGTCTCCCACAGCTCGAAGACGTTTATGCGCGCGGGGTCGACGAGATCGGCGGACAGCGCGAAGTCCAGGCAGCCGGGCGTCTCTCGGGCCGCGGTCAGCACGTCCACGCAATCGGCAAGGTAGCGCTCGCGCTCGTCTGGCGAAACGGTCAGCGTGCCCGCGACGACGATCACCGGCTCCCCTCCTGGGCGCTGACCTCTCGGCGGCGGACCGGAGCGATCGTCTCCACGGGATCGTTCGTGAGGAAATCGAGCAGGATCTCGTCGTCATCGGCGACCATGACCATGGTGCGGCTGGCGATGAGCGCCAGGTCGCGCTTGCGCAGGGTGGGCTCCTCGGCGTTCATGCGAGCGAGCTTCCTCAGATCCGGTCGCGCGAGCGCCACCTTGAGGGCGGCGACGGCGCCGGCGCTGCAGCCCACGAGATCGGCCGGCTGACCTACGACGAGCTCGAGGAAGGCGATCGTGTCCTGCGCCATCACGTCGTACGTGATCGGACCCGCGACGTCAGGGGTGCGGCCATGACCGCGACGCTCCGGGGTAAGCACGCGAAAGTGCCGCGCGAGGGCGTCGAGGTTCGGGCTCCAAGCTCGCGCGTCGGCACCGCCGGGATGCAGCAGAACGAGCGGGTCGCCCGCACCGTGCTCCGCGTACCAGGCGTGGACATCACCCAGCCAGATCCGGTGTTCCACGACAGTCCTTTCTTCCGGGATCACGCGTCCTCGACAAGACCGTGTGACCGCAAGAGCGCATCGATGTCGGGGTCGCCCGTCGGCGGCACGACGCGCCGTGGCGAGCCGGCCTCGAGCAGCGCTCGCACCGTGCCCGGGTAGTCGCCATCCTCGGCGCGGTTGTTACACACGCCCCAGATCGCGCAGTCGAGCGGTGTCGGGCCGTCGGCGTCGAACGCGCCGTCATGCAGATCGGCCCCGCGGGCGATCAGCAGGCGGACGACGTCGCATCGGCCGTGCATCGCCGCTTGATCGAGCGGCGTGAAGTTGCTCCACCCACGAGTATCGACAGCCATGCCGTCGTCCAGCAGTCGGCGGACGACGTCGATGCGGCCGAGCAGGGCGAACTGGCCCAAAATCCACCCGTACGTCTCGTCGCGCGGAATGCCGAGCGCGGGAGGCAGCGCCCGCGGGAGCCTGACGGACTCGCCTCGCGCGACAGCGAGTACGGCCTGGTCGACTTCGTCGAGCTCGGCTGTCGCGCCCTTGGCGCGAAGCAACTCATACGCGTCGAGGTGCCCGCAGCGCGCCGCGAGGGCCAAGGGCCGCCGCCCGACGTCCCAGCGATCCCACGGCAAGTTGGGATCGGCCCCGGCCTCGAGAAGCATCGCGATCGTCTTCAGGCTGCGGCCGCGAGCCAGCGCGTGGTGGAGGCAGCAATGCGCGTTGATGTCGACTCCGGCGTCCAGGAACCAGCGCAGCCCGGCGGGGTCCTCGAAGTCGAGCTTGTGGTTGACCATGGTCCCGCGCGCGAAGCGCGGCTCGTAGAGCAGGTCGAGAAACGCGGTGTCGGACTGCTCGCAGGCGTGGTAGAAGGCGTCCTCGTCACGGGTCGCGCCGCGCTCGACGAGCAGGCGCGCCAGCTCGACGTCGCCGCGTTCGACTGCGTCGAACACCGCCGACATCCGGCCCTGTCCTTCACTCGACGGTATGAGCGCCGGGGTCGGCGCCAGCGTCGAGCAGCAGCTCGGCACAGCGACGAACGTTCGCCGGGCGGCCGGTGCTGCGCCGAAGCAGCATCGTGAGCGGCGCCAGACCTTGGACCGGGCGAGTGGCGTCCGAGGGTTCGGCTCGCAGCAGCTCCGCAAGCTGGTGCGCGTCCGCAAGCAGCAGCGCGCGCTCGCGCTCGCTCAGCACGCGTCCGGCGCGGGCACAGGATCCAGCGCGAGATCGACAGCCGCCAGCGCGTGCAGGCGGGTCGTATCGAACACCGGTGCCTCGCTGTCATCGGGGCCGACGAGCAGGTCGATCTCGGTGCACCCGAGCAGGATCGCGTCGGCCCCACGGCGCGCGAGCTCGGCCATGATGCGCCGGTACTCCGCGCGCGACTCATCGCGGACGACCCCGACGCAGAGCTGGCGATAGATGACGTCGTGGACGATCCGCCGGTCCTCGTCATCGGGCACGAGGACCTCGAGCCCGTGCTCGTCCCGTAGGCGGCCGACGTAGAACTCCTGCTCCATCGTGTACGCGGTGGCCAACAGGCCCACGGTCGACAGACCCTGACCCAGGACGGCAGCGGCGGTGGCGTCGGCGATGTGCACGAACTGCGCGTCTGTCGCCGCGTGGACTCGATCGGCCACCCTGTGCATGGTGTTGGTGCACAGCACCAGCACCTCTGCGCCGGCGGCGACCAGCGTCCGAGCCTCCTCCGCGAGGAGGCTGCCCGCCTCGTCCCAGCGGTTCTCGCGCTGCAGGGGCTCGATGTCCGCGAAGTCGACCGACCGAACGAGGCAATCGGCCGAGTGAAGTCCGCCGAGCCGCTCGCGGATCTCCTCGTTGATGAACCTGTAATAGACGGCCGTCGACTCCCAGCTCATCCCCCCGAGGAGGCCGATGCGCTTCACGAGGCCCATTGCGGCGCGCTGGCTCCGGCGGCCGCGAGCGCCTCCTCGCGGCCCGCGTAGTCCTCGACCGCGACGATCTTGCCGCAGCGGACCCGGAACACGTTGAAGAGCTGGCCTGGTACGTCGACCCCCGCGATCTCGGAAAGCCCCGGGACCTTTGCCCCGAGCACCGCGGCCCCGTCCCCCGCGATTAGCTCGACCGCGTCCACCCCGAGGTGGCCCTCGAGGCTCCCCTCGAGCATCTCGAGGACCTCCCTTCGGCCCCGGCAGATCGCCGCGTCGCGAACGCCGCGCCAGGTGATGTCCGGGTCCAGCCAGCCGGTCACGTCCTCGACGTCGCCGCGGCGCATGGCGTCCATCCAGCCGACGACCGCATCGAGCGGCTCAGCAGCGTGAATCCTCACGACCAACCTCCTCTCGGGCCCGTCGGCAAGACGCGATGTGGTCCTCGTTGCCCTGCAGCAGTGTGCGTGCGAGCTCGATCAGGCGCACGACGTGAGCATCCGCAATCCGGTTGTAGACGGTCCGGTGCTCGCGCCGAGTCTCGACGAAGCCACACCAGCGAAGGCACGCTATTGCATCGCGGGGTCGACCGCCGCCTCAGCCTGAGCCGGCGTCGTCGTCGCCGCCACTCGCGCCACGATCGCCCACAGGGCGACCGCGATTCGCCACAGCACCGGCTGACGGGCGTCCTCATCCAGGGATCTCCTTGCTCGCACGGAACGGCGCGCGATGCTGCCACTGTCCGTCCTGGAGGACGAACATTTTCAGGATCGCGGAAAGCTTGTGGACCGGGGCGGCGGCTGGCCACGATGCCTTTGGCGCCTAGACCCGCGGATCCGGCTCCAGTGACGCGCTTTCACGATCTTCATCCAGAGCTGCCATATGAATACGGGCGACGCGTGTGTCGGAATCCGCTCCCACCCGAACTCGGGGTACCAACCCAGATAAAGATTTGCAACGGTCACGTGGTGGATCGAGGCGCTCGAGTCCGGAGCCTGGCACTACGAGGTCGAACACCATCGCTAGCGCCAATGACGCCGGCGATCGCGAGCGGGAACTGCACTTCGTGCCTCATGATCATCCAGACGCCGCCCCGCATCTCTGTCTGAACGTCGACGACTTAACGGCGGCGGCCGCGAAACTCGCACGACTGCGCGTCGAACTCACGCCTGATGCCCAGCTTGAAGGGCGACCCCGGTTCTTCTGCGCTGACCCATTCGGCAACTCAGTCGAGATCGTCTCGATGAGCCGGGTCTAGGCGAAACAATAGTTTGCGGATCTGCTAACTATTTCCCACAGGAAACCCTTGACGTCCAGGAGGTCGGTTGATGGCAACGCGCAATGGCAGCGCCAGGTGGGAGGGGGACGTCAGGTCCGGCAAAGGCCGTCTGACCGTAGGGCAGGACTCGTGGACCGGGCGCTACAGCTGGTCGCGCTTTGCCGGTGTGCTCGATGCGGACGACGGGCCCTCCCCGGACACGAATCCAGAGGAGCTGCTCGCCGCCTCGCACGCGGCCTGCTTTTCGATGGCGCTGAGCCTCACCCTGGGAGAGCGGGGGCACGCACCCGAGTCGATCGAAACCCAGGCGCGGGGGCACCTTCGGGTCGTCAACGGCATCCCGACGATCCAGGAGATCGACCTCGAGACGCAAGGAAAGGTGGCCGGCCTCGATCAGGGGGGGTTCGCCCGTTGCGCGGAGCTCGCCAAGGACGGCTGCATCATCTCGCGCGCGCTCGCCGGCGTCGAGACGATCAACCTCTCCGCGAGGCTCGCATGATCGAGCCCACGGCAAGCGCGATGAGTCTCGGTCGCACCGGAGGTCTCAAACACCAATGGAAGCGGAGCCGATGAACGCGACACCAGCCGCCACGACAGCGAGCAAGGCAGGCGCGCGCGAGTGGATCGGCCTGGCGGTGATCGCCCTTCCCTGCCTGGTCTACGCGATGGACCTCACCGTGCTCAACCTCGCGATCCCAAAGATCAGCGCCGACCTCCGCCCAAGCGCCTCGGGGCTGTTGTGGATCGTCGACATCTACGGGTTCTTCGTCGCCGCATCGCTGATCACGATGGGGACGCTGGGCGACCGGATCGGGCGACGGCGGCTTCTGATGCTGGGCGCCGCCGGGTTCGGCGCGGCGTCTGTGCTGGCTGCCGTGTCGACCAGCGCGCCGATGCTGATCGCTGCCCGGGCGCTGCTCGGCATCGCCGGGGGGACCCTCGCCCCATCGACGCTTTCGCTGATCACCGTGATGTTCAAAGATCCAGCCGAGCGGACGAAGGCGATCGGGTTCTGGGTGATGAGCTTCTCGCTCGGCGGCGCCATCGGGCCACTCGCTGGGGGCGCTCTGCTCGAGTTCTTCTGGTGGGGATCGGTCTTCTTGATCGGGCTGCCCGCGGTCGCCACGCTGCTCGTGCTCGGACCCCGGCTGCTCCCCGAGTACCGGGATCCGAATGCCGGGCGACTCGACCTCCTGAGCGCGACCCTCTCGCTGATCGCGGTGCTCGCCTTTATCTACGGGCTCAAGCAGCTTGCGATCGTGGGTCCCAGCGCAGTCTCAGTGTCGATGGTCGCTCTCGGCCTGGCGGTTGGGTTCGCCTTCGTGCGCCGGCAGTACAAGCTCGATGCGCCGCTACTCGACCTAAAGCTCTTCCGGCTGCCGGAGTTCAGCGCTTCGCTCTTGGCCAACCTGCTGTCGTTCTTTGCCATCTTCGGGCTCGGGGTCCTGGAGGCGCAGTACCTGCAGTCGGTGCTCGGTCTCTCCCCGCTCGAGGCGGGTCTCTGGAGCCTGCCTGGAGCGCTCGGCTTTGTCGTCAGCGCGTCTCAGACGGAGAGGTTCACGCGCCGGCACCAGCCGGCCTCGATCGTCACGGCCGGGCTGGTGCTCGGCGCCGCTGGGCTCGCAGTTCTTACGCAGGTCGGCGGTCATCTCGCGCTGTTGGTGGCGGGGGCCACTGTCCTCTCGCTGGGGCTCGGTCCGGTCGTCACCCTGGCCGCGGATCTCGTCGTTTCCGCGGCTCCCCCCGAGCGCGCCGGCAGCGCGGCCGCACTCAACGAGACGAGCTCTGAGCTCGGCGGAGCGCTCGGCATCGCGGTGCTCGGGAGCCTGCTGGCGGCCATCTACCGTGCCACCCTGCCGGGCGGGGCACCGGACGCGGCTCGGGACTCCCTGGGGGAGGCGGTCAGCGCCAGCCGGCAGCTGTCGGACCCCGCCGTGCTCCATGGAGCGCGCGACGCCTTCACCCAGGCCTTCCAGGTCACGGCGGTGCTCGCGTCGGCGTTGCTGCTCACCGCGGCAGTGCTCACTGCGCGCGCGCTGCGAAGCCGTGCGGCCCAGGAGCCCCTCGCGGCGTGTCGGCCCGCCCCGGAGGTCGCGTCATGAACCGCGAGTCCGCCGATGGGCGGCGAGGCTCAGAGGCCACCGGTCCGCTGGGCGCGGCCTCCGTCGCAACCCGCCTCCCCGCTCAGGACCTCATGCGGGCGAAGCGGTTCTATGCCGAGAAGCTCGGCCTGGACCCGAACGAGGAGCGTCCCGGAGGCCTCCTCTACGAGACGGCGATGGGCACCTTCGCGCTCTTCGAGTCCTCCGGCTCGCCGTCGGGCGCGCACACGCAGATGGCGTGGCAAGTCGAAGACATCGAATCCGTAGTCGCGGACCTGCGCGGCCGCGGGGTCGCCTTCGAGGAGTACGCGCTGCCCGGCCTCGAGACCATCGACGGTGTCGCTGAGGTCGAGGGCAACTACCCGAGCAAGGGCAGCGCTGAGCGGGGCGCGTGGTTCTACGACAGCGAGGGCAACCTCCTCTCGATAGGGCAGGCGGTCCCGTGAGCCACAGCGGAGGCCACACGTCGGCCGTCTTCGAAGCCCTCGCCCATCCGACGCGCCGGGAGATCGTCGAGCGGATCAGCCTCGGCGCGTCTACGGTGGGCGAGGCCAGCGCCGGCATCGGCGTCTCAAAACCCACTATCTCGCGCCACCTGCGGATACTCGAGGAGGCGGGAGTGGTGACGCGGGTGATCGACGGCAGGACGCACCACCTGGCGCTGGACGCGCGCCAGCTCGGCGACGCGAGTGAGTGGATCGAGCGACAGCGTGTTCGCTGGGAGCGCGTCTTCGACGCCGTCGAGGGCTACCTGGAGAACCAGAAGGGATCCCGTTGATGGCGGCGGGTGCGGACTGGGACACCCCTGTCGCAGAGCTCGATGCTCGCGTCGGCGGTCATCTGCGGCTTGTCATGCGGACTCCGGACGGAGAGGAGTACGGAGGTCGCGGCGCCTATCTCGAGATCGACCGACCCCGCCGGCTCGTCTTCCAGGTGCTCCTGACAAACCGCGGACTGCCGGATCGTGCGGCAAGGGACTCGCACCGAGAGGGCTGGCTCGCGTCGTTCGAAAACCTGGACCTCGTCCTAGCTCGAGCGAATCGGCGATGACCCGGGCATCGCCCACGAGCGCGCGAATCGATGTCAACGGGATCAGCGTTGCCTCACCGAGCGAGGAAACGGGCTGCCATTGCTCCTCCTCCATGGAGGCCTCGTCTCCGGGGCCCTGTGGGAACCCGTCGCCTCGCGACTTGCAAGGGAATTTCGCGTCATCACCCCGGACAGCAGGGGCCATGGGCACTCGACCAACTCCGGCGAGACCCTCTCCTATGGATTGCTGGCGGACGATGTCGCGGCACTTACCAGAGCCCTCGGTCTGGAGAGGCCGTACATCGCCGGCTGGAGCGACGGCGGGCAGGTCGCGCTCGAGCTCGCCGTTCGCCACCCCGAGACGGCTCGCGCACTCATCATCGGGGGCGCATACCCCGACTTCGTCAGCAGCGGGCTGCGCGCCGAGCACCGCAACCTGATCGAGAACCTCGATGCGGAGCTCGGTGACGAGGCCGAGGAGATCCGAGCGCTCCACGCCGACTGGCGCCGGCTCGTCGAGCAGAGCGCGGCGATGTGGCTCAACTACGAAGGGATCTCCGACGCGGACATCTCCAACATCAACGCTCCCGTGCTTGTCCTCGCCGCGGATCACGACGAGCTCGTCAGCCTCGACCTCTCGATCGCCCTCTACAACAATCTCCCCGCCGCTGAGCTCGCCGTCTGTCCGGGTGCCGGACACGAGTCGCCGATGAGCGCCGAGCGCGCGGAAGTGTTCGCGGCGTTGATCGCCGATTTCTGCCGGCGGTGCGCCGGGCTCGGCGCGCCAGGAGGGGCGGATTCCAGCCACCCTCCAGCGATTCACCAGCGCTCTGGATGACGCTGCACGTTCCCTGAGACCGACCGCATGAAGCGGTCATTGGGAAAGGAGCAGATCATGAAGCGTGACCGCACGATCAAGCAGCGCCAGGAGCTGGCGCGGCACGTCGAGCGAGCAGCTGTCCCGGAGCGTCCATTCAACGGCCCGGGACCGCGTTACCTCGTCCAGCCGAGCGTTACCGCCGCGTGCGCTCCCTCGCTGCGCGCGATCGCAGCCGCACTGCGTGACGAGACGCACTCAATCGACGACGCGAGCCTCGAGGCGGTGAGGAGATGGCTCAAGGACGGGGGTGGTCCGTTCTTCGGGCGGGACTCGACAGCGGCTCTCCGGGAGGTTGACAGCCTCCAGCACGTCATCGTCGGCGCGGCAACCGCCGTTTTCGACGAGGAGCCGGTCGCCGTCGCCGTCTGACCGGCTACCACCGGCACGGCGGGAGCCGGACACCCCTTTCCCATGGGGTTCCGGCTCCCTTCCGTCGCCGGTGCACAGCCATGAGAGTGTTGGTTGAGGCGATGACCGAGCAGATGGGTATTGCGAGCGGTGTCGAGATCGGCGGCTACCGGGTCGAGGAGCTGATCGGCCGCGGCGGCATGGGAGAGGTGTACCGCGCGTACGACGGCCGCCTCGACAGGAACGTGGCTCTCAAGATCCTCGCTCCGCGTTACGCCGACGACAGCGGATTCCGCGAGCGCCTTCTCCGCGAGTCTCGGCTCGCCGCGAGCCTCGATCATTCGAACGTCGTCCCGGTGTACGACGCGGGCGAAGCCGACGCGGGCTTTTACCTCGCGATGCGCTACGTCGACGGCGCGGACCTGCGCGCCGTGCTTCGACGTGAGGGCACCCTGGCTCCCGCCCGGGCAGTCGAGATCGTCTCGCAGGTCGCGGATGCGCTCGACGCCGCCCATGCGAAGGGGCTCGTGCACCGCGACGTCAAGCCGTCGAACGTACTGATCGACGAGCGTGCCCACTGCTACCTGGCCGACTTCGGGCTCACGCAGAGCGCGTCGGATCGCGGTCAGGCGACGGACGGCTCGCTGCTCGGCACGGTCGACTACGTCGCTCCGGAGCAGATCCGCGGCGACGAGGTCGCCGGACGCGCGGATGTCTACGCGCTCGGCTGCATGCTGTTCGAGTGTCTTACGGGCGAGGCTCCCTTCGGGCGTCCCTCCGAGGTTGCCACCCTCTTTGCCCACCTCGAAGAGGATCCGCCATCCGCGTCGGCGCGCCACTCGGCGCTACCGGCGGCGATCGACGCGGTGTTCGCGCGATCGTTGGCGAAGGAGCCAGACGAGCGCCATTCGAGCTGCGCGGAGCTCGTAGCCGACGCGAGCGCGGTGCTCGGACTCGACGCGGTGAGGCCACGCCGACTGCGGGTCGCGGTCGCCGCGACCGCCGTCGTGCTCGTCGCGGGGGCGGCCGCGCTGGCCGCGATCCTGCTCACGGGTGAGGCGACGCCGGCCCCGCCGGGTGGTTCGTTGATAGGGATCGATCCGAAGAGCGGCGACACGACCGCCCGCTACCGCGTCTCGGCCCATCCAGGTGCGATCACGACCGGCGCCGGTCGAGTGTGGCTGGGTGACTACCGCGATGGCGCGCTCTGGACATTGGAGCCGCGCACGGGCGAGCTGAGGCGCGTCACCTCGGTTGGCGAGCCCCGCGATCTCACGGCGCTCGGCGGCAAGATCTACGTCGTCTCGGACAGCGCGGAGGTCTTCTCGGAAGTCTTCACCGGCACGGTGGCCCGCTACGACGCGGTGACCGGAGTGCGTGAGCGCAAGCTGGATCTATACACCTGCGCAGTCGCCGGAGGAGAGGGTGTCCTCTGGTCGATGGGACTCTTTGGTGACAAGAAGCTGAGCACTGACCCCGGAGAGCTTCGCATCGTCCGGGGCGTCACGCTCCCCTACCGAGAACCGGTCTCGGTGGAAACGACTCGCATCAACCAGCGCGACCTTGCCGTGGGCTACGGGTCGGTGTGGGCGCTGGGCGACGGGATCGACCGGCGGCTGTGGCGGCTCGATCGCCGCAGCGGCCGAATCCTCGCCACCATCAAGCTCCCCTTCATTCCCCGAACGGTCGCGGCGGGCGAGGGAGGCGTCTGGGTCACCGCGCCACTCGACGACCGCGTGTTGCAGATCGATCCGGAGACCAACGCCATCACGGCGACGATTCCCACGGGCCGCGGCACGAGCGGCGTCGCCGCGGGAGCCGGTTGGGTGTGGGTGACGAGCACGATCGACGGCACGGTGTCACGCATCGACCCGGGCACCGCCAAGGTCGTCGACGAGATCGACGTAGGCGGCCGGCCACGCGAGGTCGCGGTTGGCGCGGGCGGCGCGTGGGTGACCGCCGATGGGAGCTGATCTCGCTCGGGTCGCTCGTTTGCTGGCCGTCGCGTCGCTCGCTGTGGCTGCAGCGGGCTGCTCGGGCGGCGAGCAGCCAATGCGGATCGGCCTGCTCACGGACTGTCGCGGGCTCTTCTCCGGCTACGAGGACGAGATGCTCGCCGGCGCCGAGCTGCCGCTGCTCCAGCGGGGTGCCCGCCTCACGAACGGGAAGCCGTCCGGAGGCGTCTCCGATACCCGCGCTGCCGGCCGCGACATCGAGCTGATCAGGGGATGCAGCGAAGAAAGCGAGCACACGATCCTCGTCGAGGAGACGCGTCGGCTCGTCGAGGACGAGGGGGTCGACGCCGTCGTCGGCGCCATCGGCGAGTCGGACTCGCTCGTCTTCCGCGAGCTCGCGCGCAAGTACCCGGAGGTGATCTTCATACCGGCCTGGTCGGGTGCGCAGGAGCTCACGCTGCGGCACCCCGCCGCGAACGTCTATCGCTTCGACACCGACGAAGCTCAGGACGTGGCGGGGCTTGGGAGCTATGCGTACCGCGAGCTGGGATGGCGCCGCGCCGCGGTCGTCGCCGACACGACACCCGTCGGGTGGCAGGAGGAAGCAGCCTTCGTCGCGGAGTTCTGCTCCCTCGGCGGGGACGTGACAGCGCGCTTCACGGCGCCGATCGACCTCGGCGACCCGAAGGTCGCCAATGCTCTCCGGGGCGCCGACGGCGTCGCCGCGCTCGTGTTCGGGGGGCTCTTCGTGCCTCCCGAGTTCATGCCCGCGCTCGTCCGCGCCCTCGGCTCGCCTGAGACCCGGATGGTCGTCGGCACATATGTGCTCGAGGACTCGAATACGCTCGTCCCTATCGCCCGCCCGCTCGCCGGGGTCGTCGGCGCGTCGTCCATCCCGCCGGCCAACGCGACAGCTGCGATGCGCAGTTACCGGACAGCGTTCTCGAAGGCATTTCCCGGGCTGCCGCCCGCGGATGCGGAAACACCGGTCGTGCTGGCCTTCCACGACGCCATGGAGGGTCTGCTGCGCGGGCTCGAGGCCTCCGAGGGCGACCTGTCGGATGGTCGTCAGCGGCTGCGCGAGGAGCTCGCGCGAGTGAGATTCGACCTTCCCTCGGGCCCCGTCCGCCTCGACCGGAACCGCCAGGCGGTCCGCAACACGTACCTGAAGCGCATCAGTCGCGGAGGCGACAAGCGGGTGCTGCGGCTCGTGAGGGTCGTCCCAGAGGTCGAGCAGACATTCGGGGGCCTCCTCTCCGACGCCCCCTCTCCTGGCCCCGGCAGCCAGCCGTGCCGGAAGGCGACTCCGCCTCGCTGGGCGGGCTAGCCGCTCTGCCCCACCGTCCAGGTGAAGCGGGTCTCGCTCGAGCGCGGGCCCAGGCCTCCCGGGCGGAGCCCTCGCCGGACGATCAGCGTCGGGTGGTGCGACGAGGCGGCGAGCGCGGCGCGAGCGTGCCCGATCCCGTCGCGTCGCCAGCGGTCGGTGAGCCCGACAATGACGAGCGCCGCGTCCCGCGTGGCCACGACGAGCGCCTCCGCCGTCGGCTCGACGAGAAGCGGCTCCGCATGCACGCCAAACGCCCGTTGGACAGCGAGCGACGCGCTGGCGAGGACGCGGCTGGCGTCGCCGCCGTCGGCGCCGGAGGAGGCGCCGGCCAGTACGAGCGGCAACTCGCTTCCCAGCGCGAACCAGGCGCCGAGCTCGACCGCTGACCAGTCGTGCTCGGCGCCGGTGAAGGGGACGACGACCGCGTCGCCACCGGGCGCCCCGTCGACGAGCACGGAGACGTCGCACGGCGCATCCTCCAGGAGCGTCAGGAGCCGGCCGTCCTCGAGCAGCCGGTCCGGTGCGTCCACGAGCACAAGCTCCGCCTCCTGCTCGGCAGCAAGCCGCGACAGGTCCTTGCCGGGCATGACGGACGTGAACGCAGCCGCACGGACGTCCACGTTGCGAGCGGCCAGCTCCTCCCGACGCGCTCGCAGGTGGGCCGATGCAGCGGCGAGCTCACTGGCACTGGCGACTGTGGACGCGAGAACGATCTCACGCGGGCCCGCGATTCTGGCGAGCGGCTCGGCGAGACGGAGGAGCGTCGCCGCGGCCGCGAGCTCCAGCGCGGCGACGAGTATGACGCGCGCCCCCGACACGCTCGCGCGTCGATGCGGAGGCTCGAGATCGAGCTCCGGATCGTGCTGAAGGATCGCCCGCTCGAGCTCCTGAAGCTGTGCTCCCGGCTCGATTCCGAGCTGATCGACAAGGGTTCCGCGAGCCATTCGATAGGCGGCGAGTGCGTCGGCCTGGCGGCCACAGCGGTAGAGAGCCAGCATCTGCAGCGCACGCGGTCGCTCGCGGAGCGGGTACTCGGCCGCGAGCGCCTCGAGCTCACCCACGAGGTCGGTGTGGCGCCCGCACGCGAGATCGGCCTGGATTCGCCGCTCGAGCGCCACGAGCCGGAGCTCGTCGAGTCGGGCGGCCGCCTGCATCAACACTCCCTCGTCGGCGACGTCTGCCAGGGCCGGCCCGCGCCAGAGCGCAAGCGATTCCCGCAGCAGCACCGCCGCGTCCTCGGCCTGCCCTCGCTCGAGGAGCTCGGTACCGTCGGACACGAGTCGCTCGAAGCGATGGAGATCGAGCGAGTCGTGATCCCTTCGGAGCAGATACCCCGGCTCGCGGGTCTCGATGGCCTCGCGGCCGAGCTCCTTGCGGAGCTGTGAGACGTATCCCTGGAGCACGTTTGCGGCAGTGTCGGGCGGGTCTTCGCCCCACACCTCGTCGATGAGCCGCGAGGTCGGGACCACCTGACCGGAGTGGAGCAATAGGACAGCGAGCACGGCGCGAGGGCGGGGGCCGCCGAGCTTGACGGGCTCCCCGTCAGCGAGCGCCGCGAGTGGGCCGAGGACGCGGAATTCCGTGCTCACAGCGGCGACCGTAACAGCCGTGGCCGCCGGGGTCTTTGACCGGTAGATGGCGCCGCGCGGATCACGCGCCGCTTGTTTTCCAGCGCTCGAGGCTCCAGAGTCGGTGCTGGTGGCCCCCGTCGTCGGGCGCGACCAAGAGGTCGCAGCTCTCGCCACGTACCTTGATGCGCGGACGCGCCTGCCCGCGGTCCTGCTGCTGGAGGGCGAGGCCGGCATCGGCAAGACGACGCTGTGGCGGCAGGGGATCGAGCTCGCCCGGGCGCGCGGGTACCGCGTGCTGTCCTGCAGGGGGTCTGTCTCCGAGGCGCAGCTCTCGTTCGTTGCTCTCGGCGATCTGTTGGGAGACGAGCTTCAGGACGTGTTGCCGGCGCTTCCAAGGCCCCAGGCCAAAGCTCTCGCGGTGGCGCTCCTCGTCGATGAAGCCGAGGAGTCGACCCCGGATCAGCGGGCCATTGCGCTCGCTTTTTCAGGAGCGCTGCGGGTG
>Ga0126312_10001408_pt1 | contig 15751 bp, 21 predicted proteins | sample Plot104A_FD_92537 | JGI IMG/M metagenome (GOLD analysis project Ga0126312, IMG submission 92537) | Serpentine soil microbial communities from UC McLaughlin Reserve, CA, USA - Plot104A | ecosystem: Environmental > Terrestrial > Soil > Grasslands | place: USA: UC McLaughlin Reserve, Lake County... | reverse complement strand
TCGCGGCCGAAAGCCTCCAGCAGGCGTCGCCCGAGCCCCATCGCCGCGGCGGCGTCGGCGGCCGTGGGCCTGCCCCCGGCGCGCTCGAAGTGAGCGGCGAGCGCTCCCTCTCGCGCGCATCCCGACAGGCAGACAAGCCCCTCGGCCCGCTCCTCGATAGCTGTGAGCGGCAGGGAGGGGGAGAGAGGCTCCCGGTCGGGGCGCGGGCGCGTGTCCCGGTGGGCCTCCGTCACCAGCCGGCAGAGGTTCCGCCAGCCGTCCGCATTCTCGACCAGGAGGGACAGGTGGAACGACCGATCGCCGCCGGTGACCGTCATCTCCGCGCCGACGATCGGGCGCACGCCGAACGCCTTGCAGGCCTCCGCGAACTCCATCGCTCCCCAGACCCCGTCGTGGTCGGTGATCGCGAGCGCCTCGTACCCCAGCTCGGCCGCCCGGTGCGCGAGCTCCTCCGGCGCCGATGCACCGTCGCCGAACGAGTACGCGGAATGACAGTGCAGCTCGACGTAGCTCATGCGCGCTGCAGGAACCAGCGACCGGCGTCGGCCGGCTCGCGAAAGACCACGACGTTTCGCCCGTCAGCAAGGACGAGCTCGAAGTAACGCCGCCGGAGGGGCTTCGGCGTCCACCAGCGATCCTCGACCAGCCATTCCTCCCGAACGGCGTCCACGGACACCGAATCGACGGCCGCCGGCTCGCCGCCGGCGCCCATCTCGACCCGTACCGGCTGCGGCCAATAAACAGATTGGCTCACAAGCCCTCCTCCTGGTACGGAGTGAGTAGCGAGCGCCGCTCGGGCACCCTTGAGGTGACATCGGCGTCGAGCACCCGCAGCACGGCGTCCTTCCCGGCGATCGCCCGCACCTGGCGAACCGCCTCGGCCAACCGCCTTCGCCTGCTTGCGGCCGCCTGCTCGTCGAGCGTAGCCACCTCACCCGCCGCCGGCCCGGTCTCCAGCGCGCGCAGCGTCAATGAGACGACCGGCCCCGGAATCCCGTCGAGCTTCGACCGCAGAGTCAAGAGCAGGCGCTCGTGGTCGGCGCTTGCCTTGCGAAGCGCCGCCTCGTCCCGCCAGCCGCCGCCGCCGGCCAGTCGGGCCGCCAGCCGGAGCCGCCGGAGGCTCCGCCCGCGACGCGCCGGGTTGGCGAGCAGGCGATCTGTGAGCAGCGCCACGACCCGTTCCAGCTGCGGCCCGGAGATCGCCTCGCCCAGCTCGAGCCCCTCGACCAGGCTCTCGTTGACGCGGCGGGGCCTTAGCGGCTCGCCGCCGCCCTGGGCCATCCGCAGCGCCATCATCCCCATCCGCCCGAAGCGATCGGCGATCGCGGCGTCCGGAAGCGCCGCCAGCTGGCCGAGGTTCTCGACGCCGAGGCGTTCGAGCTTCTCCGGTATGTCCACCCGGCCCCACTCATCGTCCAGTCGCTCGCGGAGCAGGCTCACCGGCAGCGGTGCCAGGAAGGAGCGCGTCATCGCCTCCGGCACGACCACCGGCGCCCGGCGCGGCCGGGCCCGGAGGGCGGCCGCGTAGGCGACCAGGCGCGTCCGGCCTGCGCCGAGCCTGACCGGCGGGCCGATCGCACCCCGCGCCTTTCGCAGCGCTCCCTCGGGGCTGCCGTAGAGCCCCTGCAGGCCGCCGGCCTCGAAGAACGCCTCCCCCGGCCGGCCGGGCTCGACCGCGGCGCCGATCCCCTCCAGGCGCCGGAGCGCATCCTCCCAGGCCGCCTCAGCCCGCTCCGGGTCCGGCGGCACCAGGATCAGGTTGGGGCAGCGCGCCAGCGCCTCGCCGAGTCGCATCCCGGCGCGCACGCCGAACGCCTCGGCCGGCCCGGACGCCTCCCCGACCACCTGCGGCCCGCCCGGCTCTGGGGCCAGCGCCATCGCCCGGAGGAGCTCACGATGGCCTCCCACCACCGCGAGCAGGGTGAAGCGTGGGATCAGCGCGCACGCGATGACGGTTCCGGCACTCTTTCGAGGCATACGAACATATGTTCGTACATGGAGCGGCGGAAATCAAGCCCCTCGACCCGGGCGAAAGATCGTCTCCTCGTATTGCCGGCGAAGCCCCTCGTCGCTTACGTCAACGCCCTTGCCGTAGATCTTCACGTCCCCGCCCGAGTTCATGCGATCGCGGGGACGCTGTGGACCACGAAGCCGAGGATCACGGAGGATGTCGAGCGCCTTGCGCGACTCCACATCATCCCGAGCAATCAGCTTGCCGGCGACGAAGTCGGGTTCCACCGAACTAATCCTGGGCGAGCCATCCTTCCGAAGCGTCCCAATCAGCACGAGCTCGTCCCCGAAAGTCGCTCGTGGGCGAGCCTGGCCAGCTCAGGGCAGGCGACCTCAAGCTCGTTCCACCTCACGAGCGCAGGCTAACCGTCCTCGGCGCAGGAAAGATGCCCTGCCAGACTTGCTTGATGGCCGATCGTCAGCAGCGAAATCCAACCCGGGGGCGAGCGGCGCGCACGATGCGCCTCGGACGCGTCGCCGCGGGCGGGGCCGTTCGCTGGGCGGGCGATCGCGTCGACAGCCGCGGCACGGACGAGGATCAGCGACGGCGTCGCGGCGACCGGCTCGTGGCGACGATCGACTCGCTGGTCGACCAGCTCGCGACGATGCGCGGGGCCGCCATGAAGGCCGGGCAGGTTCTCTCGACGGTCGAGTTCCCCGGGCTCGACGAGGACCAGTCCGCTCATCTGCAGGAGCGCCTGGCCTCACTCCGCGAGGACGTGCCCGCCGTGGGCTGGAAGCAGATGAGCAAGGTGCTCGCTGACGAATGGGGGCAGGATCCCGAGCGGGTGCTCGAGGAGATCGACCCCGAGCCGGCGGCCGCGGCGAGCATTGGGCAGGTCTACCGCGGGCGAACCACCGATGGGCTCGAGGTCGCGGTGAAGGTCCAGTACCCCGGCATCGGCGAGGCGGTCGAGTCGGACATGCGCAACGTGCGCATGCTCGCCCCGCTCCTTCGCCGGCTGATGCCCGGGCTCGATGTCAAGCCGGTGCTCGCGGAGCTCAGCGAGCGGATCTCGGCGGAGTGCGACTACGAGCTCGAGGCCTCTAGTCATCGGATCCTCGCCCGCTTCTGGCGCGGGCATCCGTTCATCACCGTCCCGTCGGTCGACATGCAGCTCAGCCGCCGGCGCGTCCTCGTCAGCGAATGGGTGGACGGCATCCACTTCGCCGCGGTCGGGCGCGAGCCCGATCCAGTCCGCGACCGCTACGCGGAGATCGTCTATCGCTTCTTCTACGGGACCGCCCGGGAGCTCGACCTCGCGCTCGGCGACCCCCACCCCGGCAATTACCTCCTGTGCGATGACGGGGGTCGCGTTCATCGACTTCGGCATGCTCAGGCAGCTCTCACCCGGTTACCTGGGCCGGGAGGCAGTGATCTTCGCTGCCATCCGCGATCGCGACGAGCGAGCGCTCGTGGACGCGCTGCGCGGTCTCGGCTACTTGCGAGAGGGCCCCGAATGGAACGGCTCGCTGCTCCTCGAGCACATGCGAGCCGTCTCCTGGTGGCTGCAGGGCGACGGGCCTCTCCGGTTGAACCCCGAGGACATGTGGCGCGGGAGCGAAGCCCTGCGGGAGCAGCGCAACGTCGAGCTCCTGCAGCAGATGCGCCGCATGACCCTGCCCCCGGAGGCCCTCCTCCTGCGGCGGATGGAGGGGCTCCTGTTCCAGGTCGCCACGACGCTTCGCGCGGAGGCCAACTGGGGCGCCTTGCTGGGCGAGCTGATCGAGGGCGACGAGCCGGTCGATGCGCTCGGACGCGAGCACGTAGTGTGGCTCGAGGGCCGGGGACGGTTGCGAACCGGCGCTCGGCGTAATTGATCGAGCAGGCCGGGGACTCAACAACGACGTGGCAGGCGAGTTCGGCACCGTCGCGTCTTCGCTCCGGTGCTCTACCACATCCAACAGGAGACCGACTATGAGAAGCGATATCGATATGGGAGCTCAGTTCCCTGACTACGAGCTTTCCAGCCATGCTGGCGAGCGGCGCCGGCTGTCCGAGGTTCAAGGAAGCAATCTGATGGTGCTGCACCTGGCGCGAGGCGGGTATGACCCGAAGGAACACCGTTTCCTACGCCATTTCGTCGATGCCTATCCGGAGTTCAAGGCCGCATACACGCGGCTGGCCGTCATCACAACCGACAACCAACTCGACGTCAACGAGTTCCGGGACGCCCTGGGGGCAGAGTGGCCATTCTTCGCCGACCCCGAGCGCACCGTGCAGAAGGACCTCGACATTCAGGAGTACACCGACCCGCACGACCCGATGGTCCCGCACACCTTTGTGCTCGAGCCCGGCCTGCGGATCTTCTCGATCTACAACGGCTACTGGTATTGGGGCCGTCCCTCACTGCACGAGCTGCGCCTGGACCTACGGAACGTCCTGGAGAAGATCCGCCCGGACTTCGACCTGCACGCCGAGGGCCTGCGCGAGGCGTGGGATCGTGGCGAGCGCGAGCAGTTCCTGGTCGAGAGCATCGAGCCCGCAATCCGCTACACGGAGGGCAAGAGCGTAGGAATCAAGCGCTGAGATGCAGCTGCGCGTGGCCCGGCACACAGAGCGCCTAGACGAGCTCGTCGGGTTCTACCGAGACGGCATCGGGCTGACCGAGATCGGTGGCTTCCGCGATCACGACGGCTACGACGGCGTGTTCCTCGAGATGCCGGGCACCGGCGCGCACCTCGAGCTGACCGCGGGCGGCGTGCACGGCGCTCCGGCGCCGCATCCCGAATCGCTGCTCGTGCTCTACCTCGGCGACGAGGAGGCGGTGCAGACGGTCGTCGCGCGCCTCGGCGTCGATCCGATCGCTCCCGCCAACCCGTACTGGGCCGAGCACGGGGTAACGGTTCAGGATCCGGACGACTTCCGGGTCGTTCTCGTGCCCGAGCGATGGGAGCGCTAGGCGGGGGCCATACTTGGACCATGCCCAGGGCTATCTGCGCCATCGCGGTGCTGGCCATGCTTACCCTCACCGCGTGTGGCGGAGGCGACTCGAGCTCGATGACTGCGAGCCGCGACGTATCCATCCCCGGCAACGCCGATCCCGCCGACGTCCAGGTGATCGACGGCTGGGTCACCTCGCTTCGTCACGGCGACGTCGACGCGGCCGCCGGCTACTTCGCCATCCCCAGCGTCGCCGAGAACGGCCCGATCCTGGTACGGATCCGGAGCGTCGACGATGCGCGTCAGTTCAACGAGTCGCTTCCGTGCGGAGCGCGACTGATCCGGGCCGACTCCGCGGGCGAGTTCACTACCGCCACCTTCCGCCTCACCGAGCGCCCCGGCCCCGGTTCATGCGGTCCCGGGACGGGGGGCGTCGCCAAGACCTCGTTCGTGATCCGCGACGGCAAGATCGTCCAGTGGAGGCGGGTCGGCGCCGGCGGCGGAGCGCCTGCCCCGAGCAGCACGACCTAGCGGCGCGGCAAGCCCTTCAGGTGCCGAGAGCAGAGCGCACCCACGAGATGACCTCGTTTGTGAAGTCGATCGTGCCGGCGTGCCCGCCGAGGTCGGAGGTCCGAACGCCCGCCGCCGTCGCCCCCAGCACCGCCTCGTAGACGGCGTGCGAGCAATCCTCCGCCTCACCGGCGGCCGCCTCGCTCGCGTGATGAAGGAGGGCGGCGGCGGCCAGGATCATGCCCATCGGATTGGCGACGTCCTTCCCCTGGAGCGCCGGCGCCGTCCCGTGCGGCGCCTCGGCCATCGCAACCGTGGTGCGCAGCTGGTCGTCGAGCGCCAGGAGGACCGACTCGGCGCCTGCGATCGAGCCGAACATCGGCAGCACGAGGTCGGAGAGCAGGTCGCCGTCCCGGTTCAGACAGGGGATCACCAGGGACTCTGAGGCGGCTCCGCTCACGAGCCCCGCCAGCGTGGCGTCGATCAGGACCGGCTCGTAACCGATATCGGGGTGCCGCGCGGCCGCCGCGTCCATCTCCTCCTTCAGCATCCCCTCGTACACCGGGCTCACGGTCCACTTCGGCCCGCCGTACACCCTGCCGCCGAGGTCACCCGCGGCGCGAAACGCGTACTCCGCGACCGCCGTACAGTTGGATCGCCGGATCGTCTCGGTTCGGTGCGCGAGCTCGTCGCCGTCGGCCTGCTCGCGCCACTGCTCCGCGCCGTAGGCGTCGCCGACCGCCATCCTGCAGACGGCGATCGGATGATGGACGCCGCCCACCGGCGTCACGCCGGGAATCCGGCGACCGGTACGCAGGATCACCTTCCCGTCGATCGCCTCGCGCAGGATGCGGTTCGGGCTCCCGACGTCGTCGGCCCCTTCGGGGTGATCGTCGCCGCCTTCAGTCCGAGGCCGGACTCGCGCATCGCTGCCGCGGCTTCATCGCAGACCGCGTTCCCTGTGCGGCGCCTGTTCTCGAGCGAGAGGTCGAACCGCCGCAGCTCGATGTCGATGCCCAGGACGGCTGCGTCGAGGACGCGAAGCGCCTGCTCCAGCAGCTCCTGCCCGGTCTGGTCGCCCTCGAGCGCGACTATCTGGACCCCCGGCATCGCCGCGCGAGGGTATTACTTAGGGGTATGACCGCCGTGGATTGCACGTGGTGTGGGACGAGCGTCGAGGGCGACGACGGATTCCGCCTCTATGAGCCGGCCGGCGATCGCCGGGCGACGTTCTGTCGCTTGGAGCACGTGATCCCCTGGGCGATCCAGGGTCCGCACTGGGAGGCCGGGGAGCCGGACGAGCCGCTCACCGCGGAGGGCGCGGCGCGCACGTGCGCCCACTGCGGCCGTGAGCTGGGCGACGTCCACGTTCTCCTGGTCCGCCATCGCGGCGAGAATCGGATCCCCGACGACTTCTGCTCGGTCGACCACCTCCTCGAGTGGGCGAAGGCGGGTGGCCGCTGGCGGTGAGGGGGCCGCCCGGCACGATCAGCGCCGGACGTCTTCCACGCCCGCGGCGAAGTCCAGGATCAGGCGGGCCGTCTGAGCGGGCTTCTCGACGTTCGGCGAATGGCCGGCTCCCCGGATCATCTCGATTCGCGCGCCCTGCACGTTCTCGTACGCGTTTGCCGCTTCGCTGGGATCGTCGTACAGCTGATCCTCCGACCCGAAGATGACCAGCAGCGGGATCGCGGCCTCCTGCACTCGTTGGTCCAGCGGCCGCTCGTTCTCGTAGTCGTCCGCCGCCGAGGGCGAGTCGTCGTAGGAGGTGTAGGTCATCGTGCGGAAGTCGTCCACCACCTGATCGCCGAAGTCCCCGAGGTCGTATCCCGGCGCGAAGGCATTGTCGTAGCCATCGCGGATCGCGAAGTCCGGCGTGACCCGCCAGATCGTCTCCCCGAGCACGGGAACGAAGCCGAGCTTGGCCAAAAACGGGAGGCCGCCATAGCCTGGCTCGGGCTGCTCGTCGATGTCGACCAGCCGGTCCACCAGCGCGCTTGACTCCCGCGCGAGCGCGGTGGCCACGTCGAATCCCATCGAGTGCCCGACGACCACCGCTCCCTGGACGTCGAGGCGGCCGAGCGCCAGAGCCACGAGGCGCCCCTGGTTCTCCATCGAGTAGCCCTCCGCCGGCTTCTCGGATCCGCCGAAGCCCAGCAGGTCGATGCGGACCACGCGGTGATTTCGCTCCAGCAGCGGCACCATCCGGTCCCACCAGTGCAGGGAGCAGCCGAAGCAGTGCAGCAGCACGATGGGCGCGCCGCGGGCTCGGTTCCGCGTCGGTCCGGTGTCGGTGATCTGCAGCTCGCCCCCGCCCGGGACCTTGAGGATCCTGCCGCCGTCGATCGTGACCGAGGCACCCCTGGTCTCCTGGTCGACGATGACCGTGTTGACGGTGATCAGGATGGCGAGGACGACGACGATCGCGATCGCGATCTTCGCCCCGCTCCTCATTCAGGCGTGGCGGCCTCCGGAGCGATGCCGAGCTCGGCCGCGTTCGCCGCCATCGCGTCGATCACGAGCTGGATGTGCTCGCTCTCGTCGACCCCAAGCTCCTCGATTCCCCGCCGGATCTGATCGCGGTCCACCTTGGCCGCGAACGAGGGCTGCTTGAGCTTCTTACGCACGGACTTCGGCTTCATTCCCTCCATTCCGGTGGGGCGAACCAGGGCGCAGGCCGCGACGAACCCCGAGAGCTCATCCACGCCGTAGAGCGTCTTCGCGAGCCGCGTCGTACGTGGGACGCCCATGAAGTCTGCGTGTCCAGCCACCGCATCGATGATTTCCTGCGGGTAGCCGCGTGCCTCGAGCTCCTTCAGGGCATAGCGGGGATGACCCGTCTCGAGGTCGGGATAGCGCTCGTAATCCAGGTCGTGGACAAGGCCGGTGATCGCCCACGTCTCTTCGTCCTCGCCATCTCGGCGTGCGTAGGCGCGCATCGCGGCCTCCACTCCCAGGACGTGCTTGCGGAGCGAGTCGGACTGGATCCACTCGCACACGAGAGCCCATGCATCCTCACGCGTAGGTTCGGCCATGACCCGTTGTTACCCTAGCCGCCGGACCGATGGAGAAGTTCGTGATCCAGGGCGGAGCGCCGCTCTCGGGGGAAATCGTGGCTGCGGGAAACAAGAACGCGGCCCTCCCGATCATCGCGGCGTGCCTGCTCACGGACGAGGAGATCGTCCTGACCAACGTCCCCCGCATTCGCGACACCGAGAGCCAGGTGGCGCTGCTCGAAGGGCTGGGCGTGAAGGTGAGCTGGAGCGGACAGAACGAGCTTCGGCTCCAGGCCGACTCGGTCGCCGACGCCAGCGTCGACGAGGGGCTCGCCGCGCGAATCCGCGCGTCGTTCCTCCTGGCGGGCCCACTCCTGGCGCGATTCGGGGAGGTTCGAATGCCGCCTCCCGGGGGCGATTTCATCGGCCGCCGCCGCCTCGATCCGCACCTCGACGCCTTCGCGGACATGGGCGCGCGCGTGGACGGCGATCGCTGGATCGAGCTCTCGGCGCCCAACGGAGGCCTCAAACCGTGCCGCATCTTCATGGACGAGCCTTCCGTGATGGCGACGGAAAACGCGCTGATGGCGGCCGCGCTGACGCCCGGCCCCACGACGATCGGCAACGCGGCCTGCGAGCCCCACGTACAGGACCTGGCGCGCCTCCTGCTCAAGATGGGCGCGGGCATCGACGGCATCGGCTCCAACGTGATGACCGTGCACGGCCGCGACAAGCTGGGTGGCGCTGAGCACCGGATCTGCGCCGATCACATCGAGGTTGGGAGCTTCATGGCGCTCGCGGCGGCAACGCGCGGCGAGCTGCGCATCCGGGAGGCGGATCCGAACGATCTGATGATGGTTCGCCGCCAGTTCCAGCGGCTGGGGCTGACCTCCCACATCGAGGGCAACGACGTCCTGGTCCCGCCGGAGCAGATCCTGCAGGTGAAGTCGGACGTGGGGGATGCGACACCGAAGATCGAGGATGGGCCCTGGCCGGCGTTCCCGGCCGACCTGACCTCGATCGCCCTCGCGCTGGCCACCCAGGCGGAGGGCCAGATCCTGATCTTCGAGAAGATGTTCGAGAACCGGCTGTTCTTCGTGGACAAGCTGGTCGCGATGGGCGCTCGGATCATCCTGTGCGATCCCCATAGGGCGATCGTCTACGGTCCGAGCCGTCTTCACGGGGAGCACCTCGAGAGCCCCGACATCCGGGCGGGAATGGCAATGCTCATCGCCGCCCTGGCCGCCGAGGGCACGTCCGAGATCGGCAACGTCATCCAGATCGACCGCGGGTACGAGCGCATCGACCTGCGGCTGCGGGACCTCGGCGCCCGGATCGAGCGCGTCGGCGTCGAGCCAGTTCCCGCCTAGAAGCCCCTCGCGGCGAGAGCCTCGAGGAGCCCGTGGGTAAGGTGGCGCCGATGATCCACCGGATCCCACCAGGGACGAGGGACGTGCTGCCTGCAGAGATGCGCGAGCTGCGGCGCCTGCAGGGCGCCCTGGCCGACGTCTTCGAGCGCTACGGCTACGGCGAGGTGGCGACGCCGACGATCGAATACGACGAGGTGCTTGCGCGCGGCGACGAGCGCGGAGCGCCCGTCGCGTACCGATTCTTCGATGCCGACGGCGATCTGCTCGCCATGCGCACCGACATGACGGTCCCGATCGCCCGCCTGGTCGCGACGCGGCTCACCGGCGATGAGCCCCCGTTCCGCCTCTCCTACTTCGCCAACGCTTACCGCGCGGTTCTCCCGCAGCGCGGGCAGATGCGCGAGTTCGCCCAGGCGGGGGTGGAGCTCGTGGGCGCGGAGGCGCCGGACGGGACGGCGGAGGTGATCGAGGTCCTCAGCGCCGCGCTCGACGCGATCGGCTTGACGCGCGCGGTGATCGGGCTCGGCGACGCCGATCTCTATCGCCAGCTGCTCGCCGAGCTGAACGTGAGCGAGGATCGGCGCGATCGGATCCTCGAGCTGCTTGCCACGCACGATCTCGTCGGCCTCGAGGGTGAGGTTGACGCTCTGGGGCTCGCGACGACAGCCCGCGAGACCCTGTTGCGGCTGCCGAACCTGCGCGGCGGCTCCGAGGTCCTCGGCCAAGCCCGGGAGCTGGGCGGGGCCGCCGTGGAACGCGCCACGCAGCGCCTGGCAGCGACTTTCGAGGCCCTCGCCGAGCGCGGCGTCGCCGCGCGGGTGAACCTGGACCTCGGCCTGCTTCGCGACCTCGGCTACTACACGGGGGCCATCCTCGAGGTGTACGACCCCGCGCTCGGCCACGTGCTGGGCGGCGGCGGGCGCTACGACGAGCTCGTGGGGCGGTTCGGGCGACCCCTGCCGGCGGCGGGGTTCGCCCTCTACCTGGAGCGGGTGCACATCGCGCAGGCCGAGGAGCAGCGGCTCGCGTCGGCGGGCGCCCAGGAGGCCGGGGCATGAGGCTCGGCGAGGTCTCCGCGAGCCGTGCCAGGGGTGATGGGGGACTCAAGCTCGCACTTCCGCGCGGAGCCCTCTTCGACGGGACGCTCGACCTGCTGGACCGGATCGGCGTGGACACGGACCGCCTGCGCTCGGATTCACGCTCGCTGGTGTTCGAGGTGGACGACCTGATCCTGGTCACGATGCGGCCATCCGACGTCCCGACGTATGTGGAGGCTGGAGCCGCAGACCTCGGCATCACCGGCAAGGATGTCCTCCTCGAGCAGCGCGAACGGGCGGTGTACGAGCTCCTCGATCTGGGATACGGCGCCTGCCAGATGGTCCTGGCGGCGCGCCGCGGCGACGACAGCCTCGGCGAGGCCGAGCGCCGCCTCGGCGCGATGCGGATCGCGACCAAGTACCCGCGCGCCGCCGAGCACCACTTTCAGGAGTCGGGCCGGCGCGTCGAGGTCATCGAGGTCAAGGGGTCCGTGGAGCTCGCCCCGCTGGTGGGGCTCGCAGACGGAATCGTGGATCTGGTCGATACCGGCAGGACGCTGGCCGAGAACGAGCTCGAGGTGCGCGAGGAGATCGCGATGTGCACGGCGCGGCTGGTGGCGAACCGGGTGGCCCACAAGCTCCGGGCGGCTGACGTGGACGAGCTTGCCGAGCGGATGAGGGAGGCCACCAGATGAAGATCGAGCGCATCGATTGGGATGGGACCGATGCCCGCCGCCTCGCAGGCCGGCTGCGCTCGCTTGCACCACAGCAGGAGGAGGTGGTCGGGGCGGTTGCCGAGATCGCCGATTCCGTTCGCAGTCGCGGTGACGACGCCCTGCGGGAGATCGCGGAACGGCTCGGGGAGGAGGCCCCCGAGACATGGCGTGTGAACCCGGATGCGATCGCGGCCGCGCCCGGCCTGCTCGACCCCGATGTGCGGGAGGCCATGCGCGTCGCCGCCAAGAACGTGGCCGCCGTCGCACAAGCCGAGCTCGAGACCATGCAGCGCCCGGCGTCGGTGGAGCTGCCCGAGGGCCAGCGCGTCGAGGTTCGCGCCGACGCGGTGGCGGCGGCGGGCATCTACGCACCCGGCGGCAAGGCGGCCTATCCGTCGTCCGTCCTTATGTGCTGCATACCGGCGAGGGTGGCCGGGGTCACGCGCGTCGCCGTGGCGAGCCCGGCCGGTGCCCGTGGCCGGCCCAGCGCACAGGTCCTGGCCGCGTGCGCGGTCGCCGGCATCGACGAGGTCTATGCAATCGGCGGCGCGCAGGCGATCGCGGCGCTCGCTTACGGGACCGAGACGATCGGCCGCGTCGACCTGATCGCCGGCCCCGGGAATCGCTATGTCGCCGAGGCCAAGCGCCTCGTCTCAGGCACAGTGGGAATCGACGGCGTGGCGGGGCCGAGCGAGCTCATGGTGGTGGCCGACGGCACGGCGGTCCCGGAGTGGATCGCGCTCGACCTATGCGCCCAGGCGGAGCACAGCGACGAGGGGTTGCTGATGGTTGCGTCCCCGGACACCGCCCTCCTAGACCGGCTCGAGCAACTCGTGACCGAGCTCGCGGACGAGCGCTCGAGCGTCGCGCAGGCGCCGCTCGCGCTGGTCGCTACGACCGGGGTGGAGGCCTCGCTGACCCTGTCGGACGCCGTCGCGCCCGAACACCTCGAGCTCACCTTCGAAGGCGCCGACGAGCTCGCCGCGCGCGGGCGGGTGGCCGGCTGCGTCTTCCTCGGGCGGGGAGGCGCCGCCGCGTTCGGCGATTACGTCGCAGGCTCGAATCACGTTCTTCCGACGGGCGGCGCGGCGCGGTTCGGCGGCCCGCTGGGGCCCGGGAACTTTCAGCGCCGAACCTCGATCGTCACCCTGTCGCGGGGAGCGGCCACGGCGCTGATCCCGCACGTCGCCGCGCTTGCGGGCGCGGAGGGCTTTCCCGTGCACGGCGAGTCGGCCGCGGCCCGCGCGAGAGAGTGACCATGCACAATTTCCAGGGGCTTTGAGCCATGGCACGCACCGCTGAAATCACCCGCAAGACCCGCGAGACCGAGATCGCCGTCGGGGTTGACCTCGACGGCGGCCACGTGGACGCTGCTACCGGCGTCGGGTTCTTCGACCACATGCTCCAGACGTGCGGTAGGCACGGCCGCCTTGGTCTGCGCATTAACGCGACGGGCGACCTGGATACCGGCGCCCACCACACGGTCGAGGACGTCGGCATCGCGCTCGGCCAGGCGCTCGACCAGGCGCTCGGCGATCGAGCGGGCATCCGTCGCTACGGCTACGCGACGATCCCGATGGACGAGGCGCTGGGCGTCTGCGCCGTCGACGTCTCGGGGCGCTCGCTGTGCCTGTTCCGGTCGGACATCCCGCTCACGTCCATCGCCGGGTTCGATACCGATCTGACGGAGGAGTTCTTCCGCGCCGTCGCGACGAACGCCAAGCTCACCCTCCACGTGGGGACGCGCTACGGCTCGAACGCGCACCACATGGTCGAGGCCTGCTTCAAGGCATTCGCGAGAGCCTTGCGCCAGGCGGTCGAGATCGATCCGGACGAGAGCGGAATACCGAGCACGAAGGGAACGCTGACCTGACCACAATCTCCATTCTCGACTACGGGATGGGCAACCTGCGGTCCGTGGAGAAGGCGCTCGTGCGAGTGGGTGCGCGAGGCTCCATCACCGGCGATCCATCCGCGGCGAGTGAGGCGGACGGAGTGATCCTGCCTGGCGTGGGGGCGTTCCCGCATGCAATGGCGCGCGTGCGCGAGCTGGGCCTCGAGTCGCTCGTGGCCGACCGAGTCGAGGCCGGGACTCCAGTGCTCGGCATCTGCCTGGGCCTTCAGTTGCTCTTCGAGAGCTCCACCGAGCTCGGCGGGGCCGAGGGCATCGGGACCCTGCGTGGGGAGGTGACGGCGCTTCGCGCGCAGGGCCTGAAGGTCCCGCACATGGGATGGGAGCCGGTGCGCTGGGAGCGTGGCTCGGAGCTCGTCACCGGCCTCACCACGGGGACGCCGTTCTATTTCGTGCATTCGTTCGCGGTACGGCCCGCCGACAACGGGGTCGTCCTGGGGACGGCTGAGTGGGGCGAGCGCTTCGCCTGCGCGGTCGCCCGTCCTCCGCTCTATGGAGTCCAGTTCCACCCGGAGAAATCCAGCGCGGCGGGCCTGCGCATCCTCGCCAACTTCGCCGAGATATGCGCGTCGGTTCCGGCGTGATCCTCTATCCGGCGATCGACATCCGCGACGGGCACGCGGTCCGGCTGGAGCAGGGCGACTACCGTCGCGAGACCGCCTATGACGACGATCCGCTGGATGCCGCGCGACGCTGGGTGGAGCAGGGGGCGCGGGCGCTCCATGTGGTGGACCTCGACGGAGCGCGCTCGGGCCAGCCGCGGAACCTGCACCACGTTAGGCGGATCGCGGCCGAGGCGGCCGTCCCGGTCCAGGTGGGCGGTGGCCTTCGCGACGCCGATGCCGTGGAGGCCGCGCTCGGCTCGGGCGTGGACCGGGTCGTGCTTGGCACCGCGGCGCTCTCCGAGCCGCAGCTCGTCGCCGCGCTCGCGGCCGAGCACGGCGAGCGGATCGTCGTGGCCGTGGATGCCCGCTCCGGGCATGTGTCCGTGGAGGGGTGGGGTCGCGAGACCGCGGCGACGCCGGCGCAGACGGTCGCCGATCTGGCCGTGCGAGGCGTTTCGACGTTCGTCTACACGCCGGTCGAGGTGGACGGGACGCTCGCCGGGCCCGGCGTCGCCGGCCTCGACGAGGTATCCGAAGCGGCGACGTCCGCGGGCGCGTCCCTGATCTACTCGGGCGGCGTCGGGTCGCTGAAGGACCTCGGGTCACTGCGAGAGCTGGGGCTTTCGGCACTCGTCGGCGTGATCGTCGGCCGCGCCCTCTATGAGGACCGGTTCACGGTAGCCGAGGGCCAAGCTGCGCTCGACGGCTAACGTCCACTGGAGACATGGCCGGAACCTTGAGCAAGCTCGTCGCCCGCGGCCGCTCGGTCCAGTGGCTCGCTCTATACGAGAGCGCCAGATTGATCTACAGCCACGGCAAGCGACTCTGGGACAACCTCGATCCGGCCGATCGCCAGAACCTGGGCCGGTTGGTCCGAAAGTCCAAGGGCCGCCGCTCCAACCTGAGCGAGGACGAGCGGGACGAGCTCTGGTCACTGGTCAAGAAGGCCGCCACGGGCTAGCGACCGTGGCACTGAAGCGGGTCATCCCCTGCCTCGACGTCGACGCCGGACGCGTCGTCAAGGGCACGAACTTCGTCGGCCTGCGGGACGCCGGCGATCCCGTCGAGCTGGCGGCGCGCTACGACGCCGAGGGCGCCGACGAGGTCGTCTTCCTCGATATCACCGCCTCGCACGAGCGCCGCGAGACGATCGTCGAGCTGGCCCGCCGCACGGCGGACAACGTCTTCATCCCGTTCGTGATCGGCGGGGGCATCCGCTCGGTCGCCGACGCCCAGGCGGTGCTCGACGCCGGCGCGGACAAGGTGTCGATCAACTCGGCGGCGCTGGCGCGGCCCCACCTGATCGGCGACCTCGCCGAGGTATTCGGCTCGCAATGCGTGCTGATCGCGATCGACGCCAAGCGCGCTAACGGTCGCTGGGACGTCTATACCCATGGAGGGCGCCACCCGGTCAAGGGCCGCGAGGCCGTCGCGTGGGCGCGGGAGGCGACCGAGCGCGGAGCGGGGGAGGTGCTGCTCACGAGCATGGACCGGGACGGCACGGCGGACGGGTACGACCTCGAACTGACCCGAGCGGTCGCAGACGCGGTGAAGGTGCCGGTGATCGCGTCGGGAGGCGCGGGCGAGCTGCGCCACCTATCGGAGGGCGTCATCGACGGAGGGGCCGACGCGGTGCTGTGCGCGTCGATCTTCCACTACGGCACCTTCACGGTCCGCGAGGCCAAGGAGCACCTGCGTGAGGCGGGCATCC
>Ga0126312_10001407_pt1 | contig 15753 bp, 15 predicted proteins | sample Plot104A_FD_92537 | JGI IMG/M metagenome (GOLD analysis project Ga0126312, IMG submission 92537) | Serpentine soil microbial communities from UC McLaughlin Reserve, CA, USA - Plot104A | ecosystem: Environmental > Terrestrial > Soil > Grasslands | place: USA: UC McLaughlin Reserve, Lake County... | reverse complement strand
GACCTGCTCGGCCACGGTCGCTCGGACCGCCCAGCCGCGATGTCCCACTACTCGATAACGCACTTCGCTCGCCAGGTGGAGGCGCTGATGGATCACCTCGGGATCGATCGGGCGGTGGTCGGTGGTACCTCCCTTGGCGCCAACGTCACGCTCGAGCTGGCCTATGTGGCCCCGGGCCGCCTCCGCGGAATGATGATCGAGATGCCCGTCCTCGACAACGCGCTGCTCGCCGCGGCGGTGATCTTCACGCCGATCATGATCGGCCTGCGCTTCGGCGAGCCCGTGCTGCGACGCGTCGCCTCGGTCACCAGGCGAATTCCGCGCTCCAACCCGCTGATCGACATAGGCCTTGACTGGATTCGCCAGGATCCGGCGCCGTCCTTGGCTGTGCTCGAGGGCCTCTTCCTGGGCTCGTCCGCGCCCCATCACGAGTTCCGCGTGAAGATGAGCCAGCCGACCCTCGTGATCGGTCACCACGCCGATCCTCTCCACCCGTTCTCGGACTCCGGGATGCTCTGCGAGGAGCTCCCGAACGCGACCCTCGTGGAGGCCAGCTCGATCATGGAGTGGCGCATCTCCCCGGACCGGCTAGACGACGAGCTCGCCGCCTTCCTGGACGGGGTCTGGGATGGACGAGTGCCAGCGGCGGCCACGGAAACCGCCGCCCGATCGACGCCGCCGGCCTAAGCGGCGCTTGAGAGAGCTCCGCTAGCCTCCCGGCCTCGATGTCCAGCCGCCGGGAAGAGAAGGAGCGACTTCGTGCGGAGCGGCTCGCCGCGGAGCGGGCTGCATCATCGTCCTCGAGGCGCCGGCTTTACATGGGCTACGTCGTCGCCGGGCTGCTCAGCGCCGCAGTGCTGGCAGGGCTCGTGGTCGTGATCGCGAGCGGCGGTGACGGCGGTGGGGCGAGCGACGCGTGCGATCAGGCTCACATCCAGAACACCGGCAGCTTCTCCGGGCTGGAGCCGGACTGCCGCGAGGGCACCACGCCCCCCGCGATCCAGTTCGGCGACCTGGCGGAGTCGGCGAAGCAGGCGAACTGCGAGCTGAAGCTGAACCTCCCGGACGAGGGCAACACCCACGTCCCGGACGCCCAGCCGGTCACTTACGACACTGTCCCGCCTACATCGGGTGATCACAACCCGGTGCCGATCTCGGATGGCGCATACACGACGCCGGTCACCAGCGACACCACGAAGAAGCCGAATGTCCGCAACGCCGTGCACGCGATGGAACACGGCCGAGTGGAGATCCATTACAAGCCGAGCCTTCCGGCGGACCAGCAGCTTGCCCTGAAGGGTGTCTTCGACGAGGAGCCCGATGGAATGCTGCTCTTCCCCGATCCCGACATGCCATACGACGTCGCCGTGACTTCCTGGACCAACGAGGCGGTCTGCCCGACGTACGACCCACTGGTGCTTGACGTGATCCGGAACTTCCGAGACACCTTGATCGGGAACGGGCCCGAGCAGGTCCCGATCAGCGTCGAGCAATAGCTGCCAGGGATCGTGCGGGCCAAGGGACGGGTCCGCCGCCACAGAAACCCAAGGGTTGATCATGTGTTCGGGGAAGAGCATGCGAGGAAAGCTGATCGCCGGGCTGGCGCTGGCGTTGATCGGGGCATTCGCCTGGGTGGCGGCCCCCGCTCTGTCGCTGCGCCCCTACACGCCCGGCGGCGTGGACTTCGAGGCTGGTCTCCCCGACGCCAAGCGGCTCCCGGCGAACGCCGTCGCGGCCGCCCACGCGGCGGAGCCGCGAGAGGCGCCTCCGCGCTGGATCTCACCGCCGGTCGGCGCGCCGCATCCATTCGACATGGTGGGTGTCGCACGAGAGACGCGCGCGGTGGAGATCAGGGTGCGGGAAGAGGGCGACCGGTGGACCGACTGGGTCGAGCAGGAGGACGGCACGCCGATCTTCGTCGACGGTGCCGACGAGGCGCAGGTCCGGGCTCCGTTCAAGCCACGCGGGCGACTCCACTTCGTGAACGTCTCCGGCACGGCGGGCGGGCTCGGAAGCCAGCTGCTCAACTCAGCCCGCGGCGCGATCAATGCGGCGTTCATCTCGGTGGCCTCGACGCCGGTCGCCCAGGCGCTGGCGCCGAAGCCGGCGGTCGTCAGCCGCGCGGCGTGGGGCGCCGACCTGCCCGATGGCGGTTGCCCGCCCCGAGGCCCCGCCGAGTACGGCACGGTCAACGCGGCAGTCATCCATCACACCGTGAACGCGAATGACTACTCCTCCGAAGAGGCCGCCTCGATCGTTCTCGGGATCTGCCGCTTCCACGTCTATGGGAATGGGTGGAACGACATCGGCTACAACGCGCTCGTCGACCGCTACGGGACAGTCTACGAGGGCCGCGCCGGCGGCCTGAAGCGGCCGGTGGTCGGGGCGCAGGCGCAGGGCTTCAACACCCAGACCACCGCGGTCGCCTCGATCGGGGATCACACGGGCGAGACCCCAACCCCCGAGGCGCAACGCTCGATCATCCAGTACCTCGCCTGGAAGATGGGCGTCAACCGCGCCTATCCCGTCAATACGACCGTGCAGCTGACCTCTGGCGGTGGGTCCGAGAATCGCTATCCCGCCGGCACGGTGGTGACGGTCCCGCGGATCATGGGCCATACGACCCTCGGCCTGACCGCGTGTCCGGGCGGGACGATGATCCCGTTGATTCCGCAGATCCAGGCCGCCGTTCAGAAGCGGATCAAGCGCTACGCGAAGGGCCGGCGATGCAAGAAGGGCGCCGGGAGGGGGAAGCGGTGCAAGAAGCGGAACCTGCGCGCCGCCTGAGCTTGCCTGGCGACGCGGGTCAGGCCCGGTACGCGGGGAAGAACCCCTCCGGTGCCTCGACCTCCGCCGAGAGCTTCTCGTAGGCGGCTGCGTCGCAGACGAGATCGTGGGTCCTGAACGGGGCCTCGCCTGTCGCGAACCCACGCTTGAACTCGTCCAGTGAGTCTCCCGCTCTCACCCCGCCGCCCAGGTTGACCGGCAGGCCGAGCTCCTCGCCCAGCGAGATCATCGCGGCGAAGAGGTTCTTCATCGGCGAGTCGGCGAATGCGTCATCGGCCGTGCCACCGAGGTAGTAGTGGAGATACCCGTCGCTCGCGACCGCGATCGCCCCCGCGAGACGGTCCGAGTCCCGGACCGCAAGAAGCAGCCAGCTCCGCTCGCCGCCGAGCAGGGTCTCGAAGTAGCCGCTTCCATACAGATAGCGCTCCGCCGCGCCGGTCCGGGCCATCGTCTCGGAGTAGGCGCGCTCGAAGGCGGCGCGATCCGCCGGCTCAGCCTCCGGACCGGGCAGGACCTGGACGCCCCAGCCGCGGCGCTCATTTCGGCGGATCTGCTCGCGGAGCCGCTTGCGGATCCCGTCAGCGCCCTCGGCTACGTGAACGCGCGAGCGGACCGTGCCACCCGCCAGACAGGCATCGTCGCCGATCCGATCCCGAACGAAGATGCTCACCAAGCCCGTCTCGGACCAATCGATCGTGGCGGGATCCGGCGGGGACGGGGACGCCCCGGATCCGCCCGGATAACCGTACGGCGAGATTGCGTCTCGGAGGTCGGTTCCTTCGATCGGCCGGACGACGACAGGCAGGCGGAGCTCCGTCTCGTCGATCGCGAGCGAGTGCGTGGCTCCCTCGGCGGCGAGAAAGGCGGGCGATCGGAAGAACTGCTCCGGGTCCGAGGCGGCCCTCCCAGCGTCCTCGATCAGGCGGGCCTTCACGCCGACGCCGCCCTCACTCGTCCGGGGGCTCGGGGAGATCCTCGCGAAAACCTCCCCAGAGCTCGACGTCGACGAGCTCATCGCCGTGTCGCACCTGCTTGCGGAGGAGCCCCTCGCGCTTCCACCCGTTGTAGATCACCGCCTTCTTCGCCGCCTCGTTCGTCGCGGGAATTCGCCCGTAGACCTTGTGGGCCCCGAACTCCTCGAACGCTTTCAGGTTCGTGAGACGCTCCGCCTCGCGGCCTACGCCCATCCCGCGCACCCGGTCGTCGCCGACGATCGCCCCGAGCTCGGGCGCCGTCTGGCGGTGGAGTCCGTAGAGGGCCGTGTACCCGACCGGCCCGTCGACCCCCTCGACCTCGACGGCCCACTTTCGGTCCTCGGAATCGGGATCCCCCGCCTGGGCAATTGCCCGCTCGACCCAGCGCCTGGCATCTTCCTCGCTGAACGAGTCGCGGTGCTCGAGGAGGTTGGCGGTCGCCGCGGGACTGTTGAACCAGCGGTGGACCGCGGAGGCGTCCTCCGGGCGGAAGTCTCTGAGCGAAATGCCGCGGGCCATTGGTCGGGACGCTACTTCTCGCCGCTTGGCTCCCGCTCCTCGCGCTCGGCGGCCTGCCGGAGCGGCGAGTCTGGGGCGGAGCCGGCGTACGGGTCGGCCGCGAAGGCCCCGGCGCCTCCGAGCAGCGCCCGTGGCGTGCGGGCGAGGATCTTCAGGTCGAGCCAGAGCGATCGGTGCTCGACATACCAGACGTCCAGCTCGATTCGCTCCTCCCAGGGAATCCCCGCCCGGCCGTGGATCTGCGCCCAGCCGGTGACCCCGGGGCGGAGGTCGAGGCGGCGGCGCTGACGGGGGGTGTAGAGCTCGACCTGGGCCGGAAGGGTCGCGCGCGGCCCCACGATTCGCATCTCCCCCCTCAAGACGTTGATCAGGTTCGGCAGCTCATCGAGCGAGAAGCGCCGCAGGAAGCGCCCCACCCGAGTGACGCGCGAATCCTCCGCGGTGACCGCGGTGCCGACCCCGATCGGGTCGGCGCCCAGCCGCATGGTGCGGAGCTTGAACATCTCGAAGACCACCCCGTCGCGACCGACGCGGCGCTGCCGGTAGAGGACAGCCCCGGGGGACTCCAAGCGGATCGCGATCGCGACAATCGCGAGGAGCGGAGAGGCAACCAGTAGACCCAGCGCAGCGATCGCAACGTCCGCTGCGCGCGGCAGCCCTTTCTTCGGCCTCGGGGCCGGCTCTGCGACGTCGAGCCGCTGCTGTCCAGGATCGGTCGCCCGGCGTCCGTCTTCGCTCACCGCGTCCCCTCGACCTTCTCCCAGCCGATCGGTACCGCGCCCGCCCGGAGCCGGTCCCATAGCCCAACGGCGATCGAGGCGGTCACGGTCACGTAGTAGTAGGCGATCCGGAACGGGAGCAGCGGGGAGAACCGCCCGAGTGCCGCCCCGGTGAGCAGAGCGAGCTGAAGGGCCATTGTGACCGCGTAGAGCGCGCCATCGCCGAGCAGGGCGACGTTGACGGCGAAGGCGACGAGGTGGAGCCAGGGAGTGAGGTAGCGCAGCAGGCGGTGCGAGTAGATCTCGAGCGCGTACGCCGGGCCGTAGCCGCGCGGATCGAGCATCCCCCACTTGAGCATCACGTCCCAGAGGCCCCACATCATCCGGCGCTTCCGGCGGAACTCCCCCTCGACCGTGGGCGCCATCTTCTCCTCGGCCACCGCGGTCGGCTCATACACGGCCCGCCACCCCCGCTTGGTGAGCTCGAAGGGGAACCCGATGTCCTGGCCCCTGCTCGGATCGAGCTTGATGTAGGCCTCCCTTCGGACGGCGTATATGCCGCCGTTTCCGGCCGTGATCCCCGCGAGCCGCGACTCCATCCGGCGAACGGCCATCTCGTAGCGCCAGTAGAGACCCTCCTGATTTCCGCCCTCGCCACCGACGAACCGCACCTGCCCGCAGGCGTAGCCGACCCGCTCGTCGGCGAAGCGGGCGATCAGGCGACGAAGGGCTTCGGGGCGCCAGAAGCTGTTCGCGTCGGAGAACGCCAGGATCACGCCGCTCGCGCGATCGACCGCTCCGTTCAGGGCGGCGACCTTGCCGCCCCGAGGCAGCTCGAGCACGACATCGGCGCCCGCCGACCTTGCGAGCTCGGCAGTCCGGTCGGTGGAGCCGTCGGAGGCGACGATGATCTCGAGCCGGTCCTGGGGATACTCAAGGGCGCGCGCGTTCGCGACCTTGCGCTCGATCACCGCCTCCTCGTCGTAGGCGGCGACGATCAGGCTGACGGTGGGGAGCTCGCCGTCGGGCTCGGCATGAGGCTCATCCTCGCCGAACACCGCGACCAGCCCGCGGAGGACGAGCGGATAGCCCAGGTGGGCGAAGACAATCAGGCCGGCGGCCGCCCAGAAGATGATTTCCAGCGCCATAGCAGGGGATTATCCGTGGACGGCGTTCACCGCGGCCGGCTCAGGAGCTCGCCGTAGAGATCGATCGTCGCCCGGGCGATTTCCTCCCATGAGTAACGCGTCCGCGCCGCTTCGGCGGCGGCCGCGCCGAGCTCCTCGCGGGCGGTGGGATCGGCGAGCAGCTCCTGGATCGTCCGGGCCAGCGAGCCGGGGTCCTCCGGGGGCACCAGCCGTGCCGCGCCATGCTCGGCGATCTCCGGGAAGCCCCCGACGGAGCTGAGCACCAGCGGGCGACCGAACGCGAGCGCGGTGTAGAGGACCCCGGACTGCTCGATGTTCCGGTACGGGAGAACAACCAGGTCGGCGCGCCGCATGAACGCCGGGATCTCGGGGTCGGGGATGAAGCGATCGACGAAGCGAACCCGCCCCGGCGCCGCCCTCGCCAGCTCGCGAAGCGGCTCCATCGGCATCCTCGCCGCGCCGACGATCCAGAGCTCCGCCCCCTCGATCCGCCGGAACGCCTCGATCAGCACGTCCATCCCCTTGTAGGGCCGGACCAGGCCGAACGCGAGGATCACCGGTCCATCCACCTCGCGAAGCTCATCGGGAAGCGGCAGCTCCTCCGGCTGCCGGGTCAGATAGCCAAATGCCCCATGAGGGATCACCCGCAGCCGATCCGCCGGCACCCCGAAGTCGGTCTCCAGCCGCCTCGCACCGTGCTGGCTGTGGACCACGACGGCATCCATCTCCGCGAGCAAACCGGAGAGCGTCCCGGCGATCCGGGTCCCCGCATTCGGAAGGCGCCAGTGCATCGTGTAGACGCGCGGCCGACTCGGGGCGAGCAGGCGGCGGTCGAGCGCCGGGATCGGAAGCCACTGGTAGTGGACGACGTCGGCCCGCTCCGCCGTCCGCCTGTAGCGGAGCATGTCAGGGACGTGTTCGACCGCTCGCGCGAGCCGGCGCTGTCCGGGGCGGAGCCCCGGTCGCGAGCCGCGTCTGTAGAACAGCTCGCGGACGTGGTAGCCCTCCTCCTTCGGGACGGGGCCGTGCGGAAAGGGGCAGGTGATCAGCTCGACCGTGGCCCCGGCGCGGGCGAGAGCCCCGGCCAGGGCGTGGTCATATGGCGGCGTATACGCCGCCGGATCGACGAGATGGACCCGCATGGGCGAGCATTGTCGCCGTGCTGGTCTCCTACTGCGTGGTCAACACCAACGGCCGCAAGCATCTGCTCGCCTGCCTCGAGGCGATCGAGCGGACCGTCCCAGCAGGCCTCGAGCACGAGATCCTCGTTCTCGACAACGCCTCCGAGGACGGCTCCGCCGACGCGGTCCGGGATCTCGATCGGCAGATCCGCCTGATCGCGCTCGAGCGGCGCGCCGGTAAGGCGGAGAACGACAGCCGGCTCCTCGAGGAGGCGAGCGGCGACTTCTGCCTGTTGCTGAATGAGGACTCCGAGCTCCTGCCCGGCGCGGTCGAGGCGCTGATCGAGGCGCTCCGGGCCGATCCGGGCGCGGCCGTGGCGGGCGCCCAGCTCGTCTCCCCCGATGCGCAGCGCGTGCCCTGCGCCTGGCGGCTGCCCGGCTGGGCAACCGCAGTCGCCGGGGCGCTCTTCCTCCATCGCCGCTTCACCGTTGAGAGCGGCGGCACCGAGACCCGCGAGGTGGGTTGGGTCCAGTCGAGCGCGATGGTCGTCCGGCGCTCCGCCGCGGAGCAGGTCGGCTGGCTGGACCCGCAGTTCTTCGTCTACTCGGATGAGACCGACTTCTGCAAGCGGCTCGCCGACGCGGGCTGGCGGACGCTGTACGTGCCCGCCGCAGAGGCGGTCCACCACGACCAGATGGCCCAGGACGCCAGCGGGGCCGAGCGGCGGATAGTCGAGTACCACCGCAACCGGGACCGCTACCTACGGAAGCACAGCGGCCGCATCGCCGCCCTCGCTCAGCGCCCCCTGCTCGCATGGCCGTACCTGCTGAGGGCCCTCGGGGCACTGGTCCTCCCCGTCCACTCACCCCGCCGCTACTGGCTACACGCCCGCCAAGCGCTGCTCCCGGGGCGCGGCGAGGGGATCCGCGAGGCGGCGGAGGCCTATAACCGCTCGCGATGAGGATCCTGCTCGTCACCCAGATGTGGCCGAGCCCGGAGAACCCGGATCTCGGCAGCTTCCTCGTCCCGCTCGCCCGTGAGCTGGAGTCCCTTGGGCACGAGGTGGAGATTGCCTCGATCAGCCGGCGGGGTGGCTCGCCGACCAAGTACCTCAGCCTCGCCCGCGAGGCCCGCCAGGCCGCGCGGCGGAGGCGGCCGGACGTCGTCTTCGCACACTTCCTCTTCCCAGCGGGAGCCGCCGGCGCGCTCGCCGCCCGCTCCGCGAAGGCGCCGCTGGTCGTGATGGCCCACGGGCAGGACGTCGCCAACATCGGCCGCGCGCCGGGAATCGCCGCCGCGACCGGCTGGGTGCTCCGCCGTTCGTCCGCTGTGATCGCCAATTCCCGCTGGCTGGCGGACCAGCTGACGGATCGGATCCCGGTCCCGGTCCCGGAGTCGAAGATCGCGGTCGCGGACTGCGGCGTCGACCTCGAAGCGTTCTCGCCCCGCCCGGCGGAAGAGGCGCGAGTGGATCTCCGCTGGGATGGCGAGGGGCCCGCCTTCCTCTGCGTCGGCTCGCTGATCGAGCGGAAGAACGTCACTCGCCTGGCGGATGCCTTCGCCACTCTCGGCCGTGGCCGCCTCGCATTCGTCGGAGACGGGCCGCTCCGCGAGGCCCTCGAGGGGAGACCGGGAGTCCGGGTGACCGGTCGGGTCCCCCAATCCGAGGTGCCGGGGTGGGTCGCGGCGTGCGACGTGCTGTGTCAGCCGTCGCTCAGGGAGCCCTTCGGGCAGGCGGCACTCGAGGGAATGGCGATGGAGCGAACGGTCGTCGCGACGACGGTCGGCGGCCCCCCCGAGTTCGTCACTCCCGAAGCCGGAGTGCTGGTCGACCCGGAGAGCACCGCGGGGCTGACCGAGGCGCTCGATCGAGCGACCGGGATGCCCTCCCCGAACCCCGCGGCGCGGCACGCTGCCGCCCCTCACGACGTCAAGCAGCAGGCTGCTCGGATGGCGGAAATCCTCGGCCGTGCCGCGGCGGGTGGCTAGCGGATCGCGTCCTCGTCGCGCTGCTCCGCCTCTAGCGTCTCGCGCGTCAGCCGCGGGCCGGGCAGCGTCCGCAGGGGCGGGACCTCCTCGCCCTCCGCTGGGCCCTTCTCGGGGGCCCGCTCCAAGAGCCCGGTCAGGCCCGCCATCACGGCGGATGGCCGGAGCACCCGCGCCGCCGCTCGGCGCTCCTCCTCGTTCAGGAAGCCCGTTGCGTAGAGCAGCAGCGGATAGGCGAGCCAGAATCCGACCCGTCCGACGAGTCCGGCGACCCCGGCGGTGGGCAGCAGAAGCTCTCCCGCGAGCACCAGAACCACGGCGAGCCCGACCGCCCGCCCGAGACGGAGCCATTCGTACGGGACCCGGAAGAGCCGCTGGGTGAAGACGTACATCAGGACAAGCACGACCGCGTAGGAGGCGACCAGCGAGACGCCCGCGCCGACGATCCCCATCGACGGCAGAAGGACAAGATTGAGGCCGATGTTGGCCAGCGTTCCGGCCCCGGTCGCGGGGAAGTTGTACTCCGTCCTCCCGGTGCGGCCCAGGACGACGACGAGCACCAGGTAGAGGGCGTAGAGCATCACACCGGTCGAGACCAGCCCGATCGTCTCGTACGAGCCGAAGAATTCCGGGGCCGCCAGCGCGCGGACGATCCACCGCGACAGCAGCCACATCCCCGCGACGAAGAAGGTGGTCACCGAGACGAACCAGGTGACGATCACGGCGTAAGCGCGACGCGCCTCGTCGTCATCGCGGATCGAATACGCGAGCGGAGGCCAAGCGAGCTGGAATCCCTTGACCAGGACGTTGACGGCCTGAGCGAACTTGACCGAGAGGCTGTAGAGGCCGGCATCGCTCAGGCCGACCAGCCGGACGATCAGCACCCGGTCGATGAAGTTGAGGGAGTAGAGAGAGAGTTCCGCCGGCATCGTCGGGAGCCCGAACCGGATCAGGCGGCGGAGGAGCGAGAGGTCCGGGATCAGGCTGAGCCGGCGATGCTGAGCGATCACCAGCCCCGCGAGGAAGACCGCCCCGGTCGCGTACTGGCCGAGCAGCAGGCCGCGCGCACCTTCATCCTCGCCCACGACCAGCCAGACGGTGGCGGGAATGGTCACCAGGACATTGGCGACGGTGAAGGCGAAGAATGCCTTGGCGCGCTCATCGAGGCGGAAGAGGGCCAGGAGGAACTCGAACATCGTGAAGACCCAGAGACCGAAGGCCGCCACCCGGACCAATCCTGGGTCCGATTGGTCGAGAAGCAGCTCCGAGATCGGCCCAGCGAGGGGGAAGGTGATGGCGAGCCCCACGGTGGTTGTCCAGAAGAGCGAGGCGAAGGAGGTCTTCACCACCGCGTCGGGGTTCTCACCGGCCTCGTAGTAGAAGCGCAGCAGCGCCTCGATGATCCCCAGCCGGATCACGATGCTGGCCGCGATCACCGCCGTGATCAGGACCTCGGCCGCGCCGTAGTCGGACGGGGTGAGGTACTGCGTGTAAAGCGGCAGCAGCGCGACCGCGATCAGCTTCGAGATAACGCTCGAGGCCGTGTACGCGGCGCCGGTGGTGGCGAGCCGGCGGAGGTAGCCGGTCATCGCCGGGACGGCAGCGTAGGAGCGGTGCCCGTCTGCATCGCGATGGCCCCGCCGATCGCGAGCAGCGCCCAGGTGAGCGGATCGGTCAGATAGCCCGCGTACCCGATCGTGTGCAGGATCAGCCCGCCGAACGCCGCCACGATCGCCATCCGAGCGGCGACAAGGCCCTGCTCCCCACCCGCGGAAGCTTCGCCCCCGAACCCGGGTGCGACCCGGCGCATTCCCGAGAGAAGGGTCCACAGAGCGACGGCGAGCAGCGCCAGGTAGACGAGCACGCCGATCGCCCCCTGCTCGGCGGCGACGGTGACCGGCTCGTTGTGCGAGACCGTGTTCTCACCCTTCTTCACGTCCTCCTGCTCCGCGAACGACTCGGGGAACGAGGCGGAGCCGTGTCCGTAGATCGGGCGCTCCTGGGCGAGGTCGATGCCGCCCGAGATCAGCGTGGTCCGACCCTCCGTGTTGATCTTCGGCCCTCGGTTCGAGTCGGTCCCGTTGCCGATCGTGATCAGCCCGGCGATCGCGATCGCCGCAACCACCGGCGTCGCGATCGCGGCCCACGTCACGCTCCAGCGAAGCGCCACCAGCACGGCGACGCCCGCGAGGAGAGAGATGAAGCTGGTCTGGGAGAAAGCGACGCAGAGGCCGGCGAACAGGACGGCGATGGCGCCGGCCAGCGCGAGGGCGCGGCGGCGCTCAGCCGTCCAGACCAGCACGCCGAGGGAGATCACGATCGCCATCGCCAGGTAGCGGCCATAGATGTTCGGGTCCCAGAACAGGGAGTTGACCCGCAAGTAGAAGTGAAAGTCGTTCGACATCTCGAGAGCCTCGTTCCAGAAGATCTCGCCGGTGATGTGCTGGCCGAGCCCGATCGCCGCGAACAGGAGTGCCTCGCCGATCACCACGGCGAAGCCGAGCTTGAGCAGCCGGGTGGTCCAGCGGACCTCGGCGAGCAGCGAGAACATCACCGCGAACGGGATCAGGAAGAAGCCGACGTTCCGGGTCGCGAAGCCGATGTCGTTCGAGTAGGAGGCCTGGGCGGCGTATAGGGCGATGGCCGCGAGCAGCGCCAGGGCGAGCGGCCGCGGGATCCGCACCTTGGAAGCGCCGTTGGGACGGAGGGCGGCGACCGCCTCGGCCAGGACCCCCGCGCCGAGCACCGCGTAGAGCGGCACCAGAAGGTTCACGTCCTCCCCGCCTCCCACCCCGATCGGGATCCGGAAGGGCAGGGCAGCGATGAGCGCAAGAGGCAGCAGGATGGGCCAACGCAGCATCAGCGCCGCCAGGGCGGCGAGGACGAGGGCGCCCCCGGCGATCGCCGCCGCGAACGCCGGGGGGCTGTCGCGCAGATCGGCGAGCTCGTCCCAGCCCTGTCCGGCGATGAGGGCGAGAGCCAAGGCGAGTGCTACCAGCAGCCCCAGGGCCCGCACCCGGCGCTCGTCGGCCAGCAGGGCGACCCCGGCAGCCGCCGCCGCCCCGATGCATCCCGCGACTTCGAGGAAAGCGCTCATGAGGGTGGTCCTCCGGCCTGGATCCTCAGCCGCTCCCCCGAGGTGGCGACCCGATCGGCGTCGGCGAGCGTCAGCCGGAGCCGGTAGCGGCCGGCGGGCGGGAACTCCCCATTGTCAGCGCGCCCGTCCCAATCGAAGCAGTGGGGCGTCTCGTCTCCCTCCAGCCGCTGATCGTCGGCGAGCATCTTCACGACCCGGCCGTTCGCGTCGACGATTGCGACATCGAGGGTGTCCGCCTTCGTGAGCCGGAAACACGGCCGGTAGCGGCCGGGCTTGGTCTTCAGCGTGACGTTGTAGGCGACCGGGCCTTCGTCCCGGGCCCTCTGAGTGATGATCATCGCCGCGACCGACCCCGCGACCAATACCGCGACCACGATGGCCGCGATCAGCCCGGAGCTGGATCGCGCTGGGGTCAGATTCCCGAGCCGGTCGTGGCGCTCGACTCGGTCGAGCTCGCGCCCGCCTGGTCTTCACCGAGCACCACGGCGACGGCGTCGCCCTCGGCGAGGCCCTGGATCTCAGCGTTCATCGGCTGCTGCTTGGAAATGCCGACGATCTTGGAGATCACTGGGCCGCAGTCCGCACCGATCTGCGGGTCGAACATGACGACGCTGGACGCGACCGGGGATTCCGTATTGCCGATCGGGCCCGCCTTGTACCCCTCCTGCTTGAGCGGCCCCGCGAAGTTGGCAGCCAGGCCGGCGGTCGCCGTGCCGTTCAGGACGGCGACCTTAGTCTGGCTTGGCGGGCACGGCCCCTTGGCGCTGGCACCGCCTGAGGGAGCCGATTCATCGTCGCCCCCGACGACGCGGGTGACGCCGAACGCGACACCCGCAATCAGCAGGATGGCCCCGACCACGACGACCGCCACCGAGCTCGGCTCCGAGAGCCATGCCGGTCGCTCCCGGCCCGGACCTTTCCGTCGCCGCTCAAACCGCTGGCGGCGCTCCGCTGCCTGCCTCGCGAGCTCCGCCCTCCGGAATGCCTCCGCCTCGCTGGGAGCGGTGGCGGCGGCCGCGGCGGCGGCCTTCTCCGGCTCCTTCGCCCCGACGGCGGCGGCGGCCCGCTCCGCGGAGGCAACCGTTTCGCCATCGCCCACACCGCTCTCGACCAGAAAGCTCGCGCTCTCACGGAGGCGGCGGACGTCACGCGCCTGGGCGAAATAGAGAAGGCAGAGCAGGGCCAGCCCCACGAACGAGGCGAGACCCGCGATTGCGCCAACTTCCTTCAGGAGGTCCATGGGCTGCGGCGGGTGATGTTAGGGGCCCTCAGGCGGTGACGTCGTCGGCGCGCAGCGCGGCGTCGCGGCGTTGCGAGACGAGACCGACCGTCTGCTGCGCGAGGTTCGCCTCATCGCCCGCCTGAACCAAGCGCTCAAGGCGCTCGATCGTCCCTGTCACCCACTCCGGATCGAGCGGCGCCTGTTTGACCGCGCGGACGATCTTGTCCGCAGCGGTCGGCTGCGCGCGCTCGTCGGAGTTGAACAGCTCCTCGTGCAGCTTCTCCCCGGGTCGCCGCCCGACGAACTCCACCGCGATGTCGACCTCGGGCTCGTAGCCCGCCAGGCGGATCATGTTCTGTGCGAGGTCGACGATCCTGACCGGCTCGCCCATCTCGAGCACGAACACCTCGCCGTTCGCTCCCCCGAGGTCGCCCGAGCGGATCACGAGCTGAACCGCCTCCGGGATCGTCATGAAGTACCGGGTCATCTCCGGATCGGTGACCGTCACCGGCCCGCCGCGCTCGATCTGGCCGCGGAAGATCGGGACCACGCTGCCGGAGGAGGCGAGGACGTTCCCGAAGCGGACGGTCACGAACCGGGTCTGTGGATGCTTGTGCCCAGCCGCTTCGACGATCCATTCCGCCATCGCCTTGGAGGCGCCCATCACGGTCCGGGGGTTGACCGCCTTGTCCGTCGAGACCAGGACGAAGCGCTGACAGCCAGATGCGACCGCGGTCTCCGCCGTGACCCGGGTCGCGATCGCGTTGTTTCGGACCGCTTCCAGCGGATTCCCCTCCATCAGAGGCACGTGCTTGTAGGCGGCCGCGTGGAAGACGACCTCGGGCTTGAACCGCTGCATCACCTCGAGCATCCGATCGGGCTCCTTGCAATCGGCGAGCACCGATTCGATCCGGGTGAAATGCCGCTCCTCGATCATCTCGCGGTCGATCTGGAAGAGGTTGTCCTCGGCGTGGTCGATCATCACGAGCAGCCTGGGACGGACCCTGGCGATCTGGCGGACGAGCTCCGAGCCGATCGAGCCGCCGGCGCCCGTGACCACGACGACCTTGTCCTGCATGTACGCGCCGACCCGGTCGAGCTCCATCACGACCGGCTCGCGGCCCAGCACGTCCTCCACCTGGACCTCGCGCAGCTGCCTGGTGAGCTGGACGCCGCCGCGGAGCAGCTCGAAGACGGTCGGCAGGGTCCGGACCGGGACGTCGCGGTCCCTGCAGGCGGTCACTACCTTGCCGCGGAGCTCGCCCGGCGCAGAGGGAATCGCGATCACGACCTCGCTCGGGGTGAGCTCGTCAAGAACCTCCCCGATCTCGTCGGTCGCCCCGAGGACGTTGACGCCGTGCAGTCGCATGCCGCGCTTGCGCGGGTCGTCGTCCAGGAACCCGATCGCGCGGGCGCCCAGGTTCGGGTTGAGCTGCAGCTCGCGCACGACCATCTGTCCGCCCGAGCCGGCGCCGACCACCAGAACCTCCCGGGCGCCGCTGGACGCGCCGCGCCGGGCGAGACGCTCCACCAGCACCATCCGGACGAGAAGCCGGGCACCGCCCACCAGGAACAGCGTCAGGAGGAAGCTCATCACCACAACCGAGCGCGGGATCTGGTCGTCGAACGGCTTCAGCAGCAGGAATGCAAGGACCAGGATCGCGGTCGAGATCCCGCAGGCCCGGAGGACGCCGATCATGTCCGGCAGCCTGAAGTACCGCCACCACTTCTCGTACAGCCCGGAGAGGTAGAACACGATCAGGTTGCCGAGGACGACGAAGCCGATCGACTGGACCAGCATCTCCTGATAGCGGTCCGGGATGCCGCCTGCGGCATCGAGGAAGCGCAGCCTAAAGGCCAGATAGAACGCGACAGCGATCAGCACGGCGTCGGCGGCTATCTGGATCAGGCGGTGCCGGTAAACGGGATTCGTGAGCCGGTCCACGCGGTCAGGAACTCTAGCCCCTACCATGCCGCCCCTGTGACGGGCCTCGTTCTCCTGACCGGCGCGGTGACCGACAAGCTGGTCGACTTCGCCACCGACGTGATCGGCGACGCCGGCTACGCCGGGGTCTTCGTGCTGATGACGCTCGAGAGCGCCCTGATCCCGATCCCCAGCGAGGCGACGATGCTGTTCGCCGGCTTCAAGGTCGACGACGGGACACTCTCCCTTCTCGGG
>Ga0126312_10001406_pt1 | contig 15754 bp, 17 predicted proteins | sample Plot104A_FD_92537 | JGI IMG/M metagenome (GOLD analysis project Ga0126312, IMG submission 92537) | Serpentine soil microbial communities from UC McLaughlin Reserve, CA, USA - Plot104A | ecosystem: Environmental > Terrestrial > Soil > Grasslands | place: USA: UC McLaughlin Reserve, Lake County... | reverse complement strand
TCCTCGCTGCCGAAGGCGTAGATCGGCCAGGCCCCGAGCGAGGTGTTGGCGGCCACGGTGATCGCCACGCTCGAGTCCACCCGCGCGAGCTCCTCGATGGCGATCGCGTACGAGAGTGTGTCGGCCCCGCCGCCACCGTACTCCTCGGGATAGGGGATGCCCATCAGCCCCAGCTCGCCGAGCTTCTCGACTATCTCGTAGGGGAAGCGCTTCTCCCGGTCGAGCTCCTCGGCCACCGGCTTCACCTCCGCCTCGGCGAAGTCCCGAACGAGGCGGCGGATGTTCCGCTGCTCGTCTGTCAGGTCGAGGTTCACGCGGCGCCGGATCGTAATCGGCCGTTAGGGTGCGCCGCGTGACCGACCGCCAAGCTCTGATTCGGATCGGGCAGCTCGAGCGCAAGGTCGCCCATCTCTACGAGCACCTGGGCATCGAGGAGCTGCGGCCGGAGGAAAGCCTCTCCGAGGGTGTCCGCACGCTCGGCTCCTAGCTGCGTGGACCGCAACACGCTGCTCTGGACCCTGGTGCTGTTCTTCGGTGCCTCGATCCTGTTCGGCAGCCTGCGGAAGGCCACCGAGGACTCGAGCACGGGTGTGACGGTGGCGGTGCAGGTGGGCGCGCTGGCGCTTGTGATCGCAGGCATCGTGATCGTGGTGCGGGCCCTGCGGCGGTAGGCCGTCGGCGCCACTGCGGCCCGCCGTTCGCTTCGCGGATCTGCCTATCGGGTCATATGGACCCACAAGGCAGATTTGCCTCCGACGCCCTAGCCGTCGTCGCCCGGCTCGTCGTCCTCGTCCGGGCTAGCGTCCTCGTCCGGGCTAGCCTCCTCGGCCGGAGTGGCGTCCTCGATCTCCCGCTCCTCCTCCTTGAGCGTCTCGCGCACCCGGTCGAGGTCGGGGCGCTCGCGCTCGCTCATTGGCCCGAGGCCTTGGCCTCTTCGGAGAGCTCGATCACGGCGAAGTTGGCGCCGCCCGGATCCTGAAGCACCGCGAAGGCGCCGGCCGGCGACTCCTGCCGTGGGATCACCACCTCGGGGGCCTTCTCGGATTGGCCGTCCAGGTCTTCGGTGGCGAAGTAGATGAGCCAGTGCGGCGGCGTCTCGTCGGGGACCTGCTCCGACATGGGCAGCATCCCGCCGACCGGGCGGCCGTCGAGCCGGATGCCGACATAGGTGGTCTCCTCGAGGTCGCGCTCCTCGTAGTCCCAGTCGAAGACCTCGGAGTAGAACTTCTTGGCGGCTTCCGGGTCGCGCGTCTGGAGCTCGCTCCAGCAGAACGTCCCGGGCTCGTTGACGAGCTGGACGCCGTGCGTGGTGCCCGGCTGCCAGGCGCAGATGACGGCCCCCTCGGTATCGCGGAAGACCGCCATGCGGCCGGCGCCCATCACGTCGAGCGGGTCGAGCACCACCTCGCCTCCGGCCTCCTTGGCCTTCGAGGCCGCCTCGTCGGCTTCGCCGACCGCGACGTAGCCCCGCCAGCTCGGCGGCTCGTTCTCGCCGGGCGGCCCGTACCCGGCCACCACCTTCCCGTTCAGCATGAAGAAGCGGTAGCCGCCCGTCTCCTCCGGGTCGCCGGGCGCTTCCTGCGACTCCCAGCCGAACAACTCGCCGTAGAACTTGGCCGCCTCGTCGAGGTCGGGAGCGGCGAGGTCGATCCAGTTCGGCGTTCCGGGGGCGTACTCGGTTCTCTCGGGCACCTTTTCTCCTCTCTGCTTAGGATGGCGACGTGGCCGTGGCCGCAAGCGTCTTGACCGACGTACAGAGGGAGACTCTCGCCGCCCTCTGTGACACGTATGTCCCGTCCGTCGAGACCCAAACCGGCGATCCGCTCGAGCGCGATTTCATGGCGCGGGCGGCCTCCGACATGGAGATCCCGGCCCACATCGACCAGACCTTCGCCGACACGCTGATGCCGGAGGAGATCGAGGCGTTCGCGGGGCTGTTGGACGCCCTGGCGGCCGAGGGCTTCGCGCAGGCGGATCTCCCCGCCCGCACGGCCATCGTCCACGCCCTCCGCGAGCAGGACCCCGAGGCCAAACTGGGCCTTCATTCGCTCAAGGCGCTGACGATGCTGTTCTTCTACGCGCTGCCGGACGAGCAGGGCCGCAACCCGAACTGGGAGGCGATCGGGTACCCGGGGGCCCCGGCGCCGCCCGCAGCCGATGCTCCGAAGACGATCCGCGTCCAGGAGGTGGCCGGGGAATCGGCCACGCTCGACTGCGACGTCTGTGTGGTCGGCTCCGGCGCCGGCGGCGGCGTGATCGCCGCTCGCGCCGCCGAGGCCGACAAGCAGGTGCTCGTGCTCGAGGCGGGCGCCTACCGCAACGAGGCCGACTTCAAGTCGCTCGAGCTCCCCGGGATGCAGGAGCTCTACTACGGCGGCGGGCTGGCTGCCTCGGAGGACGGCTCGATCTCGATCCTGGCCGGGCAGACGCTCGGCGGCGGGACCGTCGTCAACTACATGAACTGCATCCCGACGCCGGAGCGGATCGTCACGGAGTGGGCCGGCCACGGCGTCGTCGGACTGGACGACTACGAGTCGTACAGGCGCGAACACATCGACGTGGTCATGGACCGCATCAACGCCAACACAGAGGCCACCACGCAGAACGAGACGCACAAGAAGCTCATGGCGGCCTGCGACGCGCTCGGCTACGAGCACCGCCCGATCGTCCGGAACGTGGCGCTCGACGACGAGCCGGAGCAGTGCGGCTTCTGCTTCGCGGGCTGTCCGCGCGGCTGCAAGCGCTCGGTGATGAAGACGTGGCTGCAGGATGCGTCCGATGCCGGCGCCAGCGCCCTGGTCGGCTGCCACGCCGACCGCATCCTGGTCGAGGACGGCCGCTGCGCCGGTGTGGCGGCCACGGTCACGAACGCGGACGGGTCGACGACGGCCTTGACGGTCCGTGCGCCGGCGGTCGTAGTCGCCTGCGGGTCGGTCGAGTCGCCGGGCCTGCTCCTCCGCAGCGGCATCGGGGGGCCCGCGGTCGGCAAGAACCTGCGGCTCCATCCGGCGTACCTCGTCGCGGGCGTGTACGACGAGCCGATCGAGGGCTGGCGCGGCCAGATCCAGTCGCTCGTGAGTGACGTCTTCGCCGACGTCGAGGACGGCTGCGGCTTCCTCTTCGAAGCGACGTCGATGCATCCGGGGATCGTGTCTGCCTCCATGTCCTGGGAGTCGGGCCAGGCGCACAAGGAGCTGATGCAGCCGTTCCGCTGGCTGGCGCCGTTCATCTCGGTCGCCCGCGACCACGGCTCGGGCGAGGTGGTGCTCGACCCGTTCCTGCGCCCGGTCGTCCGCTGGGGCTTGGACGACGACGTGGACCGGCGCCTTGCCGTGCGCGCTCACGTCGAGCTGGCCAAGCTCCACCAGGCCGCCGGCGCCGAGCAGATCCTCACCCTGCACGCGCGCGAGATCCGCTGGCGCCAGGGAGACGATTTCGACGACTACCTCGGGCGCCTCGAGTCGGCCAGCTACGCGCCCAATGACATCAGCTGCTTCACGGCCCACCAGATGGGCTCCTGCCGGATGGGCGCGGACCCGTCGGATTCCGTTGCCGACGGCCGCGGCGAGCTCCACGACGCGAAGGGCGTCTGGATCGGCGACGCCTCGGCGTTCCCAACCGCGCCCGGCGTCAATCCGATGGTGTCGATCATGGCGCTGGCGCACCGCACGGCGGACCAGATCCTGGCCTCCTGAGCGCGCCCGAGCTAGAGTTGCATCAGAGGCCCGGATGACCGCACAGGACGACATGGCCCAGGCGGAAGCGCTGCCGCAGCTGGACGCGAGCTCCCTGGTCGACGGCGAGCGGCTCGAGGCCGAGGTCAAGGACATGTACCGCCACGTCGCGCGTGGCGAGGAGGCCGACCTGCACTTCGAGGTGGGGCGGGGACTCTCCGAGCACCTCGGCTACGACCCGGACCTCCTCGATGCGATACCGGCGGAGGCGCTGGCCTCGTTTGCCGGGGTCGGGCACCACCTCGACCTCGCGTCGCTCAAGCCGGGCGACGAGGTGCTCGACCTTGGGTCGGGGTCCGGCACGGACGTGTTCTGCGCGGCGGTGCTCGTGGGCGACTGCGGCCGCGTGGTCGGGGTCGACATGACCGACGAGCAGCTCCGCAAGGCGGCGACCCTGGGCGAGAGCTTCGCGAACGTGGAGTTCGTCGAGAGCCGTATCGAGCAGCTTCCCTTCGACGACGCGAGCTTCGACGCGGTGATCTCCAACGGCGTGATCAACCTCGCGCTTGCCAAGAGCGCCGTCTTCGCCGAGGCGGCGCGGGTGCTGCGCCCGGGAGGAAGGCTCGCGATCGCCGACATCGTGAGCGGCCGCGCGCTGAAGGAGGGCACCCGGCGCAACGTCGAGCTCTGGGCGGCCTGCATCGCCGGAGCGATTCCGCGTGACGACTACCTCGATGCGATAGAGGCGAACGGCATGCGCGTCGAGGAGGTCCGCCGGAACGACTACCGCTTCGTCTCCGAGCGCGCGCTCGACGCTTGCAGCACCTACGAGGTGCAGAGCATCTCGCTGGCGGCCGTCAGGGCGAGCTAGACCGCACCGGGGGGCGAGCTCCGGGGCAAATCCACTTAGCACCCCTGGTGGGGGTGCCAGATGGATCTGCCGAGGGGGTGCTCAACCGGATAGGGTCGGCCGCGTACGGGGTCGCCACCCGGCGGGAGCTGCTGGACGCCGGGGTGAGCGCCAAGCAGATCGAGCACCGCCTGCGGAAGGGCAGCCTGATTCGCGTGTACCCCGGCATCTCCCGGGTCGGCCACCGGGCCCGGAGCCTGGAGGCCTCCTACCTGGGCGCCGTGAAGGCCTGCGGGAAGGGAGCACTCAACAGTGGCCGAGCGGCGGCGTACCTGCACGGCCTGATCAAGGGAAGCCCGCCGGCCCCCGAGGTCACCGCGCCCGTAACGCGGCGGTTGAGGGGCGTGATCACGCATCGCGGCCGTCTGAGCGGCACCGCCGTCCGTGGCATACCGGTCACGACGGTCCCTCGGGCGCTCGTGGACATCGCGGGCGAGACCTCCGAGTACGACCTGGCGCGAGCCTGCCACGAAGCCGGGATCCGCCATGGGACGACACCGGGGCACGTAAGGGCCGAGCTCGAGCAGCGATCGAATGCGCCGGGCGCGCGGAAGCTTCGACGCATCACGACCGGCGAGACCCGAATCAGCTTGAGCCGCCTCGAGCGGCGCTTTCTGAAGCTCCTGAGCGACAACGGCCTGCCGCTCCCCGTGACGAACCGCCCGGCCGGTGGTCGCCGGGTCGATTGTCGCTGGCCAGACCTCAAGCTCACGGTCGAGCTCGACAGCTACACCTTCCACCGCTCCAGGTATGCCTGGGAGCAGGACCGGCGGCGGGAGCGTCAGGCCTATGCGCGAGGGGACCAATTCCGCCGCTACACATGGGGCGACGTATTCGAGGCGCCGCGCCTCATGCTGCGCGAACTGAGCGAATTAGTCCCTTGCCACACTTCGAGCGGTGCGCCGCCTGCCTCTCCTCGCGCTCGTGCTGCTCGGGTTTGCAGGCTGTAGCTCGGGCGGCCAAAACGCTGCGACCGACCCCGGAACGGAGGGTGCGGCCGCCCCGCCCAACGCCGGCAAGGCGACCAAGGGCACCGCGCGCAACTGGACTCGCTACGGCTTCAACGCGCAGCGCTCGAACGTCGGGCCGAGCCGCGTCGGCTTTCGCTCGCCCGCGAAGCTTCGCCGGCATCGAGTGAAGCTGCCGGGGATCGTCGACTCGTCGCCGATCTACCTGCACGGCGCCCGCGTGGGCGGGAAGCGGCGCCACGTCTTCTTCGTCACCACGACGTACGGCCGCACGCTGGCGATCGACGCCGCCACGAGGAAGCGGCTGTGGCAGTTCGTCCCCCGCGGCGTGCGAAGTCTGGAGGGGAGCCCGCAGTTCACCAACGCAACGCCCATCGCCGACCCGGGTCGCCGCTACATCTACTCCGTCTCGCCGAACGGGCAGATCCACAAGCTGTCGGTACGCCGCGGACGCGAGGCGCGCGGATGGCCCGTCACGATCACCCGCGATCCCACGCACGAGAAGATCGCTCCCGCCCTGAACATCAACGGCCGCTACGTCATCGCGGTCACCGGCGGATACATCGGCGACGCGCCGCCGTACCAGGGGCACGTGGCGGCGATCTCGCGCCGGAGCGGCCGGCTCGCGCACGTCTTCAACACCCTGTGCAGCGACCGGCGAACGATCATCAAGCCGTCGTCCTGCCGGTCGTCCGCGTCGGCGATCTGGGCGCGCGCGGGAGCGGTCGTGGTGCCCGGCAGCCGCAACCTGATCGTCACGACCGGCAATGCGCCCTTCGACGGCCGGACCGACTGGGGCGACTCCGTGCTGATGCTCTCGCCGAACGGGTCGCGGCTGCTCCAGAGCTACACGCCGGCCACACACGAGGAGCTCGCCGGCATCGACGCCGATCTCGGCTCGACGACCGCGGCCCTCCTGCCGGCACCCGGCGGGCGCAAGCCGCGGTACGCGATGCAGGGCGGCAAGGACGGCAAGGTGCGGCTGCTCAGCCTCCGCCGCCTGAACAACAAGACCGGCCGCTTCGGTCCCGAGACCGGAGGCGAGCTCCAGGTCTTCGAACCGCCCCGCGGCGACCTCGCCTTCACCACCCCGGCGGTCTGGCGCACCGGCAAGCGGGTGCTCGTGTTCACCGCCGACCAGGGCGCCACGGTCGCGTACGAGCTGCGCGGCAGCCCGGCGCGGCTGCACGTGCTCTGGGACAACGGCACCTCGGGGTCGAGCCCGGTGCTGGCGGGCGGGCTCCTCTACGTCTACGACGTGCAGGGCGGCGGGCTCAACGTCTACCGGCCGAAGTCGGGCCGCCGGGTCGCGACGCTCTCCTCAGGGCCCGGCCACTGGAACTCGCCGATCGTCGTCGACGGCTACATCGCCCTCCCCGAGGGCGACGCCAACGACTACGACACGAGCGGCGTGCTGAACATCTGGTCGCGCTAGCTCGCGAGCCGCGCACTACCGCTTCACGAGTTGCCGGTTGTCCACCCAGCCGGCCCAGTCACCGGCCTCGATGCTCACCGGCTCGGTCGACTCCATGAAGTCACGCAGCACCCGTGCCAGGCCGTCGGGATCCTCGAGGTGCGGGAAGTGGGCCGCGCGCGGGAGGATCTCGAAGCGGCTGTCCGGCACCAGCGCGTGTGCCGCCAGCCCGTGCTTGACCGGGATCGTGTTGTCGCGCCCGCCCCAGACGAACAATGTCGGGAAGCCGTCGAGCAGGTAGAGACGGTCGAGCGCGCTCACGCGTTGGCCGCGCACGTCGATCACCGACCGCAGCGTGTGCAGGAACGCCTCCCGCGCCTCGGCCACGGACAGCGGGCGAAGGGCGCGGGCGATGGCGCGCACGTACACGCCCCGCTTCGGCATTCGCTCGCCGAGCGCGTCGAGCCCCGCCACGAGCCGCGGGTGAGCGGCCAGCCAGAGCAGTCCGGAGGCGCCGGGCAGCGCCGCGCTCCGCAGCAGCGGGCTCACCTCGGGCCCGAGCCCGCCGCTCGACACCAGCGCGAGCCGCTCCACGTGCTGAGGGAACTGCCAGAAGAACTGCATCGCCACGCCGCCGCCGAGCGAGTGGCCGACCACCGTGGAGCGCTCCACGCCTATCCCCGCCAGCAGGTCGCGGATCACGGCGGCGTGCGCGCCCAGCGAGTAATCGCCCCTCGGCGTGGCGGAGTCGCCGTGGCCGATCAGGTCGGGAGCGATGACGGTGTAGTCGTCCGCCAGCCGCACCGCCACCTGCTCCCAGTGGCGCGACGAATTGACCATCCCGTGGATGAGCACGAGCGGCGGGCCACTCCCCGCCGTCCTGTAGATCACGTCATGGCCGTGAAGGTTCAGCTGGCGCGGCTCGAACACGCGCGGAGCGTACTGGGCCGCCGCTGTCGTCCGGCCCCGCGGCCGCGAGCAGATCGGCCATCGACGTCTCGATGCCGCGGCAGAGGACGCCGATGTCGGGCGCCTGGTCCCAGTCGCCGGTGACGCCGAAGTGGAGGCCGCCGTCGTACGAGAAGATGGCCACGCCGATCCGCACGCGCCCGGCCAATGGCACGTAGGGGAAGGCCTCGAGCATCCTCCGCCCCGCTGCGTACAGCGTCTTCTGGGGGCCGGGCACGTTGGTCGTGACGGTCTGAACGCTGCGCTGCGGCATCCGGCTGGCGGCTCGGAGGCCGAGCGAGAGGAGCATCGCCGGCGCGAAGCCGCTGAGCCCAACGAGCACGTCGCCGGCCACCGCGGAGTGCGAGCGCTTGAGCTGGTCCATCTGCTCGTGCATCGCCGCGAGCCGCTCGACCGGGTCCTCGATCCCCACCGGCAGGTTGGCGAAGATCGCCGAGACGCGGTTGTTGTACTCGCGGTCGCCGCTCGCGCGGACCGACACCGGGACCAGCGTGCGGACGTCGCGCTGGGTCGACTCGCCGCGGGAGGCAAGCAGCTCGCGGAAGCCGCCCGCGATTGCCGTGAGGACCACGTCGTTGACGGTGCCGCCCAACGCGTCTCGTATCCGCTTGACGTCCGACAACTCCGAGCGCGCCCAGTCCCAGCGCCGGTGCGGGCCGATCGGCCCGTTGAGCGACGACGCCGGAGGAGGGTTGACCACGCCCGCGAGGGTCATCACGCCGCCCGCGGTGGCGGCGGCGAGCTCGAGCGCCTGCCGCGGCGCGCCGACCACCGATCGGATGCCTCCGAAGGGGCTGGCAATGCGCTCCAGCACCGCGCCCGCCGCCAGCTCGGGCCCGGAGGGCTGGCGCTCGGGCTTCCAGTCGCCGGGCGCGGCGTCGCCACTCGGCTCGCGCTCCTCGTCGAGGATGGCGGACAGCAGCTCGGCGCCGGCGACGCCGTCGACGATCGCGTGGTGCACCTTCGAGACGAGGGCCCAGCGGTTCGCGCTGAGGCCCTCCACCATCCACATCTCCCACAACGGCTTGTCGCGGTCGAGCCGCTGCGACATCACCCGGCCCACCAGAAGGCGCAGCTCGTCGTCGCCACCCGGCTCGGGCAGGGCGGTGCGGCGCAGGTGGTAGCGCAGGTTGAAATGCGGGTCGTCGACCCAGACCGGGCGCCCCAGCGCGAGCGGCAGGAAGTGCGCGCACTGGCGGTAGCGCGGCACTTCGGGCAGCTTCGAGAGCACGTGCTCGACGAGCTCGTCGTAGGGCGGCGCCGGTCCCTCGAAGAGCGCGATCGAGCCGATGTGCATGTGGCTCACGCCGTCCTCGAGGTGCAGGAACGACGCGTCCTGTGAGCTGAGTCGCTGCACGCAGGCGGACCCTACACCCGTGCGGGGGTACGATCGAGCCGTGCGCTGGCCCCGCGCAGTGGATTTCCGCCGCTCGCCTCGCAACGCCGACTTCGGCGAGCTACAGGAGAGCTTCCTCGTGGCGGCGGTGGCAACGATCCTCGTGATCCGCACGCAGCTGTGGCTGACCAACTACCCGCAACTCGGCGGCGGCGGCCTGCACATCGCCCACCTGCTCTACGGCGGCATCTTCATGGTGCTCGCGATCGGACTGCTCGTGACCTTCCTCGGCCGCTCGCCGCGGTTCCCGGCCGCTGTCGTCGGAGGCGTCGGCTTCGGCTTCTTCATCGACGAGCTTGGCAAGTTCATCACCTCGGACAACAACTACTTCTTCCAGCCCGCCGCCGCCTTCATCTACCTGATCTTCATCGCCCTCTTCCTCGTGAGCAGGGCGCTCCAGCGGCAGCGCGGGCTAGCGCCGAACGAGAAGCTCTCGAACGCGATCGATTTGGTGGGCGAGGCCGCGCGCCACGACTTCGACATGAACGAGAAGCGGCGGGCGCTCGAGTACATCGAGCAGGCCGACCCGAGCCATCCGCTGGTCGAGCCCGTCCACCGGCTGATCAACGAGCTCGACGCGATCCCGGCGCCGCCGCCCTCGCCGCTCGCCCGCTTCGCCGGCGCCGTCCGCGACCGCTATCGCGGCCTCGTCCAGCGGGCGTGGTTCCGCTCCGCGATCATCTGGGTGTTCGGCCTGTGGGCGGTGCTGTCGGCGGCGGCCATGATCGAGCTGGTCTTCTCGGTTGGCCTCAACCTGGGGCAGGCACGCTCCGGCTTCGCCTCGGACGCGCTGGGGCAGCTCAGCTTCATCAACGTCGCGAGCCTTTGCTCGACGGCCGTCTCGGCCGTGCTCGTCCTCCTGGGCGTGCGCCAGTGGCGGCAGGACAGTCGCCTGGCGGCCTACAGGCTGTTCGACCGCGCGCTGATGGTCTCGATCTTCCTCACCCGCGTGTTCTCGTTCGTCGAGTCGCAGTTCGGCGCCGTGTTCGGCGTCGGGATCGACCTACTGCTGCTGGTCACAGTCCGCTACGCGGCACAGCAGGAGGAGCGAATCGAGCGAGAGGCGGTTATACCGGCGGCCGCGGTTCCGGCCGCCGCCGCCGTGCCAATAGCCGACTAGTTATATAGCCAGCCGGGTATATTAACGACGTGACGGCGGCGACCTTCACCGTGCTGGCCGAGCCCACCCGGCGCAGGATCCTCGACCTCCTGCGCGAGGACGAGCGGGCCGTGGGGGAGCTCGTCGACCTGCTCGACCTGAGCCAGCCGGGCGTCTCGAAGCACCTTCGCGTGCTGCGCGACGCCGGACTCGTGGAGGCGCGGGCCGACGCGCAGCGGCGCGTGTACATGCTGCGCCCCCAGCCGCTGGCGGAGATCGACGGCTGGCTCAGCCCCTACCGCCGCCTGTGGGCGGGGCGGCTCGACGCCCTCGAACGACACCTCGCCGAGAAGGAGTGACGACGATGTCCCGCGACGGAACCCTGGAGATCCAGGGCGACAGCCAGGTCCTGCACTTCGAGCGCCGCCTCGACCATCCCATCGAGCGGGTCTGGGCAGCGCTGACCGAGCCGGACGAGCTGATCGGCTGGCTCGCCGAGGCCGAGCTCGACCCGGTGGAGGGCGGCGACATCGTCCTCCGCTGGCAGAACAGCGACGAGGAGGGAAACCAGGCCGTGATGCGCGGACGGATCACGCGCCTCGAGCCGCCACGGCTGCTCGAATACGAGGGTGACATCCACGGGCTGCTGCGCTGGGAGCTCGAGGAGGACGGCGACGGCTGCGTCCTGCGCTTCACCAACGTCACGCCGGCGCCGGAGGAATTCCGCACAAAGGTCCTGGCCGGCTGGCACGTCCACCTCGACCACCTCGAGGACGCGCTGGAGGGGCGCCCCGTCGACTGGTCGCGCTGGGACGAGGAGCACAAGCCCACCTGGCGGGCGCACCACGACCGCTACGCGGCGCTGACCTAGGCTCATCCCGCTCTCATCGGCGCGGCATACGGTCGCGTCATGCGCCCGACCGCGGCCTTGATTCTCGTTCTCGCCGGCCTCGCGGGCTGCGGCGGCTCCGACGAGGCCGAGCCGGTCAAGACCGGCGAGTTCGCCACCGCCGAGTGCGGCACCTATAGCGGCCGCGGCTGCGCGCCGGGGGCCCGCCGCGTGGACCGGGAGCCACCGGCTTTCACCCATCCAGCGGAGATCGACAATCCCATGAACCCGATCAGCCGGCTGCGCTCGGTGGTCCTGGTCGGTCACGTCGGATCGAAGCGCTTTCGGACGGAGACCACGCTCCTCCCCGGGACAGAGACGATCAGGTGGGGCGGGCGTCGCATCGACGTGCTGCGGTCTCAGTACATGGCCTGGGAGGACGGCCAGATCGTGGAGCTGGCGATCGACCGCTACGCCCAGGACGACGAGCGCAACGTCTGGTACCTGGGCGAGGACGTCTTCGACTACAAGAACGGCGCCGTCGCAAGCACGGAGGGCACCTGGCTCGCGGGCAGGGAGGGGCCTGGGGCGATGATCATGCCCGCCCATCCGAGCGCAGGCGACGTCTACCGGACCGAGAACGTCCCGGGGATCGTGTTCGAGGAGGTCACGGTCAAGTCGACGGACGAGCGCGTGACCGGGCCCCGCGGACCGATCGAGCGGGCGATAATCGGCACCGAGCTACACCTCGACCGGACCACCGAGGACAAGATCTTCGCGCCCGGCTACGGGGAGTTCCGGACGAGCGGAGGCGGCGACCTGGAGGCGCTGGCGCTCGCCGTGCCGACCGACGCCCGGAAGGGGCCGATGCCGCGGGAGTTGCGGGAGATCGCCACCGCGGCCTCCGGAATGGTCGGGTCGGCCCAGGCCGAGGACTGGCAGGCGGTGCGGTCGACGCTCGAGCGGATGACGGCCGACTGGGAGAAGGTCCGAGCGGGTCGGGTGCCGCCGCTACTCGAGTCGCAGATGGACAAGGCGCTCTCCAGGCTTCGCGGCGGGGTCCGGGCGCGTAAGATCGTGGCGACCGGCCTGGCCGCGGTCGACGTGGGCGAGGCGAACTTCGACCTCGAGCTCCAGTACCGCCCGCCGGTGGAGATCGACCAGGAGCGCTTCCGCCTCTGGACGAGCCGCGCGCTGCTTCACGCCCAGGCCCGCGACCTCGGACGCGTTACCGGAGACGCGACCGCGATGGAGCTGGTCCGGGACCGCTTCGCCCACGCGCTCGACTCCGGTCGCCGCCGGCGTCTCGACGCCGGCCTGCGTGACGTGCGCTCGGCGACCGAGGCGCGGAACGCCTCCGCGGCGGCCGATCGCGCGGCGTACGTCGCCACCCTCGTTGCTCCGTAGACGGCGGTCGTCAGCCCCCGCTGCGACACTTCGCCCCGGTATGCCGGACGTCCAGCAGGTCGAGCCGACCGAGGAGCCGCCTCCGATCATGGCGCTCGGTCCCGCGTCGGCCGACGCAGCCCAGCGGCGACGCGTGCTCGCCGTGGTGGTGGCAATCGGAATCTGCGCCGGACTCGGCGGCTACTTCGTCGGCCGCTCCGGCGGTGAGGACGTGGAGGCCGCTCGCGCCGCGGGTACGAGCGCCGGCAAGCAGGCGAGCACCAGGGCCGCCGAGCGCGATGGCTACAAGGCCGGCTACAAGCAGGGGCGGAGGGCCGGCTACAGGCAGACCTACAGGAAGGCCTACAAGACCGCGTACAAGACGGCGACGGAGACGGCCACGGGGACCGGCCAGTGAGGGCGACCGCCGCCATCGTCGCCGGGACCGTCCTGCTCGCGCTCTTGGGCTTCGGCATCGGCCGGCTCACGACCCCGTCGGACTCGGACGCTCGCGCGGCGCGCGACAGCGCCAGGGCGGAGGCCGCGTCGAACGCGAAGCGCAGCGCCTACGCCGACGGCAAGAAGCGGGGTCTTGCGGCAGGCCGGAAGAAGGGCCGCGAGGACGGCGACTCCGCGGGCGAGCGTAAGGGCCTGGCCGCGGGCCAGCAGGCCGTCGCCAACGGCACGGCCGGCACCACGACCGGGCAGACGACCACCGACTCGGGCGGCTCGACGACGGGCTCGACCTCCGGGGGCGGCGCCACGGGCGGCTCCACCACCGGCGGCTCGACGACTGGTGGGTCGACCTCCGGCACGCCCTCGGTCGACAGCCCCCAGGGCCGGGAGATCATCCAGAACAGCCCCGAGTGCCAGCAGCACCCGCCACCCCCGGGCTACGACGGTCCGGTGCAGTGCTAGCGGGGGGTTCCACAGGTTCCGTGCCACTATGAAACGTTTCCTGTTGAACCCCCCGGCGTGACCGCCGTCACGTAGCCCGCCCGCGGTCGCCTGCCAGAATCCCTGACCCTGATGGAGCGCGCCGCGTCGACCCTTCCGCCCGGCCCGAGGCTTCCGAAGTGGCTCCAGACTGCCGGCTTCATCTTCCAGCCCGCCCGCTGGGTCGACTGGAACCGCCGCCGCTACGGCGACATCGTGACCTTCCGGACCCTGTTCGACCCGTGCTGGGTGATGGTCTATGACCCGGAGCTCGTCAAGCAGGTGTTTCGCGGCAAGCCGAACCAGCTCCGTGCCGGCGAGGCCAATGCCGTGCTCGGGCCGGTCGTCGGCGAGCGCTCGCTGCTGCTGCTCGACGGCGCCGAGCATCTGCGCGAGCGCAAGCTGCTCCTGCCGCCGTTCCACGGCGAGCGGATGCGGGCCTACGAGGAGGTCATGCGCGAGGCCGCCGACCGCTCGATCGACAGCTGGCCAGTCGGGCGGCCGTTCCCGCTGCTGCGCGAGATGCAGTCGCTCACGCTCGACGTGATCCTCCGAGCCGTGTTCGGCGTCGGCGAAGGACCGCGGCTCGAGGAGCTCAAGCGACGGATCCGGGAGATGATCGAGCCGACCTCGAATCGCATCGGCCTGCTCCTGTTCGCGATGAGCGGCGGTCGCTTCGGCGCCGGCGTGGGCGACCGCTTCGAGCAGCAGCGCGCGGCGGTCGACGAGCTGATCTACGAGGAGATCGCGCGCCGCCGGGAGGCCGCCGACCTGGAGGAGCGCGAGGACGTCTTCTCGATGCTGCTCCTTGCCCGCGACGAGGACGGCAAGGCGATGACGGACCCCGAGCTGCGCGACGAGCTCGTGACCTTGCTCGTGGCCGGCCACGAGACCACCGCCACCGGCCTGGCCTGGACGTTCGAGCTTCTCGCCCACAACGCGCGCGTGCTCGAGCGCCTGCGCGTCTCACTCGCCGCCGGCGACCGCGCCTACCTCGAGGCCGTGGTCAAGGAGGCGCTGCGCGTGAAGCCCGTGATCGCCGGGGTGGGGCGCAAGGTCCGCGAGGAGCCATTCCAGCTGGGCGGCTACGAGATCCCGGCCGGCACGGAGATCAACCCGTCGATCGCCGCGATCCATCGCCGCGGCGACCGCTACGAGCGGCCGAAGGAGTTCCGTCCCGAGCGCTTCCTCAGCGACGACGCTCCCGACACCTACACCTGGCTTCCCTTCGGCGGCGGCACCCGCCGCTGCATCGGCGCCAGCTTCGCTATGTTCGAGATGAACGTCGTGGTCCGGCAGGTGATCGAGCGTACCGAGCTCGAGGCGGCCGATCGCCGTCCCGACCGGGGCCACCGGCGGGGGATCACCTTCGTCCCGAAGCGCGGCGCGCGCGTGATCATGAGATCGGCGCCGGGGCCCGCCGAGCAGGCGCCGGCGGCGCTGGCCGCCTCGCGCTAGTCCGCCCGAGCTAGCTGCCCGATCTGGGCGACCGCGTCGAGGTCGCGGTGGAGCAGATGCTGGCACATCACCCGACCCACTCCGGCCTCGCTCAGCTCGCGGAGCCGCGCCCCGACCTCGTCAAGCGTGCCGGCGAGCCACGGCTCCGGCATGGCGTCGAGCAAGCTCTGGCCATCGCCGTCATGGCCGCGCCATTCCGCCAGCCGGCCGGCGCGGTCGAGCAGGTCGTCGCGGTCGCTGCCGGTGAGCCAGCCGGTCATCAGCGACAGCGGAATCGGGTCGCGTCCCTGCTCGCGGCAGGCGACGTCCAGGTCGCGGCGGATGGCCGCGCACTCGGCGGCGGTCTTGTAGAAGGTGTTGTACTCGTCCGCGAAGCGGGCGGCGAGCGCCAGGCTGCGGCGGCCGCCCTGGCCCCCGAGGATCAGGTTGGGCCGCGGCCGCTGGACCGGCTTGGGCAGGGCGTCGAGGTCCTTCTGCGAGTAGTGGCTTCCCTCGAACGAGAACGGCCCGTCGGCCCACTCCCCGCTCACGATCTGGAGCTGCTCCTCGAGGATCTCCAGGCGTTCGGCCAGCGAAGGGAACGGGAAGCCGTAGGCGCGGTGCTCGTCCTCGAGCCAGCCCGTGCTCATGCCGAGCTCGACCCGCCCGCCGGAGACGTGGTCTGCCGTCGTCACCACCTTGGCGAGCTCCGAGGGGTGGCGGAAGGTCGCAGGCG
>Ga0126312_10001404_pt1 | contig 15767 bp, 15 predicted proteins | sample Plot104A_FD_92537 | JGI IMG/M metagenome (GOLD analysis project Ga0126312, IMG submission 92537) | Serpentine soil microbial communities from UC McLaughlin Reserve, CA, USA - Plot104A | ecosystem: Environmental > Terrestrial > Soil > Grasslands | place: USA: UC McLaughlin Reserve, Lake County... | reverse complement strand
GGGGCATCGACCTTCGCCGTGGCCGCCGGCGACTTTGTCGGTGACTCCTGGGAGCCATTACGGGCGCTCGAGGAGGTGGCGCGTGGCTTCGGCTTGGGCTTCGCCTTAGCCTTGGTCATTCTCGCCTCGGCCTTCGGCTTCGCCGCCGGGCGATTGCGCGGCGGTGTCGCGCGCTTCGCGCCGGTCGCCCGCTTTCCCTCGGGAGCGCGGTCATCACCCTCAAGTTCGGTCCCGCCATTGCCCAGCGCCGTGCGCGCGATGCCCAGCGCCGCGTCGATCGGAATGCGAATAGCGGTCAAGCTGATGCGGACGGCGACGGTTGATATCTCTCGAATCATCTTGGTTCCTCCTCGGGGTGGGCTCGCTCAACTACCCCCCGGTGTGGGCACCGAAACGAGCGGCCTCTGTCCGCCCAGCCCAGCTTGGAGCCGCGCCTGGTGGGCTAGGCCGACATTCCTTGGCGGGAGCGAGGCTCTGCCGGCGAGAGCGACGCTTCTGCTTGCGCGATAAGCAGAAGTCAGGCCCGGAGACGCACTCGCTCCACGATTCGTGTGTCGAGAGACAATCGGACTCCGCTACTCATCGAAGTCCCCGCTAATGTCGATTTCGGCGAGACGTACCGTGCCGAACGATCCTTCGCTTCACAGAGACAGCTGACTGGCCGCCCGCATCCTGCTGGCACTGGCATCGCGCCCAGCGCCGGGAGCCGCAGTCAGCTCGCCACTCGGGCCTCCGCCATGATTCGCCCCACATTCTCCGCGGCGAAGAACTCCGGCGCCGCAAGCGTACTCGCCTGCACGCTGATGAACCCGTCCATCGCCTCCTGGTTTCCGGGCATCGCCCCGAGCAGCTGCTGCATTTCAGGCGGTGGAGGTTGTAGTCGCGCGAAGTCGTCGGTGAACTCATAGACCGGCAGCGCCTCGCGGTCGCGGGCCTGCTGGTAGTCACTCATCCCCTCCTCGTATGAGCGCCGCCTCGAGAAGGCATCGTCGAGGGCGCCGGCTACCAGCTCGGCGTCGCGAAAGGCGTCGTTGATGCCCATCGCGGTGATCGGGTTCTTGTGGTAGCCGGCGTCGCCGAGGAGCGCCCAGCCCGGGCCGAACGGCTTGCGGAAGTAACCGGGGAGCTCGGCCGAGCCGATGAACTTCGACTGCCGCTTCGCGGCGCGCAGACGCTCGGCGAACTCGGGGGCCAGGTCCATGGTGGCAAAGAAGTTCCCCTCGATGTCCTTGCGATTCACGTGGAACTCCTCGACCGGCCAGCCGAAGGGAAGTACGGTGAGATCATCGTGGGTGGGAGTCGCCGCCCAGCCGCGGCGATTCTCGGCCCGGATCGTGGTCTCGAAACCGTCGACTGGGAGCCCGCTCCAGTAGGCGTAGTACATCGCCAGGTGCGATCGCCGCTCGTCATATTGCTCGGGCTGAACGGCCTTTGCCATCAGGGAATGCCTGCCGTCGGCGCCGATCACTACTCGGGCGCGCTCGGTCACCGCCGTGCCCCCTTTGGCGTGACCGCGAATGCCCGTCACCGTCCCCTCGCGAGCCAGGATCTCATCGACGGTGAAGCCCTCGCGCAGCTCCGCGCCGGCCTCCACGGCTCCGTCGACCAGTAGCTGGTCGAGAACGGTGCGGCGCGGACAGTAGGCCCGCGCGACTCCGTCGATCGGTTGCGGGGACCCGGAGATCGTCAGCGGACCGAAGTCGAAGGAGTAGGTCTCGACCGGCGGGCAACCCGTTGCCTCCAGCCGCTCCAACAGGCCCCAGCGCTTAAGCGCAGCCACTCCCGGCGGATGCACCAGGTGGGTGGACATCGTGTCGCTCGGAAAGGTCGCCTTGTCGAGTAGCAGCACCCGGTAGTTCTTGCGGGCGAGGAGCATCGCGGTGGGCGACCCAGCGCAGCGCGCTCCGATGACTATCGCGTCATAGCTCCGCTTGCTCATAGCTCCTCCCTCGTTGGTCTGTGGTGGCGTGAATCTCTCACGAGAGGGCATCTCGTACAAGGGATCGCCTGTCCGCCAAGGCGCAACACGTGAACGTGGAGCACCGATGCACAGTGGTATGTGGGGGCGGTGTAGTGCCGCTAGAGACGCGTATTCCGATCTTTACCCAGGAACGCGCGGTACCGCTTGGGTACCGATTGCTGTGTCCGATGTGTCCAGATCGTCTACGCCCGCGGACGATGGGGACGCGGGGACGCTGGGGACGCCGCCCTTCGATCGATTGCCCCGCGAACGCTCCTTCGGTCTTCCCGCGGCCTTGCTCAATTCAGCTGCTATACCGATGCGGGGAGATATCGAGGAATCCGACGGAAACGCTCCCGTGGCCTCGGAGAGGTATTCCGTTCGGCCGGGAGAGTCAGGTCGCCGGGCTCGGGCGGCAGCGGAACCAGCCGGTAGCGGTAGACCGCGCCTCCGTCGACGTGCTCGAACCAGCCGTCGTGGTGACTCCAGGTCACCATCGAGAGGAGGCGGCAGATACGCGCGGCAAGTGTCCTGGCGCCCCGTGGGACCCGTCACGGTTCGAGGCTACCGCCGGGGTAGGCTGCCCGGCAGCACCGACGTGCTCACGTCGCGCCGCAGAACCTCATCGCGGTCACCGCGAGCCCTTGCGCGCAGGTAACTAGGTCATCGACCGGGACGTGCTCATCGATCGTGTGCGCGACACTGACGCCGCCGGCCCGGAAGCCGCTGGGCCCGTAGGCGACGGACGGGATGCCCGCCAGCAGCGTGAACGCCGCTCCGTCGTACCACGAATCGAGCCCGAACGCGGCGCCCGGAGCCCCGATATCGTGGGTCGCCTCGAGGGTGATGCCGACGATCGGCTCGCTCTCGGGGATCTCGAGCGGCATTACGCCGTTTGGCCACCATTCGATCGCCGGCGGGTGCTCGGCCAGCCAGTCGTCGTGCGCGGTCTCGCGAACGAGCCACTCCTCCACCTCTCGGCGGATCGCGGATCCCCAGCCGTCGCGGTCCGCCTGCTCGGGGAGGTAGAGGACGGCGATCGTCAGGTCGCAGCTCGCGGGATAGGTGACGGCCCACTCGCCGGCGGTCGCCAGCGTCGGAAGGAGATCGGGGCGGGAGAGGTGCGGATGGTCGAGCCCCTCGCGCGTCGCCCACGCGGCGCGCAGTCGGCACATTGCGTCGATGACCACGGTGGCCTTCTAGATTGCGTTGACCGCACCTCCGTGCCGCCACGGCGGCTGGTGCATCTCGGCATGGCCGGGGCGGCCCGGCACCCGGACGACCCCGTACTCGCTGCCCCGGCAGGAGACCCAGACGTCGAAGCCGGTCGGCTCGGTCACGATGCCCGCGTCGGCTCGGATGCCGCGCTGGACGATGGCGGAGCTCCCCGCGCCCGAGGACTCCTCGTCCGTGTTGGTGGCGACGACGAGGTCGCCGGCGAGGTGGACGCTGAGCGACGAGAGGACTTCTGCGGCAACGACCATCGCCGCGATGCCGCCCTTCATGTCGCAGGAGCCGCGCCCGTACAGCGCGCCGTCACGCAGCTCCGGGTCGAACGGATCGCTCGTCCAGCGCTCTCGTGGCTCGGCAGACACGACGTCGATGTGGCCGTTGAAGAGAAGCGCGCGGCCGTCGCCCTCGCCGCCGAACCGCGCGACGAGCTGGGGGCGGCCGTGGTAGTCAAGCCCGGGCGGGACGAGCGGTCGGCGCGCCATCTCGTCGGCCGACGGCTCCCATAGGTCGCAGTCGGCGCCCACGGCGGCGAGCCGCTCCGCCAGCCCTCGCTGCAGCGCGGCCTCATCCCGTGGCGGGTCGCCGACGTTGCGGGCGGTCGTGTCGAAGCGGATGAGCTCGCAGGCGAGCTCGACGAGGGCATCACGGCGCCGCCCGATCTCGGCGCACACGGCCTGCTCCCGGCTCGTCAGGGCCACGAGGCCGCACGATAAGGGTCGGGGTGGTGCTGGCGATCCTCGTACATGGCGTCGCGGATCGCGGTCATGCAAGAGTCAGGCGCTTCATGACCGTCAGCGTTCCTGGCGCGGCGAAGGCAAAGACCCGGCTTCTTCGCCTAGCTACTACGGTCCCGATAGGCCTTACTTTGGCTAGGAAGACTTCAGCTCACATGGAGCGGCCGGCCTTCAGGCGCGCTCGCTCGACTATTCGTGCGTGGTAGCGAGAAACGAATCGGGCCCCCGCTATGTCTGTCGGTAAGACGCTGGAGCCCTCCGCGTGGAGGGCTTTCGCGTTCTCGAAGGCATCCGCGACGGCCTCGGGTACGGTTGCCGTCAATTCGACGCGGTGCTGAGTCTTGTCGTAGGCGATCTGCAGGTCGAATGACTCGAATACCTGACGCTTGACCGCCACCGGCGCCTCCCGCAGGGCCTCGGTCAGTCCGGTATCCGCCCTAGCTGCTGCGTGAGCTCCTCCTGCTCGGCCTCCTGCTGGTCTGCGCCTAGGTCCGCCAGCGCATCCTCGAGCGCCTCCTCCTCGCCGCGAAGCTTGGCGCGCGTGCGGACGAGATCATCGAGAACGACTCGAACGCGATACGGCTCCGTCGCTGAGGCTGCGATGTCCCCGTTCCTGCTTCACGCGAAAGCAGAAGCGACCCTCATCTGGCACGCCGCCCATGCCCTCGGTGCGCGCCCGGGTGTAGGTTGACTGCGAGTCGCCCCAATTTCAGTCCATGCAAAACTCCCCCGCGGTGCGGAGGAACCGAGGGCAAGCAAACGCGCGCTACCGGATGCCGGCCGAGTGGGAGATGCACGAGGCCTGCATCATGGCCTGGCCCGCACGAGACGAGTCGTTTGCGCCGTACTTCGAGCGCGCCAAGGAGGAGTACGCGGCCGTTGCCAACGCGATCGCTGCGTTCGAGCCCGTCGCGATGGTCACGAACCCCGGCCAGGCCGGGGAGGTCAGGCAGCGCTGCAGCTCGGCGGTGGAGATTTTCGAGGTACCGATCGACGACTCGTGGACTCGCGACTCGGGACCCGTGATGGTGGTTGACGAGAACGGCCGCCGCGCCGGTGTCGACTTCGCCTTCAACTCCTGGGGAGAGCGGTTTCTCCCGTACGACAAGGACGCTGCCATGTCGGCCCGCGTGCTCGAGCTGCTCGGGATCGAGCGAATTCCCTCGGCGATGGTCCTCGAGGGCGGATCGATCACCGTTGACGGCGAAGGGACCCTGATCACAACCGAGCAATGTCTGCTCAACCCCAACCGCAACCCGGATCTGTCACGTGAGCAGATTGAGGCCGAGCTACGCCGGACCCTCGGCGTCGAGCAGATCATCTGGCTTCCCTGGGGACATGCCGAGGATCAGTACACGGACGGGCACGTCGACGGCATCTGCGCCTTCGTCAGGCCGGGAACGGTGCTCATGCATACGTGCGCCGACCCCGCCAATCCGAACTACGAGCTGATGGCTGCCAACCAAGAGGTCCTCCGTGGATCCAAGGACGCTGCTGGCCGGGCACTGGAGGTGATTGAGCTGACGCAGTGGCCCTACTTCGATCTGGACGGCCGGTCGCTCATGGTGTCCTACGCCAACTTTTACGTCGCGAACGGCGGGGTGGTGGCGCCGCTCGCAGACCACCCGCTCGACGCGGACTTCCTCGAGACGCTCGCCCGGACGTTTCCCGAGCACGAGGTCGTCGGCGTGCCCACTCAAATCGTCCGGTATGGGGGAGGCGGCGTGCACTGCATCACCCAGCAGATTCCCGCGGAAGCACAAACGGCATGAACGACTTCGAGCTCGTTACGCACATCGACGATCCGCTGCCCTCACCCGCGCGCCTGGAGCCGCCGAAGCTTCCGACGATCCGCGTCGGGGCCGTGCAGTGCGCGTGGAGCGCCGACCGGATGCAGCATATGGACACGCTTGAACGAGGGGTTCAGCTGGCGGCCGCCGAGGGGGCGCAGATCGTGTGCCTTCAGGAGCTCACCCTCTCGCCGTATTTCGCAGTGGATGCGGACATGGACGACGCGCTCGAGCGGTTCGGGGAGGACGTCGAGAGTGGGCCGACGGCGTCGTTCGCGCGTGACATGGCGCGGCGCTACGGGGTCGCGGTCCACGCCTCGCTGTACGAACGCGCCGGGGAGGAGACCGGCTTCAACACGGCAATCTGCGTCGAGGCGGAGGGCGAGCTTGTCGCCCGGACGCGCAAGATCCACATTCCGAGCTTCCCCGGCTATCACGAGGACCGCTATTTCACTCCCGGCGACACCGGCTTTCCCTTGGTCGAGGTCGCCGGCGCGAGCTTCGGCTTTCCGACGTGCTGGGATCAGTGGTTCCCCGAGCTGGCGCGGATCTACTCGCTCGAAGGCGCAGAGATCCTCGTCTATCCGACGGCGATCGGCTCTGAGCCGCACCTCGAGGGGTTCGACACGCAGCCGCTGTGGGAGAAGATGGTCGTCGCCAATGGGCTTGCGAACGCGACCTTCATGATCGCCGTCAACCGGATCGGGTTTGAGCCGCCGCTTGAGTTCTACGGATCCTCCTTCATCTCCGATCCGTATGGGCGGATCCTGGTCCGTGCCCCCCGCCAGCAGTCGTCGGTGCTCGTAGCGGACCTCGATCTCAACCACCGTCGCGACTGGCTTAATTTCGGGTTGATCACCACTCGCCGGCCGAACCAGTATCACCGGCTGCTCGACGGAGAGGTACGCGAGAGTCCCCGGGTGCCGGTCGGGGACCGGCCTGGAGCCAGATAGTGCCAGGCGCCGAGAGACGGAGCGGCCGGTAGGTCAGCTGTTCGCCGTTCCGCGTTCCCGTTGCGCGGGTTGCCGCAGCGCAGGCCGCGATCATCGCGGCGGGATGTGTCGTCAACCACAACCGGGGTTGAGGGAAATGCTCTCGTACATGACCCACCTCCGCGGCATGCACGACTAGATCGACGCCGCCGCGGGCTGCGCATTTGCCCGAGTCAGTCGAACACCGGCCACTGCGGCTCAGGGGCCCCGCGGGGGCGGCCAGCGTGATGTCCGATGTGCGGCGGCTTGCGTGGCGGCATGTGGACCGAGCTGAAAACCAGCTCGCAGGTCGAGTGCGCCGGCGTGTGGTGGGAGGTGAACGCGCCGGCCGGGACCGTGGACAGTCCCGCCGCCGTTCTCACCACGATCCGATCCGAGGGATCGGCGATCACCATGTCCCTGCCCGGGCCGCAGTCAACTCGGTCGCCGTCGTGCTTGTCCCGGACGACGATCCGGTCGCCACCCGGGCCGGCGAACATCCGGTCGTGACCTCGAGCGTCGAACAGCGAGTCGCTGCCGCCATTGCCCATCGAGACGTCGTTCCCGGAACCGCCCTGCAGCACGTCGTGGCCCGAGCCTCCTCTCACCCAATCGTTCCCGCGGAAGGACGTCAGCTCGTCGCCGCCGCTCCCGCCGTCGATCTGGTTGGCGCCGCGACCCGTAAGAACCTGATCGTGTCCGGCACCGGCGCGGACCTTGTGAACGCTGTGGATCGCCCTGATCTCATCGTTTCGGCTCGTACCATGGATCGAGCGCGTCGCCGCGGAAGTCTGCCGGATCGCCTTCCCGACGCTCCCCTTCTGGTGCCGTCGGTAGGCCGCCGCGCTCGCCCTCGCGGAGCCCGCGGCGCCCGCGGCGCCGCTGCCGAAGCAGGCGGGGATGGGCTTGCCGGCGCATGCGCCCTGGCCGTTACTCGCGTCGCGGGCGAGATTTTCGGCTGTGGATGTGATTCCTGGGCCCTGGTTCAGGGTCACGCTGGTCGCTCCGAGGTACACACGGGCGTAAGGGGCGGGTGGCCTGTTTTGGTAGTAGGAATCACCGGGGTTGTAGGAGTACCAGTTGATCAGCGCCGGGTTGACCGATGACGGCGTGATCGCGGGATCGCCCGAAGGGTTGATTCCGAGAGCCCCACCCGTGCCCGGCCAGGTGAACCACGAGTACCAGTCACCAGTCCCCGTCGTCGAGGGCACCGTCCAGTCCCAGTCCGCGCCCTGCAGCGCCTCCTCCTCCTGGATCAAGTCCGAGATCACCGCCTTGAGCACGCTGACAAGCGCATCTACGACGGCGTCTGCGGCCGCCGCCGCCTCGCTTTCCGGCGGGAACAGGTTGCCCGCGACCGCATCCTCCGAGAGCGAGCCGGCCAAACTTTCAAGGAATGTCTTGAGGATCCCATTCGCCGTGATCGCCGTGTAGCTGACCTCCTGTCCGTCGGGCCCGATCATGTACGGGAACCCGGTCTTGAAGGCCGGGTCGACCGTGCCGGCGTCCGGCGCCTTGACCGGCACGTCCTCGGGAGCGAGCAACGGGAAATTGGTTTCTGTGAAGCCGCACTGAAGAGCCGCGTCCGCAAATGCGACGCCACCGGGAGCGTCGGTGGAGGGCCACGATCCAATCTGGAAGCCGAGCGCCGGGTTCACCGGCGTGGTCGACTCGTTCGCGGTGCCACACGGGTCGATGTCGGTGCTGGCGCGGGCGCTTCCCACCAGCCCGAGCTGCGACCCGGCCGGGGTGAAGGAGAGTGTCGAGACGATCATCACCCCGACTGCAGCCAACGCGAGCCGGACTCGCCGGACAGGCGGACCGTCGTTACTCACCGCATACCCCTCCCCGAGCAACCCCCAACATGCCATTTCCCCCTGGTTCCGACCCCCCGATTTTCAAGGAGTGGGAGCATCCTAACCGCTTCCGCGAGCTGCGCTAGGGCCCGAGCTGTCGGCTGGGGAGGGTGATCTCGATGGTGCGGGCGAAGCAGATTTCGCCGCCGAGCCCGTTCGTAGGAAGACCTGCCGGTCACTGCTCTTTCTCACGCAGGGCAGGAGCGCTGGAGAACGCTCCCGCTCGCACGCGAAAGCAGATGTCACCTCTCCCTTGACCCCCTGAGCCTGGGGTGAGAGGCTTGCCTCACATCGGCGGATCGCCGAACGGGCGAGGAACGGGCCGACTGGATCACTGACGTATGCGGCATCCGCCTGACGGACGGAACGGGAGGTAAGCCCAATGCATAAACGGATTCGTTCGCACTTGACCTATGCCAACGCGATGGCGACGATCGCGGTCTTCGTTGCACTCGGCGGAGCCAGCTACGCCGCCATGGAGTTGCCGAAGGACAGCGTCGGTGCAGCACAGTTGAAGGCAGGCGCGGTGACCGCGAAAAAGATCGATGGCGGCGCCCTGGCGGCGGCCGGAAGCTGGGACGGAGACACGTACTCGGTGAGAAAGACAATCGCCCGCAACGAGCCGATTGGAGACATCACCACCGAATCTGTCTTTTGCGACCTGGGCGACTCTCAGATAGGCGGGGGATTCCGCTTGCTGAAGCCCGAGGTCGGCACGATCGAGGCCAGCTCCCCGGTAAAGACCCAAACCAACGACCCCGCCCTTAGGCAGACGGGGTGGGAGATCACCTACCGCGATAAAGCAAACAGCATCGCCTCCGGGGTTCTGGTCATCGTCCGCTGCGCCGATTTTGCACCGGCACACCAACGCTGATCGGCGCGACATCTGACCGAGACGAGGGCCCTCGCGAAGCATCAGTCAGAGGCTCTTGGCGGGAAACCCGTCGCGGCGGTAGAGTCGCGAGGGATCAAGACTGGGAGGAGGTCACCCATGAGCGTCTTGGCTCCTCCGTCGCGGTTTCGGTCGAATCAGACATCGGCATCGTCCTTTGCTCCCGCTCGTGCGGGCGTCGCTTTGTGGCGCCAAGTAACGCACGCGACGCGGACGAAATACACGAGCCACGCGCGCCGGCTAGTTGAGCCGCCCGGAGGTCAGACCGTCTACGGCTTTGAAGCCCGGGCAGTTCGTGCCTGAAAACCGAGCCACCAGGGCGGTGCAGCCCACCGCTTGGAAGGTTCGATTCCTTCGCCGCCTCGTGGGGCCAGATCCCGCATGTTCAAGGCGCTTTCGGACGCTCGCTAGAGCGGCGGGATGTTCTGGTTGCGGTGGAGGACGTTTTCACAGTCGCATCGCGTCTTCAACTGGCGAAGGCGCGGAAACGTCTCGTCCCCGAAGGCGGCGCGCAGGCGATCGATCGGCTCGTCCGCCTGCATGTAGTTGATGTAGCCGCCGCTCACCGACCACGGCTCGATCGCCGTTGCCGTATCGCGCGCCCACTCGATGTGACTCCCGTCAAAGGCGGGGTCAAGCCAACCGGCCATGGCGCTGATGTTGAACGCCGCATCACGAAACCCGACCGCCCCGCGGGCTCCGTCGGCATCCTTCGGCGCACCATGTAGCGACTCGATCAGGATCTGCCCCGGTGGTCGCCCGAGGACGAGCATGCGCTCGAGTAGCTCGTCGATGAGCTCGTCCGGCAGCTCCCGGACGAAGTGCCCCTTCCAGTAGTTGCGGTCCTGGCCATACGCCGGGTTGAACAGGTGCTGCTGGCTGAGGAATGAGCGATCGGATATCCCGTCCGCAACGAGACCCGGCCCGGAGCGCAACACCTCGAGCTCCTCGGGATCGCCGTCCGAGCCCGTGTAGCAGGGGGTGACGATGACGACCGTCTCCATCGAGTCGTCCACAGAGAGCAGCGCCTGGCAACTGAGGTCGCCCGGCGCACGCGCAACGAGGTCGCGAAATCGGCGAAGCGCATCCGAGAGCCCCGCCCCGCGGTGGGTGACCCGGCCGCCGATGACTCGCTCGAGCGGATGCAGGTCGAACTCCAGACGGGTCGCAACGCCGAAGTTGCCGCCACCGCCGCGCAGCCCCCATAGAAGCTCGTCATCGTCATTTCCGCCGGCGCGGACGACGTCACCGTTGGGCGTTACGACCTCGGCCGCCACGAGGTTGTCGCAGGTCAGGCCGTATTGCGCGGTCAGATGGCCGATGCCGCCGCCGAGTGTGAGTCCGGCAACTCCGGTCGAACCGACGATGCCTCCCGGGGTGACCAAGCCGAACGCCTGGGTGGCGGAGTCGAAATCGAGCCAGGTCGCGCCCCCCTGGGCGTTGGCGCTCCGGCCGTCGTCGTTCACCTCAACCCGTCGCATGAGGGACAGATCGATCACCAGGCCGCCGTCGCACACGCAGTGCCCGGCGGGGTTGTGCCCGCCTCCGCGCACCGCCACCTCCATCGAGTGCGCCCGCGCGAAGTCGAAGGCCGTCGCCACATCGGCGGGTCCCAGGCATCGCGCGATACACGCCGGCCGGCGGTCGACGAGGGCGTTGAACCCCCGGCGGGCGACGTCGTATCCGGCGTCCGCAGGACCGATCACCGCGCCGGCCAGGGAGCCCCGCAACTCGGCAAGGCTCGCGTCTCCCGGCGTGGTGATGGCGGTCTCCTCGTTCATGGAGGCCTACTTCTTACTCGGTCTGCTCGTCGCGCACAGGCTCGTAGGTCAAGACGAGCACGCCGTCCGGCCCCACAGAGGCGGAGTCGGCAAGCCGCAGCCTGGTTTTGGGAATGCCATTCCCGAACAGCCGCTTTCCGCTGCCGAGCACGATCGGAAACACCATCAGCCGGTACTCGTCGACCAAGTCGTGCGCTGCGAGAGTTTGGACGAGCTGAGCGCTTCCGGCGATCAGGATGTCGCCGCCGACGTCCTCCTTCGGCTTCAGGACCTCGCCGGCGACGTCGCCGCGGATCACGGTCGAGTTGTTCCAGTCGGCCTCGTCGTCGCCGAGCGTGGTCGAGACGACGTACTTGGGCATGGAGTTCATCCTTTCCGCGAACCCGGCCTCGTCGGTCATCGACGGCCAGGCCCTTGCGAAGCCCTCGTACGTCACCCGGCCGAGCAGTTGCGCGTCGGCGGCCATCAGCTCGTCCAGCTTGAACTTGTCCCCGTCATCGCCCCGGTTGAACTCGAAGGACCATCCGGCGTGCTCGAACTCCTCGCCGCCCCCCGGAGCCTCGATGACTCCGTCGAGAGAGACGAACTCGGTTACCACGACCCTCCCCATCTCATCCTCCTTCGCTTTGAGCGTCAGATCATCCGAACAGCGCGGTACGATAATCAATCACATGGTTGATCAACCTATCGGATGACTAAGACCTTGGCGGTCGACCAACTGAGCAGCACTTTCGCCGCGCTGGCCGATCCGACGCGCCGCGCGATCCTGGCTCAGCTGGCGGAGCGCGAGGCGACCGTGAACGATCTCGCCGAGCCGTTCCCCATAAGCGTCCAGGCCGTCTCGAAGCACCTCCATGTACTCGAGCGGGCGGGCCTGATCACGCGCAGCCGCTCGGCGCAGCTTCGGCCTTCGCGCCTGCGCGCGGCCCCCATGAAGGAGGCGGTGGACTGGCTCCAGGGGTACCGTCGGTTCTGGATGGAAAGCTTCGATCGGCTCGACGAGCGCCTGCAGGCTCCCGAAACGGGATCCAAGAATGGCTGAGCCGCCGCCCGAGGACCACACCAGGATCGGGATCACCATCACGCGGACCCTCGAGGCACCGCGCGAGCGCGTGTGGAAGGAGTGGACCGAGCCCGAGCGGTTCGCGGATTGGTTCGGCGGGGCCGAGTACGAGGTTCCGATCGGGAGCGTGTCGATGGACGTCAGGCCCGGTGGCTCTTGGCGGCTGACGATGCTCGTCCCCGGGGGCGCCCGCCAGATCGAGTGGAATGGCGAGTACAGCGAGGTGCGCAAGCCGGAGCGCCTCGTGTTCACGATTTCCGATCAACCCAGTGACGAGCGCTACGAGGAAATCACCGTCGTCCTCACCGACCTCGGCGAGGGCCGCACCGAGATGCTCTTGCAACAGCGCGGGCACATGTCGCCGGAGCAGTACGAGCGCGCTAAGCAGGGCTGGACCGGCTTCCTCGACCGGATCGCGGAGCGCCTCGCCGACGCGCCGGCGTAGACCAGGCGGACACCGGGTCCTTATGGCCCGCTGAGGGAGCTCTCAGGAAATCCTCAGGTTCGGGGCGGATCATGGACACGTGGACGAGCAAGCAGGCGACGCCGGCGAGCTCCGCGTCCTCGTCGTCGAGGACGAGCCGAACATCGCGGAGCTCCTCTCCATGGCCTTGCGTTACGAGGGCTTCGCCGCCGAGACCGCGGGGAGCGGCAACGAGGCACTGGAGACATTCGACGAGTTCCGGCCCCAGGTGGTGATCCTCGATGTCATGCTGCCGGACTTCGACGGCTTCGAGGTCGCCCGCCGCATCGCGGGGCGGTCAAGCGGCGTGCCCATCATCTTCCTCACGGCGCGGGACACCACCGAGGACAAGGTCCGCGGCCTGACTCTCGGCGGCGACGATTACGTGACCAAGCCTTTCAGCGTCGAGGAGCTCATCGCCCGGATCAGGGCGATCCTGCGGCGCACCGGCGTTGCTCCCGACGAGGGCCGATTGACGTTCGAGGATCTCGAGCTCGACGAGGAAACCCGGGAGGTGTTTCGCGGCGGCCGTTCGATCGAGCTCACCGACACCGAGTTCCGCCTGCTCCGCTATCTGATGCTGAATCCGCGGCGAGTGTTGAGCCGGCCGCAGCTCCTGGACCACGTCTGGGATTACGACTTCGGCGGCGACAGCCGCGTGCTCGAGACCTACATCAGCTACCTGAGAAGGAAGATCGACAGCGACGGCTCGCGGCTGATTCACACCGTTCGCGGCGTGGGCTATGCGCTGCGGCGCCCGAGGTCCTGATGTCCGTGCGAGCCCGCCTGCTACTGGGCCTGCTGGCCGTGGCCGCCGTGGGCCTGCTGATCGTCGACGCCGTCTCCTATGCGCTGCTGCGCTCGTACCTCTATGACCGCGTGGACCAGCAGGTCCAGTCGGCGGTGCAACTGGCGGGTCGAAACGTGGCCGCGCCGCGCATCATCGACCGTCGCCGCGACGCTGCTCCGGGCACGACGGTGCCACCCTTGCCGATGCCGCCGCCTGCCGCGGAGCGATCGGCGCCGGCGCCGCCACCGGGGACGTTCCTGGAGGTGCGAAACGCGAAGGGAAAGGTGGTCCCGGGGACCCCGACGCTCTCCCTCGGCCCTAGGCCAAACCTGCCGGCCCAGCTGCCCGAGTCGCGGTCGCTCGACTCGCCGGACGTGTTCACGGTGGGTTCCTCAGGATCGTCGGACTTCCGCGCGGCGGCCGTTCCGTTGCGCGAGCTGGTCCCTGCCGAGCTCAGCACGGTGCTGCCCCGCCATCCAGGCACCGTGGTAGCCGCCGTGTCGCTGGACGACGTCAACGAGACCCTCTCGCATCTGCGGCTGATCGGAGGCATCGTCACCGCGGCGGTGCTGGCCGCCCTGGCCGTCCTGTCCTGGTGGGTGATCCGGGTCGGCTTGAGGCCGTTGGAGCGGATGGGGCAGACCGCCGGCGCGATCGCCGCCGGCGACCTTTCCGCTCGTGTGGAGTCGACGGACGAGCGCACGGAGGTGGGGCGACTGGGCATCGCCCTCAACTCGATGCTCGGACAGATCGAAGGGGCGTTCGCCGAGCGCCAGGCCAGCGAGGACCGCCTGCGGCGCTTCCTGGCCGACGCCTCGCACGAGCTTCGCACCCCTCTCAGCTCGATCCGCGGCTACGCGGAGGCCTTCCGAACCGGGGCTGCCCGGGAGCCGGCTGAGCTCGCAAAGGCGATGAAGCGAATCGAGGACGAGGCCGAACGGATGGGAGTCCTCGTGAACGACCTGCTGGTGCTCGCGCGCCTGGATGAGATGCGCGAACCGATTCGCACGAATGTCGATCTGGCGGCCGTGGCCACCGAGGCCTGCGAGGACGCGGCCGCCGTCGCCACCGACCGGACCATCGCGCTTGAGGCCGACACGCCCACCGAGGTCCTCGGAGACTCGGAACAGCTGCGCCAGGTGGTTAACAATCTCCTTCGCAACGCCGTCGTGCACACACCGGCCGGAATGCCGATCGATGTCTCGGCAACCACATCGGGCGACAGCGCGGTCCTGGTGGTCCGCGACCACGGGCCTGGCTTCGAGGCTGGCGACGAGGAGCGGGTCTTCGAGCGCTTCTGGCGCCATGACGGATCGCGCGGTCGCGACGGAGCCGGCGCCGGGCTCGGATTGGCGATCGTGGCGGCGATCGTCGACGCTCACGGCGGCAAGATCACGGCGGCCAACGCCGGCGGCGGCGGAGCCGAATTCACGCTGATCCTCCCGGCCCGGGCGGGCAGTCGGCGCGCCGCCGGCCGAACCTGACTCGGCAACTACGGAGACTGGGCGATAGCCGTCGTCATGCGGGGTGCGGACCGAGTGTCATGCAGCGGACCACCATGGACTTGCGCTCAGAAGGACCACCGCAATAGGGTCGGCTCGCCGAGGCGATCTCCCCTTGCCTGGCGAGAGGTCACCTCGCCCAGCCTGAACCAACCGCCAGAGAGGAGGGACGCCGCTACATCGCAACGCGCATCGGTAACCCAACCAAAGGAGTCAGGAATGAGAATCCGTCTACTTGTCCTGTTGAGCGTCGTCGCGCTGGCAGGCATCGCCGTCTTCGCCGCTATTAGCTCAGGTGGTACCGGTTCAACATCCACCGCGTCCACGCTCACTCGCCCGATGGATAACGCGGTCAGGCACGTAACCGGACATCAGGTGCAGCGCTCTGAGATACCGCAGGGAGCGGCGGCACAGAGAGCCACGTCCGGCGTGAGGCTGAATTACTTCGTCTCGGGGCTCAAGTCACTGGGAGGCGGACGCGCATCAACGGTCTGGACCTTCACCTGTCCCTCGGGCCAGCACGTCATCACCGGCTTCTACAACACGGATCGATTCATCGTTGCGGATATCTTCAATCAGTCCGCGCGTTCGGTCCGTGCTTGGCAGTTCGGCTTCGACAATCTGGTCAACACGATCGGTCACTACAAGTTCGGGATCATCTGCGCCACGAACGTCGCGGGCTGATCTTCGATTCGAGGTGGTCGGCAACCGGCGGTTCGCCGCCGGTTGCCG
>Ga0126312_10001403_pt1 | contig 15782 bp, 16 predicted proteins | sample Plot104A_FD_92537 | JGI IMG/M metagenome (GOLD analysis project Ga0126312, IMG submission 92537) | Serpentine soil microbial communities from UC McLaughlin Reserve, CA, USA - Plot104A | ecosystem: Environmental > Terrestrial > Soil > Grasslands | place: USA: UC McLaughlin Reserve, Lake County... | reverse complement strand
CTGCTCCCCTGCCTCGGCCGTCATGCGACCGTCCTCGCCGATGACGACGATCTCCTCGAGCTCGTGCGATCGCCCGATCTCGAAGTCGGTGGGATCGTGGCCGGGGGTGATCTTGAGAGCTCCGGTACCGAATTCCGGATCCACCTGCTCGTCGGCGATCACGGGAAGGCGCCTACCGAGAAGCGGCAGTGTGCAGTGCTCGCCCACGAGATCCCGGTATCGGTCATCGTCGGGATTCACCGCGACGGCCGTGTCGGCGAGCATCGTCTCCGGGCGCACGGTGGCGACCGTCAATACCCCTTCCGTGCCCTCAATCGGATAATCGATGGCATACAGCGTGTCCTCTACCTCGCGGTTCACCACCTCGAGGTCGGAGATCGCCGAACGCGTGCCGGGATCCCAATTGACGATGTAGTTGTCGCGGTAGATCAGGCCCTTGTCGTAGAGGCCCACGAAGACCTTGTAGACGGCGCGCACGTACGTGTCGTCAAGCGTGAAGCGCTCACGCTCGTAATCGCACGAGGCGCCGAGCCGCTTGTACTGCTCCACGATCCGCGAGCCGTAACGCTCACGCCATTGCCACACGCGTTCGACGAACGCCTCCCGCCCGATCTCCTGGCGCGAGATCCCCTCCTCGCGAAGCTCGCGATCGACCACCGTCTGGGTGGCGATTCCCGCGTGGTCGGTCCCCAGCGCCCAGAGCGTGTTCTTTCCCCGCATCCGGTTCAGACGCGTGAGGACGTCCTGCACCGTGCCGTTGAGGGCGTGGCCCATGTGGAGGATCCCGGTCACGTTCGGCGGGGGGATCGCAATCGAGAAGTTCTCTTCGGGGGACCCCTCGGCGGCCGGGTGAAAATAGCCGCCGTCCAGCCAGCGCTCGAGGACCCGACCCTCGACCTCCGAAGGGTCGTAGCGCGTCGTTTGCTCGAGCCGTTTCCGGCGCTCGTCGTCCACGCGGCGAGTTTAGTTACGCCCTACCGGGCCGCGCCCGTACTGCGACTCGGCTCCGATCAAGGAGGACCGAAGCCGGCGCCCACGCCGCCGCCTAGGCCGACTCCTCCTCCAGCTCCTCGAGCTCGTCGCCAGGCTCGTCGGGGGCGGCTTCGGTGACCAGCGTCGGCTTGATCGCGCGCTGGATGGTGTCCTTCGTGACGACGCACTTGCGCACGTCGCGGCGCGATGGGAGCTCGAACTGGACGTCCAGGAGCGTCTCCTCGAGGATCGAGCGCAGGCCGCGAGCGCCGACCTCGCGCTCGAGCGCCTTGTCGGCGATCGCGCCCAGCGAGTCCGGGGCGAAGACCAGCTCGATGTCGTCGAATTGGAAGAAGCGCTCGAACTGGCGAGTGAGCGCGTTGCGCGGCTCGGTGAGGATCGTGATCAGGTCGTCGCGGGTGAGCTGATGGATCGCGGCGACGACCGGTAAACGGCCGATGAACTCCGGGATCAGGCCGTACTCCATGAGGTCCTCGGGGAGTACCTGCTCGAACAGCTCGCCGGTGTCGCGCTGGGCGCGAGTGAGGACCGATGCGCCGAATCCCACGCCCTTGTGGCCGATCCGGCGCTCGATCACCTTGTCGAGTTGCGCGAACGATCCACCGCAGATGAACAGGACGTTCGTGGTATCGATCGTCAAGAACTCCTGGTGGGGGTGTTTGCGCCCGCCCTGGGGCGGGACCGAGGCGGTCGTCCCCTCCAGGATCTTGAGGAGCGCCTGCTGGACGCCCTCGCCGGAGACGTCGCGGGTGATCGACGGGTTATCTGCCTTGCGGGCGATCTTGTCGACCTCGTCGATGTAGATGATCCCCGTCTCGGCCTTCTTGACGTCGAAGTCGGCCGCCTGGATCAGCTTCAAGAGGATGTTCTCGACGTCCTCACCGACGTAGCCGGCCTCGGTGAGCGCCGTGGCGTCGGCGATGGCAAACGGAACGTTGAGGATCCGCGCGAGCGTCTGCGCCAGCAGCGTCTTGCCGCACCCAGTGGGGCCCAGCAGCAGGATGTTCGACTTCTGGAGCTCGACTTCCTCGTCGTCTGACTGCGACATCTGGACGCGCTTGTAGTGGTTGTAGACGGCGACCGAGAGCGCCCGCTTCGCGGTCTCCTGCCCGACGACGTACTCGTTCAGGACCGCATGGATCTCCTTCGGCTTGGGAAGGCTCTCGAGCTCGAAGGTCGGGGGCGCGGCGAGCTCCTCGTCGATGATCTCGTTACAGAGATCGATGCACTCATCGCAGATGTAGACACCTGGCCCGGCGATCAGCTTCTTGACCTGGCGCTGGGACTTCCCGCAGAAGCTGCAGAGAAGCTGCTCGTTCGACTCGGTTGGGCGTGCCAAGCGCTCTCCCCTTTCGATGACGCGGCCCGCGCCTGGGACTCAGATTACGACACGCAGGCCGTCGGTTCGCCCCCTCTTTACTCGGCCGAGGCGGCCGTCCCTTCAAACGCCCGACGACTTGCAGCGAACGGGACTGCGCGAGCACCAGCACCGGGACGCTCGACTGGACCGCCAAGAAGTCGGGGGCCTAAACCGGCGTCGGCCGCCTCGAGTGGAGGGCTAGTGGTGCTCGATGACGCGGTCGACGATGCTGTACTCCCTCGCCTCCTCGGAGCTCATGAAGTAGTCGCGCTCGGTGTCCTTCGCGACCTTCTCCATCGGCTGGCCGGTGTGCTTGGCGATGATCTCGTCGAGCCGCTTGCGCACGTCGATGATTTCCCGTGCGTGGATCTCGATATCCGTCGCCTGACCTTGGAAGCCACCGGTGACCTGATGGATGAGGATCTTCGAGTTCGGCGTCGCCATCCGCTTGCCCTCGGCGCCTCCGGCGAGCAGTAGGGCGCCCATGCTCATCGCCACGCCGACGCAGATCGTCTGCACGTCGGGCTTTATGTACTGCATCGTGTCGTAGATCGCCAGTCCCGCGTAGACGGATCCCCCCGGGGAGTTGATGTAGATCGAGACGTCCTTGTCGGGATCCTCGGACTCGAGGTGGATCAGCTGGGCGACGACGAGGTTCGCGATGTCCTCGGTGACGGGCGTGCCCAGGAAGATGATCCGCTCGTTGAGCAGGCGCGAGTAGATGTCGAACGCGCGCTCGCCGCGCGAGGTTTGCTCGACGACCATGGGAACAAGGGGGCTCACGGGGCGATGAGTCTATAAAAGCGACGATCCGCTTCCCCGAACCGATGGCCGTCCCGCGGGCAACGGTGCCTCTGAGGCCTACGAAGCACCTGGCGTCCAGAGGCCGGATTCGGCGGCCTCGGGCTCGCGCTCCTCCTTCTCCGGCGTCCAGAGCTGCTCGCGCGCCGCTGCCTGCTCGGCGGGGATCGGCGTGGCGGAATCAGCGATCACGTCGGCAGCCTTTCGAAGGCGGACCTCGGACCGAAGGAGCGAGTCCCGCCCGGTGTCCCGCAGACTCGCGAGCAGCTTCTCCGGCGACTCCTCACCCTCGCCGGGCCCGAGCGCGCCCAATAGCTCCTCGTCAGTCACCTCGATGCCCTCGGCATCGGCGACGGCCGCGAGGGTGGCCTCGCGCTTCAGTGCACGCTGCGCCTCGGCCTCCATGTCGGTGACGAGCTCCTCCCGGGACTTGCCCTGCATCTGGACGTAGGCCTGTGGATCGATGCCGCGGGCGCCGAGCGAGCGTTCCAGACGCTCCCACATGTCGTGAGCTCGGGCGTGAACGAGCTCGTGAGGGAGGTCAATCGTGGCGTTGTCCGCCGCCGCGTCCACGGCCGCGGCGCGGAAGTCATCCTCGGCGCGGCGCTCGAACGCCGCCGCGATCCGCCCCCGAATCTCCTCACGCAGCTCCTCGAGGGTGTCGAATTCGGATGCCTCGGACGCAAACTCGTCGTCAAGCTCGGGAAGCTCCTTGTCGCGGACCTCCTTGACGGTCACCGTGAAGCTCGCCTGCTTACCGGCCAGGTTCTCGGGGCGGTGGTCCTCGGGAAAGCTGACCTCGACCTCCACCTCATCCCCGGCGGAGGCCCCGGCGAGCGCTTTGTCGAACTCCGGCAGCAGGCTCTCGGCACCCAGCTCGACCGTCAGGTCGGTTGCCTCCGAGCCCTCGAATGGCTCGCCGTCGACCGTGCCCGCGTAGTCGATCACCACGATGTCCCCCGGAGCCGCGGGCCGCTCGACCGGGTTGAGGGCGGCGAAGCCCTCACGCAGGCGGTCGAGCTCTCCGCGGACGGCGTCGTCGGGTACGTCTGGCTCGACCTTGCCGACCTCGAGCCCCTTGTACTCGCCGAGCTTGGCCGGCGGCCGGACCGCCACCTCGATCGAGAACTCCAGCGGCTCCCCCGCCCCGGGCAGGGACTCGACGTTCAGCTGCGGGTCGCCGACGGGCGTGATCCCCGTGTCCAGCAGAGCGCGCTCGTACCACTCGGCGAGCGAGTCCCGGAGGGCCTGCTCGAGCACCGCCTCCCGACCGACTCGCTGGATCACGAGCTCCGCCGGAACCTTGCCCTTGCGAAAGCCCGGCACCCGCATGTCGGCGGCGAGGTGCTGCGCGGCGCGCTCCACCCGGCCCTCGACGGCGTCGGGCTCGATCCCGACGTCCACCCGCACCCGGGAGTCACCCAGCTTCGTAACCGAGGTTTTCATCGCCGGACTACCTTATTGATCACCCCTCGAGTCAACCCAACGCCCAGGTCGCAGACGAAGGCGACGAGGCGGCCGACCGGACCGGTCACGAGCCACGCGGCCATCCGGTCCCTCATTCCCCTTCGGCGCCCGCCGCGATGCTCACCGGTTGCAGATTAGGCGGCTACAGCCAGTTGATGTGCCTGAAGAAGCGGTACAGGACGGCGATCGCCACGAGCATCAGGAGGAGCGCGAGCGGATAGCCCAGGATCAGGTGGAGCTCGGGCATGTGCGTGAAGTTCATGCCCCAGATGCTGGCTAAGAAGGTCGGGACGGCGATGATCGCCGCCCACGCCGAGATCTTCTGGACGACGTCGTTTTGGCGGACGCTGATCAGCGCCAGGTTCGCGTCGAGGATGCCCGACAGCACCTCCCGCTGGGCCGAGACCTGCTCGTCGATGCGCCTCAGGTGACTCGACACGTCGCGGAGGAACCGCTCGAGCCTCTCCGGGACCTCGATCAACTCACCCTCCACCACCGAGTCGAGCGGGTTCAGGAGCAGGGCGACCGCACGGTGGAACTCGATCGTCTCGCGCGTCAGGAAATACGTCGCCTGCGTCGCCTGTCCGTCGCCCGAGAAAACCTGCTGCTCGAGGCGCTCGATCCCGTCGTCGATCGCGGAGGCGACCGGCTCATAGCCGTCCGCGACCTGATCGAGGATCGCCCATACGACGGCGCCGGGCCCGGCGCCGATCAGGTCCGGATGAAGCTCCTCGAGGCGCTCCCGAGCCCCCGCCGGGTGGCCGGGATCGCCGCGCGCCTTCGAGATCGCATACCCGGAGCCGACCAACACACGGATCTCACTGAACTCGATCCGGGCGCGCGATTCGTCATAGCGCGCCCCACGCATGGCCAGGAACCCGCGGCCCTTGATTCCCTCCAGCCTGGGCCGCGTGCGAGCCCCTTCGTCCTCGACTCCGAGCGCCGAGAGGTCGAATGCCCGGCCGACGTCTCGCAGCTCCCCTCGACTCGGCTCCCGCAGGGCTACCCATACGAATCCATCACCACCGCGGGCGAGCTCGGCGGCGCGCTCCAGCGAGATGTCCGTCTCGAGGCGCTTGCCGGCCTTGTAGTGAACGGTGTAGGCGATCATTCCCACGCGGTGTTCAGCCTCGGAGTCGCCGGTCCTGCGTTCGCGAGGCGGCGTGCAACGGGCCAGCGCGATCCGGCGCCGGGGTCGATAGCGCCGTAGCAGTTGGGGATTTCACGGGGCTATAGCAACGTCAAATCCCCAGTCGATGCCAAGCGGCTGGTCGCCGCTCGGGGTCGGCCCTCTTACCGCCCAGGCCAGGTCGGGCGCGCCCAAACCGCCGAGCGGACCGCGCGAGCGAAGTGCGGAGGGGCGCTACCGGAAGCTGACCTGAACCGGCTCGCGGTCGGCCGCGTCCTCGATCTCGAAGAACTCCCTGCCGGTGAAGCCTCGGCTGTTGGCGATGATCGAGTTTGGAAACACCTGGATCTTGGTGTTGTAGGACTGGACGTTCGAGTTGTAGATCCGGCGGGATGCCTGGATCTCGTCCTCGATCTCGGTCAGCTCGTTCTGGAGCTTCTGGAAGTTCTCGGTCGCGCGGAGGTCGGGGTAGTTCTCCGCCACGGCGCGCAGATCGGTGAGGGCTTGGGTGAGCTGGCCCTCCTTCTGCGCGGCCTCGGCCGGTGTGTGGGCCTTGGTGGCCTCGGCGCGGGCTGCGGTGACCTTCTCGAACACCTCGCGCTCGTGGGTGGCGTAGCCCTTGACCGTCTCGACGAGATTAGGCACCAGGTCGTGGCGCCGCTTGAGCTGGACGTCGATCCCCGACCAGGCCTCGTCGACCCGGTTGCGCGCCCCGATCATCGAGTTGTTGAGCCCGATGACGATCAGGATCAGAACGATGATCAGGACCGCGATAACGATGATGGCGATCAACATTGCGGGGGCAGCTTACAGCCCGGAAGCGATCGCGCGGAATCGATCGTCGCGAAATCGGGCGGGTCGACGGCGGGCTAGATCGCGTGCTCGAGCTCGAGGAGGAACCGCTTCAGCTCCGGCCCTCCGCCGTAGTTTCCGATGTCGCCGCCTGCGCGAACGACCCTGTGGCACGGCACGACGATCGGGATCGGATTCGATCCGAGAGCGGAACCGGCGGCCCGGAAGGCGCGCGGGCTACCGGCGCGTTCGGCTGCCTCGGCGTAGGTGATGACCTCGCCGAACGGCACCTTCGCGGTCGCGCGGAGCACCCGCCGGTAGAACCCGGTGCTGAGGCGCCAATCGAGCGCAAGCTCGAAGCGCTGCCGCTTCCCCTCGAAGTACTCCTCGAGCTCGCGCCGTGCCTCGTCGAGCCGTCGCGGGTAGGCGATGACTCGGGGCGAGATGTCCTCGACGAGCTGATCCAGGACGTTGTCCAGCCGCTCGCCGGGCAGCGCGACGCGCACGAGGCCACGCATGGTGTCCGCCACGACCACCTGGCCAACCGGTGTATCGACCGTGGCGTACGCGACGTCCAGTAGTCCCTCCTCGGAGGCCCTTGTCGCCAGCTTCTCCATGAAGTCGGTCATCTCGTCATCTCCTTCAGCTCAGCCGCGCTTCTTCGCAGCTTCTTCAAGCCCTCGTGGACGTTGCGCCGCGCAGCCTCCTCGGAGGTGCCGAGCGCCTCGCCCACCTCCCGGTAACGCAGGTCCACGGCGAAGCGCAGGACGATGGCCGCGCGCTGTCCCGGCGGCAGCTCGGCGACCGCCGCCCAGATCGCGGTGTGTCGAGGGTTCATTGCGATCGCCTCGGAGTCGGCCGCCGGGGCGCTGTTCGCGCGGTCGACCAGGTGCTCCACCTCCGCCACGGGCCGCGCACCCCGCGAACGGGCCCGCTGGTGATCGATCGCCTTGCGACGGGCAATCGTCAAGACCCAGGCGCGCAGATTGCCGGCGTGGGCCCGCGGATAGGCGCGCAGGGCCGCGATGAAGGTCTCTTGGAGGCAGTCATCCGCGTCCGTCGGCCCCACCATCCCGCGCAGGAAGGCCCGCACGGGATCGAGGTGATCTTCCAGAAAGACCTGGAACGGTGGAAGGGCTTGGTCCATCACGCTCATCCAACTACAGAACGCATGGAGCAGGGCCAAACGTGACACGCGCGCCCCCGTCGCTGGCCGAGCCCCCATGACATCCGAGCGGTGCTTTAACCCGGCTCAGGCCCGATTGATGCACCGCTCGACGCCCTCAGCCGGGCGCCCGGATGAATGCTTCGATGCCCTGGATCCGGACGCGATCGCCCTCGGGGAGGCTCACGTACACGGCTCCGTCTCGCTCGAGCTGCGCCCGCGGATTCATGAGGATGATCCCGGAGAATCGGTCCCTGGCGTCGAACCGAAGGTAATGCGACTCCGGAGTCTCCACGCGCCGGCCGGAGCGAGGAACCCCGATCGCGGCGTAGAGGACGTCGCTCGGCGGGTCGTAGGTGACGTGGGAAAAGGTGTACGGGCCCGCGCGGAGGCTCACGCGAACGAGGCTAGCGACCGGGATTTCGCTCCCGCCACGCGTTCGCCATCTCGATCCGCTTGATGACGCTGGGGTGATCCCCGAACAGGAACTCGTCCCACCCGGGCGGGTCCGGTTGGGCCAGCGAGAGGCGCCCCAACCGGCGGAACAGCCCGGTCATCGCCTCTGGTTGGTGCGTGGTGTTCAGGGCGACCCAGTCGGCCTCCGCCTCGAGGCGCCGGGTGAATGCAGTCTGAAGCGGGAGGCTTACGAACAGGAGCACCGCGACCACGAAGATCGCGAGCGGGACCGACGCGGGATCGTACAGGCCGCCACGTCTCACCGTCGCGAGCGCCACGACCAGCGCGATCGGCAGGGCGAGGAGCGCCATGAACCCGAATTGCTTCCAGAGGTGATCGCGCGACAGGTGGGCGAACTCGTGGGCCAGGACCACGCGCACCTCCGGTCGCGGGAACCGCTTCAACAGGGTGTCCCACAGGATCACGCGCCTGCTTGGCCCGAAGCCCGCCGCCTCCGCGTTCGGCGAGCCCCCGAGGTTGTGAGTTTCCTGGACCCGTACGGTGGTGCCGGGGATCCCCTCGGCGCTGGCGAGCCCCTCGGCGTCTTGAGCGATCATCGGGTTGCGGACCGGGTGCTGGTCCGGGATCAGGTACGGCTGCACGAAGGCGAAGGCCAGGAGGACTGCCACCAGCGCCGGCGCGGCCGCAATCCACCAGGCCCGTCGCCACACGCCGGCCAGTGCCATCACGATCAACATCGCCAGCGATATGAAGAGGAACTCGCCGCCCGCCGCCAGGAAGTCGTTGACAATCCACGACACGTAGCCCAGCGACGAGACGTCGTGCCGGCGCTCCCACCACAGTTCCGCCAGGCCGAACGGTAACTGCGATAACCAGACGAACGCGAGCCCCAGCATCCCGAGCAGCATCCCGGTGCCGATGCGTCCGGCGGCCGACTCCCGCACGAACCCAGGGCCCTTGACCGCATAGATGCCGAGGGCCGCGAGCTGGGCGAGCAACGCCAGCAGCACGTCGACGCGCAGGAAGGCCTGGTAGCTCGATGCGCGGTCGAGGTCCTCCTGGCTGAAGTAGCGCGTGGGATCCAGGCCGGGCAGCGCTAGATCCCCGGGGACGCTCGTCTGCCAGAGCTGAAGGAACGCAAAGATCCACGCGGCCAGGGCAGCGGCGATGCCCAGCGCGAGCAGGCCGCGGCGAACCGCCACTGGCGATGCGATCAAGCCGGCTCGGGGACCTGGGCGGGCGCCGGCGCCAGTCGTTCCAGCGAGGGCCCACTAAACGGATAGCTGTCGGTGAGCAGCCAGAAGTACGCGTAGGTCTGCGCCTGGTACCTCACCGCGAATACGCCCAGGTTCCGCAACCCCACGGGCATCTTCGCCGTGAACAGGCCGACGAACCACGCGAAGACTGCGACGAGGCCGAGGGTTGCGCCGATGGCGCCGGCCAGCAGAAGCGCCGGAATCGCCAGAATGATGCGAAAGCCTGTCTTCCAGCGGTTCTGTCGCTCGGGTGGGGCGATCTGGAGGTCAATCGGATAGGTCCCGGGCTTGCCGGTGAACCCCGGAAACGGGTTCGCTACGAGATCGACGTACGCGGAGACGTGGGTGAGGTACCTGACGTAGGCGCCGTTGAAGCGATGTAGTGCGTCCGCGGTACGGCCGGCGAAGAGCGTCACGAACCAGTTAGCGATCACCGTGAACACGACGGCGATGCCCCACAGGGTGAGCCAGACGATGTGAGGCAATGCCAGGAGCAGTCGGAAGAAGACCGTCAGGCGCGATCGACGGAGATCGTCGTCCTCGGAGATCCGCACCGGATGGTCGGAGACGGGGGCCTTGCCGTAATCCCGGGTCAGCGGATCGCTGTCGGGATAGCGGTCGGTGACCAAGAGGACGTACGCCCAGAACTGCAGGCCGTAGCTCAGGCAGTAGACGGCCAGGTCGCGAAGTCCGCGGGGCATCTGCTTCCTGGCGAGGATCGCGAACCAGCCAAGGAGCGCGACGGTAGTGACGACCCCGTAAGTGGAGTAGTAGCTCGAATACCAGCTCGCCGTCCCCGAGACCCCCAGGGCACCGGCCAGTAGCCAGGCGGGAATGACCAGGACGAATCGAAATCCCGTCTTCCACTTGTTCTGGCGCTCGGGGGGAGGAACCTCCGCATCGATCGGATACGAGCCCGGCTCCCCCTCGAACCCCGGGTAGGGATTTGCCGCAAGAAGTACGTAGCTGTAGACATGGGTCCAGTAACGGAGATAGCGCGCTTGCATTCCGTGTCCAACTGCACGGCCAGTGAACAGGATCGCGAACCAGCTGATGAATGCGATGGCGAACGCCAGGAGTCCAAAGATCGCCAGCACGATGAGGTGCGGGATCACCAGGATGAGACGGAAGAACACCGTCGCGCGAGAACGCTCGAGGTCGTCATTGACGACGATCCTTGCCCGGTCGCTCGGTGGTCCAGGCTCAGGGGCCGGCGGCGGCGCGGGCGGCTCCCCGGGCGGCGGCGCGGCGGGCACTTCTCCGGTCAGCGGTGCCTCCTTCGGTGGCAGTGCGGCTCAGCCGGCGATGACCAAGCCAGCCACGCGAGCGAGCGATGACGCTGCCTGACGCCGGTTTGTAGGCGACTGAAACGTGCTGTCGTGGGGGAAGACACGGCTTAAGCCCGCGCAACATATCTTGTCCGCCCGATGTCGTTCTGCCACGCGGCCAGCGCCGCTGCCACGAGCATCGCCGCGACCACGAGGCAGGGCAACGCGTCACCGGCGACGCTCGCCGTCGCACCGCTTCCCGCGCTGCCAAGCACCTGGCCGGCCGCCCACGCGACGTTGATCAGGCCGGCGGCGAGGCCCTGGTGGAGGCCGCTCGCCTCCGCCGAGTCGCTCAGCATCGCGACCGCGGGAGCGAAGCACAGCCCGGCGCCAACCGACATGACCGTGAGCAGGACCAAAACGACCCCGAGCGCCTGCCCTGCCGGAAGGAGCGCCAGCCCGGCGGCGCTGACGACCATGCCGAGCGCGTAGGGCCTGGACCTCCCCACCCGATCCGAGACGCGGCCGACCCAGGCCGAGAGCACGGCCTCGAACGCGGCGCCCGCCATGAACCCGGCGGCCACGACCCCGGCTCCGCCGCCCAAATTGTTGATCCGCAGGGGAACCAGCACCGCCATGACGCCGAACAGCACCGATGGCGCCATGACGAAAGCGGTCGCGCGGAGCACGGCTGGGCGGGTCGTCGCAGCGGCCGTCTCGCGAACCCCCATCCGATCGCCGCGTGCGGGCACCGGCAACCGAAGCGCCAGGACGGCCAGTGCGACGGCGACAACGAGCACCGACGAGAAGACCGGCTCGGTCCCGACGACGTGCGCAAGGGCGCCGACGGCCGGGCCCAGCAGCGCGCCGGCGATCGCAATGGCCAGGACGTCGCCGATCACCGCGCCGCGCCGCGATTCCGGCGCGGTCACGATCAGCCAGGTCATGACGCCGGCCCAGGCGAGCGCGCCTCCCACCCCCTGCGCGAACCGGGCAGCGTCGAGGAGGGCGATGTGGCTGCCGAATCCGAAGGCGAGGCTCGCCGCCCCCAACAGCAGGAGACCGGCGATGAGCGTGTGCCGTGGACCCAGGCGGGCAGCCATGAAACCCGCCGGCAGGGATGCGACCAGAGTGCCGGCGGCGTACGCGCCCGACAGCACTCCGGCCGACGTCTTGGAGAGACCCAGATCGTCCACGTAGCCGGGAAGCAGCGGCGTGATCGCCGCGTAGAAGACGACGTCGAGGAAGACGACCGCCGATCCGATGAATAGTAAACGCCGCATCGATCCATCCTGCCAGGCGCTTGGCTGGGACGACGCGCGGCCCAACCCGCGATACTGAAACCTGGTGTCGCAGCAGAACGTGGACATCGTCCGCCGGGCCGTCGACGGCTTCGTCTCGGCCGGCTACGACGTGCGGCAGGCCGAGGACTTCATGGAGCTGATCGATCCCAACGTCGAATACGACATCTCACGTACGAACCCGGAGGCTCGCGTCTACCGCGGTCCCGAAGGGGTCATCGAGGCGACGGAGCAATGGGTCGACACGTGGGATGCGTACGAGGTGCAAGCGCTCGAACTGATCGAGGCAGGACCGGATCGCGTCGTGACGGTGATCGGTGAGCGCGGAAGGCTCAAGGGGAGCGACTCTTGGGTGGAACACACCCGCGGAGCCGTCTGGACAATCAGGGACGGGAGGATCGCGAGATACGAGGAGCACCAGGACCGCACCCGCGCCCTCGAGGCGGCCGGGCTGAGCGAGTAGTCAGTGGCGAGGAGGAGCCGCCTCCCAGCGGGGGCGTCGCAGGAACACCCAGGTCACGCTGAGGTCTCCAGACCGTGTGGGTGGAGGTGGTCCTCGGCCATGCCCTTGAGGCCGACCCGGTCGATCTTGCCGGTCGGGTTGAGCGGCATCTCGTCGAGGAAGACGATCTCGTCAGGCGCCTTGTAACCGATGCGCTCGCGGCAGTGGACGATCAGGTCGGCGCGCGACGGTGGGTCGACGTCCTCGCGGAGCGTGACGTAGGCGCGCACGTTCTCCCCGTGGAGCTCGTCGTGGACGCCCACGGCGCCCGCCAACGAAACCGCCGGGTGCTCGACCAGGGCACCCTCGACCTCGTAGGGACTGATGTTGGAGCCGTCGTGCACGATCACCTGCTTCTTGCGGCCGAAGAACCACAGATAGCCGTCCTCGTCAGCCCGGGCGAGATCGCCAGAATCGAGCCAACCGCCTCCGCTCACCACTTCCTCGGTCGCCGTGGGTGCCTGCCAGTAACCGACCATGCGACTTCGGCTTTTGATCCATATTCGGCCCACCTCCCCGCTCTCGATCGGATCGCCCTGCTCGTCTCGCAACGCGATGGCGAATCCGTGGATGGGCCTTCCGATCGAGCCCTGGCGGATCTCGCCCGATGGTGGGTTCAGCGTCGCCAGCCCGACCTCGGTCATCCCGTATCCCTCGACGATCGGGAAGCCCGCAGCGTCGGAGAATTCGGCAAGCAGCTCGGTCGAGACCTTGTCGGCGCCTGCCCGGCACAGCCGGAGCGAGGAGAAGTCGCCCGGCCCCAGGTCGTGGTCGTGGACCAGCGCCGATAGCGCAGCCGGGATCATCGCGAGGATCGTCGGCTGCTGCTCGCGAAGCAACGGCAGTAGCTCGTGGGCGTCGGTGCTGCGCGCCACGACGACCTTGCCGCCGACGGATAGCGTCGCCAGCGTCCAGAGAAAGGCGCCGACGTGGGACATCGAGGATCCCGGGAGAAACACGTCAGAGGCGTCGAGCTCGAGCGCGGACACCGCGCTGGCGATCATCCAGCGCAGGGTCTCGGGAGAATGCGTCACTCCCTTTGCGGGGCCGGTGCTGCCCGAGGTGAAGAAGATCGCCGCCGGCATCTCGGGATCGGGCGGCTCCCCTGCTGGGTCGAGAGGCTCGGAGTCGAGGAGCGCGGTGAAATCGTGGCGCCATTCGGCGTCCACCCCGATTGGCTCCTCGTTGCCGGTCGGTAGCGGTTCGGCGTCGCGGTACGCAATCGTCCCAAGCTCGAGGGCGGTGGCACATTCGCTGACCGCGACGTCCTCGGCCCGCTCGACATGGGCGAGGAGAACGCTGGCGTCGCTCACGTCCAGTGCGTGATCGATCTCGCGGGCCGTGTAGCGATAGTTAAGGGGTGTCGCAATAAGCCCCGCCCTGAAGCAGGCGAGGTAGTGGACGGCCAGGTCGACCCGGTTCGGCATCAACGAGGCGATCCGATCGCCCTCCCTGAGGCCGAGCCCGCTGTAGCCACCGGCCAGCGCGGCGCTCGCCCGGTCGAGCTGGTGCCAGCTCAGCGCTCGGTGGGCGGAGGTGATCGAGACCTCGTCCGGGGCGGCGTCCAGGCCGACCCGCAGCACGTCGTTCAGCGGGGGGGCAGGGGCTTCGAGCTGGGCGCCCTCGAGCAACACTCGGGCAAGTATCCCCGCTGTGGATGGGCTATAGGTAGCTCGTGTCGGAGGCGAGCAACTTGGCCAGCTGAGCGGGACTGATGTTGCCGCCGCTGCAGACGAGCGCGATGGACTTGCCTTTGAAGCGCTCGCGCAGGCGCAGTGCCGCCGCGAGCGGCGCCGCTCCCGCCGGCTCGACGAGGTTGCGGGTCAGCTCGATCATGCGAAGGGTGCAAACGCCTAGCTCGGCATCTGTGACGAGCACGAAGTCATCGAGGTGCTTCCACAGGATCTGTTGCGTGAGGGCGCACGCGGTACGCGTCGCGAGCCCCTCGGCGAAGGTCTGCATCTCGCCCTCGAGGAGTGCGTGATCGCGCCACGAGCGGTAGGCGGCCGGCGCCGCCTCTGATTGCACGGCGATTACCTCGGTTGTCGGCCGGATCTGTTTGGCCACGACGCACGCGCCGGCGGCCCCGCTTCCCCCTCCCAGCGGGACGATGATCGCGTCGACGCGCGGCTGATCCTCCAGGATCTCGAGCGTCTCTGTCGCCACCCCAGCCACCAGCAAGGGCTCGTCGCCATGGTGGATGTAACGGGCGCCGTGCTCGTGCGCGTCGGCGGCGCAACGCTCTCGCGCCTCATCGAAGTCGATGCCGTGCTCGACAACTCTCGCGCCCAGGCCGCGGATCGACGCGACCTTGACCGGGTTGGGTTCGACCGGTACGTAGATCGTCGCCGGGACTCCGAACTGCCGCGCTGCATAAGCAACCGACTGGCCGTGATTGCCGGTCGAGGCCGCGAACACCCCTCCTCGCCGCTCATCGTCGTCCAAGCGTGAGACCAGGTTGATCCCGCCGCGGACCTTGAACGCCCCGATCGGCTGGTGGTTCTCGTGCTTCACGTACACCTCCGCGCCGACTAGCTGGTCGAGCAGCGGGTAGCGGTGAAGCGGCGTGCGCTGCAGATAGGGAGCGATCGCGCGCCGCGCTTCGAGCACATCGCCGAAGCTCGGTGGTGCGGGACTGACCTCGCGTTCTTCTGCGACATTCCTACTCCGGCTCGATCACGGGCATCGCTAGGCATCGCCGCGCCAGCCGAGTGCGCGGCGACGGGCTCGTGGCAGGTTGCTCACGACCAGGTCGTATGAGTCCTCGATCATGTCGCGGATGAGCTCGTCGGGGACCGAGCCATCGATGATCACGGTGTTCCAATGACGCTTGTTGAGGTGGTAACCGGGGATCACGGCCCGGTGCGCCGCACGCAGACCCTCGGCGAGCCCAGGCTCACACTTGAGGCTGACCCGTAGCGAGTCGGCGCCGAGCTGCGAGAGGGCAAACATCTTTCCGCCGACCTTGAATACCGAGGTCTCGGGGCCGAATGGAAACGTCTCCTCAGCTCCGTTGAACGAGAGGCAGCGATCGCGAAGCTCGGCGGGGCTCATTGCCTAAAGGGTGATCGATCGAGTACCCAACTTGTCGAGTCGTGGAGGCGCGGACGGAATCGGGACATGGTCGAGAACGAGCGGCTGCCCGGCCGGCCGCCCAATGCGGCCAAGTGTGTCTATTGGGGCACGGCCCGCGCCAAGCAGGCAACTGATGGGCGGGGCCGGTAGGCCCCGCCCATCAGACGAGAGCGCGACGATTGCCGCGCCGGCTAAGCCGGACGCAGCAATCGTCTCGTGTCTACGGCGCCAGGCAGCTCACGATGACCGTAAGCGT